>Ga0210064_1000026_pt1 | contig 65191 bp, 66 predicted proteins | sample Muzzi_CordC_D2_FD_185531 | JGI IMG/M metagenome (GOLD analysis project Ga0210064, IMG submission 185531) | Wetland microbial communities from San Francisco Bay, California, USA, that impact long-term carbon sequestration - Muzzi_CordC_D2 (SPAdes) | ecosystem: Environmental > Aquatic > Marine >... | reverse complement strand
TGCGGGGACTGTGACTGAAGTCGTTTTTCATGTCCATGGACTGACCAAGGTCTACCACATGGGCGAGGTCGATGTGCAGGCGTTGCGCGGCGTGGATCTCGACCTGTTTGCCGGCGAGCTGATGGTGCTGCTGGGCCCCTCGGGCAGCGGCAAGTCGACCCTGCTGAACATCCTCGGCGGGCTGGATACGGCGAGCGAGGGCGAGGTGCGCTACCGCGACCAGGACCTGACCCGTGCGGACGAACGCACCCTCACCGAGTACCGCCGCTACCACGTCGGTTTCGTGTTCCAGTTCTACAACCTGATGCCCAGCCTGACAGCGCGCGAGAACGTCGCTGCCGTCACCGAGATCGCACGTGCGCCCATGACGCCCGAGGAAGCCCTGGCGCTGGTGCACCTGCAGGACCGCATGGACCACTTCCCGGCGCAGCTCTCCGGCGGCGAGCAGCAGCGCGTGGCCATTGCCCGCGCCATCGCCAAGAACCCCGCCGTGCTGCTGTGCGACGAGCCGACCGGTGCGCTGGACTCGAAGACCGGCGTGCTGGTGCTGGAAGCGCTGGAGCGCGCCAACCGCGAACTCGGCACTACCACGGCGCTGATCACGCACAACGCCGGCATCGCGGCCATGGCCGACCGTGTGGTGCAGATCATGGACGGGCGCATCAGTTCGGTGGCACATAACGAACAGCGCGTGGCCGCCCGCGACCTGAGCTGGTAGGCATGCGCGCCCTGGACCGCAAGCTGCTGCGCGACCTGCGCGAGCTGCGCGGCGTGGTGCTGGCGATTGCGCTGGTGCAGATCGGCGGTATCGCGACCTTCGTCATGTCGCTGTCGACCTACGACTCGCTGCTGCTCACCCAGGAAAACTATTACCGCGAGCAGCGCTTCGCGGATGTGTTCGCGGTCCTGAAGCGGGCCCCCGAGCAGGTGGCCGGGCGCATTCGCGACATACCCGGCGTGGAGCGGGTGCAGACGCGGGTGGTGGCCGCCGCACGGGTCACGGTGCCGGACTTCCCGGAACCCGTCACGGCGACGCTGGTGTCGGTACCGGATGCCGGCCCCATCCTGTTAAACGGCCTGCACCTGCGCCGCGGCCGCCTGCCGGAACCCTACCGTGACGACGAGGTGGTGGTGGACGACACCTTTGCCAGTGCGCACGGGCTGCAGCCGGGAGACCGGCTGGCCGCTACCATCCACGGTCGCCGCGACCTCCTGACCATCGTCGGTATTGCGCTGTCGCCGGAGTACATCTACCCGATCGCGCCCGGCGCCGTGTTTCCGGACCCCGAGCGCTACGCCATCCTGTGGGTGGGGCGCAATGCGCTGGCCGCCGCCTACGACATGGATGGCGCGTTTAACAGCGTCACCCTGCGACTGGTTCCGGGCAGCGGGTCCGCGGATGTGATCCAGCGCCTCGACCGCATCCTGGAGCGCTACGGCGGCCTCGGCGCCTACGATCGCAAGGACCAGTTGTCGCATCGTTTTCTCACCGAGGAACTGCGCGGCCTGCAGACCATGGCCGCAGTGTTCCCGGTGATCTTCCTCGGTGTGGCCGCCTTTCTGCTCAACGTGGTCATCACGCGGCTCGTGGATACCCAGCGCAACCAGATCGCCATCATGAAGGCCTTCGGCTACAGCAACTACGCCGTGGGCCGGCACTACGCCATGCTGGTGCTGCTGATCGTGATGCTGGGACTGGCTGGCGGCATTGCGACCGGCATCTGGCTGGGCAAGGGACTGAGCGCCGTCTACACCGACTTCTACCACTTTCCCTTCCTCAACTACGTCCTGGAAACACCGGTCATCGTCGGGGCTTCCGTGGTGAGCGTGTTTGCCGGCATGACCGGGACCGCCTATGCGGTGCTGCGCGCGGTGCGCCTGCCCCCGGCCGAGGCCATGCGCCCCGAGCCGCCGGCCGTGTACCGCCCGACCCTGGTTGAGCGGCTTGGCCTGCAGCGGCTGTTCTCCCAGCCGACCCGCATGATCCTGCGCCACATCGAAAGGCGGCCGCTGAAATCGCTGCTGACCGTGGCCGGCATCGCCGCGTCCTGTGGTATCACCATGGTGTCGAATTTCCAGGAAGACGCGATCATTCACATGATCGACGTGCAATACGCTATGAGCGAGCGCCAGGACCTGACGGTGAACTTTACCGAGCCGGCGTCCGGCAGCAGCCTTTTCTCGCTGACCGGGCTGCCGGGCGTGGAGCATGTCGAGGGTATCCGCAGGATTCCGGCGCGGCTGCGTTTCGAGCACCGCAGTTACCGCGGTTCCGTGCAGGGGCTGGAGCCGGGAGGCAAGCTGCGTCGCATCCTCGGAGCGGACCTGCAGCGGATCGAACTGCCGCCGGTGGGCGTGGTGCTTACGGATTACCTCGCCGAACTGCTGGCCATAAAACCGGGCGACCTGCTGACAGTGGAGGTGCTGGAGGGCAGTCGCCCGGTGCTGCAGGTACCCGTTGCCGGGCTCAGCAGTGAATACCTCGGCGTGTCGGTCTACATGCGGCGCGCGGCGCTGAACCGGCTGATGCAGGAAGACGATGTTGTCAGCGGTGCCTATCTCGCGGTGGACGGGGGATACAGCGAGCGCATTTACCACGAACTCGACGAGATGCCGGGCGTGGCGGGTACCATCGTGCGCGAGAGCGCCATCCGCAGCTTTCACCAGACCATGCAGGAGACCATCCTGTTCTTCTCTTTCGTTACCGCTGTGCTCGGCGGCATCATCGCCTTTGGTGTGGTCTATAACAGTGCGCGCATCGCGCTCTCGGAACGCGACCGTGAACTGGCCAGTCTGCGCGTACTCGGTTTCACCCAGGGCGAGGTTGCGTGGATCCTGCTGGGTGAACTTGGTTTCGCCACCCTGGCCGCACTGCCGCTCGGCTTCCTTTTCGGCCTGGAACTGTGCCGCTACCTGTCGGACTCGTTCCGCTCCGACCTGTATCGCGTGCCGCTGGTGGTGGAGGCAGACACCTATGCCTTCGCCGCTGCCGTGATTATTGGTTCCGCCCTGGTTTCCGGCCTGCTGCTGTGGCGCAAGCTGCAGCAGCTGGACCTGATCGGTGTGCTGAAGACGCGGGAGTAGCGCGGCCTGTTCCATGGGTCGCCCCGAAGGGTCATGAATGCGACAATGACATGAGGCAACAGCCACGGATTACGGAACCTCGATCATGCAGCTCAACCGAAAAGCCGGCATCACATTCACAGCTCTGGCCATCACGGCTGCGCTGGCCTGGGGGTTCTGGCCGGGTCCCGTGCCGGTTGAGGGTGTGCCGGTGACGCGCGCGTCGCTGCAGGTTATTGTTGAAGAAGAAGGCCGCACCCGGGTCAAGGATCGCTTCATTATTTCCGCCCCGGTCGCCGGTTACCTGCAGCGCATCCAGTTAGAGGTCGGTGACGCGGTCACGCAGGGCCAGACGCTGGCCGTGCTGGAACCGCTGCGCTCCGAGGCGCTCGACCCGCGCAGCCGGGCCCGCGCCGAGGCGCAGGTCGCCGCCGCGCAGGCCGCGCTGAAGTCCACCGAGGAGCAGGTGGTCTCGACGCGCGCCGAGGAAGTTTTTGCCCAGGCCGAATACGGGCGCAAGCAGAAGCTGCTCAAGAATGCACTCGTCTCCCAGGGCGACCTCGACCAGGCGCAGACGCTTGCCCGACAGGCGGTTGCGGCCAGGCGATCAGCAGAGTTCGCAGTCGAGGTGGCACGCTTTGACCTGGAGGCGGCACAGACCGCGCTGCAGTATTCCGTCGCCGGCGACGGCGCGGAGGCACTGGAGACCGTCAAGCTGCACGCGCCGGTCGCCAGCCGCGTGCTGGCGATCCATCATGAAAGCGAGGGGGTGGTCGTGACCGGCGAGGACCTGCTCGAAATCGGCGACCCGGCAGCGCTGGAAGTCGCGGTGGATGTGCTGTCCGCGGATGCCGTGCGGATCCATCCCGGCGGCGCGGTGCAGTTCCAGCGCTGGGGTGGCGAGCAGCCGCTCGACGGCGTGGTGCGGGTCGTCGAGCCGACCGGCTTCACCAAGATTTCCGCGCTGGGCGTGGAGGAACAGCGCGTTTGGGTGATCGCCGATATCACCTCGCCGCGCGAGCAGTGGCAGCAACTCGGCGACGGTTACCGCGTCGAGGCGCACTTCATCCTCTGGGAAGGTCAGGATGTGCTGCAAATCCCGGCCAGTGCCCTGTTTCGTCATGCTGAGGGCTGGGCCGTGTTCGCAATCCGTAACGGCAAGGCCCGGCGTGTGGGTGTGCGCATCGGCCACAGCAACGGTCTCGTCACGCAGGTCCTCTCCGGCATCGATGCCGGGGAAACCGTGATCGTGCACCCCGACGACCGCATCGAGGACGGTGTGCGGGTGGGCGTGCAGTAGCAACGCCGGCAGGAGAACAGATGGTCAGGCAGTGGCAGACAACACGGCAGTGCGGTACCGGGAGCGGGTCGCAATGAGCGGCGGAGGTGGCTGGGGCTGCCCGCACGAGGTCCGCGGTAAGTGCCAGCGGGTCAAGGGCCGCCCCTGCGATCCCGGCATGAAGGGCTGCATCCTCTATGGCCGCTTCGAATTCAGCAATCCCGGGAAGAACCGCCCCGACAGGCGCGACCGCACGGGCGCGCGCATTACCGGCAAGGCAACGGAGAAGGATTGATGAATGACTGCCGGGAGGGATATCCGGCGGCGGTCGCGGGCAAACCGTCGTGACTGCACTGGTGCGCCGTTTCATCAAGACCGGCATCGGGTTTCTTGCCGCCGGCCTGCTGCTGGGCCTGTACATGCTGGTGCGGCGCGAACTGTTCGGTTCCTGGCCCGGAGCCTACCTCATATCCGCGCATACCCACGCCATCTTCGTTGGCTTCGTGATGTTCATGATCCTCGGGGTCGCGCTGTGGTTGTTTCCGAAACCGCTGGCAAACGACCCGCGCTATCGCACGTCATTGATCACGGCTGTTTACTGGCTGCTGCTGTGCGGCACGCTGCTGCGGGTGACCGCCGAAGTTGCACGCGCCGGGAGCGATCTGGCGCTGCTGGCCTGGCCGGTACTGCTTGGCGGTGTTGCCCAGGTGGCGGGACTGCTGCTGTACGTCTGGACCATGTGGTACCGGATCCGTCCGAGCGCGCGGCAGCTGCGCGAGGGACGGGAGGATGAACCGGGCTGAGGCGCTACGCCTGCATGCGGTCAGGTGCGGCGGGTTGCTGTCCTGGTCTGGCAGTCAAAAAGTTAAACGGTAGTTTTATTATGCTATACTGAAACCCGTTTATAGCAATTAAATTAAACATTAGTTTAATGTCCAGACGTATTAAGGCGTTAATCAATCAACTGGTTTCCACTGCAAAGCGCCGTGGTCTGACCCAGGCCCGGCTGGCGGAAATGGCCGGTCTGACGGCCGTAGGTCTGAGCAAGGCCAAGACCCGGGGGGACATTCGTGCTTCCAGCCTTGAAGAACTGGGTGCCCAACTGGACCTCGAACTGGCCTTCGTCCCCCGGCGCTCCATGGAAAAGGCGGCCGATGCCATCAAATCGGGGACCTTCTTTCGCGCGAACGCTGCCGGGGAAATGTCTGACGAACAGCCTTCCGCTGCACTTCCTCAGGAAGGCAAGGAGGAATAGGCATGGCGCGCAACCAGCATGCCGTGATCTGGACCCGGCTGTCCGGGACAGCGGAGAAAATGGGGGACCTGGTCCTGGCAGGAGAACAGGCCTCCTTCACTTACACCAGGGAATACCTGGCATCCGGCCGTACAGGCTTCTGTCTGTTGGGCGATGGCGCCATTTGGGGGGCAGACACCGTCACCTACCCGGTTAGTGAACGTATCCCGGTGTTCCCGCGACTGCTTAGCCTGATTCCCGGGAATAACCCGCGCAACCTGCAACGCTGGCATTACCTCGATATCCTGCGAGCCAGGTCGGGAAAGGAGCCGCCTTCCGGCGTGGAGACGGAATGGCAGTTGCTGGTGATGGGCGGGCATGGCGGTATCGGGCACGTCGATGTATTCCAGGACGATATCGCTGCCGGTACCTGGTATCGCTCCGTGACGGCCACACGCAATGGTGCCGCGTTGGCCGTTGAAAGCGCCCCACAGGGAAGTGGAAGTGCAGCGGGAGGCAGGATGCCGGGAGCTGCCGCCCCACAGGGAAGTGGAAGTGCAGCGGGAGGTGGGTCGCCGGTAACCTTGTCGCCCGACAGTCGCTCCCAGTTGTGGCGCATGCTCAAGCGCAATGTGCTGGATGAGAACGTCGACTTCGACCCGCAGCTGGTCGAGGAGGCGCTGGGACCCACACCGTCCGTTGGCGGCATGATTCCGAAGCTGCTGGTAGCCATTACGCCGGGTGTTGCGGCACCCGATTTTTACCCGCCCGGAACGCAGCACAAACGAGATGTCGTCCTTAAGGTCGAGCCCCCTGAATACCTTGGCATGCTCGACCTCGAGGCGCTTTGCCTGGACGTGCATCGCGAGGCCGGATTCGAGGTGCCGGCCTGGTATCGCTACGATGATGACGGACTGCATTTCCTGGCGGTGGAACGTTTTGACCGGGTCGATGGCAAGCCCGTACCAATGGAATCCCTGTTTTCTGTGATTGCGACAGGTGATCACCACTTTCGCGAGACCGGCGACCTGCTGCTGGAGGAGCTTGGCGATATCCTGGCGCGCCTGGGGCAGGTGGCTGCGCTGGAAAAGGGTACGGGAGAACTGCTGTATCGCAGGTTGCTGATGGCGCTGCTGACGGGAAATGGCGACCTTCACCTGGACAATATGGCTCTGCTGGGTGGCCTGTCGGACTGCCGTCTGGCACCGGTATATGACCCGGCACCCATGCGGGCCTGGCCGCGGCATAACCTGGTGAGCGCGATTCCATTCGACCCGTCCGGCTATGCAGATCATGGCGCCTTCTATGTCGATCTTGGAAAATCCTTTGGATTGCCGGCGGACCGTGTGCAGGAGTGTATCCATGCAGCGATGGTTGCAACGTCATCCTATGCGGAGCGTGTCATGGAACTGGTGCGGGTGCCTTTGCAGCAGCGCAATCAACTGGTGGCAATCGTGCAGCAGGAACGGCTGCTCCTGGGTATCAAATGGGGTCGGTGACAAATAAGAATGATTGAGATTTGTCACCGACCCCATTTTTGTTTCCATTTTTGTTTGCCTTATCTGAAAATGGGTGCTGCACTAATGCTGAAGTATCACGTCGTCCGGCTTGCCTGCCAAACCTGCAAATCGATATCCCGCAAACTTGCTGTGGCAGGCCACGCAGGTGTCGGTCAGTTTGTAGAAATAGAAGCTGACAACTTCCGCATTGCGCTGCTTCGCAGCCTGCGCCAGCATGCCGGCCGCGTGGTGGAAGGACTGGTCCAGTTCCTGGAACACGGGTGGCAGAGCCCGGTGCAGCTCTTCCATCTGTGCTTCCGTTAACTGCTGCTGCATGATGTAGCTATGCTGGATTTGGCCGCCAATCGCGGCGACGTCCTGCCAGTTGCCGGAGACGATGGCGGGAATGAGTGCCTGCATACCTTCCTGGATGGCGTTCATTTCCTGCTTCAGCAAGTCCATAACCGCCGGCGACAGGTGGAGTTGGTCTGCCGGGGGCTGTGCATGATGCTCCACCGGATGCTCAGTGTGTCCGGCCACGGGTGCAAGCAGCAGACAGGCGAGGGTGAGGGCGAGTTGTCTGGCTATTGGCATTGTAACGTCCGGAGGTTGTGCGCGTGCGGGCCGGGGATGGCCGGTCTGCATTCGGGGTTGAATACTGCAGGCAGTTGCCCTGCTATTGATCCTCAATAGTCTATACCAAATGAGCGTCAATATGCCCTCCTCAAGCGGGGTGTGACATTCCCGGAAAAGAGCAGGCAATATGGTCTATGCTGATCCTGTAAACCAAGTTCATGGGAGGTGTTATGTCAAAACACTGGATTGTCGTCGCAGACAGGAGCAAGGCAAGGATTTTCACCGTTACCGAGTCGCGCGGCGCATTGCAGGAAGTGGAAACCCTGGAACACCCCGAAGGACGTGAACATGCGCGGGATATCAACGCCGATCGCCAGGGGCGTGCTTTCGACAGTTCCGGTCAGGGTAGACACGCCATGGGGACCTCAGTCGAGCCCATGGAGCAGGATGCCATCCGTTTTTCCAAGGAAGTCAGCGAGCATATCAAGGCAGCCTGTCACGATGGTCGCTGCAACCGGCTGATGCTGGTTGCGGGCCCGGATTTCCTCGGCCTGCTGCGCAAGCAGCTCAATACCCCGCCGGATGTAAGAATAGCGGAGGTCGAGAAGAACCTGGGTCACTTCGATGCACGCGAGATACGCGGCCATCTGCCGGACCGATTGTGAAGCGATCGGACATGTATTTGTGTACAAGTAACAAGTAATGTCCGGATTGCGGGCGCGCCGCATGCGGCGCGCATCGCGGTCAGCACCCATTATGCTGTGGCATAGCAGCTCAACACGCTCTGGCGGTTCCCCAGTAGTTGAAGCTTGCCGGCTTCCAGCCGGGGATATAAGCGGCTTCCATCTCCTGAATCGTGAATCCTCCCTGCTGCAGCAGTTCGGGTGTGGTGCGATTCAGGTTGCAGCCGCCGGACACGCGCCGCCACAGCGGGTTCAGCCTGTCCTGCCAGCGGCGTACGCCGATGTCGGACGCCGCGCCATGTTCGCAGAAGATTAGTTGCCCGCCGGGTTTGAGCACGCGGCGCATTTCTTCCAGGGCCGGGTGCACGTCGGGCAGGCTGCACATTGTGTAGGTGATCAGTATGGAGTCGGCGCTGGCGTCGTCCAGTGGAATGGCCTCGGCGGAAGCCTCCAGGAACTCCACGTCAAAATCGACCGGCGTCCGCTTGCCTTCCTGCACGGCCCAGTTCTCGCGGGACGGGTCCAGCCCCCAGAGAAAGTCGACATTGCCGGGTGCATAGAACGGCAGATTCAGTCCCGAGCCGATGCCGATTTCCAGCACCCGGCCGGTAGCCAGCGGCACGACTTTCCCGCGCTGCACCATGGCCGGCTTAAGGCTGCAGGCGAAATGGGTGGCGCGCGGCAGGACATATTTGCTGTAGAAGCCCATCGGTGCTGTTTACTCCGGCTATGCATTGCCCCTCGGGGAATCTCTCCCGGTACCCGGTAACCGGGCATAAAGAGACTACCCCTCCAGTAAGTTACTCGGGCATGGCGGGGGATGTGCAGACTCGGTGCCCCGGTGAGCCAGGCGCAACTTCCTCCGCGTATGGATGCTGCTCCACAGGACGGTTTTGCCATGACCGGATCCCGGGCATCGCTGAACCCATCCACTCTCCAGCCATCAGCGCTTGTGTCCACCGCTACGCCTTGAAACTCAGCCGGTTTTTCCCGTGCGTGAGATCGCAGCCGGAATCGCATACTATCTCCCTGCGCGAGGTAGTCCCGCCATCGCTGGCAACGGAGGAGAATTACATGGTTTCAAAATGCATCATAAGCGGTATCGCCACGGTTGCAATCCTGCTGGCGGCCCAACCGGCCGGCGCGGATGCCACGCTGTTCATGCAGGGCTCGGACGGCCTGAGGTCGACGATCCAGCTGCGCGGTGGCAAGGGCAAAATGAGTGCGGCGGGGCAGGACGAATACGTGGTCTATGACGCAGGTTCCGGGACCATTACCTACGTCGAGCCGGCGCAGCGGCAGTATACGCAGGTGACCGAGGCCGAGTTGCAATCCGGGTTGCAAACGGCGGCAAGCATCAAGCAAACCGTTGCGCCCTACATGGCGGACATGCTGGCCGGGCTGCCGCCGGCACAGCGGCGCATGATCGAGCAGCGGATGGGTTCCTTCCCGGGTGCGCCGGCCGCGGGACACAAGCCGGTGACGCCCCGTGTCGAAGCCGTTTCCCGCGGTTCCTATATCATCGCCGGACTGCAGTGCAAAGCCAGCAGCATTGTAAAGGACGGCCATCCCAGTGTGGAAGTCTGCATGGCGACCTCCCCCGGTGGCAAGTTGTCGAAGCAGGACTTCGAGACTCTGCAGGCGATGGTGTCTTTATCCCGCAATATGGCAAGCAGCGCCGGCGGCTTGCTGGGCGATCAGGTTAAGCAGTTCGACTTCCTCGCAACGGACATCGACGGCGTGCCGCTCGCGGTGCGCGACCTGGAGAGCGGCAAACGCTACCAGGTCACAGAGGTTTCCAATGCCGCCCTGTCCGACGGGCTGTTCAACAGCTACGGGGGTTTTCAGCAGCGGGAGCTGCCGGGCCTGCTGCGCCAGCCCTGAAACAAAAAGGGGTGCAGATGCCACCCCGGTAAATGGCCGGCAAGACTGGCCGGCCGGCTGAGGCCTTGTTGGTCGGGTTATTACCTGACCGGCGAGATCGCCCAGGTGGCGTCGCCATCGCCAGCCGCGGAGTGCTGCACGTTGACGAACAGGGTCTTAGGGTCCTTGCCGAAGTAGATGCCGGTTCCCTCGGCGCCCGGATCGGAAAGGGAGGCGAACAACCACACCTCGTCGGCCGCGCCGTCATTGTCGTGGTCCTTGCCGGCGAACCAGATATCCGAAGGCACGTTGTCCTCGATTATGATCAGTTTGCCGTCCGGTGATTCCGCCAGGTTGTCCGGGTTGTCGAAGCCGGTCTGGAAACCGGGATTGCCCGGGGTGCTGATTTCAACCGGCACATTGAGGCCCGGCTTGACGAAGTCGCTTACCAGCATGGTGTTGAGGTCGATAGCGAGCACGCGACCGTCGTAGTTCTGGTCGCCGAACGGGTCACGCGTGCCTTCCGTGATGGCGACGTACAGGATCTCGCCGATGATTTCCAGGTCTTCGGGCCGCTGGTAGCTGGTGCCGCCGAACTCACTGCCGGACTGGCGGGCATTCAGCGGATCGATCGGGCCGACCCACTCGGCTTGGCCGACGCCATTCTGGTCGATATTGTCGATGACCCTGAGCGCGTACAGGCTGCCGCTGGACAGATCGCCCCAGGTTTCCGGCACGAACTTGTAGACGCCGCCGCCGCACGGAGTCCCGCTGGCGCAGCCCTCCGTCAGACCGCGGTGTTCTTCGACGACGTAGATATTGCCGGCTTCATCGATATCGATACCTTCATGGGCGAGGCGGCCGACAGCCGGGCGATCGACAACCGTGCCCGTGAGCATGTCATCATTCAGCAAGATCTCGAAGAAGCGCCCGCCGGCGGTTTCCTCGGAAAACACTACCGTTTTCCACGGCGTCCAGCGAATCCCGTCCAGCGCGGTCCAGCTGGTGTCCTGAGCAAGGATGGAGGCAGCGCCGGTTGCCCAGGTCTACCACCGATACAGCGCCGCCTTCCGGCACACCGCGCACTTCGTGGGCACGGTACAGATACCGGCCCGCATACTTGCCGGTTTCATTCACCGTGTTCATGTCGTTCCAGTCGTCACGGCTGCCGGCGTAGATGTTCAGGTCCGTTTCGTCGGAGACCACGGCCTGGGTAAAGCCAGCCGGTATTTTCCAGGGGGCAGCAGGATTCCAGTCCGCGGAACCTGTGGATGCGTCGACGGGTTCAAATCCGAACGGGCCTGTCGTGCTGCTTTCCGCCAGGGCCATCCCGCTGGAGGTCGCCAGCACGGCGGAAACTGCAAGTGCAAGAATGCTTTTCTGTGTCATTACAAAATTCCTCGGTTGTATTACTCATCAGGAGGGACAGCCTGTGTGTCCGGCGACGACTATTGCGGAACCGTGTTAAGACTTGATGACAGGCGGGTGAAGGATTCCTGACTGAGGCGGCGGGTATTGGCGTGCTGGTCGCGTTCACGAGCCAGTAACCGGTTCTTTATGCCGGATTGCCTCCTGAATACGGCACAGGCGTTTTGAACGTGAGCACGGTATCGTCCCGGATGTCATCTATATCAACCCGATGCACTACGCGCAGCTGACCTGCTGCAGTCCGGAACTGTCTGCACCCGGGCGCGAGCAGGGCCCGGGATTCCGGCTGGCTATCGTGCCGGCAAACGAGCTGGAACATCCCCATATGTCCCTGCTGGCCGACCGGTGATCCCCTGACAGAGCAGGCCGGCAATGCTGTGGCGGGGTGGCGCTGAGTCGCACGGGTGCTGCCTGGCTATATCCGGACCTGTCGACTGCAGGCAGCCACCGGCTGAGCCTGCGGGCACGGGCTTGGCTGGTCGTCCTGAGAGCGCTACTATCCGCATGCGGGGCGTGGTCGCGCGCCGTTGAATTTCAGGAGAGCATCAACCACGTGGGGGGGTATATGGCTGAAAAACTGACTATGAAATCCCTGTCGGTCGAACTGGAAGCATTGAGCAAGAAGGTTTCCCAGCTCGAGCGGCAGCTGAACCGCAAGATAGAAGCCGCTGTGAAAAAGACGCTTGACGACGCCGTTAAGAAAGCTGTCGTCGAGCGCGGCAAGGACAGGCATGGTCCAGGCGTTGATGCTGCGGAGCGCCAGCGTCTGATTGCCGAGGCCGCCTACCTTATGGCCGAGCGTCGCGGTTTTGAACAGGGCGATCCGGCGCAGGACTGGGTTAATGCCGAGGAGGAAGTCAATCGCATGCTGCTGCAGGGAGATTCCAGCTAGCGGCTCGACGGCGGGCCAGTACCAAAGCGAGACTGGCCCGTCATTTCCAGCTATCGGTTCTCGGCCTGCAGCACCGCTGCGGGCCTGCTCTGGTTTACAGCTATTCCCGGGTTTCTGGGGACGACCAACCGTACTCTGCAAGGGTTTCTAATGACAACGGTTTTGCCCTGTCATCTCCAGCCGTCTCAGCTTCGGGTGACAGTGCCCGTGCGACGGCCTTGCAGATGTATTTTCGATTTTTGATGCAGATCAACGACATCTGGCTTGTAATGCGCGATGATCATCGCGCATTATGTGAAACTGAATAACAAAAACAGAGTCCAATTGATCCATTGCCGGATTCGGCGCCTCTTGTTGCGATTGAGTAAGTGGCTATGTATCAATTGGTTAAGCGTGGCAGACGCGAATAATAAGACGTGTGAACCATTCAGGAGACCAGCACATTGTTGAATACTAGCAGCCAGGGCGAGAACCGCCGCATGGACCCATCGGTACTCGATGGGGTTCGCAAACACCTCGCATCCCGGGTCGTAGGGCAACGCGCCTTGGTCGACAGCATGCTGATCTGCCTGGTGAGTGAAGGCCACCTGCTGGTGGAGGGCATGCCCGGACTTGCCAAGACCACTGCCGTCAAGGCGCTGGCCGAAGCCATTGAGGGCGACTACCACCGTATCCAGTTCACCCCGGACCTGTTGCCGTCCGACCTGATCGGCACCGACATCTACCGGCACGAACGCGGCGAGTTCGAATTCCGTCCCGGCCCGCTGTTCCACAATATTCTGCTGGCGGACGAGGTCAACCGGGCCCCGGCCAAGGTGCAGTCTGCGCTGCTGGAGGCCATGGGCGAGCACCAGGTCACCGTGGGTCTGAAGACCTACACCATGCCGCAGCTGTTCATGGTGCTGGCGACGCAGAACCCGATTGAGCAGGAAGGTACCTACAACCTGCCGGAAGCCCAGCTGGACCGCTTCCTGATGCACGTCTGGGTCGACTACCCCAACCGGGAAGAAGAGCTGGCCATCCTCGAACTCGACAGCAACCAGCAACTGAGGGCCCCGCAGCCGCCGGCCAAGGTCCTGACCCAGGAGCAGCTTTTCGGTGTGCGTACAGACTCGGCGAGGCTGTATCTCGATCCCAAGCTGAACAACTATATCGTCGACCTGGTGCAGGCGAGCCGCAACCCCGGCGCCTACGATGAAAGCCTGCAGCGCTGGTGCCGCTTTGGCGCGTCACCTCGCGCCACCATCGCGCTGGCTCGCTGTGCCCGCGCCCGCGCCTGGCTGGACAACGAGGAATTCGTCGCGCCGCACCATATCCAGGCGGTTGCACCGGACGTCCTGCGGCATCGTATCCTGCTGACTTTCGAGGGCGAGGCCGAAGGCGTGACCAGCAGTGATTTCGTCAAGCGCCTGCTCGAGGTCGTGGCAATTCCGTGATTGCAGCTGTCGTTGCCCGAGCGGAGGGCTTACCCATTTTTTGCAGCATGGACGGAACGGCGGGAACAGGTCAATGAGCCTGCACCCGCAACTGGATGACTTGCTGGAGCTGCGCCACCAGGCGCGCGCCCTGGGCGTGGCCGCGGGTCACCTCGTCAATTCGACCTTCACCGGCCTGTATGCATCCGTCTTCCGTGGCACCGGCCTGGACTTCGACGAGGTGCGCGAGTATCGCGAAGGCGATGATATCCGCAACATGGACTGGCTGGTTACGGCGCGCACCGATGTGCCGCACCTGAAGGTCTTTCGTGAAGAGCGGCAGCGCAGCGTCATACTCTGCATCGACTCCGGGCCGCATATGAGCTTCGGCACCCGCGGCACTTTCAAATCCATCCAGGCGGCGCGCGTCGCCGCATTGATCGGCTGGGCCGCCAGCAAACAGCATGACCGGGTCGGTGGCGTGTTGTTCGGCAATGCGGCCACCGGTATGCGCTACTTCCGCGCAACACCCGGTCGCCGTGGCCTGTGGCGCCTGTTGCGTGCGCTGACGACGCCGATCGAACAGGGCAATACCGATGAAACCCAGCTGATGGCCGCACTGCGGCATCTCGACAGCGCCAGCCACACCGGTTCGCTGATCTTCGTGATCGCGCCCGTCAACCAGGTCACCGTAGGGCTGGAGCGTACGCTGGGCAGCCTGAAGCAGCGCAACGACGTCTTCCTGCTGCCGGTGGACGATCCCGCTGACCGGGAGCTGCCATCCATGGGGAACGTCATCTTTTCCAACGCCGCCGGCGAATTGCTGGAGGTGGACACCGACAACGAGGCCGGACGCAAGGCATTCCGCGAGGACTGGGAACAGCGCCGCGAGGAACTCAGGCAGCTGTCCTACCGCCTCGGCATTGGCCTGTTGCCGGTGAGCACCGACGAAGATGTACACAGCAGCCTCATCAAGGGACTGCGGCAGTACGCAGGGAGGCGCTAGCACGCATGGAACCCGCCGCCGATGCCCTGCGCGATATTCACGGACTGGATGCCGTCAGCTGGCTGCCGCTTGCCCCCGGCTGGTGGTACCTGCTGGGGCTGGTCCTTGCCCTGCTGTTGCTGGCAGGTATCCGCTACTGGTTGATTTACAACGGACCGTGGGTTGGCTGGCGCGGTGATGCACGCCGCCAGCTGCAGGTGCTGAAAAAGGGCCTGGCGAAGGGAGAACCGCGGGAGATCGCGGACCGGTTGTCTGAACTGCTGCGGCGTATCGCTATGGCGCGCAGCGGCCGGCGCGAGGCCGCGGGCATCACGGGTGATGCATGGCTGCTCTGGCTGGCCGAGCATGACAATTCCGGTTTTGACTGGCAGACACGCGGCAGGATCCTGCTGGTGGCACCCTACATGCCACCGGCAATGGCGGTGCAGAAGGACGAGCTTGCCAAACTGATCCGTGCGGCTATGCGCTGGGTTGATGCGGCCAGGCCGGCACGTCGCACGCAGGGTTATTCCCTTGCGGGGTTTTTGCAGTCGTTTCGCATGAATATCCCGGGGGGGCGTCGTGTTTAGTTTCGCCGCACCCTGGGTTGCCGTGCTGCTGCCGCTGCCCCTGCTGGTGTGGAAACTCTGGCCGCGCGCGCACGGTGCGACCGACGCCTATACCTACGGCCACCGTTCCACCCTGCTGCACCCGGCACTGGGCCGGCTGGCATCGACCTTCGTGGCCGCACGCTCGCTTACACATGCCGGCAGCCGGCTACAGCTTGCCGCGCTGGCACTGTTGTGGGTCGCGCTGGTGACCGCACTGATGCAGCCGCAGTGGCTGGAACCCTATACGGAAGTTCGCACCGAGGGATATGACCTGATGCTGGCCGTGGATACCTCGCGCTCCATGGAGGCACTGGATTTCACAGTGGACGGCAGGCAGGTGACGCGTATGGCGGTTATCAAGGGTGTGCTGGGACGATTCATCGACGCGCGCGACGGCGACCGCATCGGCATCGTGGTATTCGGGAGCCAGGCCTACGTCCTGTCACCCATGACGCTGGATGTGGATGCGGTGCACAGCCTGGTGGAGGCCATCGTGTCGCGCATGGCGGGCGATGGTACGGCCATCGGCGACGCAATCGGGCTCGGGGTGAAAAAACTGCGGGAACGGCCGGAGGGTTCGCGCATCCTGATCCTGGTCACCGATGGTGAAAACACGGAAGGTAGTCTGCCACCGCGGCTGGCGGCACAGCTGGCCGCCCACGAGGGCATCCGTATCTATACCATTGGCGTTGGGACCAAGGGACTGGTGCCGTTCTACGAGAATGGCCAGATGACCCAGGTCAAGATGGAGATCGATGAGGACCTGCTGCGGGAAGTGGCGAGTCTGACCGGCGGCGCCTATTTCCGTGCGACCGACAGCGATGCCCTGGACAAGATTTACCAGCAGATCGATGCCCTGGAAAAGACCGAGGCGGAAGCGCGCAGTGTCATGATTCCACGCTCGCTGTATCGCTGGCCGCTGGGGGTGGCACTGTTTGCGATGCTGCTGCTGGGTCTGTTCCCGGATGGCATCCCGCGTCCGTGGCTGGCGGGGCGCCCCAATGGCTGAGTGGGCAGGCGCATTTCACTTTGCGCAGCCGGGCTGGCTGTGGGCCCTGTTGCTGTGCCTGCCGGTCGCGATCTGGCTGATTTTTTCCCGGCGTTTCGACAATCGAAACGAGCGCATTCGCGAGTATGCCGATGCCCACCTGCTGCCGCACCTGCTGGGACGCTCGGAAGCGCCGTCGCGTACCCGCTGGTTGCGGTTTTTCCGCTGGACCGGCGTGTGGACGCTGCTGGTGCTGGCAATGGCGGGACCACGCTGGGATTTCACCGATGTGGAGCTGTTCCGGCCGGGAACCAACCTGGTGGTGCTGTTTGATATCTCGCGTTCCATGGATGTGACCGATGTCAAGCCGAACCGGCTGTCGCGTGCACGCCAGGAAGTGGAAGATTTGCTGAACAGCAATCGTGGCATTCGTGTCGGCCTGATCGGGTTTGCCTCGGTCGCACACGTCGTTTCGCCGATCACCGAGGACATGAACGGCATCCGCCGCATGTTGCCGGCACTCGATACCAGCCTGGTGCAGCTGCAGGGCAGCCGCCTCAGTTTTGCGCTGGACAGGGCCGCGGAACTGCTGGCAGGACAGCCGAAGGAAAGTGTGGGTTCATTGCTGCTGGTCAGTGACGGGGATTTCGACGAACCGGGACTGGAAGAGCGCATGCGCGCCTTTGCCGATGCCGGTGTCCGGGTGCACGTGCTCGGCGTTGGCACACCTGAAGGTGATGTCGTTCCCGGACCCAAACCGGGAGAGCCGCTGATTCGGGACAGGAAAGGCCATCCGGTCATTTCAACGCTCAACGAAACGCAGTTGCAGGCACTGGCGCAGGCCGGCAACGGGATTTATCAGCGCGCAGACTACCGCGAAAGCGATACTGACAATATCCTTGCACAGGTCAAGGCGCAGGCACTGCCCAAGAGCGATACCGAGGAACACACGCGCATCTGGAATGAGCGGTTCTACTGGTTTGCCGGTCTGGCATTGCTCCTGTTGCTGCCGCTGTTTCGCCGGTCATCAGCGGGCTACAGGCTCTCGGATCTATGAATATCGGCCAGAAAATGCTTGCGCTGGCCAGGCCCGCAAGGCAATGCGGTTGCCGCGCCGTCTTCCTGATCTGCCTGGCGGGGATGTCTGCAAGTGCCAGTGCCGCCTTGTTCAGAAACACGGAGCAGGATGCGGCTAACTTGTTCAGGGAAGGCGATTTCGACGCTGCTGCGGAGACGTTTACCGATAACTACAAACGCGGTGTTGCACTCTACCGTGCCGGGCGCTACACAGATGCCGGTGATGCCTTCAGCAGTGTTGAGCGCAAGGATGTCAAGGCGGATGCGCTCTACAATCTCGGCAATACCCGCTACAAGCTGAAGGATTATGAAGGCGCCGTGGAGGCCTACGAGCAATCGCTGGTATTGCGCGCCGACGATGAAGACACCCTGCACAACCTGAAACTGGCCAAGAAAAAGACCGAGCAGTACTCCACTGAAGAAATGCAGGAAGAGGAGGCTGAAAAAGCGGAGGAAGAGAAGGAAGAAAAGCAGGACAAGAAAGAAGAGAAGGAACAGGAACAGCAGGAGCAGGAAGAACAAAAGAAATCCGAAGAATCCTCCAGCGAGGAACAGCAGGAGTCCAAGGAATCCTCCGGCGAGGAGGAAAAGGAGTCCAAGGAATCGTCGGGTGACCAGGAGCAGGAGTCCGAGAAGTCGTCCGGCGACCAGGAACAGGAATCCGAGAAGTCGTCCGGTGACCAGGAACAGGAATCCGAGAAGTCGTCGGGTGACCAGGAGCAGGAGTCCGAGCAATCATCCGGCGACCAGGAGCAGGAATCCGACAAGTCGTCGGGTGACCAGGAGCAGGAATCCGAGGAATCATCCGGCGACCAGGAGCAGGAATCCGAGAAGTCGTCGGGTGACCAGGAGCAGGAATCCGAGGAATCATCCGGCGACCAGGAACAGGAGTCCGAGAAGTCATCCGGCGACCAGGAGCAGGAATCCGAGGAATCGTCCGGCAATCAGGGCAAGGAGTCCGAGAAATCCAGCGGCGACCAGGACAAGGACTCGGAAGGTCAATCTTCCGGCGATCAGGAATCCGCTGACGAGTCGGGTGAAAAGCAAGATGAATCAGAGGGTAAGAAGGGGGATGAGGAGCAGGCCAGCGAGGAATCCGGCAAGGATGAGCAGGAGACGGACGGTGAGTCGGGTGACCAGGATAAGGAGAAAAATAAAGGAGATTCCGATACTCAAGCAGATGAGGAAGATGGTAATATATCATTAGACAAGTCTGATAGCGGCAAGGGAGAAAAGGAATCCGAAGAACCCGGAAGTGATCAGGGAAAATCGGAGCAGCCTGAGGAAGGCGGTTCAGACGACCGTATCAGTGGCAAGGGAAAGGCTCCCGACGAGATATCGGAGGAAGAGGAGGCCGCCAGTCAGGCAGTCGACCAGTTTGATCAACTGGGTACCGGCAAAGACGGGGAAGACCCGAATGCGGAACCTGGTGGTATCCCGGATGAGGAAGGCGCTGGCGTATCAGGGGTGTCTATGATCATGATGGACCAGTGGCTGGAGAGGATCGAGGGTGATCCCACTTACCTGCTGCGCAACCAGTTCATGCTGGAGGAGCGCCAGGAAATGCAGCACAACAGACGCCAGTTAATGGAGACGCGGCCTTGGTGATTTTTCCGGACATGCGGACAGTATTGCCAGAAGGCCGCATCAGCAACCACCCAACAATAAAATCTTGAGGGGAAGTGTTTTGCGAAGCCTGAGTTTATCGAAGATCTGTATCATCTGCCTGCTGGCGAGTTTCATTACAGGGCTTGCACATACCGCCTACGGTTTCTCGTTCAGTTTCAGCAGCAGTTCCAGCAACAGTTCCAGCAACAGTTCCACCAAGAAGAAAGCTCCCGTCACTACCACGAATCGTCCCTGGGGTAATGTCGGTCCCTTCAAGCAGGCTCCGAAATACGAGGCGCCCCCGCCCAGCATGTATTACCCCGCAGCAGTCCAGCCAGGTAACTGGTATCCGGCACAGGTCCCGGCTGCTGCACCGGCAGCCAGCGCGGCGCCGCGCGTCGAGGTTACCGTCAGTTCGACGACACTCTACGAACAGCAGAACGTGGTTTATACAGCGCGGGTTTTTAGCAGCGACAATCTGAAGACACTCGATTTCGACACACCGAGCGTTCCCGGCGCTGTGCTGGAGAAAATCGATGGCCCCGTCGCCAGTTCCAGCCCCAGCCGGGAGATCGTCAATACCTATCACTTCAAGCTGACGCCGCTGCGATCCGGCGAGATGGAGATTCCGGCCATTACCTTCAAGGGTACCCGTGCCGCAGAAAGACACTGGAGTGGTTTCCCTGGCATGCCGCAGGCGCCGGGTGAGGATTCCGCCTTCACGGTGTCTTCCAGCAAGCCGCTGACGTTTCATGTCATGGTGGCAGACCCCTCGCTGCAGCCCTGGCTGCCCCTGAATGACCTGAAACTGCGTTCAACCATGTCAGAGGAACAGCCTTTCAAGGAAGGCAAGCCGGTCACGCTGACCCTGGAACTCACCGCAAAGGGCGCGCTTGGCGAACAATTGCCTTCCCTTGAGCATCAACTACCCAGTGACCAGTATCGGGTATACCGGGACGCGGTCACTGTTAAAAATGGAGTCTCCAGGGACGGCGACTTCCTGATAGGCAGCCGCAAGGAGACTTACACGCTTATTCCCCTAAAGGATGGCTGGGTCCGCCTGCCGCGGATCACCGTCGGCTGGTGGGATGTCGACAAAGACAAGGCCATGGTTGCCGGGCTTCCGGATCAGGAGGGTGACAGCCTGCTGGCGGGCAATCGACTGATCGAGGCTGTCACCGGCAAGAACGACCTTTTCTCCGGACTGTTCTGGGCGCCGTTGCTCATTACGCTGGGCCTGATCACCGGTTACTGGCTGGGTGTCTGGTCGCGCACCCGCCCCCTGCTCGATGCGGCACGCAGCCGGATTGCCGCCATGCTGTACGGTGTCTGGCAGCACGGCCGGGCACTGACAGCGGAGCTCTGGAGAAAGGCTTCTCCGGTCGTGTATATCAACAAGCTGCGCTATGTCTTCGCACTGATGATGCCGAAGACGGTCAGGATGTGGATGTGTGCGCGCTGCCTCGAGCAGGAAGAAACCCCGGAGACCTGGTGCCTGGAGTTCAAGCAGCGTATCTGCCAGCACCTGGAAATTACGCCCCATACGCCATTGTCGGCGATTGCTGAAAAAATCATTAAAGCAAATCCCCAGGCCGAACCGGCGCGGATTAGAGCCCTGGTGCAGTCGCTCGATGGTGCCATCTATGGCGGCAGGCCGCTTGACTTCGCAGTCTGGAAGAGTGACTTCAAAGACCAGCTGCGGCCGCGCCTGTATCGTCGCCATCGCCTGCGTTCCCGCCGCAGCAGGGCAACCCTGCCTGCGTTGAATCCGCGGTCTGCCTGAGATTCCACCCCCCTGCAGCGCGGCACCAGCAGTGCCGCGCTGCATGGCAGTTCATGCCTTGATGGCATGAGACGGGATACAGCGTGCCGTTACTGTCAAAACCCGTACTGCCTCAATCCAGGCTTACCTTACACCCCGGTTACCACCTGTTGCTTGCGGTTTGTGGCCTGTTGTTGCTGCCGGTCGCGGCTGCTGCCGATATCGAGTCGCCGCTATCCCGTTTGAATCGCATCGCGCTTGCCATCAGCAAGGAAGCGGAACCGCTGCGCGCCGATTTCGCACGGATTGCCATCAGTGAAATGACTTCTGCGTACACCGTGGAAGCGGATCGCGCCCGACAGGATGCGCATGGCAGCAAGCACCCGCGGGATCTGGTGCGCTGGGCTGGCGCCGTGGATGCCTATGCCGCGGAACTGGTTGCCGTCGGAGACACCCTGACGCCGGAGACGGTGGTTGATGTCAGTGTCGGGCATGACAACAGCGTCTACCTGAATATCGGCGGCACGCCTGTGGTGGTGGGCACTCCCAGGGCGCGTGAACAGTCCGAGTTCGAGCAGCACATCATCGAGCGCTTTTGCGCGGCCTACCGTTGTGATGATTTCGTGGCTGACTTTGAGCCGGCGGCGGTCCCTGCGTGGGTAAGGGGACAGCCGCCAAGCTGGAGTTTCAGCCAGTATGCCGGCCCGGCATGCAGTACCGCAGACGGGCTGGAATTGCAGTTCCGGACAATGCAGGATCTGCGGCGCAAGCGCGACATCTGTACCCGGCTCGTGGCCGAGCTATACCAGTTGCTAGCTGCCCTCGAAACAGAGACTGGCGCCGGCGTGAGGACTGACTGGAACCGGCTGGAAGTCCGCGGAAATCCGAATGCCGAACAGCAGCTCGTTGTGTTGAACGGGAGCGGCGACACGCTGCAACTCGCTCTACCAGACCTGGCGGCGGTCCCGGACTTCCTGCGCCGGTCGCTGCCCTGGCTGGCAGCCCGGGTGAAGGGCGAGAGCTACCACCTGGTCTTGCTTAATGCCGACAGTCTGGTGGCGCCACTGCTTTATCCCTAGTCCGGATACTTGTGATGGAGGTTCACGATTACAGCAATGACCGGTCGGGGTAGCCTGCAGCGTCTTGCCAGACGCATCGGGATCCTGTGCTCGGGGATCGCTGCGTTCTGGTTGCTGCTGATCGCGGTGGGGCTGACGTTGCCCATGGCATCCCTGCGGCATCCTGTGGAGGTCGCGGCGGCGCGTCTGCTGGGACAGCAAGTCGAGATAACCGGAGGCGTCAAAATCAGGCCTACCGCCGGGCCGACCCTGGTCATGCTCGGCCTGCAAGTGCACCTTGCCGGAGGCCCGGGAGGGGGAGGCCGGTTGCTGGCTGAGCGGGTAGAGGCACGGCTGGGTCTGTTGTCACTGCTGCAGGGCAGGCCGCGCATCGTGGCGCTGGCGGTGCAGGGTGTCAGGCTTGAGCTTGATGCCGGCGCGGAAGGTTTATGGGCTGCGTTGACTGCCCTGCAGCCGACGGCTGTCGGGCAGTCAACGCAGCTGCAGGTACAGCGTGACCTGGAATATCTGGCCCTGCGTGATCTGCAGGTGTCCTGGCGCAGCACAGCGAATGGCCAGGTGTTCCATGTCCAACTCGATGAACTCAGTGGCAGCGTGCAGCCTGAGCAGCCGGTGGATCTGAAGCTGCGCGGCAGACTGCGGCAGCAGCCATTTGTTGCGCGGATCGGCGCAGACCCCATTGAAAAGCTGCTGGCTTCCGCCGGAGCCTGGCACATGCGGGGTACGCTGAAATACGCAGGCGCCAACCTGAAGTTGACAGGTCGCGTGGATGTCCCGCTGCACGGACCGTCGCTGGGGCTGGAATTTGAGTTGCATGGTGGACGCCTGCCACTGGTGGATGTGGCTCACCTGCAAGGCCGCCTGGACCTGGACCATACCGGTGCCTGGTTGACCGGGTTGACGGGAACTCTCGGGGAGACACAACTGGCAGGCAGCGGCAGCCTGGAGTTCGCGGGAGCGCGCCCGCATCTGCGTCTCGATGTGATGGTGCCGGTACTGGATGCCAGGGACCTGCGTGGTGACGCGTACCGGGATATGCTTGGCGTGTTTTCCGAAACAGCGGCTGGAGGTTCAGCGCTCCCCTGGATGCAGGCAATGGCAATCGACGCCACAGTCCTGATCCGCACCGTTGCTCATGCGCGCGTGCCCGTGCAGGATGCCAGCGTGGCGATACGGATGCAGGATGGCGATGTCACGATCCCGCTCGGGATCAATATTGCCGGGGTCATGCTGCAAGGCAATCTCCTGTCCGAGGCGCAAGGAGAGCTACCCGGCGCGCGACTCATCCTGCGCGCGGCACAGGTGGATGCCGCCGGGCCGGCGACGGCGCTGACCGGATACCGGGGCATACGCGGACAGGTTGGGGAGATCGAGCTTAATGCGGTTGCCACTGCAGTCCCGGGTGACGGCGGGATTGCAGCGGCGGCGGAAGTGCGCCTGAATGACGCTGAATTCAGCTATGGCAACCTGCCTGGACAGCAGCCGGTAGCCGTGGCTGTTGACCGGCTGCGGCTGCATGTCACGGAGGCGAAGGCGGTCACGGCCAGTCTGCAGGGGCGGCTGCAGGATATCCCGGTTGACCTGAAGCTGAGCGGGGGTGTGTTGCATACCTTGCTGCAGGGCAGGCAGTGGCCGGTCACGCTGGCTGCGACAGGTGCGGGGGCGCAACTTGCCGTAGAGGGCGAAATCGTCGCGGCGCACGGCCGCATGCGTGCCATGTTCAACGCAGAGTTGTCCGGCAACCGCCTCGGGAGTCTTGCTCCCTGGCTGGGCGTTTCACCCTGTGCGGAGGCTGCCTACAGCATGCGTGGCCAGTTTATCTTGACCCGGGATACCGGGCGCCTGCAGTTCGTCCAGGCACGGCTGGGCGACACCCGGCTGAATGCGGATCTGGACTGGACGCATGACGAGGCGGTTCCCGTGTTCCATGCCATGGTGCAGTTCGATGAGGTGGTACCAGGGGATCTCAAGGGGGCATTGAGCTTCGTCAGGCTGGAGGGCCTTGCCGGGGAGACAGGCGGCCTGATGCTGGAGATGCCAGTGCTGCCGGCGATCGTGCAAGTCCGCAATGCGGACATCCGTTTGAATGTCGCGCATATCGACCTGGGGCTGGTGAATATCTCGAACCTGACGCTGGAGAGTGCCATTCAGGATGCCAGGCTGCAGCCTTCCCCGTTTGTAGTAGACATAGGCGATACCCGCTTTGAGGGCTACCTTGAACCGTCGCAGGGGCATGCGGGTGTGGTGTGGTCGGTTGCGGAGAGCGATGCTGTTGCAGGCAGCCTGCTGAACCGGCTGTTCAGCAATGCCCTGCAGTGGGCCGGCAATGCCGGCAGGATTCCCCTGCACAGCCTGTTCAGCAAGATGCTGGATGCCGGCAACTGCGTGGCGGATGGCGCACCGGTGTCGGGGCCGTGAACGCAGCAGGCGTACGGGCCGGTCCGGTCAGCCTTCCAGGTCGCGGTAGTTTTCCATGCGGAATCGCGGCGTGCAGATACACAGGAACACCAGGTCCTCGCTGCAGGTATTGCAGATCTGTTGGGGGACCCCAGCCGGGATGTGGACCACGTCGAATGGCTGGACCGGAAGCGCCGCTTCCGTCCCCACCGTTACCTGCCCGCTGCCGCTGATGATGACGTAGCGTTCGGCCGTCCGCTCCAGGCAGTGCAGTCGGGTGGTGCTGCCCGGTGCCACCCTGGCGCGCGCGATCGAGCAGGCAGCATCTTTATCCGTGTTGCGCAGTTCGGTGATGTAGCAGTTTTCCGCGGTATGGAATTCCGCAGTCGGGTTGTAACGGTCTGTGCTGGCCATGCAGTTGCCCCTGCGGTGAAGTCAGCTGCAATTGTCCGCGCTGCACCTGGCGGGGTCCAGCTTCAGGCATTCGCTTCCGGCAGGTCTACACCAGGACCAGGTACTGGATAACCGACTTCACCGCGAAGCCGACAATGCCCAGGCCGAGTGCGCCGAAGATCACGAAGCTCCCGAAACGACCGGCATTCGATTCCTGTGCCAGCCGGAACATGATGTAAACCATGTAGGTAATCAGTCCGCCGATACCAAGGAACAGCGATATCGATTCAAATTGTGGAACGGTCATGATTGATTTCTGGTCGCAGGTTTACCGGGGCTGCGTAATCTATCATTAAATCAGCAGATAATAAAATACTTGAAATAATTCGGGCAGCGGTCCGCGGGCCTGGAAATAACACCCTAATACTCAGGTAAATAAACAGCTAATTGATATGTATCAATTCGCAAAGGTGAGAGATGTGTATGCTTACCTGCACCCGGCCAGGGAGGGGTTCCCGGCAGCCTATTGATCCTGTAAAGGAGGATAGATTGATTGAACCAGTAGCGTCCTCGGGGGTACTTATCACCTCCTTTTCCAGTGCACTTGTCATTGCCTCCGGCGCCCTGTACATCCTGCTGTTCACGATTTCACACTTGCGGAAAAAACCCGGCATGCTGATCCTCGCCTATGCCTGCTTCGCCGTACTTGTTGCCAATGTCCTGGTGCTCGCCACCCTGCTATTCCTGGATGGCTACCAGCTGGCACAGGTGCTGGGTATCCTGCTGGGATACCTGCTGGTACCGCATGTCATTCGGCGCCTGGTCGCCGGACCCGCCGGCGAGAAGCCGGACAGCCGGGCGGCCAGCTGCACGCTGCTTCCCGCGAAGTAGTTTATTGCCCTGACCGGCGCAGTCCTGACGCGGTATGCGCCGGGGTTGGTCCGGTCGCTGCATTTTCAGTCGTCCCTGCCATATGGCTGTCCTGCTGCAGGATCCGCTGGCCTTGCGGACAACCCTTGCCCGTAGCAAAGTGCTTGAGCTGCTGGCCGGGCTGTTCCTGTTCTGTCCGGCATACAAGCTGTTCGGCTTCAATACCTGCCCGACCAGGTAGGCACAGACAGCGCCAGGATGCGGACAAGAGGGCCTGTGCCACCCTTATCCTTTCAGCCGGAACTGCATACTGAAACTGACCTGCTCACCCAGATTGATCGATGCAGGCGGCTGCGGCAGGGGCAGGGCGGCCTGCACCGCCCGTTCCGCCGCTTCGCGCAGCAGTCTGTTGCCCCCGCTGATGTCCAGGGCATGAATCCCGCCGTCCTGCAGCAGGTAGAACGTGACGTGGACATCACCTTCCTGGCCGCGTCGCCGCGCACCGCGCGGGTAGAACTTGTGGCTGTCGATGTGTGCCAGCAGGCGCGCCAGGTAGGATTCCGCCGCCGCCGCCGTGGCGACAGAAGCAACCGCTTGCTGTTCCTCCGAGCTTTCCGGCTGCGCCGCTTTCACTGACTCCGCGGGCAATGAGGCCACGGTTTCCGGCTTGGGCGGCGGCAGCGTGCGTTCCGGTTGTACCCGTGGCGGCACCGCCCGGGGCTGAGGCATTGGCGGCTTGCGCTTCACGGGAGCGGGCGTTACCTCGGGGGCCGGGTCGGGTACGGCTGCCGTTGTTGTCGCGCGCGGTGCGATCAGGCTGAGCCGTACGAGCTGTGTGGGCGGCTGGTTTAACCCGTCTACCGCAGGTGCTGTGTAGGTGAGATAGACCGCGGCCGTGGCATGCACACCCAGGGATATGCCGGCGGCAAGCAGGAAATAGATGCGATCACGCCGCTTCATAGTCCGCTACAGTCACTCTGACCGGAAGCTGGCAGGAAAAGCCGGCTAACAACACCATGCGAGCATACCGGGCTAGAAGGTCGCATTCAGGCGCAGCCAGTATGCCCGCCCCGGTTCGTTGACCTGCACGGCAGAGGGGTTGAAGGGATCCGAGTTGGCCGCGTTGACATGGTAGGCATAGTTGCGGTCGAACACATTGTTGATGCCCGCTGTGACCATGAAATGTTCAAAACCTTCATAGCGGCCGAACAGGTCCAGCGTCGCCCATGCCGGCGTCTCGCCGGCGTCAAGCCCGCTGTCGGTGTCGATGTCATCCTCGACGCGGTCCTGGCGGGCATCGGCACGCACGATACCACCCAGATTCCAGTCGGCGCGCGTGTGTTCCAGGCTGACGCTGCCGCCCAGCGGCGGGATCTGGGCGATGGGGCGGTCGTCGTCGGTGTTCTGCGCGTGGACATAGGACAGTGTGGAGCGGCTTGACCAGTAGCTGCCCCAGCGGATGCCGGCCTCCAGCTCGAACCCGTAAAGTTGAGCGTCGACGTTGCGGTAGATGCTGGCATTGTCATCCTCCAGGATGCCGCTCTGGAGATGGGCGCGGTCGCGCAGGATGTAGTCGCTGACGTCGTTGTAGTAGATCGATGCGGCGGTATCCCAGAATCCGGCATCCCGGGTATAGCCCAGTTCCAGCTGGTGGTGGGCCTCCGGATCCAGGTCGGGATTGCCTACCCATATCTGGCTGGGATCCATGCCGTTGTCGCTGGCGATGTAGCGTTCCGTGGCGTCGGCGGTACGCACGCTGCGGCTCAGGGTGGCGTAGACGGCGCTGTCGGTTGCCAGGGCATGCCGCAGCGTGAGGAAGCCGCCGATGTTGTGCTCGGTATGGTCATCATCCCGGGTACCGTAATAGAGATTGTACAGGTCGTTCGGCGCGCGGCTCAGCATCGGCGTCACAGTGGCATCATCATCGGCACGTCCCGCCGAGGTGTCCACGTAATCGTAGCGCAGGCCCGTCGTCAGGACGTCGCGTGTGCTGAGGGGCCGCGACATTTCGGCAAACAGGCCGGTCTGCGCCAGGTCGACGTCAGGCCAGAGGATGGACTGCAGGGTGGTGGGTTTGCCACCCGTGGGTGAACCGGAATAGCGCTTGGCATCCCGGTTGTTCTTCTGGTAATCGGTGCCGATGGTCCAGACCACGCCGTTGCCGGCATTGATCTCGCCGCTCAGGCGGCCGCCGCCGGTGTCGGAACTGCTCGGGGCGCGCATTTTCATTGGCGCGGTCAGCGGGCGCAGCGAGTAGTTGTCCATCAGGTGGTCGATGTCCGAGTAATACACCTCGGCCTCGATGGCGTCGAGGAAACCTACGGGTGTGCCGCTCTCGAACCTGAGCCGTGTGGTGTCGTTGTCGCTGTAGGGCGCGTCCATGCCCGCACCGGCAAACAACACGTCATCTTCCCGGTTGGCCTCGTAGGACAGTTCCAGCAGGGTGTCGGCTGTCGGGGAGTAACCCAGCAGGATGACCCCGTCCTTGTTGGTGTAGGCGGAGCGCACGCTGTTGCCGTCACCATCCTCGTAGTTGTTGGCATCACTGTAGTCAAAGATGCCGCGCAGGTAGCCGCTGCTGTTACCAGTGGCGACATCGGCACCGGCCTGCCAGGTGTCGGAATTGCTCGTGTAGCTCGTGCTGGCCTCTGCGCGGTATTGCTCATCCGGGTAGAAGCGCGGCGTGCTGCGCTCGAACAGCACGGTGCCACCCGGTCCGCCGCCGCCGTAGATCACCGTCTGGTTGCCCTTGATGACGGTCATGCTGTCGTAGCCGTTCATCGAGGAGTAGGTGGTTGGTGGGTCCATGCGATTCGGGCAGCCGCCGAACACATAGGCCCCGTCCAGCAGGATGTTCAGCCGGTTCTGGCTCTGGCCGCGGATGATGGGGTCGATGCCGCGTCCCCCCATGCGTCTGCCCGTGATGCCCGGGAGGTCCCGCAGCAGTTCGCCGCCATCGGCGGCCGGCGCCAGTTCCAGTTCTTCCGGTAGCCAGGTCTGGACAGCCGGGTTTTCCAGTTCGGCATCCTCCACGAGGATCACGGATTCGGCAGGGGTCGAGCCGCTGGCAAGGCAGAGCAGGCAGAAACCCGCAATGGGGGCTGTTTTCATCGGTTTTCCTTGGAGCGTGATGCGCTGCGGCATCAGGGCCGCACAAACGTACATCGGGTTACCGGTGCGCAGATGACGGGAAGTTTAAGGGGTGTGTCGGGGTTTGGGATGTGACAAAAAGTCGCATCGCAGGGGCGCGTGAGGCATGCGCGCCCGGTATGGCTGCTTCGCCTGTCCGGGTTAGGGCGGCAGTAGCCGCTGAGACGGCCTTACTTTTTCGCGATTTCCCGCAGAGATGCCTCGTTGTTGCAGAAGCCGATGTTGTCCGGGGCGATGTCCTGCTCCGCCAGCTTGTCGTCGCACTCCGCGGTATTGCTGCAGGCGGCACAGCGGTCGATGTGCTGCTGGATATCGAGGCTGCGTTCGCTGTTCAGGTAGACATCGATGTTCACGCCCAGCGCCGCCAGCATTTTACCCAGCCGCAGCCGGTTCACCTTTTCCGCCAGGCCCTGGCGGTATTTCTCACCAGCCCTGACGTTGAAAACGATGGCCACCGGCAACAATACCGAGAAGGTCACCAGTACCAGGGTGAGCACTGCCAGCGCAATGATTGTGAGTGTATTCATGACATGTCTTCTCCGTATTGAATTCGTCCGGTCAGGTGCCGGAGACCCGCTGGTAGTAGCGCAGCCGGTAGAGCTGGCGCTTGTGTGACGCGCTGTCGGTAAAGCCGCTGCGGTCGTGCAGGACATTGTTGCTGAGCAGTCCCTGTCCCGGCTGCAGGGTCGCGCGGTAGATCCAGGGCGAGTCCGCTTGCAGGAAGGCCTGCAGGGCGGCTGCAGCCTCCCGGGTCAGGGTGTCCGCGGCCCATTCTATACTGCGGCTGCGTGCCGTATAGCGCATGTGGAGGCTGCCGTCCGGCAGGATGCTGAATACCGGGCCGCTGCACGCCGGTCGAATCTCCCTGCCGTTTTCGATGTTGGCAGGTATGGTCATCGCGCCGGGTGCCTGCAGGGCGCGAATATAGTCGGGATTCAGGTCGCGCAGCTGGATATACGCGATCTCGTGGTCCAGCAGGGCATTCTCACCGCCGCTGGCCGCGGCCGAGACACAGTGCAGCAGCAGGCCGCGGATCTGCCGCTCCACCGTGTTGTAGTAACCGTCCGTGTGCCAGTGGATCGGCCGGTTGGTATAGGGAATATAGGCGCCGCGCCACTCCCCATCCACGACCCGCAGGGAGGTGATGCCATCGTCGTCGGCACCCATGTTGCAGTCAAGTCGAGTCAGTCCGAACTGTTCCCCAAGCAAGGCGGGGATGGCCTTGTCGGGATCGTCTCCGGTCTGCCCGGCGTAGATGGCCATGTTGGTCTTGCGGCAGCGGTCGTGCAGCGCTGTATGCTCGGCAGGTGTCAGGCAGCGCGGGTCCCGCACCTCGACAACCAGTTCCCCAACATCCGTCGGATAGTTCGCCAGCTTGTGGTCGCGCCATGCCTCGTAGGCTGACACGTTGTCCGGGTCGAAAGGGTTGCGGCTGCTGTTGTTCGCGGCGTTGCTTGTGCTGGTTTTCATTGGACTTGTCGATGTCATGGCGATGTTTGCCGGGTTGGCCAGCCATTAGACCGTGTCGGCGGGTGCCTGTCCTTGATTTGGGTCAATATCGGCATGACACCGGATGGCGGCATGGATGGCAAAACAGGGGGTTACGCCTGTTGCCACAGAAACCCGGAGTAATTCCTGCAAGGCGGGTATGCTTGCGCCATGTCCTCTTTTCCGGCATGTGCCGGAAATATGCATGCTGAATCAAGCGGGTCTCCCTGACCCTGATTCAGCAGTCAGTGCTCGTCAGCGGTGCGCGCAGAGCTTGTGGCTTGGTCAGCAGGAGTTGTACCGTGCCAATGGATTGCTGCCTGAATCCGGCTTCGCAATAGCAGAAATAGTATTCCCAGGTGCGCATGAAGCGCTCCGGGTAACCCAGTCGGCGAACCTTGTCTGCCTGTGCGTGGAAGCGTTCACGCCAGCGCTGCAGGGTAGTGGCGTAGTGCGGGCCGATATCTTCCAGGTGAAAGATCCGCATGTCTGTGCGGCGCGCAATGGCGTCGCCGAGTGCCGCCACGGATGGCAGGCAGCCACCGGGAAAAATGTAGCGCTGGATAAAGTCTATCGATCTCCTGGCTTCCCGGTAACGCTGGTCTGCGATCGTGATGGACTGCAGCAGCATCATGCCGTGCGGCTTGAGCAGTTCGCTGCATTTACTGAAGTAGGTATTGAAGTAACGGTGACCGATCGCCTCGATCATCTCGATCGATACCAGCTTGTCGTAGCTGCCGTTGAGTTCCCGGTAGTCATCGAACAGCAGCGTAATCCTGTCTCCCAGTCCGGCTTCCAGGACGCGCCGCTGCGCATAGTCGTGTTGCTGTTTTGAAATGGTGGTCGTGGTGACGTGGCAGCCATAGTGTTGTGCGGCGTACAGGGCAAAACCGCCCCAGCCGGTACCGATTTCCAGGACATGGTCGGACGGCTTGAGTTGCAGCTTCCGGCAGATCCGTTCCAGCTTGGCAACGGAAGCCTCCTGCAGGGTGGATTGCGGGTGCTGGAAAATGCCGCAGGAATACATCATGGTGTCGTCGAGGAACAGCTCGAAGAGTTCATTGCCGAGGTCGTAGTGGGCCTCGATATTGCGGCGGCTGCCCTTCAGGGTGTTGCGGTGCAGAAAGCGGCGCAGCAGTTGCAGCGGTTTTACCAGCAGTCTCGTGCCGGGACCGATGTTGTCCAGGTGCTTGCGGTTGCAGAGGAACAGCTCGAACAGACCGGTCAGGTCATGGCAGTGCCAGTCGTTCTCCAGATAGGATTCACCGCAACCGAGCGTGCCGTACAGCAGCAGGCTGGAATAGAACCGGGCGTTCGTAATGGTGAACGTGACCGTTCGTGGAAAGACTTCATCCTGCCGGCCGAAGCGGTAGCGTTCCTTGCCGTCGATCAGGATGAGTTCACCGTGCCGCAGGGTCGCCAGGCGGGCCAGCAGGACGCGCCTGGCGATATCATCCGGCAGACCGGCGCGGCGGTCTGGCAGGGCGGGTTTGTCGATGCACGCTGCAGTGGTCTTCATGGTCTTCTCACCGGGTCCGGTGCCTCCTGGTGGTCGGGGTGTGGAACAAAGGGAATCTTCTTCAGCCACAGGCGCAGTGCCTGGAAGTAGATGGCCGCGATGATCCTGACGGTCATCAACGGGTAGCGGATCAGCACGGCGGCCAGGCTGAAGCCGTTGATATGGCGTTCCTGAAGGGAAAGCGTGGCGTCGAACAGCTGTTCGCCCTGCTGGAAGTTCTTCATGTGGACAATCAGTTTTTCGGCGGGCAGGGTAAAGCGCCAGTCGTAGTTGATGTCCATGCCCATGAACGGGGAAACGTGGAAGCGCTTGTCCGCCAGGTAGCGTTTCGTGGTTGCATTGCCCTGGTTCCGGGACTCGGGCAGGACGTAGCAGTGCCGCTCCCCCCAGGGTGTGTTGTTGACCTCGGCGACGATAACCTCAAGCCTTTTGCCGGCCGGATCAAAGCAGTAATAAAAACTCACCGGACTGAAACCGTACCCGAAATACCGCAGGTTGGTCAGCAGCCGTATCGGACCGTTCAGGGAGATGCCGGTTTCATCCCGCACGAGCTGTTTCACCGCCCTTCCCAGGTCAACGGATTTGTCGCCAAGGTGGTCCTCGCGCCTGAAACGCGCAACGGCCATGCGTCGGGCAGACCACAGCCAGCGTCTGCGGAACAGGGTGGGCAGTTCGTCCAGGTCGATATACAGCATGAACAGGCCATACTGAAACGCATGCGGCGCCGGCCGGTAGCGGCGATGCCTAACCTGTCCGGCGTAGATACGGCTGTGCATGGTCAAGGTACTCCCTGAAATTCTGCAAGGCATGCAGCGCGCTGATGACGCCGTCTTCGTGAAAGCCATAGCGCCAGTACGCCCCGCAATACCAGGTGCGGTTCCTGCCGTTGATCTGCTGCTGGCGCTGCTGTGCCCGGATTCCCGCCGTGGTGAATACCGGATGCTGATAACGTATGCGCCGCAGGATCTTGTCCGGATTGATGTTCTGACTGTCATTCAGGGTCACGCAGAAAGTCGTGGAGGACTGCAGCTTCTGCAGGATGTTCATGTTGTAGGTGACGCTGACCTGGCCGCTGTCACTGCGTTTGCGCAGGTAATTCCAGGCGGCCCAGGCGCATTTGTTCCTTGGCAGCAGGGAGGTGTCGGTATGCAGGACAACCTCGTTGTGCTGATAGGGAATGGCGCCCAGCACCTCCTGTTCCAGACGGGTCGGTTCGGACAGCATGGACAGCGCCTGGTCGCTGTGACTGGCGATAAACACGTAGTCGAAGCATTCCTTCATACCGCTGGCTGTATGCAGTTCGACGTGGGTGGGCAGGCGCCTGACCGACACCACCGCTTCTCCGAGACGAATGCGGTCCCGAAAGGGCGCGACCAGCCTGTTGACGTACTCGCGCGATCCGCCGGCTATGACATACCACTGCGGCCGGTTTTTGATATTCAGCAAGCCATGATTGGCAAAGAAGCGCACGAAGTGGCAGGCCGGAAAATCCAGCATTTTCTTCGGGTCGGTTGACCAGATGGCGGCGCCCATGGGGACGATATAGTTATTCACAAACAGGCGTCCGTAGTTTTTGCCCTGCAGGTAGTGTTCGAGTGTGAGGCCCTCGTCGCTGCTGCCGAGCAATTCGCGGGACTCGCTGTTGAAGCGCAGGATATCCCTGATCATGGCGTAAAATCCCGGCCTGAGAAGATTGCGACGCTGGGAAAACAGCCTGTTCAGCGAGGCGCCGTTGTATTCGATGCCGCTTGCCTCGCAGCGGCTGCTGAAACTCATTTCCGTGGGGACCGAGGCCGCACCAATCTCGTCCAGCAGTGCCATGAAGTTGGGGTAGGTCCAGTCGTTGAAGACGATGAACCCGGTATCGATGGCATGTGCTTCCCCGTCGTGGCTGATGTCGTGAGTGTGGGAATGGCCGCCGATATGGTCCCCTGCTTCAAACACGGTGATGTCGTGTTCCCTGCATAAATGCCGGGCGGCGACATTGCCGGAGATTCCCGTGCCGATGACCGCGATTTTCATGGTTGCCGGACTCCTGTTTCTGAATGCTGCTGTGGTACGCGGCGAAGCCTCGCTGTGTCGTACCCCTGATCCGTAATCAGCTCCAGCAGGACGTTGTAATCCGTCTCGGCTATCGCGGGCGTGCGGGCCATGATCCAGACATAATCCCGCTTGTTGCGGCCGATCACGGTCTGTGTGTAGTCATCGCTGAGATATATCACGCGGTAGTCAGCCTTTACGGGCCAGATGAACTGCATCCCCCAGACCGCATTTGAAGGGTCATCACTGACGTAACCGGTGGGCTTGTAGATTTTCAACGGGCCATCGAAGGCGCCCTTGTTGAAGCGGAAAGTTGTGGCGACCTGCCTGTTACCGACCCTTGCGTACGACTCCATGGCGTTGTAGGCATCTTGTTCGATAAAGGTCGGTATGCTGGCGATGACAAACCAGTCACCCATGAAGCGTTCCAGGTCGACATATGCAACGGTGCGTACAGGCGCAAGGGTACTGCCGCATGCGGCCAGTGACATGACGGGGACAAGGTAGAGCAGGCGGCTGAGGCGCATCATCGGGGCTTACTCAATGACATAACGCAGCAGACGTTCGCCGTCGATGGTCGATTGCAGTGCAAGCCAGTGTCCTTCCTGTGAATACCAGAGTTCCAGCTCCAGGTCATCGGTTTCGAGCCGGTACCGGTGTGCAGGCAGGGCTGTCTTGCCGGCGCTGATCAAGCGTTCGCCAAGATAATCAACCCTGACCTCGATGTATTCACCGGTTTGCGAATTCAGTAAATTGGTGCGCTGCAGGAATGACCTGTCCCAGTAGGCGAAGGTACTGATGCAGTCAGGCAGGATAGTGTCGCCGGCAAAACCCGTGACCCGAAACCCGTCGTCACCGGCATTGCCATTGACGCGATACAGCTCGCCGTCCTCATCCGTAACCGAGGTGATGCTTTCCAGGCATTCGCCTTTCCAGCTTTCGATGTTTTCGTGCCTGTAGGTGAAGACCGGGATCTTCAGAAACGTGACTTCAAGCTCGGCTTTACTGACCAGTCGCGTATCGGTGCCGGTTTCTGTCAGGTGGAAATGGTGGTATCCGATTTCCCTGCCATCAAGGTAAACCCTGAAGCGCCATTCTTTCGTGGCGGTTCCTGCACTGCCGCTCGCCGGCAGGGCGCAACAGCCTAACCAGGCCGTGAAGATTCCACGCATGATGTAATTCGCGGCGGGGCTCATGGTCAGTACGCCCGGTTTTGCCCGTCCCGCGGCAATCCCGGGATGAAGGCGTTGGTACGTTTGATGTATTCGGCGTAGTCCGGGCGCCGCTCCCTGATATCCTTTTCAAGCAATGCCACGCCGGAAACGCGCAGCAGCAGGAACGTCATCAGCAGCGGGGAAATAATCGACCACCAGCCACCGGCGGCAACCGCGAACAGGTAAAACCCCCACCAGATGCAGCATTCCCCGAAATAATTCGGGTGCCTTGTATAACGCCACAAGCCGGTGTCCAGCACCTGTTTGCCGCCCCCGGTGCCGCGCTTGAAGGCGGCCAGCTGCGCATCGGCAATGCTTTCAAAGAGGATGCCGAACAGCACCAGTACCAGTGCTGCAGCATCCAGGGGGCGCAGCGGGATGCTGCCGGTGCTCGCGGCAAGCAGCGGCAGCGAAATGATCCATGCCAGGAAGCCCTGGAGAAGGAACACGATCCACAGGCTTTTCATGGCGAAGTTGGGGGAATACTTGCGGCGGATGGCCTGGTAGCGGGCATCCTCGGGTTCGCCCCTGTTTCGCCAGGTGATATAGGCGGACAGCCGCAGCGCCCAGACGGCGAGCAGTACCAGCACGAGGGCTCCGCGTGCTGTCGGGAATTCATTCAGCAGGTAGTAGGTAGCGCCCAGGCCCAGCAGGACCAGGGACCAGATGCTGTCGACAATACTGACATCCCTCTTGAAAACACTCGCCACCCAGGTGAGCGCGGGGACAAGCAGCGCGACAGGCAGGCCATGAAGAAACAGGTCCGGATCAAACACGGGCGTTCCAGCCTGCAATACCGGCAGGTGACGGCTGCAGCGCCTTGCCGTCGAACCGGGTGGACAGGGACATCAGCAGTGGCATGAGCAGGGACCAGCCGATCCCCAGGGCCAGCATGGCCGTGGCGATATCCGGAAATTGCACCCCGCCGAGCTTGTGGCCGGCAAAGTAAGCGGCCGGTCCCGAGGCGGCGCCGAGCAGGGCGCCGAGTAACGGCCGCTGTTTCAGCCAGCGCAGCGAAACGTTGAGCGTGGTCGCGAACAGGGCCCACATTGCGATGATCCAGTGGGGTGCGGTCCCGCTGATCAGTGTACCGGACGGGTACTGCAGCCAGCCGGCATAGACCAGCAGGCTGTCCCAGGCGGCCCCGATGCCGACGACAATCAGTATCAGCGACAGCTCTTTCTGCATGTCATATGCGTTGCTGATGTGCCAGGAGACAATCAGTAGGGCGGCAATGGTGCCGAGCCACGGGACGTGGTTTGCGCCCGCAAGCACGCAGCACAGCCAGCCGATCTGGAAGACTGCCGCGTTGATGATGATGCCTTTCATACGGATTGCCGCTTCTCAAACAGGTAGTGACTGACCCGCCACTGCTGGCCGTCTTCGTAGCCAAACAGTTCCGCGCAGGCCATGAAGAACATGCGCCAGCGCATCCACCACTGCCGGGCGGAGTCCTGACCGTAGGTCTTCTGCAACAGGGGAAACAGCACCGGTTTCATGCGGTCCATGTTGTGCAGCCAGGCGTTCGCGGTTTTTTCATAATGCCGGCCATCCCAGCGCCATTGCCGTACGAATCCAAGATGGTCCTGAAAATGCAGCGGCAGGTCGTCGCCGGGCATCATGCCGCCACTGAAAAAATGCCTGCTCATCCAGTCCGTCGCATCCCGTTCCTCGAAGGCATACGGAACATCCCGGTGGCAGAAGATGTGCATGAAGAAACGCCCGCCTGGTTTCAGCCAGCTGCTGATGCGTTCGAACAGGACCCGGTAATTGCGCATGTGCTCGAACATTTCCACTGAAACAACCCGGTCGAACCGGTCCGGTGTCGAAAAGTCGTTCATGTCGCAGGTGATGACCTCGATGTTGTGCAGGTATTCCCGCCGGGCCATCCGGGTGATGCACTCACGCTGGGTGCCGGAGTTCGACACGGCGGTTATGTGGCTGTCCGGAAATGCCCTGGCCATGAACAGGGTGAGTGACCCCCAGCCGCAGCCCAGTTCCAGGATATCCATGCCGTTTTCCAGGCCGGCATGTGCACAGCTGAGGCGCAGTGCCTCGGCTTCCGCACCGGTCAGGTCGGTCGCGCCGCTGCTCCAGTAACAGCAGCTGTACTTGTGGTGCTCGCCCAGGACCTTCAGGAAGAACTCGCTGGGGACTTCGTAGTGCTGTTCGTTCGCCTTGTGCGGTAGCGGGGCGATGGGGCTGTTGTCCATGTCCCGGATGAAGGCGGACTTGCTGTCGGCCATGAACTCGCAGTCGTAGGTCCGCAGCCGGGCAATGCGTTGCCTGAGCAGTTGCCTGATGCCATGACGAATCACGCTGTCAGGCACAAGGCCCTGTTCTGTCCAGTCGATGGCTTTTGCTGCTGTGCTTCTCATAGTGGTTGCCATTGCAGGTGTTGTGATAAACGTTACAAAACTTATACAACTAGATTATTAATCTGTCAAGCATGTCGCTGCTGAAATTTCCATGTCTGTGCGCTATCTGGGGATGGAAACAAAAAAATATATTTTATATATATAATGTTATTGGTGTTTCACGCCTGGCGTGAGGGACAATAAAAATTGTACAAAAGATGGAAATTATATATTATTTTAGGAAATTAACGGTACGAGGATCGATTGATGCCGCTCGCTAACGCGTTGCGTATGTTCCTGCTATGCTGGCTGGCGAGTACCGCGGTACATGCCGGAGATACCGGCTGTGCCGAGGCGCTCGACTATCACAAGCGCCCCCTGGCGAATGACGAAGCGGTGCGCCTGTGCAATATGTTTGGCGGCAAGGTCGTGCTGGTGGTCAATACCGCCAGCAAATGTGCCTACACGCCGCAGTACGAGGGACTGGAAAAACTCTATGAGCGCTATCGTGACCGGGGACTGGTTGTGGCCGGTTTTCCTTCAAACGATTTTGCCGGGCAGGAGCCCGGTGACAAAACGCGGATCCGGAACTTCTGCCGTCTCACCTACAGTGTCAGCTTTCCCATGTTCGAGAAGGTTCGGGTCAGGGGCGATTCGGCGGATCCGTTTTTCCGTCACCTCGCCGCGGCAAGCGGCGAACAACCGCGGTGGAATTTCCACAAATACCTGCTGGACAGGGACGGCCGCGTGGTTGCCAGTCTCCCGAGCCAGGTGGGCCCGGAAGATGCGCGGCTCGTGCGCTTGATCGAGGAATTGTTGTGAAGCGCCTGCAGTCCGGAGCTGTAAACCGGCATCGCTGCTGTGCCGGCACTGATCTGCACTGCAGCGACGGGCGCCCGGGCGGGAATGAACATGGCTGAATTGCAGGGTAATAACCTCCTGCCGGAAAGAGTCCGGGTCGGTGTGAGTGCCTGCCTGCTTGGCAATGAGGTGCGCTTCGACGGCGGCCACAAGCGCAGCCGTTTCATCACGGACGAACTGGCCGACTACTTTGACTTCGTTTCCTATTGTCCCGAAGTCGCCATCGGCCTGGGTATTCCCCGCCAGCCCATTCGCCTGGTCGGTGAGCCGGGCGATCCGCAGGCGGTAGGCGTCAGAGACCCGGGGCTGATTGTGACCGCGCCGCTGCGTGCCTACGGGCAGGATGTCGCCGCCAGGCTTGATGACCTGTGCGGTTTCATTTTCAAGAAAGACTCCCCCAGCTGCGGCATGGAGCGCGTCAAGCTTTACAATGACAAGGGAATGCCGGAGCGGACTGCAACCGGCCTGTTCGCGCAGGAGATCATGGCGGCGCATCCGCTGCTGCCGGTCGAGGAGGAGGGCCGTCTCAACGACGCTGACCTGCGCGACAATTTCGTCACCCGGGTATACGTTTACGCGCGCTGGAAGGAGTTGCTGGAAGGTGCGCCGGACAAGGCGTCACTGATCGGCTTCCATGCGCGTCACAAGTATCTTGTGCTGGCGCACAGCACGGTCATGTACCGGAAACTGGGTCAGCTGCTGGCGGACCTGAACCGGCAGCCGCTCGAGGAAATCCGCGCAAGCTATATCGACGGCCTGATGCAGGCGCTGTCGCGGCCGGCTACCCGCAAGCGCCATACCAATGTCCTGCAGCACCTGCTGGGCTACCTGAAAAACAACCTGGATTCGGCGCACCGCACGGACCTTGCAGACACCATCGATGCCTATCGGCGCGGTGAATACCCGCTGGTCGTTCCACTCAGGCTGTTGCAGCACCATTTCAGCATCCACCCGCATCCCTACATCAATGAGCAGGTTTACCTGAATCCGCATCCGCAGGCGTTGAAGTTGCGGAATACGCTGTAGCCCGGATCATGCAGGCCCCGCAGCAGTTTGGGGTTCTGGTGGTGGGCGACGAAATCCTCACGGGAAAACGCGCCGACAGGCATGTTTCACATGTCATCGAAACGCTTGGCAAGCGGGGTTTGCAGCTTGCCTGGGCGAGGTTCACGGGTGACGACCGCCGCCGGCTGGTACGGGAGCTGAGACAGACCCAGCAGGACGTGGTGCCGGTATTTTGTTTCGGGGGGATCGGGGCGACGCCGGACGACCAGACCCGCCAGGCGGCGGCCGAGGCCTTTGCCGCTCCGCTTGTCAGGCACCGGGATGCCGTGGCCCTGATCGAGCGCCGCTTTGGCGCGGCGGCCTACCCCGACCGTATTCTCATGGCGGATTTGCCCGAGGACTGTGTCCTGATACCCAACGCGTATAACCGGATCCCGGGGTTCAGCCTGTACGATCACCACTTTATGCCGGGATTCCCGGTTATGGCCTGGCCCATGCTTGACTGGGTGCTGGACCGCTACTATCCGGCAGTCCCTGTGCCGCCGCTGGAAAAGTCGGTCAGGGTCGTCAATGTGCGCGAGTCTGACCTGGTCCAGCTCATGCGGGCGCTGTCCGTGAACCATCCGGAGGCAAGGTTGTTCAGCCTGCCGCACCTGGGGGAAGTCAATACGCTTGAAATCGGCTTTCGGGGTGAGCAGGGTGCGGTAGCGGCCGCATTTGCCGAGCTGGTCTCCCGCCTGCAGGAACGGGCACTGCTGTTTGAGGTCCTCAATGGTGCTGCGACTGGACCCGCTGCCGTTTGACGCTATCCCATGCCGCCAGCGCTGTCCTGCGACTGGCCTGTAAATCGACCAGGGGTTGAGGGTATCCGGTCCCGAGGCTGATGCCGGCCCCGGCAAGTACTGCCGGGTCAGCTTCCCACGGCCGGTGAATGATTTTGTCACCAAGACCGGCCAGCTCGGGTACCCAGCGTCGAACATAGCGCCCGCCCCTGTCGAATTTTTCTCCCTGCAGCACCGGGTTGAAGATGCGGAAGTAGGGCGCGGCATCGGCGCCGCAACCGGCGGCCCATTGCCAGCCCATGGTGTTGTTTGCCAGGTCGGCATCCACCAGCGTTTTCCAGAACCAGCGGGCGCCTTCCTGCCAGGGGATCAACAGGTTCTTGGTGAGGAAAGATGCAACGATCATCCGCACGCGGTTGTGCATGTAGCCGCTGGACCATAATTCGCGCATCCCGGCATCCACGATAGGGATGCCGGTCTGTCCGCGCTGCCAGTGCGCCAGCAGGTCCTGGTAGTCACTGCGCCAGGGGAACCCTGCAAAGCGCCTGTCCAGCGGCTGCTGTGCGGTGTGCGGGAAGTGGTACAGCAGGTGGTGGCTGAATTCGCGCCAGGCAATTTCCCGCAAGTATGACTCGGTCGCACTTATTGTCCCGGCAGTCGTGCTGAGAGAGGCATGCCGCATCAGGTGGTGCCAGACCTGTACCGGGCTGATTTCACCGAAATGCAGATGCGCGGAGAGCCGGGAGGTTCCGGAGACTTCGGGTATATCGCGATCGGTCGGGTAGTCGATCAGCCTGTCTTCGCAAAAATTATGCAGTGCATTCCGGGCACCGGCTTCTCCCGGCTTCCAGAGCAAGGGAAAAGCCCGGTACCAGTTGACTGCGGGCAGCAGATCCAGGGCGGCAACCGGCAGGGAGCCGGGCAGGCTGTCCGCGTCAAACGCCGGCAGGCTTGCGGCTGCCGGTATGACCTCCCGTGCAGGTCCAAGGCTGTGCAGGGTCTTCCAGAACGGGGTGAACACGCGGTACGGCGTGCCGTCCTTCTTAAGGACTTTGCCGGGCTCGCGCAGCAGTGCCGCGTTATGCCGGCTGACGTGATAGCCCTGCCGTGTGAATGCCTGCAGGATGTGCTCGTCCCGTTTTATATACCCGGGTTCATGGCAGTGGTTCCAGGCAAGGATGTCCGCACGTGACTGCTGCAGCAGTTTTGCCAGGATGTCTGCGGAATCGCCCCGGAATACCAGCAGGTCGCTGCCGCATTGCTGCAGGGATGCTTTCAGGGCAAGCAGGCTGTGGTACAGCCACCAGGCGCTTGCCTCGCCAAGCGGCCAGTCTGGGTCGGGCTCGTCGAGAATATAAACGGGTACGGGCGTATGGCCGGATTCGATGATCGCCGCCAGGGCGGGGTTGTCAGCGAGGCGCAGGTCGCGACGAAACCAGAGTACCGCCGTCGACATTTCAGCCCGGCTCGCCGGTTTTCAGGGTATCGTTTACCCGTTGCACGCCGTCGCTGATATTCTCGCCCAGGCAGACGAGGCCGCAGGCTTCAATCTCTTTCCGGTGGGATGCGGCGGATTTTCCTCCGACAAAGACAGGGATGGACACGCGGCTCGCCAGTTCCGGCAGGCCCTTGTCGATAACGCCGCGAGCGGGTTTTGCAGAACTCGACAACACAACCCCTACGCAGGGTTTTCTCTCGAGCACAACAGGAATTTGCTGCAGTGGCGTGTTGGCACCGAGGATCAGCGCGCGGTAGCCGTTGCTGATCGCGGAAAGTGCAAAAAACAACAGTCCGATTTCGTGCAATTCTCCCGGCAGGCAGGCGAGCAGCAGCAGGGGTGCATGGCTGCGCTGGTTTGCATGATGAATGCGTGTCCCCAGTTTGTTGCGCAGGTATACCGAGAAGAAATGTTCCTCGGCGATGCCTGCCTCGCGCAGGTTCCAGCGCTCGCCAAGCAGGCGCAGCAGGGGGGTGGTAAGCCGCTGGTTGACGATGTCGACCGGGTACAGTGACAGGGCATCGTTGTAGCTGTTATCCAGGGCGGCTTCATCAAATTTTTCGATGGAATGCAGCATGCTGTCCTGGTAGTGCTTCCAGATATCGCCGTTGTCGGTTGCCGGCTGCGCGGAGGCCTCGTCAGGCTGCTGGTCAAGCAGCGGTTTGACGTGACCGACAGAAATCCCCTGTTTGAGCAGCTCCACGATCTGCCTGATGCGCTCGACATCCTGGTGTGTGTACAGGCGGTGACCCTTGGGCGTCCGCTGCGGGGTTATCAGGCCGTAACGCCTTTCCCAGGCGCGAATCGTGACGGCATTGACGCCAGTCATGATGGATACGGTCCGGATGGGCAGCAGTCCTTCCCTGGGTGGAGCCGGTAGTTTCGTGGTGGGATCGTGCATGGATATGTCCTGTTTTAATTTGTACAAACATTGTACCTTTTTGTATAAGAAATGATAAGTGGATGCGTTGATTGCGTGCAGGGTTGGCGGCAGCTGCGGAGCGGGGAGTGTCGAGGCCGGGAATCGTACCGGTTTGATCTGTGCAAAAGGGTAGACTGCGGTAGGGTATGTAGCCGGATCGTGCGCTCGAGAGCGTCCGGCTGCAATACCGAAACCGGAGCATAACCGCGAGACCGGCAAGACTGGAGACAATGTATGAAACCGCTACGATCATGGTTGACTGCTATGCTGACTTCCTGGGCTTTGCTGGCAGCGGGTTGTACCGGACTGCCACAGGGCGTTACGCCGGTTACCGACTTTGATGTCAATCGGTATCTGGGCGAATGGTACGAGATTGCACGTCTCGACCACGGGTTTGAGAAAGGGCTCGAAAAAGTCACCGCCCGGTACTCGTTGCAGCAGGATGGTGGACTCAGGGTGGTGAACCGGGGATTCGATGCGGCGAGCGGTCAGTGGCGGGAGGCGGAAGGCAAGGCCTATTTTATCGACGATCCGCAAACCGGCCGCTTGAAGGTTTCATTTTTCGGGCCCTTTTACGGCGGTTACAACATCATCAGGCTGGATCATTCCGGCTACCGCTATGCCCTGGTATGCGGGCCTGATACGTCGTATTTATGGATACTCGCCAGAAGCCCCGACCTTGACAGGGCCATTGTGGATGAACTCGTGTCCTACGCCGCGGATCTGGGCTTCGATACCAGCCAGCTGATTTACGTCAGGCAGTAAGCAACACTGCCGCGCAGGCCGGTATCCGCCAGTGAACAGTGAATGGCGTATGACGCGGGGTGCGCGCGGATGATGCCGTCATGAATATCATGAACCTTGCCGGGTTTCCCGGTCGCATCAGCCACCCTGTGCGCCGAGTGCCTCCGCGTTCGCGATATGGATGCTGCTGCCCTCCACGCTGATAAGGCCGTCTTTTTGCATGTTGCGCAGGATGCGCGAGAAGGACTCCGGCTGGATGGAGAGGCGCGAGGCGATCACGTGCTTGGGCGCGGCGAGCTCGATCCTGATATCGTGTAACTCACCGGGCGGGATCTGGTGCAGCAGGAAATTGGTGAAGCGCAGGGTGGCATTCTGCAGCGTCAGCGCGTCGATATCCTGGATCTGCTTCTTCAGCCAGGTACTCATGTCGGCCATCAGCCGAAAACAGGTGTCGGTCGATTCGCGCAGGATCTCGCGAAAGGTGACGTTCGAAAACGCGATAATTTCCGACTTGCTCAGCGCGCTGGCATTGACCGGGTAGCGCTGTCCGTCCATGAAAGTGATGGCCTCGGCAAAGGTTTCTCCGGGGCTGACCAGATGCAACACCTTTTCGGTTCCGTCCGGTGCCGACAGGTACAACCGGATCGAGCCGCTGCGTACCATGTAAAAATGCCTGGCTTCCTGCATGCAGGCGAACAGCAACTGTCCTTCATCGAGATTCATGACATGCGTCGTCTGCAGCAGGCACCCCATCTGCTCGTCGTTGAGGCCGGCAAACAGGTGATGCCGGCGCAGCTCTTCAGGGTGGACAATGCTCTTGTGCATACCGGCAGGATACTGAATTTGATGGCAAACCGCATCCGGCATTGAATTAACCGAGATCAAGGCAGCCATGCTGCCGGTATGTGACAGTGCGACCCGCAACCCGGGGCAGTCGCATTGGCAGGATACCATTCCTGATTTTCATAGCCGTTACGCTGAAAACAGCGACATATTCGATCCCCCGGGTCGTCTTAATGGAGTCAAGCGCGGGGCTGCTGCATGGGCACGGAACATTTGCTGGATGTACGCAATATGGAATTGCCGGCACCCCTGCTGTCCGCACTGGCCGAACTCGAATCCCTGGCTCCCGGTGACTACCTGCGCATGCTCAGCCACCGGGACCCAGCATTGCTGTACCCCATGCTGGAGTCGCAGGGGTTCAGCTACACCCGGCAGCGGAATCCTGGCGAAATTTATGAAATCCTGATCTGGCGAGCCGGCGATGCAATAGCTGAGAAGGCTGCGCATGCCCTGGTCGCCGGGGCGTCCCGCCCCCCGCTCTGAGCAGCAGCACGCGTGCCCTGCCTCATCCGTCATGGCTGTCGCTGCCATACCCCGGGCAGTTCCCGGGTGCCACGGGAAACGGGCACGGGATTTATCTCATCTGCCGTGGCCGTTTAGACATGTCCACTATCCAGTAACCGGGGGAATGCCTGCCGTATGCAGCAGGCTGCAGATTTCAATACAATTTGTCGGGACAATCCCGGGTGGATTGTATACATTAGTCCGCTGCAAACAGGCGACACACCACTGCGGGGCAACTTGCCCATCAAGACGGTGCGGTGTCTCTGCCTGACCGGTTGGATACTTTGGGGGGTGGCCATGCCGTGGCCGACCGATTTGGCTGCACACCAGGTGGGATAAATTCAACTTATGGTTATTCATCCACGAATTAACTTATGTCAAGGACGTGTCCCTCGCTATTCATGACCATATGCGACAATTGGCCGCATATAGCCACGGTCACTCACACAACAGACGTTCACGAAGGAGAGATCCATGACTGATCCAGACAATAGCCACAATGACGAAAACGAGCGTATCCCGGCAATGCAGTCTCTGCTGGAAAACCCGTTCCTGCTGCTGTTCATCGGCGTCGCAATGCCGACGGTTTTCTACATTATCTGGGGCATTATGGAAATCGTCAGCCTGCCTATTGCCCAATAACTAACTCCCAGGGAGGAGAAACCAGCCATGACTTCATATTTACCGCCTGCCCAGCGTATCTGGTGGAAGGTGCCGGTCGGTCGCCAGGAGATCGTCTGGATCGCCATCGCGCTGACCTGGTGCCTGATCATGTTCTTCATGATGCCGTACTGGCACGTATACGGAAAACAGAACCTGTCCAACGAGGCCTACAAGACCACGCCGGCCGAGTATGGCGCCAAGGTCCAGGCCATGATCGATGAGTACACAGTCCGTACCGAAACCGAGCAGAATATCCCCGTTGTCGCCCCGCCGGCCGGCAGCGATATCTACATGCTGGGACGGTTGTGGCAATGGTGGCCGATCCTGGAACTGGAAAAGGACAAGACCTACCGTCTGCATCTTTCATCCATGGACTGGCAGCATGGATTCTCACTCCAGCCCGTCAACATCAACATGCAGGTCGTTCCCGGCTATGAAATGGTGTTGAACATCACCCCTGACGTGGCGGGTGTATACGGGGTGGTTTGTAATGAATACTGCGGTATTGGTCACCACACCATGCTCGGCAGAATCTACGTGAAGGAGTGATGAGACATGGCAAATTTTAGACTCTGTCCCGACTCGGGCCTGTTTTTTGACAGGAACGCGGAAAGCCTCATGAAGGTCAACGCGGTTGCCGCTGCCGTCTCCCTGCTGGTGGCCGGTATCCTGGCCCTCGGTGTGGCGCTGACACGCTGGCCCGCGGTTCACCTGCTGCCCGCTGACCAGTTTTACATGTTCCTGACTGCTCATGGCATCGATGCACTGATCTTCTGGATCATCTTCTTCGAAATCGCGATTCTGTATTTCGCGTCGTCGACGCTGCTGAGATGCCGACTGGCCGCACCGCGCTGGGCCTGGCTGGGCTTCGCCCTGATGCTGATCGGCGCGGTCACGACCAATGTGGCTGTCTTCCAGGGCAACTCCAGCGTTATGATGACCTCTTATGTCCCGATGCAGGCGGCGCCGCATTTTTACCTCGGCCTGATCCTGTTTGCGGTGGGTGCCCTGATCGGTTGCTTCGTATTCTTCGGCACGCTGGTCATTGCCAAGAACGAGCGCACCTATGACGGTTCCATTCCCCTCGTGACCTTCGGGGCGATGACCGCCGCCATTATCGCGGTGTTCACCATCGCCAGCGGCGCCATCATCCTGGTCCCGACGTTCCTGTGGTCGATCGGCTACATTTCCCACATCGATGCGGAGATGTACCGGCTGGTCTGGTGGGGCATGGGCCATTCATCCCAGCAGATCAATGTCGCCGCGCACGTATCGGTATGGTACCTGGTTGCGGGCCTGACGCTGGGTGCCCGTCCCATGTCGGAGAAGGTGAGCCGTTTCGCCTTTCTGCTCTACATCCTGTTCCTGCAGCTCGCCTGTGCCCATCACATCCTGGTGGATCCGGGTATCAGCTCGGAATGGAAGATCTTCAACACCAGTTATGCCATGTATCTGGCGGTCCTGGCCAGCATGATCCATGGCCTGACCGTACCCGGCTCCATGGAGGTTGCCCAGCGCAAGAAGGGCTATACCCGCGGTATGTTCGAATGGCTGCGCAAGGCACCCTGGGGTAATCCGGCGTTCTCCTCTACCTTTCTCTCGATCGTCATCTTCGGATTTATCGGCGGTATCACGGGCGTGGTGATGGGTACCGAGCAGATCAACCTGATTATCCATAACACCATCTATGTCCCGGCCCACTTCCACGCCACCGTGGCAGTAGGCACCACCCTGACATTCATGGGGCTTACCTTCTATCTGATCCCGGTCCTGTTCCGGCGCCAGATGATCCTGCCCACGCTCGCCAGGTGGCAGCCCTACCTGTTCGGGGCCGGCATGACCATATTGATCCTGTTCATGCTGGGTGCGGGCACCCTGGGGGTTTCGCGGCGTCACTGGGATATGGACTTTACCGGTGCGGCGCTGAGCTTCGAGTATTCGGGCATGGCCTATACCATGATGGGCATAGCCGGTATCGGCGCAGTCCTGGCCGTGGTTGCCGGCGGGGCCTACCTGCTCATCACCGTCGGTTCGCTGGTGTTCGGCAAGAAGCTGGATGAATCCGCCGGCTTGCTGCAGAGTTTCGGGTTCCCGCTGTCATCCGGGACCTACACGGCGCAGCCTGAAGTGTTACCCATGGCGGCGGCCGTTGAGGAGCACGGTTCGGCAGGTTTCGAAGCACCCGGGACCTTTGTGCTGGCCATGCTGCTGCTGGTCTCCTTCGTGGTGTACTACTTTATCAACTGGAAATACCTGTCCTCGGTCTGGCCACTGAGCTAGTGCCCCGGACCAAAGCCCATGCGGGGCGGGGGCCACCACCTCCGCCCCGCTTTAATTTCACGGGTGCCGGAATATGCCAAGACAATACTCGGATGCACTCATAACACCGCCGCTTGACTGGCCGATGCTGCTGCGGCAGCTGTCCAATCTCTTCAAGTTTCGCATCGGTGTCGTCATGGCCATCACCGCTGTGGTAACCCTGCTGGTGACCCCGGGCCAGGCGGTACCCGCCTGGCAGGTCCTGGTGCTGGCGATCACCGTACTGCTGGCGGCCAGCAGTGCCGGTGCTTTTAACCAGTATTACGAAATCGATATCGACGCACGCATGCGGCGCACGGTTGACCGGCCCTTTGTGACCGGCGCATTCAGGCATAGCCGCTGGTGGCTGTTGCTGATCGGTGCCATGCTGCTGGCTGGCGTGGGCATGGCCGGCTGGCTCCTTAACGGCATGGCCGCACTGTATATATTTCTCGGTGCCTTCTTTTATGCCGTGGTCTACACCGTGTGGCTGAAGCGCCGTACCGCGATGAATATCGTGATCGGCGGTGCCTCCGGCAGCTTCGCGGTGCTCGCCGGTGCCGCAGTGGTCGATCCCCGGCTTGGGCCGGTGCCCGTAATCCTGGCGATTGTGCTGTTCCTGTGGACTCCACCTCATTTCTGGAGCCTGGCCATCGCAAAGCATAAAGACTACGAGGCCGTCGGTGTTCCCATGCTGCCGGTGATGGTGGGCAATGCGACCGCAGCCAGGGCGGTGCTGGCAAACACCCTGTTGCTGGTGGGCATGTCAGCCCTGCCGTTTTTCTACGGCCTGGGCTGGTTCTATCTTTTCGGTGCCCTGGCCGGAGGCGGATATTTTGTTTACCGCAGTCTGTTGCTGGTGCAGGATCCCTCCCCTGGAAACGGCATGCGTGCCTTTTTCGCATCCCTGGTGCAATTGCTGCTATTGCTGGTGTTTGCCGTGCTCGACGCCCGGTTCACGGGCTGATACCGTAGTACAGCGTTATACGTACCCCAAGGCATCCACTCATGCGCTATTCGGCCACGACACTTGTCCTGCTTTCCGGCTTCCTGTGCGCAGCGATTTTCAGCACGGCACCGGTGGCGTCAGCCCAGGCAGGCGGCAGGCAGTCGCCGGACCAGACCAGGGATTTTCAGTACAAGGCGGCCTTGCAGCAGAGCCAGGATGCCATCGGGAACGTGCTCGGTGACTATCCGCTGACCGACCACAACGGACATGCCCTGTCACTCGATGACTTGCACGGCAAGCCGCTGGTATTGAGCCTGATCTATACCAGCTGTTACCAGATCTGTCCCATGACCACCCGCCATCTCGCCAAGGTGGTCGACAAGGCGCGGGAGGCACTGGGTGAAGACAGCTTCAATGTCGCCGTGCTGGGCTTCGACGCCTACAACGACAGCCCGCAGGCCATGCTTCATTTCGCCAGGAAACAGGGTATCGACGGCCGCGGCTGGTATCTGCTCAGCGCCGGCCCGGATACGATTCAGGCCCTGAGTGAAGAACTGGGATTTGAGTTTTTCTCTTCACCCAACGGCTTCGATCACATCACGCAGGCGACTGTGATAGACGCCAGTGGCCGCATCTACCGGCAGGTGTACGGCGAGGTGTTTGAAACGCCGTTACTGGTGGAGCCTCTCAAGGAACTGGTGCTCGGCCAACCCCGGCCAAACCAGACCCTGTTCTCCGACCTGATCAACAAGGTGCGCTTTTTCTGCACCACCTACGACCCGGCGCGGGATGCCTACCATTTCGACTATTCGCTGTTTATCGGTATCTTTGTCGGTGCTTCCATTATTCTCTCGGGTATCGTTTTTCTGATTCATGAAATCAGGCACAATCGGCGTGCCGCACGCACTTGAGGCATATCAAGGAAGCTTGAGCCTGCATGACTTACCCTGCCCCGGCAGAATCAACAGCAAACCCTGTGACCTGCCAGTTTCAGCCATGCGCGTGAAACCCGGGAGATTTTTATTGTGAGCAAACGAATCAATCCAATCAAGCGAGGTTACCTGCTGCTCGAGGAGTGGTTCAATGTTTCATTCGGTTCGGATTGGAACCCCCTCTATCACCTGGGTACGCTGACCTTCTTCTTCTTCTGGGTCGTGCTGGTCAGTGGACTCTACCTGTTCATCTTTTTCGACACCAGCATTGGCGGTGCCTATGCCTCGGTGGAGTACATGACCCGTGAGCAGTGGTATGCGGGCGGCATTATGCGCAGCCTGCACCGCTATGCATCTGATGCCGCTGTGGTCACGATTCTGCTGCACATGTTCCGCGAGTTTGCGCTCAATCGCTACCGCGGCTTCCGCTGGTTTTCCTGGGTGACCGGTGTGCCGACTCTGTGGTTTGTTATCACCCTGGGCATTACCGGTTACTGGCTGGTGTGGGATGAGCTGGGATTGTATGTCGCGGTGCTCTCTTCCGAGCTCATGGATTCGCTGCCCGTGATGTCCGGTTCCATGGCACGGGATTTTCTGGCAGGTCAGCTCACCGACCGGCTGTTCACCCTGATGGGTTTCCTGCACCTGCTGGGACAACCGATACTGCTGGTCTGCGCCCTCTGGTTCCACGTCAAGCGGCTTTCACATGTCAACATCAACCCTCCGCGCGGCCTTGCCGTCGGCAGCTTCCTGGCGTTGCTCGCACTATCGCTATTGCAGCCGGCGTTGAGCCATGCACCGGCGGATCTGAGCAGGGTGCCCGCGGTGCTGCACCTCGACTGGTTCTATCTCAATGTCTACCCCCTGCTCGACAAGTGGCCCGCTGACCAGGTCTGGTTGCTGACCACGGGCGTCACCCTGCTGCTGATGCTCATGCCCTGGCTGCCACCTAAAAAAACCGGACCGGCAGCCGAGGTCCACCTCGACGAGTGCAATGGCTGCGGCCAGTGTGCGGAAGACTGTCCCTTCGACGCCATTTCGGTACAGGCGCGCAGCGATACAGCGCGCTGGGAAACCGAAGTCGTGGTCAATCCCGCTCTGTGCGCCGCCTGCGGCATCTGTGTCGGCTCCTGCCATTCCTCCAATCCTTTCCGGCATGCCAGGAAAACACTGGAAACCGGGATCGACATGCCACAGTTCCCGGTCGATGAAGTCCGGGCACGGGCGGAATCCGCCCTTGCCGGACTCAAGGGTGAAACCAGGATCATGCTGTTCGGTTGCAGCAACGCCATTGATGTCACGGAATTCCAGACCGAGAGTGTCGCTGTGCTGAGCCTGTTCTGTGTCGGTATGATTCCGCCAACCCTGGTGGAATATGCACAAAAACACGGTGCGGATGGTGTCTTTATAACCGGTTGCCGCAGCGGTGACTGCTACTTCCGTCTGGGCAATGTCTGGATGGATCAACGTTTCGAGGGACGGCGCAAACCCGTGCTGCGGCAACGCGCCAGTCGTGAACGCATCCGTGTATTCCGGGCCGCAGCAACCGATACCGCCAAACTGCAGCGGCAGCTTGCCGGGTTCCAACGCGACATCGCCGCGCTGAAGCAGCAAAAGGCGGCTGCAGAAGCCGGCCGTGACCGGGAGGCAAGTAATGCCTGAGGTCCTGCGCTATCCCCTGCAGGCGGTGAATTACAGCATATTCATGCTCCTGGTGTGGTATTTCTCGGCTGCGCCACCCTATGCGCAACTGACACCCGAGCAGGCGGTCGTGACGGTCGCGTTTGCCCATGCCGGTGAGCGTCGTGAGGATTGCCGTAAGCTCTCCGGGGAAGAACTGGCCAGGCTACCGCCGAATATGCGTGCACCCATGGATTGTCCGCGGGAGCGTTCACCCGTGACGGTGGAGTTGCTGCTGGACGGCAAACCGCTTATCCGGGAAGTTGTCCATCCGCCGGGTTTGTACAACGACCTCGGGATCGATATCTACCGCAGCGCCAAGGTGCCTGCCGGTGAGCACAGTCTGACCGTGCGCATGAACGACAATGTGCGCGTGGAGGGTCCCACGTACACCCACGAAGAAACAGTGACCCTGAAACCGGCGCAGCTGCTGGTCGTGAATTTCAACTCCGAGACCGGCAAGTTCTACATCCAGTAAACGCGTGTTACGGCTGCGGATTTACGGTCCCCTGTTCAGTGCGGCTTCCTGCTGCTGGCTGTGCGGTCGGTTGCAGCTGCTGAAGCAGATTGAAAAGGACCAGGGACAGTACCAGGATAATCACGAAAAATATCAGCGAGCGGTGTTCGAACCTTTTGCCGCGCCGGATCTCGATCCGGTTGAGGATCCAGTCGGACACCAGGTAAAGCAGCACGGCCGCGACCGTGTAATAGACCATTTCCATTATCAGAAACCAGGCAAGGATTGTCAGCCGGTGACATCTGTCGGTGGCTGGGCATAAAATCCCGACTGACCGGTCAAACCGACCGTTACGCAATCATACAGCGTCCAGCGTCGCAACCGCTGCCGGGATACGAACGAACCGTTTTTTGAATGATGCAGGATAGCACAATGACAGCAACAGGCCGTGACAGACAGGGCATGATTATATGCTAGCAAAGTCTATTCACGTCACATGCGTGTTCCTGACCTTCATCCTGTTTTTTATACGCGGGTTGTGGATGATCGTGGATTCGGAGCTGTTGCAGCGCAAATGGACCAGACGGGTCCCGCCCCTGGTTGATACAGTGCTGCTGACAAGCGCCATCGTCCTGGCAGTCACGATCCATCAGTACCCGTTTGTTGATGCCTGGTTGACGGCAAAGGTCGTGGCCCTGGTTTTCTATATCGGTCTTGGCATGCTGGCTCTGACGTATGGCAAAACGAAGCAAATCCGGATAGGAAGCTGGATTGCCGCCCAGCTCTGCTTTATGTATATCGTTGCTGTGGCGCTGACAAAAAACCCGCTGGTGCTGGCGTGATAAAAACTGCCCGCCATGTTTGTGTGATGCTGCTGCTTGGCCTGCTCGCCGCCTGTGGCGAACCCAGTCAGCGGCTGGATGAATATGTGTTTTATGACGGACCGCAATTCAGGCTGAAGGTGGTGCGCTACTACCGCAACATTCCTTTCAATTATCTGGGTGAACATGCCGTCGTGATGTGCCAGTCGGAAAGTACCGGGGATTCTTCCGGGAATGACGCGGCGGATGCCGGCTGGCGCATGCTGGGGGAGGCGCCTGCCCGGGGTAGCAGGGATGCCAGGGAGGTCGCCCTCGGTATCAGGGATGATTACCAGGTCCTGGATGATCACACCCTGATCGCGAAAACCAGTGTTTTCAATATCAGCTTTGATGCCTGTGGACACTTTATCAACTGGGATCCGACCCGGTTGCCGCAGGCCATGATCGATGCCGTGCAGCAGCCGGATTCCTGTGCGCCCGCCGGGCCGCTTGATTGCCGATATTCCGACTTCGAGGGAGATCGCAAACCGCTGTATGAACAGTTCAGCGTGGCAAGCGAGGGTCAGGTGAGCTTCAGGGCCAGGACACCCGCATTCAGGGGAGTTCAGTCACTGCACGTTCAAACCCGCAATAATGGCGCCCTGTGGCATGTGGATAGCGTGGATCCTGACGCTGGTGGGCTAGGGCTGCTGCCCGGTACCGTTCGCTCGCTGTCCATGGTGTTACTGGAAAAGGGGCTGGCTGATGTCAGCCTGATGGAATGGCTAGAATCTGTGCTGCCGCCGCGCAGCATGGTGATATGGCCGGATGGGCTTGTTGCATGTGACAAGCGGCAGGGAGGCAGGCAAGGCGCCACCCTTTCCTGCGCTCAAATCCGTTTCAATGACAGCGAGGGCAACAGCGGTATGATTTATCTCGCCTTGAGCCCGGTTTCGGAAAGCGGGCCCATCGACGCCTCATTCCATTCGGGTGTCTATGTCACGGGCGGCAGCCCGATACAAATCGGGTCGCTGGCCGGTTTGCAGGCGGATATCGCGGCCCGCACAAGGTAATTCAGTTCAGCTTAACCCCTTGCTCAGGAAGAAATCCCTGTACTGGTAATCGACCTCGTTGATGTGGTGGTACAGCCAGTCCCAAAGCAGGCTGCTCATCTTCTTCTTGAACTTGATATTCCGGTTATTGATTTCCCCCTGCATCTTGATCATCTGTGCGGTGAATTTATCGTGCAGTTTCTTGTGGGCGGCATAGTCCGGGTAGTCGTACTTGCGCATCAACTCCTCTTCCTGCGAAAAATGCGTGGCCACGAATCGCATGATCCTGCTGAACAGCGCGTCGATACGGCGCCAGTCCTGGTTGGTAGGCTCGCGTGTCGACAACTCATCCACAATCAGGCTGAACTCCACGGCATAACTCGCCAGGCGCAGGTGCTGTTTGTTGATCTCTGCGATGCCTACCTCTTTCAACAGGCAATGCGAACTATCCGGGGATGCGGAACTTTTGAAACCGAACATGCTTACCTCCGACAGGGATTCTGGTCCGGCACCGAACCGGTATCCCGGTCAGCGCCCGTCAAGTTGCAGCAACCGTCATATTAGCATAGCGGCCCCCGGGATTTGCCCAGTCCCCCGGGTGGCCTAGTCGCTGTGAACGTAAACCCATCTGCCAACGGGTTCTGTATTCCCGCCATACAGGTGCTCCGGATACTTCTCCGTTGGCCAGTAAACAAAGGTGTCGTGGTTCAATAACCCGGTTGGACAATTGATGCGTAACTCCCAGGGCGTGCCGTGCAGGACCCGGCTCCCGTCAGGTGGCCCCAGCAGACGCTCGAACACGTCCCTGGGCATACCATGCAGTCGATAGGTATCAGACAGTGACAGCGCCATTTCAATACGGTTTCCACCGGACTTCCAGCGTTCCCTGTCAAAATCCTCCGGCTCGCGCCCTTTCGGCAGGCGGTCAAGCAGGGCGCCGGTGATTTTTTCATTCGAATCCAGGGTGAATACCAGTATCGCGTGTTCAGGATCGCCGGCGTCGAACCTGCTCTGCCCGGAATAGGGTTGTCCCCGCCTCGAGCCGAGGTCATACCATACAATCGATACCGCCTTGTGCGTGAGAGACCGGTACTCAAACCTGTCGCATTTCTGCATTCCTGTCGCAGGTATCCCGGTCAGGAATTGCGGAACGATTTCTTCAAGTGAATCCGGCGGGTTCCCGGCGGTTGCTGTATACGCATCGACAGCCGCGATCAGCGGTTCGGCTCGGTTTGCCGCCTCCTGAAAAAGGTTCCTGCGCTGTTCCCGATCCTGCGCTGCGTTGCCTGCCGTGAACAGCAGATACACGGTGCCGCAGGCTGCAACCGCCAGGGTGAGCATCACAAGCAGTGAAGGCGGCTTTTTCATTATTCAAACTCGTGCACGAGAAAAATCGCCTTTATCTTCTCCACCGCTTTCTCGTCCGGGGGATAAAATGTCGCCGCCATGCTGAACGTCCCGTTGCTTGCCTGTCCGGATAATTTCGGATTCTTCAGCGCCTCTGCAAGATTGGCCGCGGCCTTTTCGGCGTCCTTGCACTTGAAAAGCGAAATAATACGCGTGCTCGAGTACTTCGCTATCGCGTATTCCGCAACGTACTCCATGTCCTCATTGACAGGCCCCCTGAGTGTCAGGGAGCCATCCACGCCATTTTCCTGCAACACTTCAATAAAGGAACTCAAATCAAGCGGTGCCTGCACGTCATCCTGGCTGCAGCCGCTCAGCAGGATTAACGGAACCAGTATAGACATCATGAGCTTATTCATCTTTTTCATCCTTGCCGGCCTCGGCCGGATGACAGAATGCCGCTTTGAAAGACGCATGACGGTGTGCCGGGCACTGCCCTCGGGCGTTGCAGGGTAGCGCTTATTTTCTTGAAATAACCAGGGAAATACAATTTACTCCATGGTCTTTTACTATCTGCCGGCCATTTGATCAGTGAATACCCTGGCCGGGAGGATTCTCACAGGCGATACTCGGGCGCCGGGAGGCACGATGGATGAGTGGTACAGATAACTGGCTGGAGCATGAACATTCACTGTATGAAGACCTCCTCTCCCTGTGCCAGGATGCGGTCGAGAGTGAGGACTGGGGCACAGCCGACCGGCTGTTCGGGAAACTGGTTTTGAGCCTGAAACGGCATATGGCCCTGGAAGAAGAGGTGCTCTATCCTGCCTATGAAACCGACCCTCATGCACCGCAAGGCCCGACAGCAGCGCTGCGCAGGGAACATGATCAGATTGTGCGTCTTGTCAGCGATATGGCGCAGGTCATCAAATCCAGAGGTTCGGAGCACGTTCTCGAATGCCTGGTCCACCTCGAAAAGCAGATGATAAAACACCATGAGAAAGAGGAGGATATCTTCCTGCCCATGGCGAGCCATATCCTGAATGCCAAACGCGAGGAAATTTCCCGGAAACTGGCTGACTTCGACGCATCGAAGTCAGCCAGAAAGTGGGATATCTGAACAGCAAAAAACGGGGTGGATACCGGCGCGCTACCCGTTGCGGCACTGAGCGCACCTGCAGATATTGTGCAGGGTATTATACAGCCTGAATCTGCCGGTTGCTGCCGCCCGTCACGGGCCCTGATCACCGGGCGGATCAGGCTCCGGCAGTGGCCGGTCCCTGATTTATCCGGAGTGCTATAGAAGGGCGGATACGCGCGGCGCAGCTGGGCCGCTCATCAGAACAGCGAGCGAATCTGCCGGAACTGGTCAACGATGGTGCCGGGGTCATGCGGCGGGGAAAATGCAGCAAGCAGCCGCCCGTGTGGATCAACCAGGAAAATCGAGCTGGTATGGCTGACCAGGTACTGCCCGGGTGTCGTGTCCGGCTCTTTCATATAGCCGGCACCGAACTGGCGGCTCAGACTGTCGATATCCTGCTGCGCACCGGTGAGGCCAAGGAAGGCCTCGTTGAAGTACTTCAGATAGTCTGCAATAACCTCCGGGGTGTCACGCCCCGGGTCAACGGAAACGAAAACGACCTGTATGTCTGCAAGACCCTGCGGGTCGCTTTCCAGTTGCCTGACCACACCGGTCAGGGTTGAGAGTGTTGTCGGGCAGATGTCTGGACAATAGGTATAACCGAAGAAAACAAAATTCCACTTCCCCTGCAGGCGTTCAAGGCTGGCCGGTTGCCGGTACTGATCGGTCAGTTCGAATGCCTGCAGCGGCTGCGGCGCAGGGCGGAGCACGCCCTGGAGCTCCGGCGGAACGGTGGTCTTGCCCGGAAGCATCCAGAAGAATACGGCGGCAAGCAGCAGGCCCCAGAACAGGAAAAGCAGCAGTGTTCCGTAAGGTCTGGGTGTCTCTTCAGGCATTGGTTTTCAGCTCCTGTTTTTCGATTTGGACCACTGCCCCACGGCCCAGACCAGAAATGCCGTCACCAGCAGAATATCCACGATTACACCGATGGAAAAGAAAACCGTCAGATCCTTGCGTCCCGCATTGCCTGCCGCGCCCCCGTTGCCCGTTCCGGCAGTCATGTCCTCAGGGATATCTGTGAGCGGTCCCGGAGCGCCTGCAGCAGCCCGGCCGCTTTCCGCCAGGGCTTCGGCTGCCGGCGTCGGGCCGGCTGTGGCCAGCTGCAGGCTCGATGATTTCGCTTCGCCGGGTGACGTCCAGCTGAGTATGAGCACGACCGGCAGGGTGAACAGGGCAAGCCGGAGCAGCTTTCTGCCGTGCATTTTCAGCATCGATTTCCTTGCCATTGCCGCTATCAAGCCATGTCCTGCTGTACCCGGGGCCCTTTAGTCATGGCCAGCAATACGATCACCAGAAATATTAAACCGCCGATGATGGCGACCAGTCCCCCGAAGCCCATCAATCCCATCGCGGCAATCTTCTCCAGACCATCAAGGGCCTGTTCGGTGCCGGCCACCTTGCGTTGCACGCCATAGCCGCCGGACCAGACCAGACCCATCACATGCAGCAACTGACCGCCGCCATACACGTAAGGTTGTATGGTAGCCAGCCGCGTGTTCGGCCGCGCGTACCCCAGGCGTGGCAGTAAATCGTAGGTCATACCCATAAAGGCCAGGGTGACGCCCACGATGGAGCCATGGTAATGCGCGGGGATCGTGACATTGCTGCCCTGGATCAGAAAACCGATGCCACCCCCGATACCGAAGAGAATCATGGAGGTCCACAGGGCTGACCGCAAGGGTTGCTGCGGGCCTGCTGTGGAGGAACTGCGCAGCAGGCCATAAAACACCGCCAGACCCAGCGGTACGGGTGCCAGACTGCCGCCATAGGCCATCAGCCAGGTAAACAGCTTGATGTGTTCAACTGAAGTGATGGTGTGGGAATAGTAAATCAGGGGCGCCATGAATACGGCCACCAGTCCGAGTACAAACAGAACCAGTACCACGCGCGGACTCAGGGGCAGGTGCACGCCTGAGGCAGACGCCAGCCAAAGCCAGGCCACCAGCATGAGCAGGGTGTAGGTGAATTGCAGCATGTGGCCGCCACCCCAGAAAAGCAGCTCGAAATAGGGTTTGCCCGTCACCGAGTCGGGTATCGCCAGGTAGGACCAGACAAAGGCCAGTACGGCCATTGCGGCCGAAACGGCAGCGGTATTCAAACCAAAGCGTAATGCGCCAACACCTTCCATGCGCAGCCCGACGAGCGGGTTGGCCGTCATACTGCGCAGAACGAGCAAGGTGATACCAAGGCCAAACACCAGCAGTGCCACCGTAAACAAAGTCGTCTGCAATACCGGGATATAGTTGCTCATCAGGGGATTGCCCGGCCCCAGGAAAGGCACCACCACCATCAGCGCGGAGGCCAGTGCAGCAAACGCCAGCGCCGTCCAGCCGAGGAGCATGAAACGTGGTGTCGAATTCAGACTCCAGAGCACACCACCAAAGGCCAGAAACCAGACCAGCACCGACAGGTCCACATGGACGACTAGTGCCGTACGAAAAAAATCAATCCATGGAATGACATCCTGGATGTAGGGTGTGCGGGACAGCACCAGCAGCAGTGAAAACAGGCCCGAACCCAGCAGCGCCATTATTCCCAGCCACAGCCACCCCATGCCCAGTTGACGACGGCTGCCAGGGGGTACGTCCAGTACGTACTCTTCGTGCATAACGATATTGACTCGTTACTGAATGGAAAATCGACAGCCGAAAAACACTGCCTTGAGTGCTGACAGGAGACTATAACGATTCGAAAATAAAACCACCAGCCTGCCTTTCCACGCGCGCCGGTAACGCCCATAACGTTGGCCGCATGCCCCATACGGGGCACTGATATTCAGCGAAACCCGTCATGGATGACGCTGCGCGCAATCGCACGACTGTGTTTTTGACATTTTCATCCGGTCTGTGTAATAAACAGGAACTTTTTGCGCGCGGGCTGCTGGCCATAGCGGTACTTCCACAAGGACAAACCCCGGCCTATGACGATCAGGAATACCACAGGTAGCGCTTTCACCGCGCTGGTGTTTGTCGCACTGATACTGACACTGGCGGCTGTCCTGCTGAGCGCGTATCTGCGCCTTGAAAGCATCGGCCTGGGTTGTGAGGACTGGCCGGGCTGTTTTGGACAGATGCCTTTGACCCGCGATCATGGTCTGGTGCCGCGCACCACGGCTGGCACGGTACACCGGTTTACGGCAAGTCTGCTGGGCCTTATTGTGGTTGCCATCACCTTCCTGGCCCTGCGGGGACGCCGCCCGCGCGGTGTCGGTCTTGCCACACCGCTGACGGTCTTCACCCTGACCGTGTTTCTGTCAGTGCTGGGATACAGTACACCGTCACCGGATATTCCTGCGGTTACACTCGGCAACCTCCTTGGTGGAATGGCGATGCTCGCTCTGCTGTGGTGGGTGGGTCAGCGCTCGGTGGCAGCTGCCGGCGCCGGTGACAATACAGTAAGGACCCTGAGACCCTGGGCACTGCTCGGTCTGCTGTTATTGGCCGTGCAGATTTTTCTGGGTGCCCTGACCAGCGCCAATTTTGCCGGACCGTCCTGTACGGCACTGCCAGGCTGCAACGGCGACTGGGCGTCACTTGGCAACCTCATGCAGGGTTTCGACCTGTTTGGCCGGCTGGGCGTGGATGAGCAGGGCAGGATAATTACCGGTGAGGTACAGATGACCCTGCATATGGCACACAGACTGGGTGCCGTCGTGACTTTTGTCTATCTGGCGTGGCTGGCCGTAAAGGCCTTCAGGCTGGACAACAGATTGCGCAGCACGAGCATCAGCCTGCTGGTGTTTCTGCTGATCCAGGCCGGACTGGGTATAGCGGCGGTACTCACCGGGCTGCCCCTGCCATTGGTCACGGCCCACAATGCCGTCGCGGCACTGCTGTTACTGGCAGTCGTCAATCTCAATCATTTGCTGACACCCATCGGAAGCCCGTCTTCCCCCCAGGCCGGTCAGTGAGCCAGGCCTGCAGCAGCTGCTTCTCCCGGTGTGCCTGAAAACATGCAAGCACCTGCCGCACTGTTCGGCAGCGGCGGCTGCCTGGACATCTGCAGGCCATTACATGGCTGGTGTCTGAACAGTCCTGCCGTATGGGGAATTGACGGCATGTCGACTGTCCGCGGCTTGAGTGCCGGGTGTCACTTAACACGTGTCAAGGTGCCACAGAGTGGTTTCGGCTAGCTTTCACCTGCCACAGTGCAGGATCGGTCAGCCGCCTTGCTTCCGGAGAGGCCGGGGCAGTGGTTTCGTGGCAAGCTTGCCTGTCATGCCGGCAAGAGCCGTCGCTTAAGCAGGTGGGATACGCATTGACTGGTAACAGCCGCACGGTTCATTTCTCCGGAACATGCCTTGCCCGGGCCGCGTTCTGCCTGCTGTTTGCCATGGTGGCATGCCAGCTGGTGCAGGCAGCCACGGTTCCCGATCTGGCGCGGCAATATTTCCCGCAGGCCGACCGGGTCGGCGATTTCGAGGGGGATCCCCTGGCGGCGGCGGTCTACCAGGGGGAGCGGTTGCTGGGCTATGTACTGCGCACGACCGATATCGCGCCCATACCGGCCTATTCAGGTGAACCGATCACCCTGCTGGTCGGGCTCGGCCTGGATGGCAGGATCAGCGGCCTGGAAATCACGCAGCACTCCGAGCCGATCCTCGTGGTCGGTATCTCGGAGCAGGACCTGAGGCACTACGTGGAACAGTATCGCGGTGTCTCGGTGCTGGAGCGCGTCAAGATCGGCGGGTCGCCGCGCGATGGCTATGTGACCGTGGATGGCATAACCGGTGCCAGCATCACTGCCATGGTCATGAATGCCACGGTCATGAAGGCGGTGAAGCAAGTCGCGGATTCCCGCGGCATACCGTTCCGGGCGGCCGGGACGGAAACAGCCGCAGCTGTTGCTGCCGGGGAAAGCGGGGCGGCGGTCGAGTCCGCGCAGGAGGTGCCGGTCTGGTGGCTGGGCGAGAGCAGCGAACCCTTCTGGGTCAGCGTCTGGCAGGAACGCTGGTGGCAGGTTGCCGTGCTGTGCGGCGCACTTGGAATACTGACGTTCATCCTGCTGTTTCAGGACTGGCTGACGCGTCGGCCAGGGCTGCTCAGGGTCGTTCGCACCGGCTTCCTGCTGTTTACCCTGTCCTTTATCGGCTGGTACACACTGGCGCAGCTGTCGGTCATCCATGTGCTGACTTTCATCAACGCGATTCTGCACCAGTTCTCCTGGGAATCCTTCCTGGTCGACCCGCTGATCTTTATCCTGTGGGGATTCGTGGCACTCACGCTGCTGTTATGGGGTCGCGGTGTCTACTGTGGCTGGTTGTGTCCCTTCGGTGCACTGCAGGAATTGCTGCATCAGCTGGCCCAGCGTCTGGGCTTTCCCGAGTACAAGTTGCCGGATGTGGTGCATGAACGCCTGACGGCCCTCAAGTATGTCATCTTCGTGGCCTTGTTCGGCATGTCGCTGCAGTCGATCGGCTATGCCGCCAGGGCGGCCGAGGTGGAACCCTTCAAGACGGCTATCGTGATGCACTTCAACCGCGGCGGCTTTTTCCTCTGGTATGCGCTGGGCCTGGTGCTGGTCTCCGTGTTCATCCGCAAGTTCTTCTGCAAATACCTGTGTCCGCTGGGCGCGGCGCTGGCCATACCGGCACCGCTGCGTATCTTCGACTGGCTGCGGCGGCGCAAGGAGTGCGGCCGTCCCTGCCAGATCTGTGCCAGGCAATGCGAGGTCCAGGCCATTCGCCTGACCGGTGAGATCAATCCCAACGAGTGCCATTACTGTCTTGATTGCCAGGTGACCTACTGGGATGATCACCAGTGCCCGCCGCTGTCGGAAAAGCGTGTTCGCAAGGAGAAGAGCAGGGCAGCGCTGGAGCGCATCAGAAAGTCAGGAATATAAACATAAAACAATAGATTAGTCTTTGTTAACAGGTGCCTGGCAGGTCACTTGACATAGGTTAAGGCTAACCACGCCGGTCCCTGTAGCATGCAGTTCAGGAAATCAGCCTAACTTCAGGAGGGGAAGATGAAACAATCAGCAGTATTCCGTTTGGTGCGCCTCGCAGCCGCGGGCGTGCTTGCAATGACCGCCGTGAGCGCTTATGCCGCCACGAGTTCCGAGCATCCGGGGACCACCCCGGGAGAATTGCGCTACAAGGGAGCGCCGATTCCCATGCAGGAGGGTTCCAAGGATGTGATCACCCCCGGTGCACCGGCACTGACCGAGGCCGAGTTCGCCAAGGCCAAGGAGATCTACTTCGAACGCTGCGCCGGTTGTCACGGTGTGCTGCGCAAGGGTGCGACCGGCAAGCCGCTGACTCCGGATATCACACAGCCCAAGGGCATGGACTACCTGAAGGTATTCATCAACTACGGCTCACCGGCCGGTATGCCGAACTGGGGCACCTCGGGCCAGTTGAGCGATGAGGAAGTCACGCTCATGGCCAAATACCTCATGAATGAGCCGCCGATCCCGCCGGAGTTCGGTATGAAGGAGATGAAGGCAACCTGGAAGGTGCTGATACCGCCGGAGGAGCGCCCGAAGAAAAAGCAGAACAAGTATAACCTCGACAATATTTTCTCCGTGACCTTGCGTGATGCCGGCCAGATTGCTCTCATCGACGGTGACACCAAGAAGATCATCAATATCATCGATACCGGCTATGCCGTGCACATCTCGCGCTATTCCACCTCGGGCCGTTACCTGTTCGTGATCGGCCGCGATGCCCTGGTCAATCTCATCGACCTGTGGATGGAGAAGCCCGACAACGTCGCGGTCATCAAGATCGGCCTCGAGGCGCGTTCCGTGGAGTCATCCAAGTACAAGGGTTACGAGGACAAGTACGCCATTGCCGGTTCCTACTGGCCGCCGCAGTACGTGATCATGAAGGGCGACACCCTGGAGCCGCTGAAGATCGTGTCCACCCGCGGGATGACCGTGGATACCCAGGAATATCACCCGGAACCCCGCGTGGCCGCCATCGTGGCATCCCATGAGCACCCGGAATTCATCGTCAACGTGAAGGAGACCGGCAAGGTGCTGATGGTCAACTACGAGGACGTGGACAACCTGAAGGTGACCACGATCCCCGCCGCCCGCTTCCTGCACGACGGCGGCTGGGACTCGACCCATCGCTATTTCATGACGGCCGCGAACAAGTCCAACAAGATCGCGGTGATTGATTCCAAGGAAGACACCCTGACTGCGCTGGTCGATGTCCACGAGATCCCGCACCCGGGGCGTGGCGCCAACCTCGTTGATCCGAAATACGGTCCTGTCTGGGTGACCAGCGCGCTGGGTAATGAGAACGTGACCATGATCGGTACCGATCCTGTCAAGCACAAGAAGAACGCCTGGAAGGTGGTGCGTACCCTGAAAGGTCAGGGTGGCGGTTCGCTGTTCGTCAAGTCGAATCCGAAGTCGAACAACCTGTGGGTGGACTCCCCGCTCAATCCGGATACCAAGATCAGCCAGAGCGTCGCGGTATATGACGTGAACAACCTCGACAAGGGCTTTGAGGTGCTGCCGATTGCAGAGTGGGCCGGTCTGGGCGAGGGGCCGAAGCGTGTTGTACAGCCGGAATACAATGCGGCGGGCGACGAGGTCTGGTTCTCGGTCTGGAGCGGAAAGGAGGAGGAATCCGCCATCGTGGTGGTGGATGACAAGACCCGCAAGCTGAAGACGGTGATCAAGGACAAGCGCCTGGTGACGCCGACCGGCAAGTTCAACGTCCACAACACCATGCACGACATCTACTGATACAGTGAGTCCCGGACCGGGAAGGGACTCAGCGTCCCTTCCCGGTTTCGTGTCGAAGCCGTGCTGATGACGGGGAATTGAACGGAGGCAGATGGCATGATCAGGCTTTTTGCAGTGCTGTTCGCCCTGCTCGCTGCATGCACCGCGGTCGCGATGGCAGGCTCCCCCGATGCCGAGCGGCAGGCTCAATTACTTTACCTTCTCAAGCATGATTGCGGTTCCTGTCACGGCATGACCCGCAAGGGCGGTCTGGGTCCGGCGTTGCTGCCGGAAAACATGCGCGACCGGCCGGAGGAATTACTGGTGAATACTATCCTGGACGGTCGTCCGGGAACGCCGATGCCGCCGTGGCGAGGAGAACTTTCCGCTGCAGATGCCCAGTGGCTGGTCGAGGCACTAAACCGGGGAGAGGGCCTGTGAGTCCGGCAAAAGGTGTCAGGAACCTTTTTCATCACCTGGTCGTTGTTGCCCACCTGCGGACCCGGAAAAAGGTTCCTGACACCTTTTTTATCCTGATATTCACGGTGTTCTTCTCGGGTGTGTGTCACGCCGCTGATGCCGATTGCCTCATGCGCGGTACCGGTGACCTGGGTATCGTTATCGAACGGGCCAGTGGCAGTGTGCAGGTCGTGGATACCACTGCAAGGTCCAGCCTGTTCCGTATCGAGGGTCTGGGTGACCTGTCACATGCTTCAGCCGTGTTCTCCCGCGATGCGCGTTACGCCTATGTCTTCGGGCGTGACGGCGGGCTCTCGAAAATCGATCTGCTCTGCGGCACGCTTGAGCGGCGCGTGCTGCAGGCGGGTAACAGTATCGGCGGCGCCATTTCCCAGGACGGCTCGCTGGTTGCAGTATCCAACTACACGCCGGGCGGTGTGAAGATCTTCGATGCGGTATCGCTTGAGCAAATCGCCGATCTGCCAGCGGCCGATGACAAGGGAAAGCTGTCGAAAGTCGTTGGACTGGTGGACGCGCCCGGGCAGCGTTTCGTGTACACGCTCTATGATGCCGGCGAAATCCGCAGCGTCGACATGAGCAATCCCGCCAAACCGGAGGTGCAGCGGTACCCTGATATCGGGCGACAGCCTTACGATGCCCTGATTACACCGGACGGTCGCTACTACATCGCCGGGTTGTTCGGCGAGGACGGTCTCGCAATGCTGGACTTGTGGCAGCCGCAGGAGGGCGTGCGGCGCATCCTGGACCACTACGGCAAGGGTGAGGAGACACTGCCGGTCTACAAAATGCCGCACCTCGAGGGCTGGGCCATGGCGGGCCGGCGTGCGTTCCTTCCGGCTGTTGGCCACCACGAGGTCCTGGTGGTGGACAGCGATAACTGGAAAGAAGCGGGCCGGGTTGCCGTGCACGGCCAGCCGGTGTTCGTGGTGGCGCAGCCCGGCGGTCGCCAGGTGTGGGTGAATTTCGCGCACCCGCTGAATGATACAGTGCAGGTAATCGATACCCTGTCGCTGCAGGTTGTCCACACATTCAAGCCCGGCAAAGGCGTGCTGCACATGGAATTTACCCCGCGCGGTGAAGCCG
>Ga0210064_1000025_pt1 | contig 67238 bp, 64 predicted proteins | sample Muzzi_CordC_D2_FD_185531 | JGI IMG/M metagenome (GOLD analysis project Ga0210064, IMG submission 185531) | Wetland microbial communities from San Francisco Bay, California, USA, that impact long-term carbon sequestration - Muzzi_CordC_D2 (SPAdes) | ecosystem: Environmental > Aquatic > Marine >... | reverse complement strand
AAGCTGGCCAGCCTGACGGGCACCGCCTATCGGGACGCCTTCATCGATCCGGATGCCGGTAATGCCCGCGGTACCGCTCCCTGCTGCGCACCATCACCGCAGGATATATCCGCGCTGAAAACCGGCAATGACAGCTGCTGCGGCTGACAACCCCGGAATTTCCGTCATCGTGCCGGCGCTGAACGAGGCCGGTACCATTCAGGCGACTCTTCAGGCACTGCAGGCGATGCGGCGGCGCGGGCATGAGCTGATCGTCGTCGATGGCGGCAGTACGGATACTACCGTCCATCGCTGCCAGTCACTGGCCGACCGGGTACTGCATGCGTCCCGGGGCCGGGCACGGCAAATGCAGGCCGGCGCCGAACAGGCACAGGGCAGCATCTTCTGGTTTCTGCATGCGGATACCGTGCCACCGGACGATTCCGATCAAGCCATCCTTCATGCACTGCATTACGGCAAGCGCCGCTGGGGCCATTTCGACATCCGTTTCCAGGAGGGAAATTTCCTGCTCGTAGTGATTGCCTGGGCCATGAACCGGCGTGCCCGCCTGTCGCGGATAGCCACCGGTGATCAGGGCATCTTTGTCACGCGGGATCTGTTCGAGCACATCAACGGCTTCCAGCAGCTACCGTTGATGGAGGACATCGCACTCAGCCGGTCGCTGAAAAAGCACACCCCTCCGGTCTGTATTGCCCGAAAGCTCACTACCTCGGCACGCCGCTGGAAACAACATGGCATCGTAACGACCGTGCTCCTCATGTGGTCGCTGCGACTGGCCTACTTCCTCGGGATATCACCCGATACCCTGGCACGGCATTACCGGGACGAGCGGGTATGAAATACCCCGAATCCCGCGTGCTGGTATTCACCAGGGCACCCGTAGCGGGCCAGGTCAAGACGCGTCTGGTGCCGCTGCTCGGCGAACAGGGGGCGGCTGATTTTCACGCCCGGCTGGTTCACCGCTGCCTGGAAACGGTTACCGGGACCGGTCTGTGCCCGGTCGATCTGTGGTGCAGCCCGTCAATCGACGAACCGTTTTTCCAGTCCTGCAGGACACGGTACGGGGTACGGCTGCAGCGGCAAATTCAGGGAAACCTGGGGCAGCGCATGCAGCATGCACTGGTCAGTGCGCTACAGACGTGTCGCGGGGCGGTCCTCGTCGGTACCGACTGTCCATCGCTGACATCTCGGGACCTCGATGCGTCTCTCGATGAATTGCAGCGGGGTACCGAGGTGGTTCTGGGTCCGGCACGGGACGGCGGCTACTACCTCATCGGAGGAAATACAGCCGAACCGCTATGGTTTACCGATATACCCTGGGGGACATCAGCGGTACTCGGGGAAACGGTTGCACGCCTGCAGCGGGCCGGTGTTGGTTATCATTGCCTGGACGAGCGTCAGGATGTAGACACGCCAGCCGATTACCGGCGTCTCCATGCCAACGGCGTGCTATCCACCCACCGCGGACCAACCGCAGCACCGGGCCCGCGCGAATAGCGAATTTATTCCATCCCGGCCTGTCAAAATACTAACCATCACTGGCAATGATGGTATTATTGCCCTATAGATAACCCTATGATGTTTGTTTAATATATTGAATTCACTGTCCCCAGGAGGCAATACATGAGACGACTCTATTTTCTACTCCCCAACGTTGACAGCGCAAAACCGATTGTGGACGAATTGTTGCTGGCACGTATTGAGGAACGTCATATCCATATTGCCGCTGCCGACCACCATGCCCTGACCGAGGCCCATTTGCCGGAGGCAAACCTGCTGCAGGAAAGCGATTTCATCCCAGCGGTGGAACGCGGACTGGCAATCGGTGGTGCCACCGGTGTGCTTGCCGGTATCGCTGCCGTAGCGCTTCCCGGTATCGGCCTGGCGTTGGGCGGCGGGGCCATCCTCGGCATCGGCCTGGCCGGTGCGGGCGCGGGCGCCTGGATGTCCAGCATGATCGGTATTTCGGCACCGAGTTCCCGTCTCAAGGATTTCGAAGCTGCGATTCAAAAGGGCGAACTGCTGATGATGGTCGATGTACCCAAGGCACGGGTCGACGAAATCACGCAACTGGTCAAGCAGCATCACCCCGAAGCGGTGGTCGAGGGCACCGAGCCGGTCATTCCGGCATTCCCGTAAACACATACAAACAACCCGCAGGCGCCTGTGCCTTACAGGTACAGGCGCCTGATTTCCACGTCCGGTTCGCTTCTCTCCCACACTTCCATAAAGCGGTTGCGCCATTCGGTGACCCTGGCCGGGTCATTGAAGTTGGCGCTACCTTCATATCGGTTCGCATTCGGACGGTGCAAATATCCAGCATTGTCTGCCAGCAGGAAGGTTTCGCCGGATTCAGGATAGTCGGGATTCGGACGCCGGAACTCGATAAAGGATCGCAAGCGCAGCGCCAGTTCGATCAGGCGATGCCCCTGCTGGATGACATGGCGGGAATCCGCGATCAGGATCCGGAAGCGGGTCTGGCGGTGTAACCGGGCCAGCTGGCTGAGCGCCTCCAGGAAGGCTGTCTGATCGTAGATTTCAGGCTCAAGATCCCGGGTATACAGCAGCAATGAGCGTTGCGCCTGACTGGCGAAGGTGTGTGCCACTTGCGCGACCTGGTTACGGCTATGCAGCTGGAATTCCAGATTGTCGTGGCCCAGCCGGAGTTCATCTACGCTGAGTGCCGTAACGCCCGCCTGGTTGTCGTCGGGTTTATTCATCTCACTTCATTATTACCGACATCCGGTGTTTTTTCCATTTTCACATGTTCGATGCCGGCCGCCATGAACGGCTGCCCCCGTTCCGTGAAACCGGCATTGCGATAGAGGCCGACCACATCCCGCTGCGCATACAGAAAGACATACTGGTGGCCGCCGTGCGCCGCAAGCCGAAGTAACGCGTCCAGAATGGCACGACCGATGCCGGTTCTGCGCCAGGGTGGTAATACGGCAATCCGTCCGATGCGGCCATCAGGGCCCAGTCTTCCGGTCCCCACTGCCTCTTGCCGTGCGCTATACGCCAGTACATGACGACTGGATTGATCCTGGCCGTCCCACTCGAGGGATTCCGGGATTCCCAGCTCCTCGACAAAGACGCGGTGGCGTATGCTTTGCAGTACCGGCAAGTCCTCCGGCAGTCGGGCTTCCCGGATAGTACAGGCATTTCCCGCCGGCATCAGGGAAACCGGGTAGAGCAGGACACGTAGCCAGTCCGCGTTAGCCGTACAATGCGCGACACTCGGACGGGCGCGACGCCGCGGGAGCCGTCAAATGGATTTTGCCTGCTGGCCGGCATTACCGGTATAACGGGCCGGTGTTAGCTCGGCCAGTTCCGCCTTGACGGCATCCGGAATGGCCAGATCTTTCAGGAAGGCCTGCAGCGTCTCCCGGTCCACCTTGCGATCCCGGGTGAGGTCCTTGAGCTTTTCATACGGCTTTTCGATGCCATAGCGGCGCATGACAGTCTGCAGCGCCTCGGCGAGGACTTCCCAGCTGTTTTCCAGATCCTCGGTGGTACGCTGCTCATCGACTTCGAGTTTGCCAATACCTTTCAGGCAGGACTCGCAGGCAATAACGCAGTGGGCGATGGCTACCCCGATATTGCGCAATACCGTGGAATCGCTCAGGTCCCGCTGCCAGCGCGAAATCGGCAGCTTGGTGGCGAAATGCAGCAACAGGGCATTGGCGATACCCAGGTTACCCTCGGCATTCTCGAAATCAATGGGGTTGACCTTGTGCGGCATGGTGGAGGAACCTACTTCATCAGCCACGGTTTTCTGCTTGAAATAGCCCAGCGAAACATAACCCCAGACATCCCGGCAGAAATCGATCAGAATCGTATTGCAGCGTACCAGGGTGTCAAACTGTTCCGCCATGTAATCATGTGGTTCGATCTGGGTGGTAAACGGATTCATCTCCAGCCCCAGTTCTGCAATAAACCGGCCTGACAGTGCCGGCCAGTCCACCTCCGGATAGGCGACCAGGTGGGCATTGTAGTTGCCTACCGCACCGTTCATCTTTCCCAGCACCGGCAGACCGGCAAACTGTTCACGCTGGCGCTGCAGGCGTGACGCCACATTGGCGAGTTCCTTGCCAATCGTGGTGGGGGAAGCGGTCTGTCCGTGAGTACGGGACAGCATGGGCTGCTCCGCATGGAGATGCGCCATGGCCACGATGGCGTGGATAACATCATCCAGCAGCGGCAACAGTGACTGATTGCGCGCTTCCCGCAGCATCAGGGCATAGGCCAGGTTATTGATATCCTCCGAAGTGCAGGCAAAGTGTACGAATTCACTGACGGCCTCGAGTTCGTCATTGCCGGCAATCTTCTCCTTGAGAAAATATTCGACCGCCTTTACATCATGATTGGTGGTACGTTCGATATTCTTGACGCGGTGTGCGTCCGGTTCGCTGAATTTCTCCACGATATCATTCAGCACCTGGGTGGCATGGTTACTGAAGGCCGGAACTTCCGCGATACCCTCATGCTGCGCAAGCGCCTGCAACCAGCGGACCTCGACCAGCACGCGATGTCGTATCAGGCCAAATTCACTGAAGATGGGGCGCAAGGCTTCCGTTCTTGAGCCATAACGACCGTCGACGGGTGACAGGGCGGTTAGTTGCGACAGCTCCATAATCATGATCCTGTTATTTGAACCGGCTCACGCCGCCAGCTGGCGTAGTACATAATGAAGAATACCGCCATTGCGGTAATACTCGTATTCCTGCGGCGTGTCGATACGTACCCTGGCCGCAAAGCGGGTTTCCTGTCCGTCGGCTGCAGTCGCAGTGACCTCCACCGTTTCGGTTGCAGGCGAATGCAGCCCGCTGATAGCGAAGGTTTCCCTGCCGGTGAGACCCAGACTGTGCGGTGTATCACCCGGCATGAACTGCAACGGCAGAATGCCCATGCCAACCAGATTGGAGCGGTGAATCCGCTCGTAGCTTTCCGCAATCACCGCCCGGACACCCAGCAGGCGCGGCCCCTTGGCCGCCCAGTCACGCGAGGAGCCGGAGCCGTACTCGCGGCCAGCAATCACCAGCAGGGGGACCTGCTCGCTACGATAGCGTTCGGCGGCGGCGAAGATCGTCAGCGGGTCACCGCTGGGCTGGTGAACCGTAAAGCCACCTTCGGTGCCCGGTGCGAGCAGGTTGCGCAGCCGGATATTGGCAAACGTGCCACGCATCATGACTTCATGGTTGCCGCGTCGCGAACCCAGCGAATTGAAATCGCCCGGCTGCACGCCATGTTCGATCAGATACCGCCCGGCGGGTGTGTCCGCCCGGATCGCACCGGCAGGCGAGATATGGTCCGTCGTGACCGAATCTCCCAGCAGGGCCAGTACCCGTGCCCCGCGAATATCGCCAGGCTCCCCGGGCTGTTGGCTCATGCCCTCGAAATAGGGCGGCTTGCGGATATAGGTGGAATCACCCTGCCATGCATAGCGCTTGTCCTGCGGTGATTCCAGTGCCGTCCAGCGGGTTTCACCCGCATAGACATCCTCATAGGCACGGAGAAATTCCCGGTTGCTGACGCTGCTGCCGACCACCGCATGAATTTCGTTCTGGGTCGGCCAGATATCCTTCAGGTAGACCGGTTTGCCATCGCGATCCGTACCCAGCGGTTCCTTATACACGTCGATATCCATGCGTCCGGCGATGGCATAGGCGACGACCAGCGGGGGGGATGCCAGGTAATTCATGCGCACCTCGGCATGTACCCGGCCTTCGAAATTCCGGTTTCCGGAGAGCACCGAGCAGACGGTCAGGTCGCCTTCCCGGATGGCTGCGGAAACGGCATCCGGCAGGGGACCGGAGTTGCCGATGCAGGTCGTACAGCCATACCCGACGACATTGAAACCCAGGGTATTCAGCGCATCCATCAATCCGGCCGTTTGCAGATAGTCCGTGACCGCACGGGAACCGGGCGCCAGCGAGGTCTTGACCCAGGGTTTCACGGTGAGGCCGCGTGCAACGGCCTTTTGGGCCACCAGACCGGCACCGACCATCACGTTGGGATTCGAGGTATTGGTACAGGAGGTAATGGCGGCGATCACCACCGCGCCGTCATCCAGTTCGACGGTTTCACCATCGATGGTGACGGGCACTGCATGCCCGGCAAGATTCCGCTCCTGCTGGATTGCCGCCAGCGCCTGGCGGAAATTTTCCCTGGCAGACTTCAGCGGTACCCGGTCCTGGGGGCGTTTCGGTCCGGCAAGACTGGGCTCGACCGTGGCCATATCCAGTTCGACGATCGAGCTGTAGTCCGCCTCAGCCGCCCCCGCCTCCCGCCACAGCAGTTGTTCCCGCGCATAGGCCTCGACCAGCGCGATCTGTTCCTCACTGCGCCCGGTCAAGCGCAGGTAGGCGAGCGTTTCGTTGTCAATCGGGAATAGTCCGCAGGTGGCGCCGTACTCCGGCGCCATGTTGGCAATGGTGGCGCGATCCGCCAGTGGCAGGTGATCGAGACCCTCGCCAAAGAACTCGACGAACTTGCCGACCACTCCTTCAGCCCGCAGCATCTCGACGACGGTCAGCACCAGATCGGTTGCGGTCGCACCCTCGGGCAACTCCCCGGTCAGCCGGAATCCAACGACCTGGGGAATCAGCATAGAAATCGGCTGGCCCAGCATGGCGGCTTCGGCTTCGATGCCCCCGACCCCCCAGCCCAGCACTCCCAGCCCGTTGACCATGGTGGTATGGGAATCGGTACCGACCAGGGTGTCCGGATACGCCTGGTTCTGGCCGTCACTGCCGGCGCCGAACACCACCCGGGCAAGGTATTCAAGATTCACCTGGTGCACGATGCCGGTATCCGGTGGTACCACCTTGAAATTTGAAAACGCCTTCTGACCCCATTTTAGGAAGCCGTAACGCTCCCGGTTGCGGCGATATTCCAGCTCGCTGTTCAGGTCAACGGCCTGGTCAGAGCCGTAACTGTCGACCTGGACGGAATGGTCGATTACCAGTTCCGCCGGCTGCAGGGGGTTGATCCTGTCCGGATCACCTCCCAGCTGCTGCATGGCATCACGCATGGCAGCCAGATCCACAACGGCGGGCACTCCGGTGAAATCCTGCAGCAGGACGCGCGCCGGCCGGAATGCAATCTCGACGGCAGGTTCGGCCTGTGCATCCCAGCCGGCAAGCGCCTCGATATCGGCCCGGGTAACCGTTACCCCGTCTTCACAACGCAGCAGGTTTTCCAGCAGGATTTTCAGGGATGCCGGGAGCCGCCGCACATTGAAATCCCGGTCGAGGATGCGCAAGCTGAATATTTCACGGTTCCCGTCGGCAGTACCCAGCGTCATTCGCGTAGCAAAACTGTCTTTCATGGACTTCTCCTGCGTGCTGTTCATCAGGCTACGGTTGCCGTGCGGCTCGCCCGGGTTTCAGCAAACGGTGCACACCCATTCCACGACCATTAAATCACCGCTACGGGATGCGCTGCACAGGAGCTGGCGGGCGGCGGCGATTATACACGGAAACCGGAGAGAGGGCAGGGAGGTCAGGATTCAGATGCGCAGTTCCTCGAGCAGCAAGCGGGTGGAATGCAGCAGTGCTTTACGCCTGATTAGCAGCGTCAGGCGCCCACCACCGCACTGGCGCCATAACACGGCGGCACGAATTGCGGCCAGCAGCAGGACGCGTATCAGGTTCTGGTTTTCCGGGGCACCCAGAATGGCTGGTTCTCCGTTTACAATAATCCGCGGATGCAGGGTACTCACCGTCTGTTTGTAACATTCGGCCAGACTGGTGATGACCCCGGGATGGCCCAGTCCGGGTAAATCCGCCTGTTCACGCGTCCGGTTGATAGCGGCACGAATAGTTTCCAGCCTGGTTGTGTCCTTGTTCAGTTTACGTTCCAGGTACAGCACGCTAATCGCATAGCGTGTCAGTTCCACATCACGGCTGGTCTTCGCGCCACTGATCTGGGCATGGAGGGTTTCCAGGCCGCTACGGATTCCCCGCAGTTCTCCGAAGACATTTTCTGCGGACTCCGGATCGGTATTGAAAAGACCGTGAATACACGCATTGAAGGCCGTAGCGTCACGCTCCCGGCCACGGGCGATCTGCTGTACCAGCCGGACTGCCTGGAATATTCCGGCCAGGGCGATGGCGAGATTGCGCGGATTGGATTTCATGGTCTGATCACAGGATCGATCCGGCTCCGGATTAGTTCATCGCAGAGGCGCAAATAACGGAGGGCAGGCTATTAAATGCCGACCATTGGCGCCGGCAGCACATGATATATCACGGAGCTACAACGCTGCCTCGATAATGCCCCCGCCAAGGCATTCCTCGCCAGCATAAAACACAACGGATTGTCCCGGGGTGATGGCGCGCTGTGGCTGGCTGAACTTGACCGTACACCCGCCCCCCGGATCGAGCTTGACCTGACAGGGCTGATCCTCCTGCAAATGGCGGATCCGGGCCGTGCAAGTGCGGGGGGGTGCGGGAGCCTCGCCTGAAATCCAGTGCAATTGGCTCGCACGCAAACCCTGGTGGTACAGGGCCGGATGATCAAAGCCCTGGACAACCTGCAGTACATAGTTCTTCAGGTCCTTCCCGGCGACATACCACGGATCACCGGCAGCATCCTTGCGACCGCCAATACCCAGTCCCTGCCGCTGGCCGATGGTGTAGAACATCAAACCCCGATGGGTACCTACCAGTTCGCCTTCCAGCGTCCGGATCTCCCCGGGCTGCTCCGGCAGGTATTGTGCAAGAAAATCCCGGAACTTGCGTTCACCTATGAAACAAATGCCGGTGCTGTCCTTTTTGGCATGATTCGGAAACCCGGCAGCGACGGCGAGCTCGCGCACGGTTGTCTTGTGCAGATGGCCTACCGGAAAGCGGCTCTTTTCGAGCTGGGCACGGGTCAGTGTATGCAGGAAATAGGTCTGGTCCTTGCTCCTGTCTGCTCCCCGGAGCAAACGGAGTCCACCGTTATGCCCGAGCTGCGCATAGTGTCCCGTCGCAATGGCGTCTGCACCACTGGCCAGCGCGTAATCGAGGAAGGCACGAAATTTTATTTCCCGGTTGCAAACAATGTCCGGATTGGGGGTGCGCCCGGACTGGTATTCCTCCAGGAACTGCCGGAATACCCGGTTCCAGTATTCTGCGGAAAAACTGACGGTCCGTAATTCCATATCCAGCAGCTCGCACACCCGGCGCGCGTCTTCAAGGTCCTCCGCGGCGGGGCAATAACCGGCATCGTCATCCTCGTCCCAGTTTTTCATGAACACGGCTGTAACCCGGTGGCCCTGCTGCTTCAGCAACAATGCGGCCACCGCGGAGTCCACTCCGCCGGAGAGGCCAACCATGATCCGGCTCATGGTCCGTCCGATCGGTAATGCGGACAACCGGTGTCAGTGTCCTTCGGGGTCATTGCCGGATTCCCATTCCCCCAGCGCCACGATATACGGCCGTTCGCCATTGTCGAAAAACCAGGAATCCACAGCAAAGCGCGCACCCGTAGCATGCTCCCGAATCACTGCCGTGGTGTGCGGCATGCCGACAGACAACCCGAAACGGGTAGCACGGTCCACGACAGTGTGATATTTCAACAGTCCATGGCGCTCGAGCAGGCGCAGGTAGGTCGTGGTATTGGTGGATTCGTCGATGCAGTCAAGCTGGCCGGGCTGTCCGAAGCCGGGCACGCTTCCGCCCCGGTCATTGGATGTCCCGGTATGCTCGCCGACAATTTCCTCGAACAGCGCGATGGAGCGGGCAAGTGCACTGCGCTCCCCCGCAGCAGAATGGCTCGGTGGCTGCAAGGGTTGTATTGCCCGGCGCCATTCCCCGGGGGTCAGTGAATCAGTCACCACGGTTTTACAACTGTGATCGAAACAGACGGAGAACATTTCCGGATCCGGTTTCGTGATGATGCCTTCGCGATAGAAACCTTCTGCCGGCAATGCAGCAGGTATCAGCAGGATCAGCAGTGCGGCGAGTTTCGGGTAGTTATTCAATGTCGGCCAGTAGTGCGAGCGGGTAGGTGATACCGGCAAGGTAGTCATCAATCGACCGGATGACCATCGGGCTGCGCAGCAACTCCGGCTGACTGCGAATCTCGGCCGCACTCATCCAGACGGTGCGCTCGATATCCGGATCGAGTCTGCGTCCGGATTCATGGTAGAGGCCGGCACCGGTGAAGGCGATGCGCAGAAAGGTTTTCGCCGTATCGGACTGGCGCCACTGATACACCCCGAGAAGTGCTTCCGGCCGGAAATGCCACGCCGTCTCTTCCAGTGTTTCCCGGATGACGGCGTCAACCAGGCTTTCCCCTTCCTCCAGATGCCCCGCCGGTTGATTGAATACTCTCCTGCCGGAGTCACGCTCCTCCACCAGGAGAAAGCGCTGTTTGTCCTCGATGACAGCGGCTACCGTCACGTGTGGTTTCCATATAATATTCATTAAATACAAGCAATTACAATCTTCCATTCACGCCGGCTGTCCCGGGCACAACGAAAATCGTTGATGGCATCAGCGGAGTTTATCTGCGGCGGCCGGATCCCGCTGCCGCTTGATCAGACACATCTGCACACTATCCGTATACGCATTCAACAGGTAACACTAGTTTTTGGTGGCCTGGACGTCAAATACGTTTTGAAATTGGCGCTCGCAGATCAAGCATGATTCCCCTATAATCCGACGTTCATTTTGCAGCGTGCGGCCGCCCTTCAGCGTCCCATGCGGCATGAATGGTAATGACAAACAATTACTTCTTAAACAAACGTGTGGAGGAGTTGGCCATGGTTGCCATGCTAAGAAAAACACTTCTGACTGGAATTCTTTTTATCTTTTCAACCGCCGGCGCGCTGGCAGATGATGTGCTGATGCCCTTCGTGCTGGCATACAAGACCACCGGTGACGTGAGTTCCGTCGCCAGTGATGTCAAGGCAAAACTTACGGGGGCCGGTTTCGAAATCGCTGGAGAATATTCGCCCTATGACGGTGCCGATATCATCGTGGTCACCACCGATGCCGAGAAGGCATTGGCTGCAAAATCTGACTTCGGCGCCTATGGGGCAGCGCAACGTGTCTCTATCACCAAGAACGGTGATGAAATCGAGGTTGCCTACACCAATCCGGTCTACATGGCCGCCGCCTACCGCATGGCAGGCGATATGGCCGATATCCGGGCACAGCTGGAAGGCGCCCTGGGTGCCGAGATGGATTATGGTTCCGAGAAGGATCTCACCGCCGAGGACCTGGGTAAATACCACTACACTGTCATGATGGAATATTTCGACGACCCCAGCGAACTCGCCGAATATGACAGCCAGGCAGAGGCGGTGAAGGCCGTGGAAGACTCACTGGCTGCCGGCAAAGGTGCCACTGCAAAAGTCTACCGTATCGACATACCTGGAAAGGATGAAACCGTTTTCGGTGTCGCCCTGAAAGGCAAGGATGCTGATGACTGTAGCAGCGACGCGTTCATCATGGACAAGGTCGACAAGAGCAGCCCGCGGCATACCGCCCATCTGCCGTATGAAATCGTGGTTTCAGACGGCACGGCCTACGCCCTGTACGCACGTTTCCGCATTGCCATCAACTGGCCGCATCTGCCCATGGTAGCTGCACCGGAAGGTCAAGGTACCTTCTTCAGTATCATGTGTGCACCGGGCTCGATCGAGGAAGCCCTGATCGAGGCATCTGGCGAGGAACCCTGAGTCGCGGACGACAAACCGGCAGGTCTGCCCGACGGCAGACGAGCTGTTATCATCAAGACCCCTGCAGTTGCCGGGGTCTTTTTTTGGATATCATCAACGCATGTCAATTTCTTGGTTACATCTAGGGACAAATTCATGGCGTACGACAGGATTGTAATCCCCGAAAACGGTGACAGGATTCAGGTCAATCAGGACGGGTCACTCCATGTCCCGGACCATCCCGTCATACCCTTCATAGAAGGGGACGGTATCGGTGTCGACATCACACCGGTCATGCGACAGGTGGTGGAAAGCGTCGTGGCACGCGCCTACGGCGGCACTCGTTCGATTGTCTGGATGGAAATCTATGCGGGGGAAAAGGCCAACGCAGTCTACGGAGAAAACACCTGGCTGCCGGATGAAACCCTGGAGGCATTGCGTGAATTTTCAGTAGCCATCAAGGGACCATTGACAACACCGGTCGGCGGTGGCATCCGCTCACTGAATGTAACGCTGCGCCAGGTACTGGATCTTTATCTGTGCCTGCGTCCGGTGCGGTATTTTACCGGTACGCCCAGCCCCGTGAAGGCGCCGGAAAAAACCGACATGGTAATCTTCCGGGAAAACTCAGAGGACATCTATGCCGGCATCGAATGGATGGCCGGGAGTGACGAGGCCCGCAAGGTCATCAAATTTCTGCAGGATGAAATGGGGGTCACCAAGATCCGCTTCCCCGACACCTCCGGCATCGGCATCAAACCGGTCTCGGAGGAGGGGACGAAGCGGCTGGTGCGCAAGGCCATCCTGTATGCCATCGACCAGGATCGCGATTCACTCACCCTGGTCCACAAGGGCAACATCATGAAATTCACGGAAGGCGCCTTCAAGAACTGGGGGTATGAACTGGCCCGGGAGGAATTCGGGGCGGAGGAAATTGATGGTGGCCCCTGGTGCCGCCTGAAAAATCCGCAGACCGGCAAGGAAATCCTCATCAAGGATGTCATTGCCGATGCCTTCCTGCAGCAGATCCTGCTCCGGCCTGCGGAATACAGCGTCATTGCCACCCTGAACCTCAATGGCGACTATATTTCGGATGCGCTGGCGGCCCAGGTCGGTGGTATCGGGATGGCACCGGGAGCCAACCTGTCTGACACTATCGGCCTGTTCGAGGCAACGCATGGAACCGCACCTGGATACGCCGGCAAGGACCAGGTTAACCCGGCTTCACTCATCCTGTCGGCAGAAATGATGTTGCGGCATCTCGGCTGGAACGAGGCGGCGGACAGGATAATCAAGGGATTGTCAGGCGCAATCGCATCCGGAACTGTTACCTATGACCTGGCGCGTCTGATGGATGGCGCAACCAAGGTCAGTTGCTCACAGTTCGGTAGCGAAATCATTTCCCATGCCTGACAGGCATGGGAAACCATTCAAGGGTTCAACGCACCAGCGCGCTGGTGCGCAGTTGGTTACTGCGCGGCTTCCCTGATATTTGAAGCCTGCAGCCCCTTCGGCCCGTTAGTGATTTCAAATTCGACCTTTTGCCCCTCGTTCAGGGTCTTGTAACCTTCCATCTCGATTGCCGAGAAGTGGGCGAACACATCCTCTCCACCTTCATCCGGAGAAATAAAACCATACCCCTTGGAATTACTGAACCATTTCACTGTACCAACTGACATGTCATTCCTTCCTGCTGCTGGTTTCAGACGGAGATGACTCCGTCGTCCTTGTAAACAGGCTTCCCCCGGTCAACCGAAAGTTATCCCGGTTAAAGCTCCCCCCGTGGCTGGTGTGCCAGCCATCAACGCATAACTTATATGCGTCCTTTGTCTCCAGTCAAGTCCGTATTTTTTCAGCCGATTTTATTGTGGATTGCGCAAGGCGGATATTTTTGCGGAAAATCCAGTGCTATGATAATAACTGTAAGGTAGGTAGTTTGTTTAACTGGATTTTTTACTCCGCCAGCGCAACCAGTCCGCCATGAATCGGCGGCCGGCTGTTTAGGCTAAAATGGTATCCATGGCAGATGAACACAAACATGACGGTGACGAGGGTCTTGCCCTCAAAGAGGCCAGGCCGGAAATCAGGCAGCCGCCGCTTTACAAGGTTATTCTCGAGAATGACGACTACACACCCATGGAGTTTGTTGTCATGCTGCTGGAGAAGCTGTTTGGAATGGAACGGGAAAAAGCCACCCGGATCATGTTGAGCATCCACACCCAGGGGAAAGGAGTCTGCGGTATCTTCACCTATGAGATCGCCGAAACCAAGGTTGCACAGGTCAACGAATATTCACAGCGCCACCAGCACCCGCTGTTATGCAGACTGGAAGAGGCATAGGTGGACTTTGACGAGGTATCATTATGCTGAGCAAGGAACTTGAATTTACCTTGAACCTCGCCTTCAAGGAGGCGCGGGAGAAACGTCATGAATTCATGACGGTCGAGCACCTGCTGCATGCCTTGCTGGGAAACCCTGCCGCCGTTGAAGTGTTGCGTGCCTGTGGAGCCGATATTGAACTGCTGAAACAGGAACTCACCCAGTTCCTGGATGAGACCACCCCGCAGCTGGCACCGGGTGATACCCGGGAAACACAACCCACCCTGGGATTTCAACGGGTGCTGCAGCGTGCCGTGTTCCATGTCCAGTCATCCGACAAGTCCGAAGTCACCGGTGCCAATGTGCTGGTGGCCATTTTCAGCGAGCAGGAGTCGCAGGCGGTCTACTTCCTCAACAAGCTGAATATCACCCGGCTGGATGTCGTCAACTACATATCGCACGGCATCTCCAAGGTGCACGATCAGCCCGAGGAAGGCCTTGACAGCAGCGATGCCGGGACAGCCACCGACAGCGGGCAGAAACAGCCCCTGGAAAACTTCGCATCAAACCTGAATGAACTGGCGGCCCAGGGGAAAATCGATCCCCTGATCGGTCGCCGGCCGGAGATTCAGCGCACCATCCAGATTCTCTGCCGCAGGCGCAAGAACAATCCATTGTTCGTCGGCGAGGCCGGGGTCGGCAAAACCGCTTTGGCCGAGGGACTTGCCAAGATGATCGTCGAGGGCGACGTGCCCGATATCCTGCTTGGCAGCACGCTCTACTCCCTGGATCTGGGATCACTGGTTGCCGGCACAAAATACCGCGGCGATTTCGAGAAACGCTTCAAGGCGGTGCTTTCCCAGTTGCGCAAGGAGGAGGGCGCTATCCTGTTTATCGACGAGATCCACACCATTATCGGGGCCGGCGCCGCTTCCGGTGGCGTTATGGATGCCTCCAACCTGATCAAACCGATGCTCGCCTCCGGTGAGCTGAAGTGTATCGGCTCCACGACCTATCAGGAATATCGCGGTATTTTCGAGAAGGATCACGCACTGTCCCGGCGCTTCCAGAAAATCGACATCACCGAGCCCAGCGTCGATGAAACCATCGAGATACTGAAAGGGCTCCGGTCACGTTTTGAGGAGCATCACAAGGTGAAATATTCACCTCGCGCCCTGCGGGCTGCCGCCGAACTGGCGGACCGCTATATCAACGACCGTCATCTGCCCGACAAGGCCGTGGATGTGATTGACGAGGCCGGGGCCAACCAGCGCTTGCGCGCGCCATCGCAACGCAAGAAAACCATCGGCATCACCGATATTGAAAACATCATCGCCCAGATGGCCCGGATCCCGGCCAGGACGGTGACGCTCTCCGACAAGGAAACCCTGCGCAATCTGGAGCGGGACCTGAAAATGGTGGTATACGGGCAGGATACCGCGATCGAGACCCTCGCCTCCGCCATCAAGATGTCTCGTTCCGGCCTGGGTGCCGAGGACAAGCCCATCGGCTCCTTCCTGTTCGCCGGCCCCACCGGAGTTGGCAAGACCGAAGTCACCCGGCAGATCGCCCGGATCATGGGGCTGGAACTGGTGCGCTTCGACATGTCGGAATACATGGAACGGCATACCGTATCCCGCCTGATAGGCGCGCCGCCCGGCTATGTCGGTTATGACCAGGGAGGATTGCTGACAGAGGCCATTGCCAAGAATCCGCATGTCGTGCTGCTGCTCGATGAAATCGAGAAGGCGCACCCGGATGTCTTCAATCTGCTGCTCCAGGTGATGGATCATGGCACTCTGACGGACAATAATGGCCGCAAGTCGGATTTCAGGAATGTCATGCTGGTGATGACCACCAATGCCGGTGCCCGGGAAATGAACCGCCCCTCCATTGGCTTCACTCACCAGGATCACTCCACCGACGGCATGGAGGCGATTCGCCGCCTGTTTACCCCGGAATTCCGCAATCGGCTGGATGCCGTGGTCCAGTTCAATGCACTGGATCCGGCCATTATCACGCGGGTGGTGGATAAATTTATCTTTGAACTGGAAGCGCAACTGCAGGAACAGCAGGTGACCATCGAGGTGGATGAAGCCGCCCGCCTGTGGCTCGCCGAGCATGGTTACGATCCCAAGATGGGCGCACGTCCCATGGCGCGAACCATTCAGCAGCACATCAAGAAACCACTCGCAGAGGAGCTGTTATTCGGCCGCCTGGTGCATGGCGGTCACCTCATTATCCGCGAGGTGGACGACGGTCTGGAATTTGAAATTGAAGAGAAGGAATGCGTGCACTGAACGTGTCGGGGAGGATTGCTTTCCTCAACGTGCCCGGTAGGTTATTCGTCCCTTGCTCAGGTCATAGGGCGTCAGTTCGACGGTCACCGTATCCCCCCGCAGAATGCGGATGTAATGTTTGCGCATCTTTCCGGAAATATGCGCCGTCACCACGTGCCCGTTTTCCAGTTCGACCCGGAACATGGTGTTCGGGAGCGTCTCAATGACCGTTCCCTCCATCTCGATATGTTCTTCCTTTGCCATAAATATCCAGTTTCGCCGCTATCAACAAACCGCGCATTATACCCGGAATGGCCGGCGGGAAAAATCCCGCCATCTCAAATATCTCGCCAGGGCCGGATCCGGTCCCGGCAGGCCGGATTACGGCTGATCCAGCACCCACGGGAGGGGCTCTGCGGGCAGGGCACATGCCGCCTGCAGGATGCTGCAGAATTCCTGCCGGGAAATGGCGCTTGCGCCGAGACTCACGAGATGCCGGGTATGAACCTGGCAGTCGATCAACTCGAACCCCCAGCGCTGTAACTGCTGCGCAAGCTTCACCAGCGCAACTTTGGACGCATCACTGACATGCGCGAACATCGATTCGCCAAAAAACATCCGCCCGAGTGAAACCCCGTAGAGACCCCCGGCGAGTTGCCCTTCCTGCCAGCACTCAACCGAATGTGCATACCCCTCCCGGTGCAGCTCAAGGTATGCCGCCTTCATCTCGGGCATGATCCAGGTACCGTTTTCATGGGCCCTGGGGCTGGCGCATGCGGTGATAACCCGTTCAAAATCCCTGTCCAGGGTAACCTGGAATTTCCCCTGCTTCAGGGTCTTGGCCAGACTGCGGGATATATGCAGCCGCTCCGGCAACAGCACCAGCCGGGGATCCGGTGACCACCACAGGATGGGCTGACCCGGGCCGTACCAGGGGAATATCCCCCTGCGATAGGCATTGAGCAGGCGGGGCAGGGAGAGATCGCCGCCAATTGCCAGCAGGCCGTCCGGCTGCAGCAATGCCAGTTCCACATCCGGAAAATCGATATCCGGGTTATCCGGGTCCAGCCAGAACGGGGCCTGGGCATGTGTCGTGGTCACAGCAGGTCACCGGTTGAATTACAGTTTCTCTTGATGGCTGGGATCGGCGTCCTCCCGGTAGGGAGAATAACTCCGCATTTCATCATAATAGTCAAGCATCAACTCATGTTCATGCATCAGAAATTGCGCCACCGCCTCACTGAAAAGAGGCTCCATTATCCGGTGCGCGGACCAGGTCAGGGTCGGGGTAAAACCGCGGCTGATCTTGTGCTCACCCTGGGCTCCGGGTTCGAACAGGGTCAGCCGGTGGTTGATGCAATACTCGATACCCTGATAGTAGCAGGTCTCGAAATGCAGGCTGTGATATTTCCCCAGGCAGCCCCAGTGACGACCATACAGGGCCGTGTCACTGCGCAGGTTAATTGCGCCGGCAACCGCCCGATCGTCGAGCCAGGCAAAAACCAGCACCACCTGCTTGCCCATGGTACGACTGATATCCAGGAAAAACTCCAGTGACAATGTCGGTATGCCCGATTTTTTCTCGAAGGTCGACCGGTAGAAATAATGCATGGTCTCCCATTGCGACCTGCTGGCCTCGTTGCCATGAATGACCTCCATGCGAATACCGGCCTGTGCGACATATTCGCGTTCCCGGCGAATTTTCTTGCGCTTGCGTGATCTCAGGCTGGACAAGAAATCGTTAAACGAGTGGTAACCGTCATTGTGCCAGTGGAAATGACAGCCGGTGCGGCGCAGGTAGCCATGCTCCAGCAGTACACCGGTGTCGTGTGAATCGGTAAACAGCCAGTGCAGCGACGAACAACCGGACCGCTCCGCCAGTTCCAGCGCCTGGTGCACCAGGGCAGCGCTTACCCGGGCGCTATCCGCACCGTCCCTGACGAGCAGGCGCGGACCGGTAACCGGTGTATAGGGAATGGCCGAAACCAGCTTGGGATAGTAGGACTTTCCAGCGCGGTGCCAGGCCTCGGCCCAAGACCAGTCGAAGACAAATTCACCATAGGAATTGTCCTTGAGATAGAGGGGGGCGGCGCCCAACAGGCTTCCATTGTCATCAAATACGACGAGGTGTTGTGGGTACCAGCCAAAGGTTTCACCGACGCAGTGATGCCGTTCCAGGGCCGCCAGGAATTCATGGCGCAGGAATGGATGACGGATACCGGCAAGCCGGTTCCACTGATCACAAGGGAGGTCTGCGATCCGGTTTATGACCCCTGCACGCATGCTTGCTGATTATCCCGGAAAATGTGCGGGAAACACATCCTTGCTTGAGCGTATCAGCCGCGCCCCGCCCGGTGGCAGTCGGGTGCACGCGGGCAGGAGAAATCCAGACTAACGGTTTCCGGCAAGACCCGTTGTTGCAGGCTGTTTCAGCTCCCGGCCTCGAGGTTATCCAGATAGCGCTCGGCATCCAGGGCAGCCATGCAGCCGGTCCCGGCGGAGGTGACCGCCTGGCGGTAGATATGATCGCTGACGTCACCGGCAGCGAAGACGCCCTCGATACTGGTAGCCGTAGCGTCTCCCCGGTTCCCGCATTGCGTGGTGATATAGCCGTTTTCCATATCGAGCTGCCCTGCGAACATGCCGGTGTTGGGCTTGTGGCCGATGGCGATAAAAACACCCTGCAAATCAATATCACGGGTACTCCCGTCCCCGACGTTCCTGATACGCATGCCGGTAACGCCGCTGTCGTCTCCCAGCACTTCGTCCAGGACATGATCCCATGCAATCGTCACGACACCTTCGGCCTCCTTTCTGAACAGCCGGTCCTGCAGGATCTTTTCGGCGCGCAGACGGTCGCGCCGGTGTACCAGTGTGACATGCGAGGCAATATTGGCCAGGTACAGGGCTTCCTCCACAGCCGTATTCCCGCCACCGATCACGGCGACCTCCTGTTCCTTGTAGAAAAAACCGTCACAGGTGGCGCAGGCAGAAACACCGCGCCCCCGGAAGGCCTCTTCCGAGGGCAGGCCCAGATACATGGCCGAGGCGCCGGTGGCGATAATCAGTGCATCGCAGGTGTAGACACCCGAATCACCCTCCAGCCGGAACGGGCGCTGCTGCAGATCGGCGGTGTGGATCTGGTCAAAGATCATTTCCGTATGGAAGCGTTCCGCATGTTCACGCATGTTTTCCATCAGGGGCGGGCCCTGTAAATCGGCAGCGCCACCGGGCCAGTTTTCCACTTCCGTCGTGGTCATCAACTGCCCGCCCTGCTCAAGGCCGGTGATCAGCACAGGATTGAGGTTGGCACGTGCCGCATAGATGGCCGCGGTATAACCTGCGGGGCCGGACCCGAGAATCAGGAGGCGGCAGTGCTTGCTATCACTCATGTATAATCGCTCCGAATTTGGCTGTTCAACACGTGGCTGGCAGGCCGGGCGGACCCGTGAAAGGCGCTATGTTACGTAACTTGAGGAACCGGGTAAAGCGAGCATGCAGATAGGAATTCCCCGCGAAATAAAGCCGCTGGAAGGGCGTGTCGCACTGGTGCCCGATGCCTGCGAACAGCTGGTAATGGCCGGCCATTCCGTTACTCTGGAACCGGATGCCGGGTTGTTATCCGGATATCCGGATGCGCTGTACATCGCCGCAGGAGCCCGGATTGCAGCGGATGCGGCCGCCGTGTATCAGGACGCGGAGCTGATTGTCAAGGTAAAGGAACCCCAGCCTGCGGAACTGCGGCATTTGCGCAAGGAACACCTGCTGTTCTGTTTCCTGCACCTGGCCGCGGAACCGGAACTCGTGCGGCAACTCCGGGAAATCGGGCTGACCGCCGTTGCCTTCGAAACCATCGAGAATGAATCGGGCGACCTGCCAATACTTGCCCCCATGAGTGATATTGCCGGCCGTATTGCCACCCAGGTCGGCACCACGCTGCTGCATCATCCCCAGGGTGGCAAGGGCCTGCTGCTGGGTGGTGTACCCGCGGCGGAACGCGGGCGCGTCGTGATCCTCGGTGCCGGCAATGCCGGTGGCAATGCCGCCTGTATAGCGGCCGCCCTGGGAGCAGACGTGGTGGTGTTCGACCGGAAACCCGGGAGGCTCGCGGCCATGCGCGCACTGGGCAACAATGTAACGGCGCTCTACCCCTATCACCGTGCCATGGAATCTGCGGTCGCTTCGGCAGACCTCCTGATTGGCGCCATTTTGAAGACCGGCAGTCGGGCGGCGCACGTAGTTACACGCGAGTTGGTCACCCGGATGCAGCCAGGCAGTGTGGTAGTGGATATTTCCGTCGACCAGGGTGGCTGCATTGAAACTACCCGCCCGACAACCTACGCCAACCCGACCTATATCGAGGAAGGCGTGGTGCATTTTACGGTCACCAACATGCCGGGTGCCGTCCCTAAAACCGCCTCCCAGGCCCTCTCCGCTGCCCTGATCCCCCATGTCCTTGGCCTTGCACAACCGGACTGGAGATCCTGCAACTCGCTGATCCGGGGGATCAATGTCGAAGCGGGAGAGCTTGTGCACCCGGCCCTGAAAGAGGCGTTTGCATGAAACATTTAATTTAATTAAATTATGCGATTGTAAAACATACCTACGAAAGAGGTTTATTTTGGCACAGGCACGACGTAAAAAAACCGACAGCAGCCGGCTGACCCATCAGGTTACCCGTGGCTTGCGTGAAGGGGCACTGCTCATCCTGGGCACGCTGGCCATCTACCTGCTGGTATCCCTGGCCAGTTACGAACCGACAGACCCCGGCTGGTCCCACACCGCATCCGTGGCCGAAATCAGCAATGCCGGTGGTGTTGTCGGTGCCTGGCTCGCCGATATTCTGTTGTATCTGTTCGGCTATCTCGCCTACCTCCTGCCTGTCATGGTGGCCTACAGCGGCTGGCTGGTGTTCCAGGGACGCACGCCCAGTGGCGGAATTGACCTGCACGTGCTGGCGATCCGCTGGTCGGGGTTCCTGTTGACCGTAGGCAGTGGCTGCGGTCTGGCCACGCTGAAATCAGCATTTGCCGTCAGTGCCCTGCCGGCTGGCGCCGGGGGAGTACTCGGTAGCGTGGTGGGGCATGGCCTGGTGGAACTATTCAGCCCAGTGGGCACTACGCTGTTTCTGCTTGCCCTGTTCCTCACCGGGGTAACCCTGTTCACCGGCATGTCGTGGTTTGTCGCAATGGATTTCACCGGCAAGTACGCCCTCCTGTTTTCCGATCATGCCCGCGATCTGGCTGCCCGCCTGCCGGGCTACCTTGCCAGCAAACGCGCCCAGAAACAGCGTGTGATCGCCGTCAGGGAAAATCTGCAAAAGGCGGTCAACCGCACGCCGCCACGCATCGAACCGGTCATCAGGAAGGTCCAGCAGAGCGAGCGCATCGAGCGCGAACGCCAGGTCCCGCTGTTCGATCCACCTCCCAACACCGAGTTGCCTCCGCTGTCCCTGCTCGATGAACCCCGGCCATCGGAAGAAGGGTATTCCGAGGCTGCACTGGAGGCGATGTCACGTCTGGTGGAGATGAAGTTGCTCGACTTCAATATCGAGGTGACCGTGGTGGAGGTCCATCCCGGACCGGTGATCACGCGTTTTGAACTCGACCTCGGCGTAGGAGTAAAAGTCAGTCAGGTCACCAACCTGTCGAAGGATATCGCACGCGCCCTGTCCGCGATCAGTGTCCGCGTCGTGGAAGTCATTCCGGGCAAATCCGTTATCGGCCTGGAGATTCCCAATGAACACCGCCAGATCATCAGCCTCAGCGAGATCCTGAGTTCCACGGAATACGACACCTCCAGTTCGCCATTGACGCTGGCGCTTGGCAAGGATATCAGTGGTCAGCCTACGGTGGCCGACCTCGCGAGGATGCCGCACCTGCTGGTTGCCGGCACCACCGGCTCCGGCAAATCCGTGGCCATCAATGCCATGATCCTCAGCCTGGTGTACAAGACACTGCCGAAAGATGTCCGCATGATCATGATCGACCCCAAGATGCTTGAATTGTCGGTCTATGAAGGCATTCCCCACCTGCTGACTCCCGTGGTGACGGACATGAAGGAGGCCGCCAATGCCCTGCGCTGGTGCGTTGGCGAGATGGAGCGGCGCTACCGCCTGATGGCCGCCCTGGGCGTGCGAAACATTGCCAATTACAACCGCAAGGTAAAGGATGCCACCGACAGCGGCAATCCGATCCCGGACCCGCTGTTCAAGGCCGAGGATGTTCTGGAAGACATGGAACCCCCCATGCTGCAGCCGTTGCCTTTCATCGTCATCGTCATCGACGAACTGGCGGATATGATGATGGTCGTGGGCAAGAAGGTCGAGGAACTGATCGCCCGCCTTGCACAAAAGGCCCGTGCCGCAGGTGTTCACCTGATCCTCGCCACCCAGCGCCCCTCGGTAGACGTCATTACCGGACTGATCAAGGCCAACATTCCGACCCGGATTGCCTTCCAGGTATCCTCCAAAGTGGACTCGCGGACGATCCTCGACCAAATGGGGGCGGAGTCACTGCTGGGGCATGGTGACATGCTCTACATGCCTCCGGGGACCTCGGTGCCGGTACGCGTCCATGGTGCCTTCGTTTCCGACCAGGAGGTACACAAGGTTGCCGCCTATCTCAAGGGAAAATCCGAGCCGGATTACATGACCGAAATCCTGGAAGTCTCTGCGGAGCCCGTGCCGGGCCTGTCGGCCGCCGCCGGGGGCGGTGACGTGGGCGGGGAAGCAGACCCGCTATATGATCAGGCGGTGGCCATCGTTACCGAAACCCGACGCGCCTCCATTTCCGGCGTACAACGCCGTCTGAAAATCGGCTACAACCGTGCGGCCCGCATGATTGAACAAATGGAGGAAACCGGCATTGTCGGACCACCCCAGACCAATGGCAGCCGTGAGGTACTGGCCGGACCTCCACCGGAAGCCTGATGGACTTCCAGCGACATTTCACGCGACTTGCCGGCTTACTCCTGCTGGTGCTGGCAAGTCCGCTGCCCGCGGCTGACACGGCCCTGCAGACCGTGCGCACTTTCTTTACCGAACTGCATACCCTGAAAGCGGGTTTTCATCAGGAAGTCATCGATAGTGAAGGTCAGTTACAGCAGGTATCCGACGGCCGGGTCTGGATCATGCGACCCGGAAAATTCCGCTGGGATTATGTCTCGCCGTACCAGCAGCAGATCGTGGCGGACGGTGAACGGCTCTGGTCCTATGACCAGGATCTCGCCCAGGTTACAGTCCAGCCGCTAGCCAGCCTGCTGAGTGCCACCCCGGCAATGCTGCTCAGTGGCACGGAACCCCTGGACCATGTTTTCCTGCTGGAGGCACTGGATACACCCGCGGGTGAAGTGCAGGTGCAGCTCACACCGAAATCCGATGACAGCAGTGTCACCGGTGTCCGGCTGGATTTCGTGAACAACACCTTTACGCGACTGGTGGCACAGGACAACTTCGGCAACACCACCACGTTTGTTTTCACCGACCTGCAACGCAATACCGGCCTGAGTGACACCCTGTTCCGGTTTGAGCCACCGCCAGGGACGGATATCGTCGGCGCCACAGAATAACCAGCCAGGATCAGCCCGCCACTTGTGTCTTACAGTACTGAAACCTGGCGCCCTCTGGCGGACCGGATGCGTCCGCATACCCTGGATGATTTTACCGGGCAGGCGCACATCCTCGGCCCGGGCAAACCACTGCGACGTGCCATCGAGGAGGGGCACCTGCACTCCATGGTGCTGTGGGGACCGCCGGGAACCGGCAAGACCACGCTGGCCCGGCTGCTGGCTGAGCAGGCACACGCCGAGTTTCTCACCCTGTCCGCCGTCATGGCCGGAGTCAAGGACATCCGCCAGGCGGTGGCTACCGCCCGCCAGGTACGCGACCTCGACGCTCGCCTGACGATCCTCTTCATCGATGAGGTACACCGTTTCAACAAGGCACAGCAGGACGCCTTCCTGCCTTATGTGGAGGACGGCACCATCATCTTTATCGGCGCCACCACGGAAAATCCGTCTTTCGAACTCAACAGTGCCTTACTCTCCCGGGCCCGGACCTACAAGCTGCAACGGCTGGAGCATGCCGCCCTGCGCCATATCGTCGATACCGCCATTGCCTGCAGCCCGCAGGGTCTGGGGGAATGCTGCCTGGTGCTGCCGGGGGAACTGCGTGACCGTCTGGTACAAGCGGCGGACGGCGATGCGCGGCGTGCGCTCAACCTGCTGGAAATCGCCGCGGATCTGGCGGAGCCCCGGGGCGACGAAAACCTCATCCCCGAGGCCGTGCTGAATGAGGTCATCCGCGGCGGAACCCGCCGTTTTGACAAGGGCGGTGATGACTTCTACGATCAGATTTCGGCCCTGCACAAGGCGGTGCGCGGCTCATCCCCCGACGCCGCCCTCTACTGGCTGACGCGCATGCTTGATGGCGGCTGCGATCCCCTCTATATTGCCCGCCGGATTGTGCGCATGGCCTCCGAAGATATCGGCAATGCCGACCCGCGCGCACTGTCGCTGAGTCTGGCCGCCTGGGATGTCCAGGAACGCCTGGGCAGCCCGGAGGGGGAACTGGCACTCGCGCAGGCGGTACTCTACCTGGCCTGCGCGGCCAAGAGTAACGCCGTCTACAGCGCATACAACCGCGCCCGCGAAGATGTCAGGAAACGGGGTTCCCTCGAGGTGCCGGCGCATCTCAGAAATGCCCCGACGAAGCTGATGCAGGAACTGGGCTATGGCAAGGAATACCGCTACGCCCATGATGAACCGGAAGCCTATGCCGCCGGTGAAAACTACTTCCCGGAGGAGATGCCGCAGGCGCATTACTATCAGCCGGTGCCGCGCGGCCTCGAGATCAGGATCGTCGAGAAACTTGCGCATCTCCGGGAACTGGATCGCAAATCACGGAAGTCGTGATCTGGTATCAGGTTTCGCGCTAACAGAGTAAATTTGATATCAGGTTCCGCCTGGCGGCGGGTCCAACCACGCACAGGCGTAGAAATCCACAACAGATCCCCCTCTTACACCCAAGTAGAGGGATGATCGCATAGAAGATACCTCACCGTCAGTGGTGTACCATAACGCCCCATGAACAACGGGACCCGCCCATGACACAGGCACTCGCCATCGCCGCCGGCGGGGCCCTCGGCGCGCTGTTGCGTTACTGGGTATCTACCGGCACCCACGCCTTGCTGGGGCGCGGATTCCCGTATGGCACCCTGACCGTCAACGTCCTGGGCAGCCTGTTGATGGGATTTCTGTATATCTGGCTGCTGGATCGCCTGGTCACGGGACCGGCCGTGCGCGCGTTTCTGCTGATCGGCCTGCTGGGCGCGTTTACCACCTTCTCTACATTTTCCATAGAAACCCTGAACCTGGTCGAGGCAGGCCAGGCCGGTAAGGCCCTGGCCAACGCACTGCTCAGTGTGGCGTTGTGTATTGCCGCCGCCGGCATCGGGGTACTGGCTGCGAGGCAAATATGAAACAACTGGATGTCACTTGTGTACGCATCTACCTTAGCGAGGGGAAAGGCCTGCTGGAGGAGTTGCTGGAATGTCTCCACGACGACCAGCAGGTGCATGGTGTAACCGTATTTCGCGGCATCAGCGGCTTTGGCAAATCCGGTCGGATGCATTCATCCTCCCTGCTGGATATGTCCCTGAACCTGCCGCTGGTGGTCGAATTCTTCGACGAACCGGAAAAAGCGGCCGGAATCCTCGAATACCTGAGCACGAAAATCGAACCCGGCCATATCGTCAGCTGGCCGGCAAAACTGACTGTATAAGCACATCGCCACTGGCGCGGCCAGTGACGTCCCATGTCAACCGAACCCGGGGAATCGTATGCTGGACCCCAAATTACTGCGAAACGAGCTCGACCAGGTTGCCAAACAGCTGGCACGCCGCGGCTATGCCCTCGATACCGGGCAACTGCGGGCACTGGAAGACCGGCGCAAGGTACTGCAGGTCCGTACCCAGGAACTGCAGGCGGCGCGCAACAGCCGTTCGAAACACATCGGCAAGGCCAAGGCCGCCGGGGAAGACATCGCTCCCCTGCTGCAGGAAGTCACCGGCCTGGGTGAAGAACTCAAGGCCGCGGAGGAAGCACTGGCGGTCCTGCAGGAGGAACTCGACACCATCCTGATGGGCATACCGAATATCCCGCACGCCTCGGTACCGGCAGGGCAGGGCGAGGAGGACAATCCCGAGATCCGGCGCTGGGGCGAGCCCCCCGCGTTCGACTTCGCGCCCTGTGACCATGTCGACCTCGGCGAACGACTCGGCCTGCTGGATTTCGAGGCAGCGGCGAAACTTGCCGGCACGCGTTTCTGTGTCGTGCAAGGGCCACTGGCTCGCCTGCAGCGGGCCCTGATTCAGTTCATGCTGGATACCCACACCCGGGAACACGGCTACCGTGAAGTCTACGTACCCTACCTGGTCAATGCGGAAAGCCTGCGTGGGACGGGGCAACTGCCCAAGTTCGAGGAAGATCTGTTTGCCGTGCAGGGAGAATCCGTTTACTACCTGATTCCAACCGCCGAGGTACCCGTGACCAATCTGGCACGCGGCGAGATCATCGATGCCGGGGACCTGCCGCGACGCTACGTCGCCCATACACCCTGTTTTCGTTCCGAAGCCGGATCCTACGGCAAGGACACCCGCGGCATGATACGCCAGCACCAGTTCGAGAAGGTCGAGCTGGTGCAACTGGTCCCTCCCGCAGATTCCAATGCTGCCCTGGAAGACCTGACGGGACACGCGGAAAGCATACTGCAGCGTCTGGAACTGCCCTATCGGGTGGTTGCGCTATGCAGTGGTGACATCGGGTTCTCGTCTGCCAAGACCTATGACCTCGAAGTGTGGCTGCCGGGACAGCAGCAATACCGGGAGATCTCCTCCTGCAGCAATTTCGGGGATTTCCAGGCGCGGCGCATGCAGGCCCGCTGGCGCAATCCGGATACCGGCAAACCGGAATTGCTGCACACTCTCAACGGCTCCGGCCTGGCGGTAGGACGGACCCTGGTTGCTATAATGGAAAATTACCAGCAGGCGGACGGCTCGATCCGGGTACCCGGGGTATTAGCCAACTATATGGGCGGGATGACGGTGATTACCCGGGAGCAGCATGGCTAACCCGACACTATCTTTCCCGGGGAAGGATATGCGGTCTTAATGCCAAGCGAACGGAAACCTTCGAGGAGATCTGCGCAATGAACGGAACAACTTCCAGCACATCGAGGACGAGCATCTACCTCGTGGTCTTTTGCAGCGCATTATTCTTAACCACCGCCAATGCCGAGGATCAGGCCGCTGCCGGTGCGCCTGCAGGTGATTTACTGGAAACCCCTGCGGAGGGTAGCACCGGAGCCTGGGACAAGACCAAAGCAGTCTCGGGGGAAGCCTGGGAGGCCACCAAAGAAGGCAGCGCAAAGGCCTGGGACAAGACCAAGGAAGTCTCGGGAGAGGCCTGGGAAGCCACCAAAGATGGCAGCGCAAAGGCCTGGGACAAGACCAAGGAAGTCTCGGGAGAGGCCTGGGAAGCCACCAAAGAAGGCAGCGCGAAAGCGTGGGAGAAGACCAGGGAGGTCACCCATGAGACCATGGAAAAAATCAGTCCGAGTGAGCCTGCAGACACGCAGGACCATGACGTGGATGGCACCACTCCCGCCAGTCCAACGGAAACCAGGTAAAACCCGACGGGCCAACCGACCCGCAACAGCGGGATACGCAATCCGGTTACTACTCCTGCAACTGCTGCATTTTCAGTCGCAGTTGTTTGTCGCGCGGCAACTGGTAGTCGAATCTGTAACAGGAGGATTCCCAGTGCCCGTAGATGGGGTTGGGTAACACGATCCACTGGCGGCCCCAGCGTTCGGCATAGCGCCGGGCCAGTGCGCGGCGGGCGGCCGGCTCCGCCCGGGAGCCATCCACGAAGTCCTCCAGGTTATCCCCGACCAGCAGCAGGATGCGGTACTGGCGTGCGATACTGCTCCGGTAATCCGACTTGCTGGTACCATCATTCAGCAGTAGTCGTGAGGCGTCCGGAAAGGGTAACCCGATTTCCCGCAAATTCCGCGTGGTACAGTCACGCAGGGACTCCCTGCGTGCGCTGTAATAAAAGACCGCGACATCCTGTTCGACGGCATACTCCAGGAACGCCCCGACACCCGGGATCGCCGGGGCATTTATTTCCTGGCACCACTCGGCAAAGCTTTCCTGTGAATACTGTCCCAGCCGGCGGATGATCCGTACTTCGTAACTGGTGTTGTCCAGCACGGTTTCATCCAGATCCAGCAGGATCGCAGGCGGCAGGGCGTTATAATTCCCGGTCTGTTCCAGGGCGGCCGTCCATTGCGGGTCGGCCAGGGCGTGGTCCAGATTCACACCCGCCAACCGCCAGGTCTGCAGGGCATTACTCACATATTCGGCGGATGACTGCCGCCACAGGGTGGCGTTCAGCATCTCGTGGCTATCCACCCGGTCCTCCTGCCAGACACACCCGGAGAGGACTACGGTGAACCCGGTTAGCGTTGCGATGCACAACCAGATTGAACAGCGTTGTGTAATCATGTTGTGCCCCGGTTATCCACCACCGGGTTGGATACCGGCAACGTTTTTCAGTGCGGAGTTTACTAGAGGCATCGCAAAACCCTCAACTGGATAGCGGGGATGCCGTACGGGGAGGGAAGGGCAACCCGGGAGGCTTTGCCCATGCCGTGCAAAGGATAATTCAGTGACCGACTCTGGCGAGTCTGTGAGGTACCATGAATTCGTGTACCGGCTTGATCAGGCGGCTCAGCCACAGACCGCCACTGGGATCTTCCGCCAGCGCCACGATGATGTATTTATGGCCTTGCGCTTCTACAATCGCACTGTCGGCGTGCCACTTGTTCCAGGAACCCGATTTGCGAAAGATCCTGGCATCGGGGTAGTCCGCGAGGCCCTTGACGAACTTGTGACGGATGCCCGGGTTTCCCAGCATGGACTTCATTTCCCGGGTCAGCCCGGGGCCCACCAGTTGTCCGGTTTCCAGCAGGTAGTAGAAACGCGCTGCCTGCATGGCGGTAGCGCCGTGCGACAGGTTATGCATGGGATCACGGTGGTAGGCCGGCGACTTGCCATATTCCTTGCCAACCCAGAGTCCGCCGTTGACCTCCGGGTCATACAGGTGAAACCGGCTCGATTGAAGAATACCCAGCAGGCGCTCCTTGCCGACGCGGTTCAGCATGCGGGTTGCGTCCGCATTGGAAGAGTTGCGTATCATCCGCGTCAGTGAATCGCGGGTATTCTTGTCGAATGCCAGCTCACCCTGTTCAATTTCCACGAAGGCACCCAGCAGGATGGCAATCTTGGGAAGACTCGCGGCATAGAGCATTTCGTCGCCATTGACGGAGGCTACCCGTGGCTCTTCCAGGTCGGTGATATCCACCAGTGCAACGCTGAGTTTCCGGTTTTTCACCGCCTGCTCGAGCCCCAGCTGCACCAGCGTATCCTCCAGCTGGTCTTGCAAACGGGGATCAAAGCTTTCCCAGAGGGAAGGGTAGTCATCCAGGCCATCGGCCAGCAATGAAAGCGGCGCACAGAACGCCAGCAGGATAAAAAGGACTACGCGACTCGGGCACATTTGCGGTAGGATCTTACCAGCTTTATCTAACCTATTCAAAATATTAGTAATACCCGTGAAATACAGCGTTAACAGTGGCAACAGTACGTCTGTCCCGCTCCTGCCGGCACGTTCTATCCTGTTGTTTTCAAACTTTTTTCTGATCATACTGGCATATTATCAGGTGAAGTCGGCCAGCCGTTCCCTGCTGATCGAATACTGGGGTTCAGGCAATTTCCCCTGGGTCTGGATCGTCTCCGCCCTGGTACTTGGCAGTTTTATCGGCATTTACCACCGGCTGGTTGAACGCTACAGCCGCCTTGCGGTGGTACTGGGATCGCTGGTCCTGTTTGCCGTGCTGCTGGTTGTTTTCCGTGCGGGCCTCGGATGGCATGGCCCGCTGGCTGCCATTACCTTCTATGTGTTCGTCGATATCTTCAGCGTCATCCTGGTAGAACAGTGCTGGAGTCTGGCCGATACCGTCACGGAAACAGATGCCGGGCGCAGGTCATACTGGTTTATCGGCACCGGCGGTCTGCTAGGTGGCGTGCTGGGTGGGATAACGGCCACCGCCCTGCTGGAATTCACCCCGATGCAAACACCCGACCTGCTACTGTCCTGCGCGGCCATCCTGGTGCTGACGCTGCTGCTGAATCTCGCCATGAACCGTTTGGGCGTCTATCGGGAAGTCATCACCAGAGGCCCCCCGGTGGTGGCTGCGGGTGGCTGGCGATCGCTGGTGAAAAGCCGCTACCTGCTGCTGATCGCCGCGGCCTTGCTGTGTTCCCAACTGGCACAACCGGTGGTGGAATACCAGTTTCTGCAGGCCGTGGAGGCAACCTACCGCGAACTCGATACGCGTACGGAGTTCATTTCCAGTTTCTTCAGCCTGCTGGGTGTGGTTTCGATCGCGATCAACCTGCTGGTTACACCACTCATTCACCGTTACCTCGGGGTCATGTGGGGCATGGTGACGCAACCGGTTATGCTCGCAATCTCCTCGGTCATCTTCCTGGCACAACCCGTACTGATGTTCGCCTCGATCATGAAGATCAGCGATCGGGGATTGTCCTATTCCATCAACCGGGCTTCCAAGGAACAGCTCTATATCCCGGTGGATCCGGTACACACTTACCAGGCCAAGGCCTGGATCGACATGCTGGGTTATCGTCTGTTCAAGGTGCTCGGCTCGGCGCTGATCCTGGCACTCGCGGCGCTGCTGCCGCTGGGTCCCAATGCCGTTCAGCTGAGTTGGCTGACACTGCTCATGTGTGCCGCCTGGGCCATGGTTCTGGCCCTGCTGGCACGTGAATACCAGAATTTCGCAACGCAGCATGTGTCCGCCTGATGGCAACCGTTAAACGTTCAGATACCGCAGCACTCGGTTTTGCGCTGTTTGTCGCAACCACCATGATCGCGCAACAGGTGGCCGGGAAGGCCACACGGGACGCGCTGTTTCTTTCCAACTTCGATGTCACCAATCTGCCCAAGGTCGTGATCGCCGCCGCCATCGCATCCATGGCAGGGGTATTGCTCATGTCGCGTCTGCTGTCGCGCTACACGCCGGTGGCACTGGTCCCCGTGGTGTTTGGCCTGAGCGCCCTGCTGTTTATCGGCGAATGGTTCTTGCTGGGCTTGCACCCGGGTACCGCTTCCGTCGTCCTGTATCTGCACATGGCCGTCTTCGGCGCCATTCTCATCAGCGGCTTCTGGTCGATTATCAATGAACGCTTCGATCCACATTCAGCCAAGCAGCGTGTCGCCCGGATTACCGCCGCCGCCGCACTGGGCGGCGTGATCGGCGGCGTGCTGGCGGAACGGGTATCCGCACTGCTGGACGTCCGCACCATGCTCCTGTTCCTGAGCGGTCTGCATATCGTCTGCCTGCTCGCTGTCAGGGGCATCGGCGCACCCACCCGGCTCGCGCCGGTCGATCCTGCCGTGAGGACCCGCTCGGCATTTACGGTGATATCCCATACCCGGTATCTGCAATGGATGGCATCCCTCATGGTGCTGATTGCCGTAATGGCGGCCCTGGTGGACTATGCCTTCAAGGCGGAGGCCTCCGCCCGCTTTCAGGACAGTGAATCCCTGGTGGCCTTTTTTGCATCGTTTTATGCCATTGTCGGGGTGCTTGGCTTCCTTATCCAGACGGCACTGGGGCGGCGGGCACTGCAACGCTACGGTATCGGCACCACCATTGCCATCCTGCCATTCGTTATTGCCCTGTGTGGCACAATCGGAACCGTGTTCACCCAGCTCTGGTCCATGGTCATGCTGCGTGGCGGGCATGCCATTTTCGTGAACTCCTTTTTCCGTTCTGCCTTCGAATTGCTCTACACGCCGCTCCCCCCGCACAAGAAGCGGCCAACCAAGGCCATTATCGACGTAGCCAGTGACCGGGTGGGCGATCTGCTCGGCGGGGGGCTCATCCTGTTGCTGCTGTTCCTGATACCGGACCTTCCAACCGCCGTCGTTGCAGGCTGTGCAGTCGTGTTTGCATTGTGTGCCCTGTACGTCGTCTCCCGCCTCAACCATGGCTATGTCAGCCAGCTTGCCCGCAGTCTGCGCAAGGGCGTGGTGAAAATCGAGGCGCAGGACATCGTGGATGCCACCACCCAGCGAATCCTGGCGGAATCCAACGCCTATTCCGAACGCGAATTCCTGCAATCCAGGATTGCCGCCATGCAGCAGCGCTACGCCACTGGCAGCGATAACCCGGATGAACCGGTGACTGCCGACCAAGCCACACGCTTCGCGCTGACCGTTGCCGACCTCTGTTCCGCTGATCCCGGTCGTATTCGGCGTGCACTGAACAGTTCATTCAGCGATGTGCGCCTGACACCTTATGTACTTCCCTTGCTGGCCATTGACGAAATCAGCGAGGACATACGAACCGAACTGCGCTGGCTGGCGCCCCGCATCATCGGCCAGCTGACCGATGCCATGCTGGACCCCGACGTGCCCCTGCTGGCACGCCAGCGCCTGCCGGGCGTCCTCGAAGCGAGCCATAACCCGCGTGCCATCGAGGGACTGCTGCTGGGTATGGCGGACATTTCCTTTAATGTACGTTACAGCTGTGCCCGGGCACTGGCACGCATGTGCACCCGGAACGCGCGCCTGGAAATACCGCGACACAAGGTATTCACCGCAATTCGTCATGAGCTTCATGTCAGCAAGGACAAATGGGAAGGCCGGGACCTGGAGTTGAAAATTGATGATTTGCCCGGTGCAGCGACCGACAGCCTGGATATCGACCGCGGACTGGAGCATGTATTCACCCTGCTGGCACTCACACTGGACCCCGATGCCGTGCACATTTCCATGCAGGCCGCCTTCAGCGAAGATGCCAATCTGCGCGGGACAGCTTTGGAGTACCTTGAAAATGTGCTGCCCGTCGATCTCTACAACGATCTCGTCCGGCACATGGGGGCGAGCGAGGAAGTCCGCAAGGGCACGCGATCCCTGAGCGATATTGTCAATGAACTGAAAGCCCGGGTACGCCCGCCGAACCCGCACCACCCGGATTAGCTCGTCTGTTGAATCCATTGAATGACAAGATCTAAACAGGACATTACTTGGATAAGCCACTGAAATTCTGACAATGGTGAAAAATGACCCAAAGGCGACTTTTCGGGAATTTACTATATGCTGGCTTGGTTGTGTTGATCTGCCGCTTAAAACGATCATAGGTTAAACATATCAAACAAGAAATTATCGAATAGACTCAAACTACATTTTGCTATCGTGTTTAAGTCGACAGTTTGTAACTGGACTACTAGCACAGGCCTTTCATATTCCCTATGAATAAACAAATAGAAGACGAAGATCTCTCAGACAAGATAATCCTTGAGGTAGGTTGTGGATTAGGTCGCACAACTCGAAACCTTGCGTCGCTTCTTTCGAATGCTGCCGGTTCGCAGCTAATTGTGACAGATGTAACGGACAAACACTTTGACCAAGTCAAATGCAGTTTAGGCATGACGAAAATCGAAGCCCGGTTTATCCAGACGGATGCCTGTGAACTTGCTGGCGTCGCAGAAGAATCTGTTGACTATGTAGTCTGTAATTTTGCGCTATGTGAGATAAATTCTGATATAGGTCGAGGAACCATGGCTCTTGCAAGATTTCTATCAGTTCTGAAACCGGGCGGTAAGCTATTTGTGGAGGAGGAGTTTCCCATCTCTGAAGCGAGTGGTCCTGCCCAGCAAAGTTGGTCACTGATATGGCGGGTATTGAAGAGTGCCTTCATTCTCATAAAACAAAAGCCACCCACAAATGAGTATCACCCAAAAGTATTAGCAAGAATCTGTGAAATTACTGGATTTACCGACATTAAATGGGAGGCCAGTATTAGGGTTAACGACCTCAGTTGGTTAGACATCAGGCTTAAAATAATTGAGAGCATCATGCCAGACTTTCCTAGTCCCCAGCTAGGTAAAATGTTTGCACATTTGGCAAATGACATTTTGAACCGTGCAAGAAAGATTGGGACGGTTGAAATTCCAATATATTCACTATCTGCAAGAAAACCATAGGTGCCTGGCCTGGCTGCTGCCGCATGAAATCAGAGATTAATGCCTTGCAATAAAAAGTCTTCTTGCCGCATTTCTATACCAGGAACGGCAGGTTCTGGCCCAGACTAATGGGATGCACAACATAAATTCGACTAATATGACCGGAGTGCCACACCCAACGCTGCCGGCATTACCCTGACTGCTTTTCGTTCTCCAGTGCCTTTTCCGTGATCTCATGGTACAGGCGCGCCATGCGTGCCGAGATGTCCTGCCATTCCGGATGTGCATCGATCATCGGCTTGATGCGCTGGGTGTCGGACAACACCTCTTCCAGAAACGCAATATCCAGATCGTTGAGCACCTCGCCCCGGTCGACCTTTTCCTTGAGTTGCAGGGCAACCGGCAACCGGATCTTCTCGAAGCGCTCCACCAGTACCTGTATCACGCCGTCTTCTTTGGATGTCTCAGCCATACTTCCTCCGGGGTCATGTCCTCTGTATATGCCAATGGATGCCGGTAGTGTCCGGAAATCCCTTTCAATGAACTTCCGGTTCCTTCTCCGGTGGCTGCTGCGGTTTCCCCGGGGAGCCGGATCCGGGATGGGCCTTCTCGATCAGCCGGTGGATGCGGGTTGCCAGCGTCTGGTGTACCACGGCGGAGTTCTTGCGCAACACGTTGGACAAAAGGGTGACGATATAGTCCAGCCGGTGTTCCGCCGTTGCGGTTTCGACGATGGCCACCGAGTTCATGTAATTTTTCACATTCCCCAGGTACTGGCCGCAGACAAAGCCTTCCTCCTCCTTGCAACTGTAGAGCGAACCGGACTTGAAATAGACTGCGGAGTCCGTGAGTGCGGGGGAGGAGGCGTAACGGATACGCCGTTCGGTCATGTACAACAGGCGCTTGATCGCGCGGCTTGAAAACTCATCCACGAGGCGTCCCTGTTCCATGCGCAGAGTGAATTTCATCAACTCCCGTGCGGTACCATAGCTGTTGCCGCCGCCGGGAACCAGCTGCTTGCCGGTACGGGTGAAGAAGCTGCCCTGGCGCAGCTGTTCCAGATCCAACCCGTTGCGGGTTATCGGCTCGAAAAATGTGGTGATAAAAAGTTCCTGCAGCTCGCGCTTCGGGGGCTCCGCGAAGAAACGCCGGATCTCCGCTTCCGGGGGCGGGTAATCCTTGCCGTAATGGCGGATCAACATGGCTTCGCGCATGGTCATGGCCGCCGCCGCATTGGAGCTGACCGACAGGGTCCAGTCCAGATATTCCCACAGATTGCCGCGGTCGCCGTCTTTCATGGTGCGCCTGACAAGGGTCTTGGCCGCCACATCGAAGATCTTGATTTTATGATGGTCCCAGTGACTGAAGGCATCCGCGGTGATCATCGTATCCCTGAGGATCTGCCTCCGTTTTGCGATATCGTCCGGCCAGGCATCGGCCAGACCCTGGAATACGCTCAGGGCCACCACGAGCTTGCCGACACTGCCCACGTTCTGCCGGTGATCCGCCCGATGCTCGGCATAACGCGGATGGGCGGGATCACTCAGATCCAGTACCGCCACTCCGTAGTAACTGGCATTGCTGCCCAGCAATTCAAGGAGCTGCCGGGTAAACGCCGGGTCCGGCGCGGGCAGGTCCAGGTCCGGGTAATCGAGCAATCGCAAATCCACCCGGTCCGTCGGCAGCAGGGCGCCCGGCGGCTGCCTTCTGCCGGGGATAACACCATCCTCGACCAGGCGTACTCCCTCGACTCGCCGTATTCCGGTTTCCGAATAGCCATCGACAGGATAGGCATTCAGCAGCGAAGGCAGCATGATAACCGCCAGCAGAGCGAGAGCAACTCGATTCATTCCGGTATCTCCTGCAGATTGACACTGCGGTCCAGGCCACCTTGCAGGGCCTGATCCATCCGGTTCAGATAGCCGCTGCCGCGCGCCTGACGGCTTTCCAGGAAGGGCCGCAGCTGGAACAGCTGCAACCGCCCGTCGAGAAACCCGAACTCGATATCCGCCGGGGCCGGATTTCCGGCATCGTCGGTAATCGGCGGGAAACGTTCCGGCAGTTCGCGGGCGAAGGTAATGAGCTGCTGAATTTCATCGGTCTGCAGTACGAATTCATCGCCGCTGGCCGGCACCTTTTCCACACCGCCACCGGGTACGGGGTTACGCCGCCAGGGTGCTGTCGCCATGGCCAGCACCCGGACCGAACCGTCACGGGTGTCGATGCGCAGCGACTCGGCGGACTGGCCATCCACCGCACCACCCACACCTTCATTGACCGCGACCGAGAGTACCGCGGGGTCGCCGCTGTCGATATCCCGGGTCACCATCACGCCGGACTTGTCATTCGGTACGGATTTGAGCAGCAGTACCGCCGGGTAGACATGCTCCGGATGTTCCATGTGGGACTGGCGCCAGGCAAAGGCACGTGCCGTGAACGGTGAGGCCCATACCCGCGGGATCGACTCGAGCACCGGGTCGAAGCCCACCACGTTGGGCAGGGTAAGGTTCAAACCGGCACCCGTGAAGCCGGGCAGATCCTCGACATTGGTGTCGGAACGGATGAAGACGCCATAGTTTTCACCGGGACCAAAGACCGCCGTCATGGCCGCACGCAGGCGTGCGCTGAATGGCGCATCCAGCCGGGTGTTGGCGATCAGTTCGTAGAGCTCGCTGCGGAAACGCTCGGTAAATTCCCGCCGCTGTGCGGAATCTTCCGGCAGTTCCTGCATATGCCGATACTGTTCAACCATCCACTCGAATACCGTCCTGCCGGTATCGCCATAGGGCTGCTCCAGCACTGCCGCGCGGAACACGCCGAAGGGGATGGCCACACCGGGCGCCACCGCTTCCGGGAAGTGGTGGCGCAACTCGCCGAGCTTGGCGGCCTTGGGTCCCACGGTTCGACCGGAATCATCGGCACGCAGGTTATCCAGACTGATGAATTCCCTGACGTCCAGATCAAGTTTTTCCACCTCCGGCCGGATCACAACCCCCTGCTGATTCGCGTGCGCCTCGCCGAACACACCATCCCAGCGCGGGCCGTCCGCTGCCAGTTCGACCAGCCCGGCGGGACTGACTGCCAGCACTACCGGCTCCTGATCGTGCTGGCGGATTGCAGCGAGCAGGTCTTCGTCCACGCCGACGTTCGGTATACCGAGATTGCGGGCCAGCAACTGGACATGGGAGAGGGGATTGCCCTCGCCGGCGGTCATGATGCCTGCAATGGGGGGCAGGTCCGAAACGGTTTCCGGCAGCAGATAAATGCCGCGAGGTTCAAATTCATCGAGCCGGTCCAGGTCCGGACTGGCATGCAGTACCCCGCGGGCCAGGCCCGGGTTGAGCGCACGGAAACCGACACCGGTTTCCCTGCCGAAGAGTTTATGCCGCACACCGGCCAGACGGTTCGCATCCTGCAACAGGCCATCGAGGACTTGTGAATAAAACAGCAACGGACTGCCGCGCAGCTGATCCGGAATAAAATGCAAAGCCAGTGGCTCGATACCGGCCAGCTGTTGCATGGATTCGTAAAACTGAAACCGCAGCGTCTGGGTACCCCAGCCGGGGACGCGTGCCAGATAGCCCAGGGCCTCGAGATAGCCGGCGAGTGATATCACGGGTACTTCCAGTTCCGTCAGGACCGCTTCCATCTGCTCTCGCCCCCGCTGATTGATCACCCCGGTTCCGTACGCCGCAGCAACGGCAGCGGACAACCACTCGATCCGCTGTTGCCGGGTGGCCTGAGGCAGTTCCTCGCGCAACCGGCCACCGGCACTGAAATTCCCTGCCTCTACGGCAAGACTCAGGTCCAGCACCCGCAACCGCGCGGCAGGCTGATTGATCCTGGGCAGGGCATCACGCAAATCGGCCAGTAACCGCGCCGTAACCCGGTATTGCCCGTCTGCCGTGGGGTCCGCGTCGAGGGCCCGCGCCGCTTCCCGCAACCGCGCCTGCAACCAGGGGCCCCGGCTGAAGATCCCGGCAGCCTGTTTCAGCTGCTCCGGCAGGGCGATATCCTGATATATATTGTCGATCTCCGTGGCCAGGGTTACGTATTTTTCCCGCAGTTCGGGATCTTCCAGGCCGGCGGCATAATTGCGCACCAGCAACGCATCGGACGCTTCCGGGGTGCCATGGATCTTGCCGCGCAACGTGGTGAAATCCGGATCCAGCTCGGAGAGTGACGCCGACAGCTGGCGCACCTTCTGTGCCGAGGCCGTATCCCGGCCATGGGAGAGCATCCTGGCCCCGATTCGCAAAGCCGGATAACGCACACCGATCCATTCCGGTTGCGCACTCAGGGCCAGCAGCAACTGTCGGGCACCCTCCCGCTCGTCCTCTTCCTGGATGGCGCCGCGATAAAACAACGCCCGCCGGAAAATCCAGCCATCGTCCACCGTAATGAGAAACTTTTCGATCAGCAGCTGATTGTAGGTGTCGAGGAAATCAGGCTGGGCAATCAGGGCTTCCGGCTCGATACCTGCCAGCAGGTTGGCGATCCGGTAGCCGTCTTGCCGCAATGCCCGGGTACGCTCATCCCACAGGCCATGCTGGTAACCGCCGCCATGCTCCTTGCAGGCGAACGGTTGGGGCGGCAGCACACTGCCATCGTTGCAGAACCAGCGCAGTTCCTGGAACGGGCCGCGCGGCCGGGACTTCATCTCGTCGACCCATTGCCGGTATTCCTGCAGCGTATCCGGTGGCACGGCAAGAGCGGCAGGCAGCGACAATGCCAGGATTGACAACAGCAGGGCGAACCGGGTGATTATCATCATTTCATGGTTTCGCTATAACTTATGAGGTGCATTGTTATAACGCGCAGGATAACAAAACCGGGGTCCGGGGGCAGCAGGCGGTCAAACCGGAACTACGGGAGATGCTAGCCCGGACGGTATTTCAAAAGACGTGAACCACACCCGAATAGGGGTTTTGCTGAAACACGAGCACCTGTCCCGATGTATCCTGCAGGATCAGACTGGATTGATTGCGGACGAAGCTGTAGATCTGCGTGGAGCCGGTTTTCGGAATAAACATGCGTACCACGTTGTTGTTGATACCGAGCGTGCCCTTAACGGCATACTGTCCACTGCGCAGGTGAAACCGGTTGCCCCGCACTTCCAGCACCTCCCCGGTATTCCCGTACCATTTGCCATCCAGTAATGAAGCTCCGTAGGGACCACCTGGATTACGGCTCCAGCCCCGCGGCCAGGAGGGATTGACGGGTAATCCGTATCCACCGCCGGCCAGGGGGTAGCCGCCCAAAACGGACAGGGTTGCCGGATTGAATCCTCCGGGCACCGGTGCACCCCAGGGACTTCCTCCCATCGGCAGGGACCAGGGTGACCCGCCTGTCCCTGGCCAACCGCCAATTCCCGTACCAGGCCAGCCCCCCATCCCAGACCAGGGGTTCATGCCCGACATACCGCCGAGGCCCGCCAGGGAACCCATCGCCGGCCAGCTGTTCCAACCGGACCCCAAAGAATTGAAAGAGTTGAAGGGAGATCCCCCGGAATTCCAGGAATTCGAATTGTCCATGGCGCTCGACATGATGTTTGCCATGGTCAGCATCATGCGGAACATCACACCAAACATGTTGCCAAAATCGTCCGCACTGGCTGCTGCTGGCAGCGACAGGCTACAGACGAAAACCACAATGGCACGTTTGTGTTCCATGGCTGAAAAGGCGTTTTTTTACTCCTGTACAGGTTAGTGTAGGAAATCGCCCGGGCTTTTACTCACACCTGCCAGAAGAATACTATATCTTGTATAAATACTCAAAATGTATACGATATTTAGTGTCTACTCTCGCGAATGGAAGGTCACGTTACCTCCCGGATACCCGGATTTAGAACATGGATTCTTACCGGATATCATGGAGGTAATAACAGACGTCCATGCTAGACTTCATAAAATATTTTTATTTCACTGATTGCCATGCAAAAGTTCACACAGCTCCTGCAAGAACGCATCCTGTTTCTGGATGGCGCCATGGGTACCATGATCCAGCGTCACAAGCTGGAGGAAGCCGACTACCGGGGCAAACGCTTTGCCGACTGGCCATCCGACCTGAAGGGTAACAACGATCTGCTGGTGCTGACCCAGCCAGAGATCATCCGTGGCATTCATACCCAGTACCTGGAAGCCGGCGCGGATATCATCGAGACCAACACCTTCAACGCCACCCGGGTCGCCATGGCCGATTACGGCATGGAATCGCTGGTACCGGAAATCAACCGGGCCGCGGCCATGCTGGCGCGTGCAGCTGCAGATGCCGTTACCACGATGACGCCCGAGCGGCCGCGATTTGTCGCCGGGGTGCTCGGGCCCACCAATCGCACAGCGTCGATCTCTCCGGACGTCAACGACCCCGGATTTCGCAATATCCGCTTCGATGAACTGGTCACGGCCTATTCCGAGGCGGCCCGGGCACTGATTGAGGGTGGTGTCGATATCCTTCTGATAGAGACCATCTTCGACACCCTGAACGCCAAGGCTGCCGTATATGCCGTGGAACAGTTGTTCGAAGCCACCGGCACCCGCCTGCCGGTCATGATCTCCGGAACCATCACCGATGCCTCCGGTCGCACTTTGACCGGACAGGTGACCGAGGCATTTCTGAACTCCCTGCGGCATGCGCAACCGGTTTCCATCGGACTCAACTGCGCACTCGGCGCTCAGCAATTGCGTCAATATGTCGAGGAACTGTCACGCATCGCCGATACCTGCGTCTCCGCTCACCCCAATGCCGGTCTGCCGAACGAATTCGGTGAATACGATGAGACGCCGGAGCAGATCGCGGCCGAACTGGGGGACTGGGCGGCAAACGGCTTTATCAATATTGTCGGTGGCTGTTGCGGCACTACGCCGGACCACATTCGCGCCATCGTCGAGGCGGTGAGGAAACACCCGCCCAGACCAGTGCCGGATATTGCGCCAGCCTGTCGATTGTCGGGACTGGAACCGTGCAACATTACCGCCGATTCGCTGTTCGTCAATGTCGGCGAACGCACCAACGTCACCGGCTCGGCGCGCTTCAAACGCCTCATCATGGAAGATGATTACGAGACGGCGCTCGAGGTCGCGCGCCAGCAGGTCGAAAACGGCGCCCAGCTCATCGACGTTAACATGGACGAGGGCATGCTGGATACCGAGGCGGCCATGGTCCGCTTTCTGAGCCTGGTTTCAGCGGAGCCGGACATCGCCCGCGTACCGGTGATGATCGACTCCTCCAAGTGGGAGGTCATCGAGGCCGGGCTGAAATGCGTTCAGGGCAAGGGCGTGGTGAACTCCATCAGCCTCAAGGAAGGCGAGGCCGAATTCATCCATCATGCCCGACTGGTGCGGCGCTACGGCGCCGCCGCCATCGTCATGGCCTTCGATGAACAGGGCCAGGCCGACACCCGGGCACGCAAGATCGGGATCTGCACCCGTGCCTACCGGATCCTGACCGAACAGGTTGGCTTCCCGGCGGAAGACATTATTTTCGATCCGAACATCTTCGCCATTGCCACCGGGATCGAGGAGCACAACAACTACGGCCGCGACTTTATCGATGCCACCCGGGATATCAAGGAACACCTGCCGCACGCACAGGTCTCCGGTGGCGTCTCCAATGTGTCGTTTTCGTTCCGCGGCAACAATCCGGTGCGCGAGGCGATCCATGCCGTGTTCCTGTACCACGCCATCCAGGCGGGCATGGACATGGGTATCGTCAATGCCGGGCAGCTGGCGATTTACGAAGACATCCCGCAAGCACTGCGCGAGCGGGTGGAAGACGTCGTGTTGAACCGGCGCGCGGACGCCACCGAACGCCTGCTGGAGATTGCCGACGACTACCGCGGCGATGGCCAGGCCGTCACCGGGAAAACCGATAGCCTGGAATGGCGTGGATGGGACGTCCACCGGCGCCTGGAACATGCACTGGTCAAAGGCATAGCCGACTATATCGAGGAAGACACCGAGGCCGCTCGCCAGGCCGCGGAACGCCCCCTGCATGTTATCGAAGGGCCGCTGATGGATGGCATGAATGTCGTGGGCGACCTGTTCGGCGCCGGCAAGATGTTCCTGCCTCAGGTGGTAAAATCAGCGCGTGTCATGAAAAAGGCCGTTGCCTACCTGATGCCGTATATGGAAGCGGATCAGGCCGGGAGCGCACAATCCCAGGGTCGCATCCTGATGGCGACCGTCAAGGGTGATGTACACGACATCGGCAAGAACATCGTCGGCGTAGTATTGCAGTGCAACAGCTATGAAGTGATCGATCTTGGCGTCATGGTGCCGGCAGCGACCATTCTGGAAACGGCACGCGAGCAGCAGGTCGATATCATCGGACTCTCCGGCCTGATTACGCCATCGCTGGACGAAATGGTGCACATCGGCAAGGAGATGGAGCGCCAGGGCTTCGAGCTGCCACTGCTGATCGGCGGCGCCACGACCTCGCAGATCCACACCTCGGTTAAGATCGATCCCCAGTACCGCGGGGCCGTCGTCTATGTCGCCGACGCCTCCCGGGCGGTTGGGGTGGCCAGTAATCTCCTGAATGAAGACCGGCGCCAGGCCTATATCGCCGGGATCAAGGAACGCTACCGGGAACTGCGCGAGCAGCGTGCCGGCCAGCAGCGCACGCGCCAGCTTGCCAGCCTGGCGGACGCCAGGGCCAACCGCTTTCAGACCGCCTGGGACAGCTATCAGCCGGTCACACCGCAGTTCCTGGGGGTGAAGGTATTCGCCGAGTACCCGCTGGCCGAACTCGTCAACCGTATCGACTGGAGTCCGTTTTTCAAGGCCTGGGAACTGGCCGGCAAATACCCGAAGATCCTCGAGGACGAAATCGTCGGGGAACAGGCGCGCCAGCTGTTCGCCGAGGCCCAAGCCATGCTGGAGAAGATTGTCCTGGAGAAGTGGCTGACCGCCAGCGCCGTGATCGGTTTTCTTCCTGCCAACAGCGTTAACCATGACGACGTGGAACTGTACACCGATGAATCGCGCACCGGGGTGGCCGCGGTATTTCATTTCCTGCGCCAGCAGATGAACAAGCGCGGCGATGCACCCAACCTGTGCCTGGCGGATTACATCGCACCCCGGGAATCCGGCGTGACCGACTATCTCGGCATGTTCGCGGTGACCGCCGGTATCGGTATCGAGACCAAACTGGCCGAGTTCGCGGCCGACCATGATGACTATAGCAGCATCCTGCTGAAGGCACTGGCCGACCGGCTCGCGGAAGCCTTTGCCGAGCGCATGCATGAACGGGTACGCAAGGAGTTCTGGGGCTACGCCACCGCCGAAAATCTCAGCAACGAGGAACTGGTCAAGGAAGAATATCGCGGCATCCGACCGGCACCCGGCTATCCCGCCTGCCCCGATCACACCGAGAAGGGCATCCTGTGGGAACTCATCGACCCGGTCACCCATGCCGGCATGCAGCTGACGGAAAGCTATGCCATGCTGCCAACGGCCGCGGTCTCCGGATTCTATTTCTCGCACCCCGAGTCCCGCTACTTCGGCATCGGGAAACTGGGACGTGACCAGATCGGGGACTATGCAAGACGCAAGGGCATGGAAGTCAGCGAGGTCGAACGCTGGCTGGCGCCGGTGCTCGGATATGAGGGATAATCCTTCACGACCGGATCCTGGAACTGACGCTGCATGAGCGAAACCATCCAGTTACTCCTGCTGTTACTGGCCTGGCTGGCGATCGCAGCGGGCTGCCATTTCAGTATCCGGAATTATTACCTGGCGGCGTTCCTCGCGGCCTGCGCCATGGTGGTTGCCCAGCAGGCCGCAGGTTACCTGCAGACCGGCGGGATCGACCCGCTCTGGCCGCTCTCATCCCTGATCGGATTTCTGCTTGCCGGCATCGTGGCACTGATCGTCGGGCTGCCGTTCCGGATCATCCGGGTATTGCAGCGGGATACCCCCGGCCCGGATGACTGAATGCAATTCCCGCCGGAAACACACCACATCCGCTGGTGCCGCTACTTGAGCAAAGGATGATCGGGCGGCAACTGACGTGAAATCCACAGCGCCAGCTTGTGTCGCATGCTGGGCTGTGAGGCTTCGCCCCGGGCGAGTGGCTGGATGACCTTGTCATGCACCAGCAGTTTGTAGATATATTCGACCTTGTCGTTTGCGGAATCGGTCGGTTCAAATTCCACCACGCCCCGTTTCTCCCCGTATTCCATCCCGGCGCGGATGGCCTCTTTGAGCAGTTGCGCTTCATTTTTCAGTTTTTTCACCGCTTCGCCATCCTTTCGGCGCCATTGAGCCCGTTTCTCATGGCCGTCCGGTATCTCGTGAAATAGTGGTGCTCTGTCGTGATTTTACTGCGTACAATAGCGCCATGGATACCACATCGTTCACCGCAGCCTGGGCAGCGGCGCCGGACTGGCGCACCATCGCTGACCAGTGTCTGGCCGGACTGGGTGCGGACCCGGGTACCACCATGTCACCGGATACCCGGCTGGGCCTGCTGTATACAACGGATCCACTGGCACCGTATCTCGGGAATCTGCTGGAATACCTGCGCATGGCAACCGGCATCGAGGACTGGGTCGGAACCGTTGGCAAAGGCATCTGCGTGACCGGACGCGAGATTTATGACGAGCCGGCCGCTGCTGTCATGCTGGCAACACTGCCGGCTAACAGCTTTCGCCTGATGCCGGCAGGCATCGAGGCCATGACGGACATGCTGGCCAGAAACAAGAACTGGCTGGCCGAACATGCCGTCCACTTCGGCATTGTCCATGGTGATCCGCGTAACAGCCACATCCCGCAACTCATCGAATCGTTATCGGCCGAACTCGATCCCGGTTTTCTGGTCGGCGGTCTGTCGTCGGCCAGTGATGAGAACCACCAGTTGCAGATCGCCGGCGACCTCTGCCGGGAGGGACTTTCGGGGGTACTGCTGTCGGCCGAGGTTCCGGTCGTCACCGGCCTGACGCAGGGCTGTACACCGCTTGCCAACCGGCATGTCATTACCAAATGCCAGCGCAATATCCTGGTCGAGCTCGATGGCCGGCCGGCGCTGGACGTGTTTCGCGAGGACATCGGCGAAGTATTGTCAAAAGACCTGTCCCGGGTGGCTGGCTATATCTTTGCCGGCCTGCCGATTCCCGGCTCCGACACCGGCGATTACCTGGTCCGGAACCTGGTGGGCATCGACCCCGACCAGAAACTGTTGGCCATCGGCGATTTTCTCGAGGAGGACGCGCCCCTGATGTTCTGTCGCCGTGACGGGGACAGCGCCCGCGAGGACATGCTGCGCATGCTCGACGATCTTGGCAAGCGCGCCCATGGCAGGATCCGGGGCGGCATATACTACACCTGCCTGGGACGTGGTCGGTACCAGTTCGGCGAGCACTCGGAAGAACTGATGCTGATCCGCGACCGGCTGGGGGATTTCCCGCTGGTGGGATTCTTTGCCAATGGCGAGATCTCGCACAATCGCCTGTATGGCTATACCGGGGTGCTGACCCTGTTCCTCTAGCAGGCTGTTGAAAAACCCTCATGCGGCACCGTACGGCGTTACCAAGCGACTCGAAAGCTAATGTACTGACGTCCACATTGCGCTGTTTCGCCGACTTGTGCCTAGTCTTGCACTCGCCTGGGACTTTTTCAACAGCCTGCCAGGGCGGGATGATCACGCCGCAGAATCGCGCTCCTTGACCCGGATTCCACGGCTCGTCCGATAAGACACGGGCCAGGCGTATCCCGGTATCCAATTGCCGTTTATCAATCTTTCCAGTACTGCTCGGTGGTAATCTGGCCCGGGTCGCGGCGCTTGTTCTTTTTCAAACCGCACGCTTCCAGCACCGCCGTGGTATCGCGCACCATGCCCGGATTGCCGCAGATCATGACCTGGGAAGTTTCGGCGTTGAGCGTTAGCCCGGCACGCGCTTCCAGTTGCCCATTCTCGATGGCATCCGGCACCCGTCCCCGGATGGCGAAATCGGTGTCCTCGCGGCTGACAAACGGGATGAACTCCAGCTGCTCGGGGTGCTGTGCCAGCAATTGCCGGATCTCCTCGCTGTAGGTCAACTCTTCCGCAGTACGCACGGCATGCACCAGCACGATCCGCTTGAAACGCTGCCAGACTTCCGTGGTAGCCAGAATCGACAGGAATGGCCCGATGGCGGTACCGGTGGCAAGCATCCAGAGATTATCCGCGGCGGGTACTTCATCCAGAATGAAGAAACCCGCACCACGGGGGGCGATGAAAACCGGGGCACCCGGCTGGAGATCGATGAGATGATGCGTCAGCGGACCGTGCGGAACGATAATAAAATAGAATTCCAGCAACGGGTTGTCCGGCCCATTCACGAAAGAGTAGGGGCGTGCCACGCGTTCCCCGTTGATATCCAGTGCAATCCGGGTAAACTGCCCGGCAGTGAAGGGTGCAATATCAGCCTTGAGCTGCAACGAGTAAAGCTCGTCTGTCCATTTCCGGAGCCTGACAACCGTTCCTTCCACCCACGTGCTCACACATCACCATCCCGTTGTGCTTTGACTGTTGCTGTATCATAACGTAAAACCTGCACGGACCACCCGCATGCGATAGCTGTGGGTTCCGCGCGTCACCTGAAACCGGTTATTTGCCATGGAAAACATGTCTACCTGGGAAATGCTGCTGCTGGGCGCGATCGCGCTGGGCGTGCTGTTCTGGGTCGGCCCAGGAATCAAGGGAATGCTGGAACAGAGTCGGCAGGCGAAGGAGCGTGACTGGGCCGGGTTCCTGGTGCCGATCCTGCTGGTGATCCTGTTCGTGATTTTCCTGATCAAGATGGTCTGAGTGACATGACGACCGCCCTGAGCCTGCACCATCTGAAAAAGACCTACCCGGGAGGCCTGGTGGCACTCAAGGGCATCAGCCTGGATGTGGCACCCGGGGATTTCTTCGCACTGCTGGGGCCAAATGGCGCCGGCAAGTCCACAACCATCGGTATTGTTGCGTCATTGATCAATAAAACCGGCGGTTCGGTTTCGATCTTCGGTCATGATCTCGACGACAACCCCTCTGAGGCGAAGGCCTGTCTCGGGCTGGTTCCCCAGGAATTCAATTTCAACATGTTCGAACCGGTTGTCGAGGTCGTCGCGAACCAGGCGGGTTATTATGGAATCGAACGCGGCGAGGCCTTCTCCAGGGCGGAGAAATACCTCAGGCACCTGGATCTGTGGGAGAAGCGGCGCGTCATGGCCCGGAATCTTTCCGGCGGCATGAAGCGCCGCCTGATGATCGCGCGGGCCCTGGTGCATGAGCCGAAGCTGCTGATTCTCGACGAGCCCACTGCCGGCGTCGACATCGAAATCCGGCGTTCCATGTGGCGATTCCTGCGCACCATCAATGCCGAGGGTACAACCATCATCCTGACCACGCATTACCTCGAAGAGGCCGAAAGCCTGTGCCGCAATATTGCGATTATCGATGAAGGCGAGTTGATCGAGAACACCTCGACCCGGAAACTGTTGAACACCCTGCACATGGAGACCTTTATCCTGGATGTGGAATCACCCATCGAGGTACTGCCGGAGTTGCCCGGACACAATCTGCAGCTGATAGACGAATGCACCCTGGAGGCCGACATCTCCCGGGGCAAATCGATCAACGAGCTGTTTACCGACCTGTCGGTACTCAACATCAAGGTACTCAGCATGCGCAACAAGACCAACCGGCTCGAGCAGTTGTTTGTCCGGCTGGTGGAAGGCAACGGCGCCTCCGGCGGTTGAACGATGACGCCCCGTCAGAAATATACGGCGTTCCGCACCATCGTGATCAAGGAGGTCCTGCGGTTTGCCCGTATCTGGATCCAGACGGTGTTGCCGCCCATGATCACCACGGCGCTGTATTTCGTCATCTTCGGCAACCTGATCGGCCCCCGCATCGGAGACATGGACGGCTTCCGGTATATGGAATTCATCATCCCGGGACTGATCATGATGGCAGTGATCACCAACGCCTATGCCAACGTGGTTTCCTCCTTCTATGGCTCGAAATTCCAGCGCCATATCGAGGAAATGCTGATCTCCCCGGTGCCGAATTACATCATCCTGGCCGGCTTCATCTCGGGTGGGGTGACCCGCGGGCTGGTTGTCGGGATTGCCGTGACCATTGTTTCCCTGCTGTTCAATCCCCTCAGCATCCATAACTTCTGGGTTGCGACCAGCATGATCCTGATAACCGCTATACTGTTTTCCCTGGCCGGCTTCATCAACGGGGTCTACGCGAAAAGCTTCGACGATATCTCCATCATTCCGACCTTCGTCCTGACCCCGCTGACGTACCTGGGCGGCATCTTCTACTCGATCAGGATGCTGCCCGAGTTCTGGCAGGATGTATCCCTGGTGAATCCCATACTCTATATGATCAATGCTTTCCGCTACGGATTCCTGGGGATCTCGGACATCCCGTTGATCTCTTCCTATGCCATCAGCATCGGATTCATCGTGTTGCTGTATACCTTCAGCATCTACCTGTTGCGCAAGGGACACGGTATCCGGACCTGACTGCCGTAACCGAAAATCGCACCACCGGGTGATATTCCTGCACGCTACCGATTACCCGGTCTCGCGGGAACGGTCTCCTGACTGCAATCGGGGATCTTCCCGGTTTTCTACCAGCATCAGCCTGCCGTCCCGGACCACAAGACTCAATGTACCACTCAGTAGTGCCTGCAGCCGGCCGCCCGCCAGACGCTTGCGCCAACCCTGCATGATCTCGACCCCGGCGTCACCGGTTACCAGTTGTTCCAGCTGCTTGCGGCTGGCCAGGACGGTCGGGTTCAGGGAATTTTCAATACCGCTGAGGCGGACCACCGCCATCATGACATCGACCAGGGCATCCTGAACCGGCATCAGACGGGGGCGGGATTCGGTCTTCGGAAGCGGATCGGGTGAGCGTTTGCCAGCGGCGGCAATCAGTTCCAGTAACGGTTCGGCATGGCGATTGGCAACCCCCTCCTGCAGGCCGCGTATATGGCCCAGTGCCGTCCGTGTCGCAGGTCGGTGCCGGGCGATTTCGACCAGGGCATCGTCACGCAACAGCCAGCCACGCGGCCGGTCCTTGCGCTGTGCAAGGTCTTCACGCCAGGCGGCCAGCGCCTGCAGCACCGCCAGGCTGGCGCCCTTGAGGCGGTTGGCGGCACGTATTTTGAGCCACGCCTGTTCGGGGTGATTGGCATACAGGTCGACCCGGGTCAGGTTTGCGAAGTCTTCCGCCAGCCATTCAAGGCGCCCCGTGACCGCCAGCTTTTCGATAAGGTGTTGATAAAGTTCTACCAGGTAGACCACGTCATCGGCGGCATAGCGTATCTGGTCGGGCGTCAGCGGACGGCGCGACCAGTCTGCCCGTGTATGCAGCTTATCCAGATTGATGCCCAGCACCTCTTTTACCAGCGTACCGTAGCCGACCTGGTCCGGGAAACCCAGCAGCAGCGCGGCGATCTGGGTGTCGAAGACCGGGGCGGGGAGGGTATGGCGCAGGTGGAAAAAGATTTCCATGTCCTGGCGCGCCGAGTGCATCACCTTGGTGATCTTGTTGTCATAGATGACATCGAGTACCGGGGTCAGGTCATCCACTGCCAGTGGATCGATACAGGCGACCAGACCGGGGCTTGCAACCTGCAGCAGGCAGAGTTTCGGGTAGTAGGTCTTCTCGCGCATGAACTCCGTATCCAGCGCCAGCCACGGCATCCCCCGCAACTGACTGCATAACCGGGCGAGGGCCTCCGCCGAATCGATGTATTGAATGTCGCCGGCCGTCTTCATGCCGACCGGATTGCGGGGCAGGGGACGCCACCGGGAAGGGAGCACACTTTAGGCATGAAATGCAAAATACATAATAAAAGACCGGTTATGGTGGTCAGACATCACCCTCGATTTCATCGACATCGACCTGCCCGGTCATGCGCCGCCGGATATGCGACCAGGAAATGCCGGTGGCGAGCACGCCGCAGAGCACCATCAGGATAATGTAGATGATCGCCGTCAGGTTGTCTGCCGGAACCAGGTTCCAGTAAATCAGCAACCAGATGAGGGTACCGAAAAAGGCAAAGGCCAGCAGGAGTCCGAAGGCGCCCAGGGAACGGATGGTCGCGCGCAGAAAGATGGTCCAGCCGATCAGCAGCACCACACCGGCGAAGACCACCAGCGGGTCGATCCCGGGCAGGGAATCCCTGGCCCAGTGGAAGTAGGAGTAGCCACTCGGATTATAGGTGGAAAATACCAGTACGACCGCCGCCAGAAAGCGCAGCAGATACCCTGCCCAGCCAATGCCTTTTTGTGCCATGTAACCCGTTCCTGTAGTGTTGGATGCCGAATTCCGGTTCCGGCGCATTCTAGCAGGTTGTCACAACCGATAGACAAAATCCGCTTGGCGCTGAGGAGTAGACCGGGGCCGGCCCATCGCGCCGGAATATTCTTTATTATTTTTTTAGATGTATTATATATCCAATTGTTATATATGTTTATTACTAGAAATAAACAAATCGAAAAACCCCGGGGTGTTTCGGCCGCCAGGCAGAAGTCGCTCACTCGAATGGCACACAACCCGGTGCACGGGCACGGCTGCTCTGCCGCGGAAGCAGAATGCCGGGGACCCGGATGAAAGTTGTACTCATCAATCCCTATGAACTGGGACGCCAGCCGTTTGGCCTGGCCGAACCGGCCGCCTGGCTAACCCGGGCAGGTTGCGAGGTGGTATGTCTTGATCTCACCCTCGAGAAGCTCGAGCGATCAACGCTCGAAACCGCCGGCCTGGTGGCCGTCTATGTTCCCATGCATACCGCAACCCGGATCGCCGTTGAAGCACTGCCCAGGATCAGGGAGTTCGCCCCGCAGGCGAGTCTGTGCGTGTACGGGCTGTACGCACCGATGAATGCCGACCTGTTCCGCTCGCTTGGAGTAAAGACCATCCTCGGGGGCGAAGCCGAGCCCGGCCTCGTTTCCCTGGTCGAACGGCTGCGTGCCGGAAACGGACACACCCGGAACGAAGCGACTGTGAATCTGGACAAGATCGAATTCCTGCCGCCCCTGCGATCCGGCCTGCCTCCACTGACCCGCTACGCCAGCCTGATTCTGCCGGACAACACCAGGAAGACCGTCGGCTTTGGCGAGACTACCCGCGGCTGCAAGTATTTCTGCCGTCATTGTCCGATAGTCCCGGTCTACCAGGGAACCTTCCGGGTAATACCGGCTGACATCGTGCTGGACGATCTGCGCAGCCAGATAGGGCAGGGTGCGCAGCACATCTCCTTCGGTGACCCGGATTTCCTCAACGGACCCGGCCACGCACTCCGGATCGTGCGGGCCTTGCACGCCGAGTATCCGGAAATTACCTACGACGCCACTATCAAGATCGAGCACATCGTCAACTATCCCGGTGAAATACGCCTGCTGAAAGAAACCGGCTGCCTGTTCATCCTATCCGCCGTGGAGGCGGTCGACGATGCCATCCTGACTTACCTCGACAAGGGGCATACCCGCGCGGACTTCTTGACTGCGCTTGCCTGCCTGCGCGAAACCGGCATCGATCTGTTGCCGACCTTTGTCGCCTTTACACCCTGGACGACGCTGGCAGGTTACCGCGAACTTCTGCAGCACATCATCGATCTGCAACTGATCGAGAGTGTGGCTCCCGTGCAGTTATCCATCCGGCTGCTGATACCGCAGGGTTCCTGGCTGCTGCGACTGGATACCCTGTCTGACAGCCTTGCCGGATTTGACCAGGCCACTCTGGGTTACCGCTGGAACAACCCCGACCCGCGGGTCGACAAACTGCAGCGCGAGGTTCAGTCCTGGGTCAGCATTGCCGATCAAAAGGGAATGACCCGGCAGGAAATCTTTCAGGGCATTGTGGACCTGGCCTGGCAGGCATCCGGTCTGCCGGCTCCCGCGTTGCCGGAACACGCCGGTGGCAAACCCGTGCCGCACCTGTCGGAGAACTGGTACTGTTGCGCCGAACCGACCTGTGAACAGCTCGCATCGTTCTGAATCCCGACCCACAGGCAAGGAAACCCATGAACATCGCCCTGATTGGCCACCGGGGAGAGCCGGAAACCTACCCCGAGAATTCACTCGCCGGGTACGCCGCAATCCTTGCAGCCGGCGCCCGTTACATCGAAACCGATGTACAGGTCACCGCGGATGACATACCGGTACTCAGTCATGACCCGTCTCTGCTGAGAGTCACTGGCCATGACCTGGAGATCACCGCAACCACTTATCGGGACCTCAGTGAATTACCTGCCGGTTACCCGTCCCGTTTCGGGGAGCGTTTTGCCGACCTGCATATGAGCCGCCTGGATGAATTTGCCGCATTGCTGGCAAAGTATCCGTCCGCCACGGCTTTTATTGAACTCAAGGATACCAGCATCAAGGCACATGGCGCGGAACGGGTCGTCGACCGCATTATCGAAACGCTGGATGCCGTCCTGCCGCAATGTATCCTGATCTCTTTCGTGCAGGATGCGTTATGGCATGCCCGAGCGGTGAGCACCCTGCCGATCGGCTGGGTCCTGCCGGAATGGTCGGAGCACCATCACCGCCACGCACAGGACCTTGCCCCGGAATACCTGTTGTGCAACCGCAAACGCCTGCCGCCCGCCAGCGAAACACTGTGGCAGGGCCCCTGGCGCTGGGTTGTCTATACCGTGGACACGGCGCAAGAAGTGCATGCATTCGGGACACGCGGCATCGACATGGTGGAAACCAATGTCATCCGGCAACTGCTGCTTGATCCGAAGCTGTCCGGTACCGGCTGTGGCTGAACATTTTGATATCGTCATCGTCGGCGGGGGCATCCACGGGGCAGGGGTAGCGCAGGCGGCGGCGTGTGCAGGCTATTCGGCCCTGGTCCTTGAAAAAACCGCCCTGGCAGCCGGTACCTCGAGCCGATCCAGCAAGCTGATCCACGGCGGCCTGCGCTACCTGGAAGGTTATGATTTTTCCCTGGTCAGGGAGAGTCTGCATGAGCGCAGGCTGCTACTGGAAAACGCACCCGACCTGGTGCATCTGCAACCTTTCCATATCCCCATCTATGCCGACACCAGCCGCCGGCCCCTGACGATCCGGGCCGGCCTGAGCCTGTATGCCTTGCTGGGCGGCTTGCAACCTGTCAACCGCTTCCGCACGCTGCCGCACCGGGAGTGGGAACGGCTGGATGGCCTGGATCTGCGGCAACTCCGGGCGGTTTATCAGTATTACGATGCCCAGACGAATGACGCCGACCTGACACGGGCGGTCATGCAGTCCGCGATTGACCTCGGTGCCGGCCTGTATTGCCCGGCGGAATTCCTCGGCGCGGAAATCGGGGAATCCGGCTGTACCATCCGCTATGCCAGCCACGGCAATGCCAAAACCTGTGCGGCGGCTGCGCTGATCAATGCGGCCGGACCCTGGGTCAATCGGGTTGCGGAATTGATCCAGCCACTTCCCGCCGGGATCGCCATCGATCTGGTGCAGGGGACCCACCTCATTATGGAAGGCGGACTCGACCATGGCTGTTACTACCTGGAGGTGCCGGCCGACCGGCGTGCGATCTTCCTGCTTCCCTGGGAAGACAATGCCTTGCTGGGAACCACCGAGAGTGTCTACACGGGGGACCCGGCGAAGGTAAGCCCGCAGGAACCGGAGGCAACCTATCTGGTCGAGGCCATGCGGCACTATTTTCCGCAAAGATCGTCACATATCCTGGATCGTTTTGCCGGCGTCAGGGTCCTGCCCCGGTCGCCCGCAGCGGCCTTTAAACGCTCCAGGGAAACCTTGCTGGCGGCGGATGATCCGCGCCGACCGAAAGTCGTCTCGATTTACGGTGGTAAATTGACCGGCTACCGAGCCGCTGCTGACAAGGTAATGCACTGCCTGCAACGGACACTGCCGGCACGCAAACCCGTGGCACACACCGCCCGTCTCAAGCTCAAGCCAGCCTGATCATGTCAGAGCTACTGACGCTCGCAATCGATCAGGGCACCCATGCCACCCGTGCCGCCGCCTATGATGGTCATGGCCGGATGGTCGCCCACGCCCGGAGACCGGTATCCCTGCAGCGCAGCGGGCGAACGGAAGCCGAGCAGTCCCCGGTTGAAATCCTGGGCAGCCTGCAGGCCGTGATGCAGGAACTGCTCGCGCACCCGGATGTCGCTGCCGCCGGCATCTGTTCGGCGGGACTCGCCACCCAACGTTCCAGCGTCCTGGCGTGGGAGCGTGATACCGGCCGGGCATTGTCACCGGTCCTCAGCTGGCTGGACACCCGCGCCGCGCAATCACTGCAGCGACTGGAGCAGCATTCCAGCGAAATAAAACAGCGGACCGGACTACCGCTGTCCGCGCATTACGGAGCCGGCAAGCTGCAATGGCTGCTGCAAAAGGATGCGACCGTTGCCGCGGCACAGGGATCGGGTCGGTTGGTTATCGGGCCACTCGCCAGTTATCTGCTGCATCATCTGCTCACTGGACACACCAACACCATCGATCACGCGAATGCCGCGCGCACCCTGTTGTGGAATCTTCATGATCGCGACTGGGATGACTGGCTGCCCGGATTGTTCGGTATCCCGCGGGAGGTGTTACCCGGGTGCCGGCCGATCCTCGCAGATTATGGTGTCACCCGCAGTGGCAGCATTCCGGTGATGGCCGTCAACGGTGATCAAACGGCGGCACTGTATGCGCAGGGTATGCCCGCGCCACACACCATCCGGGTCAACATCGGCACCGGCGCCTTTGTCCTGTCACCGACCGGCGGCGACTGCCGGCCGCACCCGAAGTTGCTCGCCGGACTGTCGCGCAGCAGCGACCACACTGCTGACTATTTTATCGAGGGCACGATCAATGGTGCCGGTGCAGCGGTGCTGTGGATCGCAGATAAATATAACCTGCCTGCATGGCAGACCTGCCTGCCAGAGTGGCTGGGGGCAATTACCGACCCGCCGGTTTTCCTGAATACCATCGGCGACCTGGGTTCCCCGTGGTGGCGCGCAGGCCCCGAACCCGCCTTCCCTGACGCCACTACAACGCCCGATGCCGCACACGCCATGGTCGCCGTTATTGAAAGCATCGTCTTCCTGATAGAGGCGAATATCCAGTTACTGCGTGAACTCGATCCCGGTCTCGACCGCATCCGGGTCGGCGGCGGTCTGTCGCAAGCAGACGGGTTGTGCCGGAAACTGGCCAGCCTGTCGGGCCTGGTTGTCGAACGGCCTGCCGAGGCAGAGGCAACCGCACGCGGGATCGCGTGGCTGGCGGCGGGTTGCCCGGCCGACTGGGATAACCCGGAAGCTGTCGATCGTTTCGAACCGCATACCGATGCGGGTCTCGGGGAACGCTACACGCGCTTTCTTGAAGCACTGGAAACGGGCCGGTAAATCACCGCCGCGCATTATCCAGGGGGCGTCGAGAACAGCAGCAGGAAACCGGCATTATAAAAACAGTGCAGGAGGATGGGCGCTGCGAGTCCCGAATAGCGGTCCTTGAAAAACCCGAACACCAGGGACGGGAAAAATACCAGCGCTGCCCAAAGCGGCGGGTGGTAGAAAAAATGTAATCCGGTAAAGACCAGACTGGTCAACAGATTGGCGGCACTGATCGGGCCGAGTTGCCGCTGGCTGATATAGTCACGCACGACCTCCTGGAGCAGTCCGCGAAAGACGATTTCTTCCAGTACCGGATAAAAAACTACCGCCGACAGATAGTATGCAGGCGCGAACAACGGCCAGCTCCACTGCGTACCCGGCTGCAGCAGTGCCAACAGCACCATCCAGCAGACCGGTCCCGCCGCCAGCGCCAGCCAGAAGAGGGGATCCTTCCAGAGAGTGCCAGGAGCTGGGGTGCCGGATAACACGGCGTCCGGAGCCCGAATCAGTTGCGCTTCAACGACTGGACCATTTCGGGTTCCAGGTCCATCCCGACCGGCCAGTTCGGGTTGATCGAGATGCCGATGCCGCTGCCAGTCCGTTCCAGCACCCAGGTGAACTCCATCAGCAGTCCGCCGTCAAAATCGGGATAGTCCACCAGGAAGGTCTTGGCGCGTTCGGGACTGGTGAACAGGACGAGAATTTCAATGTCATCTGCTGTTTTCAGTGTCAGGGGTACGGCCTTGTCACTGGCGGTAAAGCCGGCGATTCCAATGGGATCCTTCACCGGCATGAATACCTGGGTATCAATCAGATACTGCATGAACTCGTCACCCGGGATCTGTCCCTCCTGGGCCGCCAGCAGCTTTTCTTCAAGCTCGTTACGCGCCTCAAAGGTGTCGTGCATGCCTGTCTCCCTCATAAATCAAACCAAAACAAAGCCCCGCAAGGCGGGGCTTGTTGACCGGCGGTTATTCTGACTGTTCAGTCGTCGCCACTGAAGGCACCCAGCAACTGCAACAGGCTGAGAAACAGGTTGTAGATGGATATATACAGGGTGACCGTCGCCATGATGTAGTTGGTCTCGCCACCATGGATGATCTGGCTGGTCTGGTACAGGATCAGGCCGGACATCAGCACGACAAACATCGCCGACACCGCCAGTGACAGACCGGGCATGCTGAGAAACATACTGGCAATACCGGCAAGGAACGCCACCAGGATACCGATCATCAGGAAGCCACCCATGAAGCTGAAGTCCTTACGGGTGGTAAGTGCATAGCCGGACAACCCAAGGAAGATGACGCCGGTGCCGCCCAGTGCGGTCATAACGATCTGATCACCGTTGGGGATCGACAGGTACATGCTGATAATCGGGCCAAGCGTTACACCCATGAATCCCGTCAGGGCAAAAACGAACAGCAGACCCAGACCGCTGTTGCGGAATTTAGTCGTCAGAAACAGCAGGCCGAAGTAGCCAACCAGCGTGATAATCGGGTTGATGTACGCCATGTTGGTCATGACGGCAAAGCCGGCTGTCACGGCGCTGAACAGCAGCGTCATGGACAACAGCATGTAGGTATTGCGAATAACCGTATTGGTTGCAAGTACCGACTCGCGGGAAGTGCTAATGGTCTTGTCAAGCATGCTCATGCAGTGGAACCTCCGTTTATCTGTAATCATCGCTCGATATGGACAATGCCCAGCCTGTATAGTTCCTTAGCATAACACCCCGGTCAAAAACAGCAACCTGTGGAAACTATTTCAGTTTTTAAGGTTTTTTCTGGTCAAATGTCGCGTCGTTCGGGTATTCTTACGCGGCTGTGGAGAGGTGGCTGAGTGGTCGAAAGCGGCGGTCTTGAAAACCGTTGAACCGCAAGGTTCCGTGGGTTCGAATCCCACCTTCTCCGCCAAATTAAAAAAGCTCCATTCGGGGCCTTTATACTTTGCGTTGCAGGGATACCTTGCCGAAAAACCATGCCGGCGCCCCTGCCGTAGCAAGGCCATCAGTCCGCAACCGCAACCCAGCCGGATAGAACGAAGCAACGAGCCAAAGAGATGGTCCGGCGGTCGGATTATTTCACCACTCTGAGATGTGGCCTTTTGGGGGGCGATGGCAGGAACTCTTCCGGATCTCCATTGATCATTTTGAGGACCACTCTCTCCTGGAGTTCGATCATCCTTTTCAGTTCGGCCATCCTCCGGGGAGACTTTCCGAAGGCCGTCAACCCCGGACCACGACGCGGCATCCGCTCACCTGTACCACAGGTCTCGTCACCCGGGATTGTCTCCCGGTTGAACACGTTGCAGATAATGTCGATGATGGACATTTTTTTCATCGTTGGTCCTGATTGTACTACATCCTTCCCTGGTTCCCGGTCAGCCGGAAAGAAACCAGGTCTGAATGGGTGGATGATGGAGAAGCAGCATACTCCGGCAACCACGTACAGTAATCTACCTCATGGAAAACAAGCATCACAGTCACTGTCTTAAATGGTAGCTGACACTCATGGATATCAGGTCCGAATCAACCTCGCTTTACTGTCCCTCCACCAGGCCATCCGCTATCCGGGTAATACTGGCCGTACCAACCCACCGGGGCGTCTGCCCGGGCTACCGGAGGGAGTCCCCGACGCCACCACCGTCACCCGGTCCATCACCGGAACCAAACTTCCGGATGGATGCCACCCAGGCCAGCAGTGGCGAGAAGGTCTTCAGCATTTCTCCATGCGCTCGTGCCAGACAATGCGAAAGAACCCAGTCGACATCAGGCCCCATCCGGCTGATTTGATTCACGCGCTGCTCCTGACCCTCGACAAAGTCCGGTGATTCGGGCATCCCCAGCAACAGGGAGAGCGCCACATTCATTTCAATCGGTATTTTTACAGATCCCGCGTCCGTTATGGCGGTCACCACTCTGCTATCCAGTGCCTCGCTGATCAAATCCATGGCACTTGCGATGGAACTGTCCGCTATATCGCTGTCCAGCAGGCGACGCTGGCATGACCAGACCTGATCGGCAACGCGCTGGTTGTAGTGCTGACGAACCAGCGCGAGGTAGGCTGCCAGCTGATAACCCCTGATCCCCGAGGTAAAAACCACCCGGTAGGCTGCACCGATCTCACTGTCACCGCAGAACTGTTCAAACAGGTCTCTCTGTGAGTGCTGATAATCGATCGGCAGGACGGCCAGACCGAAAATATCAAATGTTATTCCACGTTTCATCGCAAGCTTTCCGCACCCTGAGCCATCTTTCACCATAGGCAATTCTTGCTATGATTGACTAATCCCTGGATGCCAAATCCTTGTCACCCGGGACCGGAAGCAGGCCATGGCGACACCGTACTCTGAAGTCACAACACTCAGCAGTATCGCGGCGCTGCTTGCGCAGACCCTGCGCACCCTCAACTGCGACCCGGGTCCCTTGTTCGCCAGGGCCGGTATTGACCTGCGGGATGCTGCCGACCCCAATGCCCGGATTCCCACCCCCCGGATGCAGAAGCTATGGGGACTGGCCATCGAGGCAACGGACAATCCCTGTCTTGGCCTGGTTACCGCACGCCAGTTCCAGCCTGCGGCACTGCACGGGCTGGGCTTTGCCTGGCTGGCCAGCGACACCCTGTACGATGCCTTCGGCCGTCTGGTGCGCTATCACCGCCTGATCAATGCCGCCGTCGATTTCCGGGTGGAAGACAGCGGGGATAGTATCGACCTGGCAATACTGGTGCCGGAAGCATTGATGGCGGGGGTCTATGCCGGCACAGACAATGGTATCGCGTCGTTCCTGCGCATGTGCCGCATCACGGTGGGCAAACACATCATGCCTGTCCATGTCATGCTGGAGCGGCCCGAACCGCCCTGCGCCATGGAGTTTGAGGAGATGTTCGGCCCATCGATCAAGTACGGAGCGCCCGTCAACCGGTTGTGCTTTGATAAAACACTCGTCAATACTCACCTGTCGACCGCCCTGCCGGAGCTGGCGCGATTGAATGACCAGACCGTTGTCGATTATCTGGCCCGGTTTGACCGGGCCAATATCACGATGCAGGTCCGGGCAAAGATCATCGAGCAACTGCATGACGGCAGACCCCGCCAGGAAACTATTGCAACATTGCTGCATGTCAGCCTGCGCAGCCTGCAGCGCAGGCTCAGGGGTGAGGAAACCAGCTTCCAGGAATTACTGGAGGCCACTCAACGGGAACTCGCGATGCATTATCTGCTCGATTCACGGCGCAGCATTGGCGAAATCACCTACTTGCTGGGTTTCTCGGAACCCGGTAATTTCAGCCGGGCTTTCAAGCGCTGGACAGGCCAGTCACCGGCGGCATTCAGAAAAGCCGGCCACTCAGGATGATTTGGACCAGTCTGGACCTGCCATACATCCGGTAAAAACCGTCCCCGGACCCGGGGAAACACTATACAGCGATATCCTTGTAGGACTTTTCCCATTGTTACCGCTTACGGCCGGTGCTAGCCTCCGATCAAACAAAAAAGTCATACTTTACAGAGAGCTTTAAACAGGGGGTAGGTGACATGATTAATGTAATGCTGGTCGATGACCATGACCTGGTCCGTACCGGGATCAGACGAGTTCTGGATGACATCAGTGACATCCGGGTAGTCGCCGAGGCGGGGAGCGGTGAACAGGCGATCGTACAGGCACGGTGCAACCACCCTGATGTCATTCTCATGGATGTGAGCATGCCCGGCATCGGCGGCCTCGAGGCAACCCGACGGATTACGCTTTCCTTTCCGGACACCAAGGTCATTGCCGTAACTATCCATGAGAGTAATCCGTTCCCGACCTGCCTGATCGATGCGGGTGCATCCGGTTATATCACCAAGGGCAGTGATTTCGGAGAGATCGTCAATGCTATCAAGACTGTCCATGCCGGCAAGCAGTATTTCACCAAGGATATTGCCGAGAAGCTTGCCTTCACCTTTATCAAGTACCGGGACCAATCTCCCCTGGACATGATATCGGACCGGGAAATGGAGATTATGATGATGGTTGCACAAGGCTATAAAAACATTGAAATTTCCAAAATGCTCTGCCTCAGTCCGAAGACCACCAGCACCTACCGATACCGGCTGTTTGAAAAACTGGACGTGGACAACGATGTTGAGCTAACCCGCTGGGCGATCCGATACGGCATCGTCAGTGAACCCGGCATTCACTAGCCCTGTTGCTACTGCAGCGGCGGGATGCCGGTGCGGTCTACGGAGCGATGCTGTAATTGGAATCACCCCGGTAAAGCACGGTTGCAGGCCACAACGCCCGGATCCCGCCTGCATTGACACTACCGCATGCCACTCCCCGCGGCTCCACAGGTATGCCCGCAAGCGGGACGCGCACGGGAGAACCAACCAGTTCCGGGATCGCCCCCTGGAGGTGCCCGGTTTCCAGCCTGGCATGGTCCCGATGTTTTAATCCCCGGCAACTTATGCCGGCCAGCACCAACCTGTAGTCCGCCATTCGCATCCGTTTATCCGGATTTCCGAGACCTGCATCAATAATTCAATCCCTGGCACTGGCAAGATTCCACCTGCCATGCTTTTCTGTATGCAGGCGAGGGGGGTTACAAGAGTATCTCAGATGAATGTTATGGCCGAAAAACGGACCCGGGCACCGGAGTTTCCAGAACACCTGACGTGGTTCAATGTTGATTCCCCGATTTGCCTTGACAAGCAACAGGGCAGGGTTATCCTGCTGCACTTCGGCAGCTATTGCTCCATTCACTGCCAGCATGTGATTGCCGAACTTACCCATCTCGAGAATAAGTACCGGCAAGACCTGATCGTCATCGGCATTCATGGCCCGCGATTCCCGGGCGAACTGCCGGATGCCCATGTTCAGAAGGCGATAAACCGAAATCACATACGCCACCCGGTAATCAATGATCCCGGCCTGCAGTTATCCAGGCACTACGGAGTACGCGGTATCCCCACAACTGTTCTGATTGATACCGACGGGTTTATCGTCGGAGCGGTAACCGGGGATGGCAAACGCAACCAGCTCGACAAGCTGATCGGCAGACTCCTGTTCCGGGCGGAAAAACCGGCCACTGATCATACGAGGTCCTACGCACTGAAATTCATGCCGGAACCTGCGCGTCCCCTGCTGTTTCCGGGGAAAATCCTGGCGACGGATAAACACGTATTCATTGCCGATAGTGGTCATAACCGTATCCTGATGACATCACCACAGGGGCATGTCCTGCATCAGTTCGGCAATAACAATGCCGGCTTTGTTGATGGCAATGGCACCGGTGCCGCATTCAATAATCCGCAGGGAATGGCATTTGCCGATGAATATCTCTACGTGGCCGACAGCGGCAACCATGCAATTCGCCGTCTGCATATCCACAGCAATGATGTCGTAACCATTGCCGGCACCGGCACGATGCAGGCAATCCCGATTACTGCATACTCCGCCAATCCGCTCAGGGTGAACCTCAACTCGCCCAGCGGGCTGGCAATCAAGGGCAATGAACTCTTTATTGCCATGACCGGATCGCACCAGATCTGGTTCCTGTCCCTGGTCACGAATACACTGCAATTGTTTGCCGGTAGTGGCAGGGAGGATCTCGTTGACGGCGCATCTGGCAAAGCCGCCTTTGCGCAACCATCGGCGCTCGCTATTCTGGGCAATACTCTCTATGTCGCGGATGCCGACTCCTCGGCGATACGGGCCGTTGACCTGCACACCCGCCACGTCAGCACGGTGGTCGGCAAGGGATTACGCCACTATGGCAACAAGGACGGTTCGGGAACCGTTGCCCGTTTCCAGTATCCGCTCGACATCCAGGCAGACCAGCAGCATAGACAGCTTTGGATTGCTGACACATATAATAGTAAAATCAGGAAGATAGATGCCAGTAATCATCTGGTTTCCAGCATGTCTCTCAAGCACAGGCTGAATGAGCCGGCGGGTCTGGCATTCAACGGGGATACGCTATACATTGCAAATACCAATCACCACGAAATCATCCGCATCAACCTGCGCAACGGAACCTCCACCTCCCTGCATGTCGACGACGAGAACAACGGCCTTTGATCCGGACTGCAGAGACTGCCCCCGGCTGGCAGCATTCCTCGACCAGACCGGCCGCAAATACCCCGCCTACCACTCACGCCCGGTCGCACCGTTTGGCGACCGCGATGCGCGCTTGCTGATCGTCGGTCTCGCACCCGGGATGCACGGAGCCAACGCCAGCGGGCGGCCATTTACCGGTGATCACGCCGGCATACTGCTCTACCGGACGCTTCATGAATTCGGATTCAGCAGCAAACCGGCATCGAGATCACGCAGTGACGGACTGGAACTGATCAATTGCCGTATCACCAATGCGGTGAAATGCCTGCCCCCCGGGAACAAACCGCAACTTGACGAGATCAAGCGCTGCAATGGCTTTCTGAGAACCGAACTGGATGCACTGCCACGCGGGTCTGTCATTATTGCGCTGGGCAAGATTGCCCACGATGCCGTACTGCGCGCATACAGGTTACGTCTCGCTGCATTCCCGTTCGGGCATGGCCACACTCATCAACTCGATAACGCCAGGATCCTGATCGACTCCTACCACTGCAGCCGTTACAACACCCAGACCCGCCGTCTGACACCGGCGATGTTCAGGGATGTTTTCCGTAGTGCAAAACGGGCTTGTGAAAAACCCGGCATTTAACCCGGACGGGTCCATCCGCTGATTCCCCACAGTTCTCCAGGGTTGGATAAAGCCATTGCCGTACGTCCTGTCTGCAAACCGGTTACTGAAATATCGATTCATGGACCGATCCGGCCCTGTGATAAGATTATGGTTTCCGAGCCAACCCGATAACTCCCGTCAAGTCCGCGCAGATGCCCGAGAAGTGTTCCGCATTTGATGCAAGTGATTTTCTGAAAACACTGTCATCCCGTCCCGGCATCTACCGCATGCTGGATACCGGAGGCAATGTGCTTTACGTAGGAAAGGCACGCAACCTCAGGAAACGCGTTGCAAGTTATTTCCGGCGTACCGGGCTCGGCGTAAAAACCCGGGCGCTTGTCGAGCAGATCGCCGGCATCGAGATCACCATCACTCACACAGAAGGGGAGGCGCTGCTGCTTGAAAACAACCTGATCAAGAAATACCGGCCCCGCTATAACATCCTGCTGCGTGACGACAAGAGTTACCCCTATATTTTCCTCTCCTCCGACCAGGAATATCCGCGCCTCACCATCCACCGGGGAACAAGACGCGGCAAGGGTCGGTATTTCGGACCCTATCCGAGTGCCGGAGCCGTACGTGAGAGTCTGCAACTCCTGCAGAAACTGTTCAGGGTACGCCAGTGCGAGGACAGTTTTTTCAGGAACCGCACCCGCCCGTGCCTGCAATACCAGATCAAACGCTGCGACGCACCGTGTGTCGGGCATATCACACCCGGAGAATATGCCACCGAAGTAAAAAATACGGTCATGTTCCTGGAAGGCAAGAGCAGTGCCGTCATTGACCGCCTCGTCGCCAGCATGGAAGGAGCCGCTGCTGCACTGGATTATGAACGGGCGGCCGGCTACCGCGATCAGATAGGCAACCTGCGACGCATACAGGAAAAACAGTACGTCAGCAATGAAAAAGGCGATCTCGATATCGTGGCCTGTGCCACTGACCGGGGCAGTGCCTGTGTACAGGTATTCTTCATCCGCGGTGGCCGCAATCTGGGCAACACCGTTTTTTTTCCAAAGATTCCCGCCGGGTCTCGCAGTGAAGATGTACTGTCTGCATTCCTTACCCAGTATTACCTCGGCAGGCAGATCCCGTCCGAGTTGCTGCTCAGCCATGCACCCGACGATATGGATCTGATTCAGACGGTACTCGGTGAAACGGCAGGGCACAGGGTCAACCTGAGTACCCGGGTACGCGGTGACCGCGCCCGCTGGGTCAAACTCGCCGTCAACAATGCCGGGCATGCACTTGCCGGTTTCCTCAACACCCGCCAGGGCTTCACCGGCCGCCTGCGCGAACTTCAGCTGTCACTCGATCTCGATGAAGTACCGGGACGTATGGAGTGCTTCGATATCAGCCATACCCGTGGCGAATCGACCGTAGCCTCGTGCGTTGTCTTTGACCTGGATGGACCTGTTAAATCCGACTATCGCCGTTTTAATATCGCGGGGATACAGCCCGGTGACGATTACGCCGCCATGGAACAGGCACTGACCCGGCGCTATACCCGGCTGATGAAAGGCGAGGGGAAAGTACCCGATCTGCTGTTTATCGATGGCGGCAAAGGCCAGATCGCCGCCGCCGAGCGCGTCCTTGAGGAATTACAGGTAACCGGGGTCCGCATTATCGGTATCGCCAAGGGTCCGGGGAGGAAACCCGGTCGCGAGACACTGCATATGCCAGGCCGCTCGCGGCCAGTCAAGCTGGCGGCGGATTCACCGGCACTGCATTTGATTCAGCAAATCCGTGACGAGGCACACCGCTTCGCGATAACCGGCCACCGCCAGCGTCGTGCACGCACCCGCAAAACCTCACCGCTGGAGCAGGTACCCGGGATCGGGCCGAAACGGCGCCAGCAGTTATTGAAACAGCTGGGCGGACTCCGGGAGGTGGCCAGGGCCGGTATTGAGGATTTGTTAACGGTGAAAGGGATCAACCGGGCATTGGCACAACAGATATATGATGCTTTCCATGGCGACTCGGCTTAGCATTATCGGTTATGAACTGGAATATACCCAACTCGCTCACCTTGCTGCGCATCATTCTGATACCGGTTATTGTGCTGGTTTTCTATGCACCCAATGCCTGGTCGCACCTCGCCAGTGCGGCCGTTTTCGCACTGGCTGCACTGACGGACTGGCTTGACGGGTATCTTGCCCGCCGCCTGAAGCAGCTGTCCGTCTTCGGCGCCTTCCTCGACCCGGTGGCGGACAAACTCATGGTTGCGGTTGCACTGGTCCTGCTGGTGCAGGAAAACCCCTACATGTTGTTTGCAATCCCTGCTGCCATCATCATCGGTCGCGAGATCGCCATATCCGCACTGCGGGAATGGATGTCCGAGATTGGAGCAAGAACCCGGGTGGCGGTATCCATCATCGGCAAGATAAAAACGACCGCGCAGATGGTCGCAATCCTGCTGCTGCTCTACAAGGCAGACCTCGGCACATTCCCGACGTATGATGTCGGGCTGTTCCTGCTCTACGCAGCGGCTATCCTGACCCTCTGGTCAATGGTGGTCTATTTACGGGCAGCCTGGCCCATGCTGACAGGCAATGACCCGTCACGCGGCGATCAGGACGGTGCTTGACAGGCAAATAACCGACGATAGAATAGCGGTTTACCTATGCGGGAATAGCTCAGCTGGTAGAGCACAACCTTGCCAAGGTTGGGGTCGCGAGTTCGAATCTCGTTTCCCGCTCCAACACCAATAGGGTCAGAACCCCGGAAGGCCACCCGGGGTTTTTCACCTTCAGAAATCTGCTTTTACCTGGTACCTGGGCTGAGTGGCAGAGTGGTTATGCAGCGGCCTGCAAAGCCGTGGACCTCGGTTCGATTCCGGGCTCAGCCTCCACCTTCCGAACTTCCCGGTATTGCGCCGTAAACTTAACTTGTATTCAGCCAGTTAATTGATCTACCTGATGCACTGACTCGGGAGTGATGCAGGGTGTCAATGGTATGTTTGCGGGTTGCTATAACCGGGAGATCAGCCCGTATGCCGGTCTCTGTGCCACCGGACTGACTGGCCAGTCAGTCCCGGCCATGGCCAGTTGGTTACAAATCGCTGGATCCACACCCGGATCTCGGACCGGTGGGATTACTGCGCACGGGTTTTAGTGATAGTGACCGCCCGCCGTGTCAACCGCAGCACATACTCGCTTACCGGGTGCGTTCTCAGCAACGTCATGGGAATCCACTCTGCCGAAATGTTGTTGAGACGCCGGTCCGGAAACCTCCGCCGATTGCAAAAAACCGAGCGTTCCTGAGTCAGGTTATTGCTGCGCCTGTCCAGCCTGAATCTGCGTTCCTTCATGCTACCTAATCCATGTAGTGTGTATTATTTGAATATCCCGGTTGCCTGGCACGACCGGTGCTGTTATCCAGCCTGTGCTGCGAATCACTGCCTGTCGTCCGAAATCGAAACCACCTGGTGATGTAATATAGTATTCACCGCCCGGCATCAGCGTCCTACAAATGGCCAAAGGAAAACCTCTGTCCGGAGTATGACTCTTGAAATGAACGTCCCCGGCGTGGTTCGCATCCAGAAAGAGGTTCCTCTGCTCAGGATAGTGCACATTTCGTAAACGTCAAGGAGCGGAGCCAAACGCTGCGGGGATGACCGCATACCTGCGCCACTGCCGGTAGAACCTTGCAGTCGGGGCCAGCGCGGAATCACCGGTTATCAATTGGGTAACTGCCTGTTTCAAAAAGTAGTGTTCCGGGTCTGCTCCACCTTGTTCCCGCTACCGACCACGCGGTTTCCCCAATTTCCCAATACCCCCCATAACAATTACAATGCGGTCTGTTCACCCTTGCCCGGGTGGCGAAATT
>Ga0210064_1000024_pt1 | contig 67793 bp, 65 predicted proteins | sample Muzzi_CordC_D2_FD_185531 | JGI IMG/M metagenome (GOLD analysis project Ga0210064, IMG submission 185531) | Wetland microbial communities from San Francisco Bay, California, USA, that impact long-term carbon sequestration - Muzzi_CordC_D2 (SPAdes) | ecosystem: Environmental > Aquatic > Marine >... | reverse complement strand
GGTTCATGCCGGTGACTGCGACGCAGGCGGCGCTTCATTACGTGCTGCTCTCGCTCGCGAATCGGTCGGTCAGGATATTGAGAAACTTGACCGAGGCCATTTCCAGACTGTCAACCAGTTGCGTGGTCTTGGTCTGTAATACGGCATAGACCAGCAACAGCGGAATCGCCACCATGAGGCCGAAGGCCGTGGTATTCATCGCCACGGAAATACTTGCCGAGAGCATATCCGCCTTCTCCGCCGGATTGGCGTTGGAGACGGCTGTAAAAGCCTGGATCAGGCCGATGATAGTGCCCAGCAGTCCCAGCAGGGTAGCGATATTGGCAAAGGTGGCCAGATACGGAGTGCGCTTCTCCAGCTCCGGAACCGCTTCCATCAGTCCCTCCTCCATCGCGATCTCGACATCATCGCGACGCCGCGACGACTGTGCACGATTGAGGCCATAGGCAAGAATGCGGCTGATGGCGGCCCGGGATTTTCCAAGTGCTGCGGCCACCTGCTGGTGATTGCCCTGCTGCAGCAGCGGCATGAGTTTTTTCCACAGTCGCTGGTTGCTGGTCCGGGCAATACTGAGGTAGATGTAGCGCTCGATGGCAATCGTCATACCCAGCGCGAGAATCACCACGATCGGGTACATGAAGAGACCGCCGGACTGGAAGAACCCGACAATGGTATTGTAGATGTCCATAGTGTTACTCCTGTCTACGCTGCTGGATCAAGATGGCATACCGTTGTGTTACTGGTTACCGGTCTGCAAGACGGCGGACACCATGCCCGCCGGCCCAGGTATTCTCCGGTATCAATTCGAACAGCTATAACTTTACGGATCTTTTCATTCAAAACTGTGAACTGCTTCGTAGTACTCAAGCTCCCTGAGAAAGACGTCACGATCCACGGGTGCAAGGATCTCGTTTACCAGGCTGTTCAGGGGACGGCCGGCCAGATCGCCGGGCTCGGCGGCTTTCCAGGGCACGATGTGCAGGGCCTTGGGCAGTTCACGGTTACCCACGATGGTCGCGCCGTCCAGCGCCAGGGTTTCTTCGGCGGCAGCTGGCGGGACTGCCCGGCTCACACACAACACCAACAGCAAAGCCCGGTACTGTGATCTCATGGCTTCACCCCCGCCGTCATGCTGCCGGCCTGGATGCGCTGCATGAGATCGGCAATCCATGCCTGCAGCTGGCGGTCGTCCGAATCCGTGAGCTGCTGGTAGCGTTCATAATGCTGCAGGGCCTGCCCGGTATCCGGCAGGTACAGGTCATGCAGAATACCCAGATTCCAGTGGGTATCGGGATCATCCGGTGCCACGGACAGTGCCGCTTCGTACATAGCCCAGGCCTCGTCGAATCGTCCCAGGTGGCGGTACAGAACCCCGAGCTGATTGTAGGCAACCGGATTTTCGGGATTGCGTTCGATGGAAGCCTTGAAGGCGGTTTCTGCGGCATCGATTTCACCCAGTTTTGCTCGGCAGATACCGAGATTGAGCCAGGGCCCTGCATAGTCCGGATACTGCACGGTGATCTCCTCGAGGCGCAGGCCGGCTTCCGGCCACTGTTCGGCCTGCATCAGGACAAGTGCCTGCCGGTATTCATTCTCGAGCACAGGCGTCACCACTGCTGGCGGCCGTGCCCCGACCCGGTTTTCCGGCAGGGTACTGCAGCCGCTGCCGGCAATACCGGCGATCACGACCATGAAATACACTTCAGTGAATCGCTTCCACATAGGACACGCTCCTTTCCAGCTTTGCGTAACGAGCCGGCACCAGCACTGCAAGTTGCTGCAGGCTCTTCTCGATCCAGGCGTCATACAACCCGGCTGCAATGCGCTCGACGTTGGTTTCATGCAGGGCGATGGCCTGCTCCTCAAATGGATAGGCCTGCTCCTCCAGCAGGAGGTTGTACTGCTCCAGCGCCTCGCCCGACAGCTTCGCCGGCCGCTGCGAGTCGAGCAGTGACTCGCTCAGGTGCGTATAGATCTCTGCAGTACGATAGGTAGCTGCGGTGGTCACCTCGGCGATCTGGTAGGCGGCGGCCTGCTCGTATTGACGCAGTGCCGCCTGCATGCGGGACTTCTTGTTCGCCAGACTTTGCTTCAGGGGCAAATCAAGGCGCACGGCACGGTAGCTGGCAAACGCGGTATCCGCCAGCGTGAAGCGTGCCTGCGCCGCCAGATAGCGCGTACGGTCCGTGCGCCCGGCGCCGGCCCGTTGATCGGCGGCGATGATTTCCGCCAGCCACTGGTGCTGCTGTCTGGTATTGCCGGCCTTGCGGTAATGATCCGCAACCCGGTGGCGCGCCTCGACCGCTGCTTCCAGCGGTTTCGGAAACTGCCGGATGTAGCCCGTGTACACCGCCACGGACTGCTCCGGCCGCCCGGCCTGCAAATACAGCTCCGCCGCCTGCCACAGGGCCTCGCGGCGCAGTTCCGGATCGTCCCGGCCCTGACCGATGCGCTCGAACTCGGCAGCAGCCTGCAACGGCTGCTGTTCCGCCAGGTAGGCCGTTGCCAGGCGGCGTGTCACTTCGCCCTGCCGGGGGTCCTCCGGCCAGGTATCCCGGAAGCGCTCCAGCACCTGTGTTGCGTCTGACCATTCCTGCAAACTCAGCAGGCCGGCTGCAGCATCGTATTCCGCAGTAGCAACAATGTCCGCAGTCGGGGTCGCGCTGCGCACGCGCAGGAAGTGGTCTACCGCGGCGGCGGTATCGCCGGCGGCCTGCGCCGCCTCACCCTGTTTGTAGATCGCCGCCGCGAGCTTTTCGACCAGCGGCGCACGGTCCCCCGGGTCCGACGAGGTGCGCGCCAGCACCTGCTGGTAGGCCTGTTCGGCACGCAGATAGTCCTCGAGATCAAACCGGGCATGCGCCAGCACGGTCCAGGCTACCCGCTGCTGGTCAGGCGTTGCGCTGCCGGTATCGATCACCCGTTGCGCAACCTGTGCCGCACGTTCCAGTTCATTCAGGGCCAGCAGGTCTTCACCGGCCCGGTTCAGTACGGCAACCGCCTCCGCATGTTGCGGGAAGCTCGTGGCAAACCGCAGGGCGTTTTCGATCGACTGCCGGTGCCAGGCTTCGCGGGCCGCTCCGTCCAGCTGCTGCTCGACGCGTGCGTAGGCCAGCACCGCCGCGTAGCCGGCATCGGCTGCCTGGCCGTGTTCCCCGTAGTCATAGGCCGTGTGTTCGTATTCGCGCGCCGCCTGCTGATATTCACCGGACTCGAACAGCAGCTCCGCCAGCAGGAAATGTATCTGCGGCGTTTCGCTGCCGTCCGGGAACGAGGCCAGATAGGCGCGGTACCAATGGGCCGCCTGCCGGTAGTCGTCGGGCTTCCTAGTGCGCTGCGCCTGTGCGTGGTAATGGCGTGCGAGGTCAGTCAGGGTGGTTTTCAGAAATTCCAGTACCGGCGCGGCCTCCTGTGGATCATGATGCTGCCAGTAGGCGGTCTGCAGGTTGTAGCGCTCGACAAATTCTTTCTTGCCTTCCAGCACCAGTGTCGGGAATTTCCCCTGCCGGTAGGTCTCGATCACGCGCATCTGGAACTGTGGCGCCTGGATGTGGACGGGGTTGTGCTCGACGAAGGTCTGGAAGGTCTGCGCGGCATCCGTGTAGCGTTCCTTGTGCAGGTACAACAGGCCAAGCCGGTCGTAAATCACGTCTTCATAGTCGCGGGCACCGCGGCGGCTGAAGTAATCCGATACGCTGGCTGGCCCGTCCTGGTAGGAATAACTCAGGCTCACTACCCGCAGGGTATCGTCCAGCAGTTCCCGCTCGGCCCGTTCCAGGTGAGCCAGGCGAGCCGCGCCGGCTGTGCTGCCCTGTAACTGGATATCCAGCAAGGCCATAAAGGCATCCAGCCCTTCGTCAAACAGGCTCTGCTTGAAGTAACACCAGCCCAGCTTGTAGAGGGACTGGCGGTAGAACGGGCTGGCATCACCGGCCGTGACCACGGCCCGGTAGGCCGGTTCGGCGCCGCGGTAGTTGCCTTGCACGAACAGGATCTCACCGCGACGAAATTGCGCCTCCTCCAGGTAACGGCTCAAGGGATATTGCCCGATCAGCCGCACCAGGGTGGCCAGGGATTGTTCCGCCTGCCCGTTGCGTTCCAGGGCACGCGCCAGCTGGTACAGCACGCGATCGTTGTCCGGCCGGTCCGGGTAACGCGCCAGCACCTCCTCGTAGAGCCGGATGGAATCACTCACCTGCTCGGGGTACGCGGCTATCGCTGCGGACGGGTCCTGCCCTGCCTGCGGAAGTTCCTCGGCTTCCAGGTTGAGATCCGCAAGACGGCGCATGGCCAGCGGGCGGGCCCCGGATTCATCGCCGGTAGCGAGAAAGTTCCGATAGGCCGACATCGCCCGGGCCTCGTTGACCTCGACCGGTGTGTCCTGGAGTCTGACCGGGCGCGTGCCGAGACTCGCGATGGTTGGTGCAGTGTCATTGTGCAGCAACGAGCAGCCACATATCAGGGCGGTGATCCCGAGCATTATCAGGTTTTGCAGTTTCATGGCAGCATCTCGCCATCCACTGTGGCTGCTGGGTGCAGGGCACTGTCATAGGTCTGCGCCATGGCGAAGCGCGCCTGGATCAGGTAGACCTCGATGCGCTCTTGCTGCTGTTCGAGTTCATCGACGGCCAGCCGCTCGATCTGTTCACCCTGTGTCATCCGGGTCTGTGCCGTGCGCGCACGCAAGCGTTCGATGGCCGCCTTTTGCCGGGTGATGCGCTGATCGAAACCGGAAAAATCCTCCGGCGCCTCGAGATCGGCCTGCTGCAGGGTGTCACGGGCATGCCGGGTCATTGCAAGCAAGCCGTCCACTTCGGCAAGCTGCTGCTTCATTTGCCACAGGCGTGGCTTGAATTCGGTACTGAGTTGCCAGTAGAGAATGCCCTGCAACTGACGCTGCCGATCACGCAATTCGTTGACCTGCTCCGTATCCGGGAGTTCATCGAGCCGGGCCCCGATGGCAACCAGTCGCTGCCACTGCTGCGCCTCCCTGGCGTGCGCCAGTCCGATCGGATCATCACTGCGCTCGATGCGTACCAGTGTCTCTTCAAGCCGCGCATGACGTTGCAGCAGTGCGCCGGGGACATCGCTTTGCAGTGCCTCCAGGGCGGCCGGCTGCTGCGCCGCAAAGCGCGCCTTGCGTGCGTTCAGCATGTCGTCATAGGCCTCGACACTCAGGGCCCACTGATCCAGGTTTTCCTGCAGTGCTTGCAGGTCTCGATAGTTTTTCACTGCTTCCTGAAAGTCATGGCCGGCCATCAGTTCTATCTGGTAGCGCAATGCCGGAGATCCGGTGATGACCGCAAGAGGTTGCAGCCAGCCATCCCCGTTGCCGAGTGCTTCGCCCTGCAAGGCTGCCAGCAATTCACCCGCACGAATCGCCCGGATGGACTCTTCCAGGTGGTCACGTTCCTCGAGCAGGGTGGAGATGGCCTGTTCGTACTGCTGCACAGCACGACCATGCAGGTCCATCCTGGTCATTGCATAGGGAATCGCCAGCAACACCTCCTGCACAGCCGGGTCGGTGACGTTGCGGAGGCTGAGTTCCGTCCATGGCACCAGCGCCCGCCCGTAGGCCTGCGCCTCGGCATCGGCCCAGCCGGTTCCGAGCAGTGCCTTGTTCGATAGTGGTCCCGTGAGACGCACACGCTCCAGCGCCTGCCGGGATCGATCGGGTTCACCCTGTTGCAGGTAGCTGAATCCCAGTGCGAGGTTGGCCTTGTCGCGCAGCAACCTGAGCTCTTCGTTGCGCCCGTCGAGTTCACCGACACGATCCAGCTGTCCGGCACCCTCCTGCAATTGTTGGCTGCGAATCAGAGCGACACCCAGATTGTAAGCCAGGTAAGGCGACCAGTCCCGGCTACCGCGGGCATTTTGCAAAACCTCGATGGCCTCGTCATTGCGTCCGAGCTCCAGCAAAACCAGGCTATGCAGCAATGTAGCCTCATCACGTGTCGCTACAGATATTTTTCCGCTGATATTTCCCAGCGCCTGCAGGGCGCGTGCCGTATCGCCGCGCTGGTATGAAATCCGGGCCAGGTAGAACCAGGCCCGGTTACGTACCGCTTCACGCCGGCCGGCATCATTCAGCAGGCGCTGGAATATGCGGTCAGCGGCATTGCGCAGGCCATACGACAGATCCAGACCACCCAGCAGCAGTTCCGCTTCCCCGGCATGATGTGGCAGGCGTTGCTGTGCCTGTGCAACCTGCAGGTGCACGATACTGTTGAAGTAGTCCTGCTGGTAGTAGTGATACAGAACCTCGCCGTATTGCAGGTCCCGGACCGCGGCGGGGGCATCCTTGCCGGCAGCGAGCGGCTGCCAGGGGGCCAGGAATAACACCAGCAATGCGAGGCCGCCGGTCCGCGGCCCTGCCTTAGCCAGGACCCGTAAGCGATACCGCATTACCCTATTCCCATTCCTTGATACTGAAATCTGGCTGCTCGCTGCTCTCGTTATCGACGATTTTCAGTTCGACGAACTTTGGTCCAAGGCCCTTGGTCATGACATGGCTGGCGCCCCGCCGGTAATCACGCGCGTTCGGCCCCTTGCCGGTGTAGATGGCGACCAGTTCATGTTCACCGGCCTTCAGGTTTCCCATGTAGAGGCGCTGTACACCGCCGCGCTGCAGGGCCTGCACTTCACGACTGGTATACAGGTAGTTGGTGACGATCTTGTCATCCACCTTGAGCTGCACCGAGTCCAGCGCGAAAAACTCGCCGACATCCAGCGAGACGAACACCGCCACCTGGGTGCTGGAGGGAAACAACAGTTCCTCCTCGAGGACAAACAGGTCGCGATTCAGCGCCAGCACGTCCTGTTTGAGCGCCTGCACTTCCTCATCCAGGCTGGCCGCGCTCGGCTGCATAGCGGCATCCGGTTGCGGTTCTCCCAGCACCGGCCCTGTGGGCAGTGACACAAGCAGCATGGCGAGCAGTGTGTAATACATCAGGACACGTACTTTGGTCTCCAGAATCATCGGTTGCGGCACCCCTATATAACAGCATCCCTGACACACGCCCGTTCCGCCTAGACCGGATGACGCGCAGGGAGCAGGACAGCTGTATACCCGTGACCGGGCTGATTTCAGGGCCAGTGTGCAGGAATTGGCAGGCTTATAATGCGGCAGCGGTCACAGTTTGATCGCCGCCCGGTTAGAGAAATACGGGCCTAGGAGAAGCCGCCGGGCCACAGGGTAAAACCCAGATAGAGAAACCCGAGAGACAGGACCCCGCAACCGAAGGTGATGGCGAGCAATGCCGGCGCAAGCCCCTGTCCGAGCAGTGTGCGCACACCCAGCACCGCGCCGATCAGCGTCACAAAAAAACCGAACTCGGCCACGATGAGCAGCGTCAATAACGGCAGCGCATGTTCGCCTCCGGGATCCAGCGCCCCGGCTTGCAGCAGAACGGTAGCGACGACCATGCCCAGCAGCAGTGCCGCCCACGGAAAGGAGAATCGGTGCATATGACATCCTGTTGAGATCGGGGACCGGTCCAACCGCCCCGGTTGCATAGTGTAGCGACTTGCCACCGGGTTTGCAGCGTGTTTGTCAATCCTTCTCCGGCGGTACCACTGAAACGCGTTTCCAGCCGTTCACGTTACGTGTCACCCGCTGTCTGGCCCAGCGGGCGAATTCCAGACGCGAGATACACCCCGAGGTACGGCGGCCGGGGCCCGCGACGTCCTTGTAGATGACCATATCCTTGTCTGCAACATCGCTCGGTGATTCATCGACGATCTGGCGAACCGACCAGTCATCGCCGGAGTCATCATTGGTATAACTGCCGCCCAGGACAATGTCATCAATCGCCAGATGCTGATGGCGCAGCCGGCGGGTTGTGAGTTCGTAAATACGCAGCAGATCATATTCGCTGATATCCACGAAGGAATCGATCTGGCTCAATGCATAGACAAAATCGCCGTGCGCCAGCACCTCCGGTCCGTCAGTATCGATATCCGCCTGCTGTTCCTGACTGCGCTTCTGCAGGTAGGCCGGGTAGCGGCGCCAGGGAAACGGATAGTTAAAGGCAATGGCAACCACCAGGATGATGATGACATTGATCAGCACCGGGGTGATTACATAGTGATAACCGAGGGCGTGGGTTGCCTCGCCGCCAATCACCGCCGACAGCGCCGTGGCGCCACCGGGTGGATGAATGCACCGGGCGTAATACATCGCCCCGATTGCCAGACCGACGGCGGCACCGGCAGCCAGGAATTCATTCGCTATCAGCTGCGCACAGGTTACGCCGATAAGCGCCGCAATCACATGTCCACCAAGGACCGCCCAGGGCTGTGATAACTGGCCGTGAGGTACCGCAAATAGCAGCACTGCCGATGCGCCCATGGACGCCACCAGTATCGCGCTGTCAGGAAAGCCGATGGCCTGCCGGCTGACAAGAAGGATACCCAGAATTGCCACAAACCCGCCGACTGCCGAGATGATCCGTTCGGCATGGCTGACCGGCGCCTGCTCGATGCCAAACAGCCGGATGATAAACGTGATGATCGATTTCATGGTTGCTGTCCCGCCAGTACCCGGGTTGCAGGAGCACATCTGGTCCGGGCCATGTAACACCGCTGCAAAAGCCTCATGGATGCACGGCTTGCCTTTGCGCGGCTCCGGTTGAGCTAAAGCTTTACGGGTTGTTTCGCAGGGGTGAATAGTACAAGCCTGCGCCAGGCCACCACAACCGATGATACGCCGTATGCGCCACGGGTAGCGGGCATGGAATCACGCGCGCACCATACCGAGGTGTCTGCGGCGCCTGGGCGATCTCTGTGAATCAGTAGGTATTCGCCGGACTGTGCTGCGCCAGCCCGGAGGAGAAATGCATCTTTCCCTGGTTATCGATGATCACGGCCTCGATGTCGGGCAGCGAGTTGACCAGTTGCAGGCCGCTTGCGACGCCGAGTACGAAAATACTGGTGGAGAGTGCATCGGTGGTAGTGGCGGTATCGCCGATGACGCTGGCACTGTGTACTGCCTGACTGGACTTTCCGGTGCCCGGGTTGAGGATATGATGATAACGTACCCCGTCTTCCTCGAAGTAACGCTCGTAGTCGCCGGAGGTCGAGATGGCAAGATCCTCCAGCGGAATCATGGCGACCACACCCTCCCGGTTGCGCGGATCACGAATGCCGACTTTCCAGGCACGGCCCCAGCGCTCGCCAATCACCCGGGTGTCGCCACCGGCACTGACCAGGGCCTGGTCTATACCGGCCTGTTGCAGGATGGTGATGCTGCGGTCAACGGCGTACCCCTTGGCGATTCCACCGAGATCGATACGCACACCCGGGTGGGTGAAGGTAATGGTGCTTTTTTCTGTATCGACCTTTACATGATGGTAATCGATGGCCGGCAGGATCTGCGCCAGCTGTTCTTCCGTGGGCCGGTTACCCTTCCGGTAGTCATAGTACTGTCCCGCACTGGCATAGGTGATGTCGAAGGCACCACGGGTCATGGTGGAAAATTCCTGCGCCCGGGTAACGAGCTGTAGCAGTTCCCCGCCAACCCTGACCGGTCCCTGGGCCGCGCCGGCATTTACCCGTGACAATTCGCTTTCCGGCTTGTAGCTACTCATGAGATCGTCGATGCGGTGCATTTCCCGCATGACGGCAGCACTCAGTGCCTTACCCCGGGCCGTGTCCTCGGTCCACAGCTCGACGGTGATGGCCGTACCCATGATCGCGGCTTCCTCGCGGTACCAGTCGGCACCGGCAGTGGACAGGAAACCACAGAGGCAAACAAGGAGGAGGAACTTTGCAGTCGTCATGCACAACTGTATCGGTCAGTCGGCAGACAGGTTGAATTGCCGGACGGCCTGCACCGGCAGCCTTGTGCGGCCGTCCGGTACCGGGTTACCACTGCTACCGGATCCAGCCGGTAACCTGTCGCCACGAATTGCTCCGGACGAAGCCGCCCCTGCGATAATCTGCAGCGACCTGCAGGAGCACACCCGGGGCGCGACACTGCATCCTCGCGGGCAACTGTCAAATGCTACCGGCGACGATCGGGTTGAACGCGGTGAGACTGTCCATCAGGGCAGCATTGCCGAGACCGTGGTTGGGAAACAGACTGGCGAAGTTACCCTGCTCCCCGTGCAGAGCCATGTAGTTGAGGATTACCGTCTCGACCAGCAGATTGACCTGATTGGCGGCCGGGGTGGCACTGGTTTCCACGGAGCCGTCGGCGCGGAACCGGCCGAGCTGCTGGTGGCGTGCCTGCTCGACCAGATCGGCGCCCAGCAATGTCGGGCGTGATCCGGGATTATAGACCAGGAAGAATGACGCGGCAGTGGAAGAGTTGTCACCGGTCCAGACGCCCTTGCCACCGCCGGTCACGGTATCGTCGGTCATGCCGTTGCTGAACACGGAGCCATCACTGAACACATAAACCATCAGCGGCACACCACTGCCGTTATTGGCACGTGCGGCATATTCAAGACAGGCACCGATGCAACGGCCGGCACGCAGATCGCGCAACTCGCCGGTGGCACGGTCACCGGTATGGTAATCATAACCACCCATGGTAATGGTGCCGGCACCGGCGAAACCGTTGACCACCATCTTCATCACGGAGGCTGTCTTGCGGAATTCGCCGTCACTGTCGAACTCGGCCTGGCTGAATATCCCGCCCGGGCCGACAATATCGGGATCCAGCGCGGGATTCAGCGTAGTGGGGTCGCCGAAGCGGTCGGCGATATCGGCCGCCTTCACATAACCGCACTGCACCAGGTCCTTGATGACGGCATCAGCAGTCAGTTTGGTATCCACACTGTCCAGTTTCATCCGGCTGATGCGTTCGATAGATTCCATCACCGCCACGGCATCACCCTGGTTCAGCACCCCTATGAGCTGGCCGGTATCGACCATACCGGTGACATCCGACGGCCGGTCTACCTTGGTCGGACGGATGGCGGGATCGATCAGCATCGCGGGTGCCATGGAATTTCCGCCGGAATCGGAACTACGCGAACCGATGAGGGTCAGCAGGCTGCCATCGGCACCGGCCCGCGCGATCCCGTACATGGGATTGTGCGGGTTGTTGCCGGTATCGTTATCGGAACGTGCAGGGATGATCGCCCCGTTGGTTTCCAGAGCCCGGTTCAGGGCCTTCTCCCGGATTCCCTGGAGCATGGCGCTGCTGGAATGAAATGCCAGTCCGAACTCGGTATTGATGAAATCATTGGTACCGGTCTGCGGATTGGCTACCATGGGTGCCATGTCACCCGGCAGCCCGAGTTTGCTGTAACCGGCCGTACTCAGGAAATCCAGTTGCCCACCCTGCTGCCCTACCAGGACATTGGAACCGGAAAAATTGGCACCACCGGCGAGATCGAAGCAGATGAACGGGATCTTGCCGGCGCCGAGCGACTTGATACCGCAGGCGGTCTTGAGCGCCTCGATATCCTCCGACAGGGCAGCGGCGGCCTGGCGCGGGCTGGCAAACAGGCCGAACAGGGTCGGCGCCGTCACCAGGCCCAGCCCCGTGGCGAATCCCTGCGCCAGGAAATCGCGACGGCTGACCGGCCGGCCGTGATGATTCAGGCGCAGCGGCTCATCCGGTAACAGGGGGGTGCGTTTTCTGGCCATGCAGATCTCCTCAGTGATAATCCTATTGCAACAGCATGACGGCGCTGCCAAGCGTTGCCGCGCAGGTCGCCTTGACAATCTGTTCGGTGCGCGCAGCGGTCGCGCAGGTCGGTGCGGGTCCCATGGCACAGGCGGTCAGGGCCAGTATGAGGTTATCGAGTTCAACGGTAACCTCGGCGGGGTCCGGCTGGGTTGTCACCCCGATGTTCATCATCCGGTTCAGCAGCGGAACGATGACCAGGTCACGCTGCGCGGCACTGTTGAAGGCATTATCCGCCGTATCGCTGAATACGAAGCCGGGAAAGTAATCGGCACGCAGGGTCTGTCCCTGGTCGTCCAGCAGCGCGCTGCAGTATTCGATAGCGAGTTGCGAGACCGCCATCTGATGTGCCGAAAGGAAACCCTCGATGTTCTCCACTGCCGGCAGTTGCTGCTTGACGGTCTCGAATACGGTCTCGACACCGGCCTGTTCACGGCTGACGCCGGTAAGCACCGACATTGTGGCATCGATCTCATCGAAATTACGCACTCCGATATCCGCGACTTTGGGCAGGTCCGGTGGCGGCAGTGGCTGCAGGGGCGCCGCTTCGGTCACCACATGGGTGTTGTCACCGAGCACCTCGAAGGTCAGGAAAAACTCGTCTTCTTCCGGCCCCTTCTCCAGCGCGATGATGGAACCGAGATCGGAGAGCTTCTGCCCGCTACCCGGCGTATAGAACGCACTGCTAAGCGCGGTATCCAGGTGACTCCAGGCCTGGCCTACGACGGCTTCCTTGCCATTGATGCCGATGCGCATACCGGCGATCGGGATGTTGTCCGGACTGGCCGCCGCATCGAGACTGATAAAGAACGGCTGATTGAACAGGTAGCTGTAACTGTCGAACTGGCTGACCTCGAACACAATGTAACTGTCCGGGATACCGGTAAGCCCGGATACGCTGAACAGCAGGAAAAACTTTTCGCCGACGCCGGCAGCGAAATTCTGCATGATCTGCTCGGAGGTAAGTGCCCGGTTGTGAATCGCAACCAGGCGCAACTTGCCCTGCCACTGGCGATTGCCGGAGACTTCGTTGCCGAGAACGAAGGCGAAGCTGCTGTCCCAGTCGATCAGGCTGCCGCCCGCAACGGCGTCGAGATCATCGGTAAACACACCGTTGACGTAGAGGCGGCGCCCGTTTACCGGATCGTAGGTGGCCACGACATGCTGCAGGGTTGCCTGCAGGTCCTCGTCTGCATCGGCGGTAGACAGCGCCGGATCGCCATTGCCATCGGTGTTGGTACTGCGCTGCAGGTAGTCATAGTTGTACAACGTCTGCCCCAGGGTGAAGTTACGTGCGTCGGTGCCGGCGGAATAGCTGATGATGCGCGCCGGTCCCTCCTGGGTGACATTCGCAGGCACCACCCACGTCTCGATGGAATATTCGCCGGTCGCGGTAATCAGGTCATGCAGTTTCCGGCTGTTCGCGGTACTACCCTGCGCCTTGCCGCCGGTTATGTCGATGCCCCAACCACCGACCCAGCCGACATTGCCACTCAGGGTCAGATCCAGGGCCGGACTGACGCCACTGGTGTCATAAGCGGTGGTCCCCGAGCCGGTCTTGAATTTATACAGCGCAATGACGTTGTTTTCGACACGGCTGCCGCCACTCGCCACGATGCCGTCCGGCAGCGTCAGGGCCTTGCTGGTGACAAGTTGTGGATCCACCTGCGTAACAGGGACCTGATCGGAAAATGCAGTGATCGCTGCCTGCATTTCGTCCGCATCGCCCTGACAGTTACTGGTCCAGCAGTTGTGGAACTCGTCACGCAACCGTACGACAAAGCGCGAGTTGGCCGGGTTATCAAGATCCATTTTGGATCTTGCCGCGGCATACGCCGCGTCCGGGTCGCTGGCAGCGAAGAAGGGCGACTGGGCATTCTGGGCGGACTCCACATGACAACCTGCGCAATGCGCCATGAGCAGTGGATGGACCGTACTGCCGAACAGTGTGGAAGCAGCCGGGAAGTTCTTGCTCGATGCCGGGTCCTTGATAACCGGGGGCAGTAACTCGATGATGTTACCGGCGCTCACGCCATCACCGGCCCAGGCCGTGATGTATGCGGTAATGACATCACCGCAGGCACTGTCACTCTGCAGCCAGCAGTTGTGCCCGCCGGCCACCTTGGTGACCATGCGCGAGTTCCCCGGCGAATCCAGATTGACGATGCTGTTAGCCTCGGAATAGGCCAGATTGATGTTATCGGTGCGCACAAAGTTGGGGGACTGCCCGCCGGTACCATGGCAGGCGCCGCAACGATTCTGGTCAACCAGGTTGTCCCAGAGATTGAGCTTGAATGATTGTACATCCGCGGTAGACGCCGCCGGGCCGGCATAGGTCTGGACCGTTGTCGTGTTGCTGGTTACCGGGTTCTTGGCGGTACTGCCACCGCCGCAGCCGGCAAGGACCACAAACAGCAGGGACAGTGTCACTGTCAGGATGTTACGGAAGTGGCTTGCGGCGTGCTTGTGTTTCATGTGTCAATCACCCATGCAGTAGACCGCGGCTTCGGCAAACGCGGTTTTCATGTTGTAGTTATCCGCCCTGAAATCAGCGGCAATGGCAGCGACCTGGCTACGGTCATTGCTATCGCCCGGCTCACGCAGGCACACGGTCCGGAATACCTTTTTCACCTGGCAACTGGCGAAGGCATCGCTGTTGGCCAGTTCCGTACCAAGTGATTTCGCACCGCTGCCTGAACCCGGGAGCCCATTGTCCCAACCCAGCAGGGCATTCTGGCCGTTGCGCCAGTAGTTGTCCCAGTGATCGTCCGGGGTGATATAGCCGTACTTGAAGGTATCGGCGTTGATGTGGTACTTGGGCTGCACCACGCCGGGGGTATAGTGAATGCGCTGGCTGGAATCATCGAAGTTGTAGTAGGCAAATGCCTGCGCCATCGGATCCATGCCGCTGTGGCAACCGACACAGCTGTTCAGGAAAATGCGGCTGTCACCCCCGGGACTGCGTGATACATCCTGGCGAATCCGGTCGGGCGTGCGGCTGGTGTCCTTGAGCTGTTCCAGGTCATAACAGAGGTGGTTCAGCAAGGTGAAGCGGAACATGGCGCGATTGGTACCGGCAATAAAAAAGGCAGCGGCGCCAGCCCGGGTAGTCATCACACCAGCCGTGGCATCCAGCGGCAGATCGGTAACGACCGACTGCGCCATCGGGACCAGCCCGGACTGCAGATCGACCCCCTGCTCTTCCATGGTCGTGTAATGATTGTTATCGGTCATCGAGTACGGCGGCAGGCCGAGACCGGCATCACCGACGTACACCAGATCTGCTGACAACAGCTGATTGAACGGCACTTCATCACGGATCATGCCGATCACGGTTGCACTGTAGTCGTTCAGCGGCACGAATACCGTCTGGTCACGATTGGTCCAGGGTGCTGCGAAATTCTTCAGGGTCACGTTGTAGAAGGCGCTGTTGTCCATTGCCATGAAGGCCGCACCCAGTTCGTCGCCGGTAACGATGGCGGCTTCCATGGCATCCAGTACGGCAGCAGAAGGCGGCACTCCCGCGATGCGGTCGTGTAGTCGTCGTGCCTGGCGACGTTCTAAATCACCGGCCATTACCGCCGTATAGAAATCACAGCACAGCCAGATTACCAGCAGCCACCTGACTATGTGCATCGTAGGAGTATTCCGTATGAAAGTATTATCCGACATTACTCTTTCCTGTCCTGAATTCATCAAGGCCGATCAGTCAGCCAGCACTTTTCGCCTTCCGTCGCGCCCCTTCCGGATAACCGGCTCCATCAGGAGAGTGGCTCATCCCCGTATCACTGGTGATAGATCCTGAGGTTTGTAAACCCGGGTTTCTGTGATTAAGTTCGCGGAATGGCTCTCGGTTACTACCCTATAGTGCAACTGCGACACGGGTAGTGCGCACAACAGGAACCCGGTCACATTCACACACTGCAGCATATGTTGTGCTTGTTCTGCGATGCATCCACTTGCCAGCGCAGCAGGGTGATATATGAAACCAGTACCTGAAAAATCCGTCCACAATGTCATGGCGGGCAGCCAGCTCGCACTGGCCGGCTTGTCATGTCTGTTTATTGCCGCCTGCGGTGGCGGCGGCCAGAAGGCCGATCCCTTTGTCAGTGATTCCGGAGTTGCCTATGTAAGCCGGCCGCTGGTGACCAACGCCACCGGCGTGGTGGAACAACCCGATATCCGGGAAGCTCTGGCTTTCAATCCCGGCGCTGACCTCTACTATCGTGAGCTCGCCTCACCCAGCGCAGCAGAGCATAACGTGACCGGATCGTTTACCGGCGGACTGGGTGACGTCAAGGACGTCGAGGTTTCCTATGACGGCAACATGCTGCTGTTTGCCATGCGGGCACCCGAGATCGAAGGCGCGGATCCGGAAGATCAGCCGACCTGGAATATCTGGGAGTACGGGACCGGCTCCAGACAACTGCGCCGTATCATTCCTTCCGATATCACCGCGGAAGCCGGTCAGGACATTGCTCCCCATTACCTGCCCGACGGTCGTATTATTTTTTCCTCTACCCGGCAGCGACAGTCGAGGGCGGCATTGCTGGATGAAGGCAAGCCACAGTTCACCGCCCTGAATGAGGACCTCAATGAACACGCGCTGGTGCTGCATGTCATGAACAGCGACGGCAGCGACATTCACCAGGTGTCGTTCAACCAGAGTCATGACCTGGACCCGTCCGTATTGTCCAGCGGTGAGGTGGTATTCAGCCGCTGGGACAACATGGGTAGCCGCAATGCCATCAGCCTCTACAAGATGTATCCGGACGGTACCGGATTGCAATTGCTGTATGGCGCACACAGTCATGATACCGGCACCAATGACAGCGAGGTGCACTTTCTGCAGCCGCGGGAACGGCGGGACGGACGTTTGCTGACGATCGTGTTGCCCATGACTGGATCCTATCGCGGCGGCGATCTGATGCTGATCGACACCGGGCGCTACATCGAGAATGACCAGCCCTTGGCAACCAGCCAGGGTATCCTGACCGGTCCCGGTCAGGTATCGGCCACCGCCAACAAGGTCCACACCGATAACAGCATTTCGCCTGGCGGGCGGTTCAGCTCCGCCTGGCCGTTGCATGACGGGACAGACCGGTTGCTGGTCAGCTGGAGCGGATGCCGCCTGGTGGAGAACAACACCATTGTGCCGTGCACCGCCGACCGCCTCGCGAAACCCAATGCGAAGGAGGCGGCACCGCTGTACGGTATCTTTCTCTACGACCGCGATGAGGATACCCAGCTTCCGGTGATAACCCCGAAGGAAGGTGTCATGTATACCGATGTGGTGGTTGCGGAACCACGCGCCCTGCCGGCGATCATCTTTGACAAGGCGCCCGGGGTGGAACTCGACGCGCAACTCGTCAGCGAGGATGCTGGCGTACTCAATATCCGCAGCGTATACGATATCGATGGCATGGATGCGGCGCTTCCCGATATCGCCACACTGGCCGATCCGGCGCTGACCCTGGCCGATGATCGACCGGCACGTTTCCTGCGTATCGTCAAGGCAGTCAGCATCCCGGATGACACGGTCGTGGATCTGCCCGGCACCGCGTTTGGTCGTAGCAACGCACAGCTGATGCGCGAAATCATCGGTTATGTGCCGGTGCAGCCGGATGGCTCTGTCCGGGTCAAGGTGCCAGCCAATGTTCCGCTGGCCATCAGCGTGCTGGACCGGGAGGGACGGCGTATCAGCGATCGCCACCAGAACTGGCTGCAACTGCGCGCCGGCGAAACCGTACATTGCAACGGCTGTCACGAACATGACACGGGTGTCCCGCACGGACACCCCGAAGGCACCCTTTCGGCTTATACCGGTGCGCCGCTAACCGGTCCACCCTTCCTCCACACCGACCCGGCCCTGTTCGCCAATTTCGGTGAGACCATGGCCGAGACACTCACCCGCATTGATCCAGCAGCACTGTCGCCGGCGACCGATCTTGTCTATGAAGATGTCTGGACTGACCCGGCCACTGCCGGCCGCCCGAAGGATACCGGATTCGCACTCACCTACGCCGCTCTCGCCACGCCCGCGCCGGCCACACCTGCCTGTCAGAGCGCCTGGCACAGCCTGTGCCGTACGGTAATTCACTACGAGCAGCACATTCACCCTCTGTGGGGTCGCGACCGCGGTGCCGCTACCTGCACCAATTGCCACACGACCCGAGATGCGGGCGGTGCCCTGATGGTCGCGGATGCACAGCTCGACCTCACTGACGGGCTGTCGGGTGAGGTATCCGCTCACTTCCAGTCCTACCGTGAACTGCTGTTCAACGATTTTGCCCAGGACATCATCAGCGGCACCCTGCAGGACATCCTGGTGGCGGGACCGATCGATCCAGCCACGGGTTTGCCGACGCAGGTACGCGTACCGGTAAGTCCGTCGATGTCGGCCGCCGGGGCGCTGGCAAGCAGTGCCTTCTTCGACCGCTTTGCAGTCGGGGGGACACATGCCGGATTTCTCGAGACCGCCGAACTGCGTCTGATCGCGGAATGGCTGGATATCGGCGCACAGTATTACAACGATCCGTTCGCAGTACCTCAGAATTGAGCGGATCACGCCGATCTACATGTCATTCAACACTGCCGGCCATGTATGCACCATGCACAGACTCCTGTTCCTCCTCGCGCTGCTTCACAGCATCATCGCGATACCGGCCGGCGCGGAGGAAGCATTTTTCACGGTGCAGGTCGCTGAACCGTTCATCGAGTTGCATACCGGTCCGGGACGGGGTTACCCGGTATTTTATGTGGTGGAGCGCGGTGAACAGGTCAGCGTTATCAAGCGCCGTACCGACTGGTTCCGGGTACGCACCAGTCGCGGCAAGGAAGGCTGGGTCAGCCGTGCGCAGATGGCACAGACATTGACGGCTACCGGAATACCGACACACTTCGCCGAGCCCGGTATCGGCGATTTTTCCGAACGTCGCTGGGAAGCGGCACTGCTGGGCGGTCGCTTCGACGGCGTGGATATCGCCACTGTCTACGGCGCCTACGCCTTTACCTCCAACCTGTCGGGCGAACTGGCTGTATCACAGGTGTTCGGGGATTATTCAGACAGTATCCTGGGCACCCTCAGCCTCGTGGCCCAGCCGTTTCCGGAGTGGCGCCTGTCACCGTTTTTTTCAGTGGGTACCGGCCTGATCTACACCGACCCGAATGTCACCCTCGTGGAAGAGGACAGCCGGACCGATCAGGTCGGCAGTGTGGGTGCCGGTGTGCGCTGGTATCTGACGCGGCGTTTCATCCTGCGCGCAGAATACCGTCGCTACACCGTTTTTCAGGACAAGGATGACAACCAGGAGACTAACGCATGGCAAGCAGGCATTGGATTTTTCTTCTAAAACCTGCCGCTGCGCTGGCAGGCGCGCTGCTGCTGCAGGCCTGTTCCCTCCTGCCGGCGGATGAGCCCGTGCGCGGCGACACCGGACCGGTGATCGAGCCGGAACTGCAGCGCCGCAGCATTACCGAGGCAGACATCGACAGCGAAGACTTCGAGGTCGGTGTATTTGCCGGCATGATGAATGTGGAAGACTTTGGTACCAACCCCGTCTACGGGGCCCGCGCGGCCTACCACATCACCGAGGATTTCTTCACCGAAGGCGCACTCGGACGCACCGACACTGACAAGACCAGCTATGAAAAGCTCAGCGGGGGTGCCGAGATCCTCAGCGGCAGTGACCGCAAGCTGACCTACTACAACATCTCGCTGGGCTACAACCTGTTTCCGGGCGAGGCGTTCTTCGGCAGCGGCCATGCCTTCAACACGGCCCTGTTCGTGATTGCCGGCATCGGCAATACCGAGTTTGCCGATGACAGTCACTTCACCGTTAATTTCGGCGTCGGCTACCGCTTCCTGCTGACCGACTGGATCGCCCTGCGCATTGACGTACGCGATCACACCTTCAAATCCGACCTGCTGGGCACGGACGAGAGGAAGCACAATCTCGAGGCCACCGGCGGAGTAAGTATTTTCTTCTGATGAGGAGCACTGCAGTGGAACCATTCGTCTCCGCTCCCGGAGTGAGGGCGGGAACCCGTACCAGTCATAGAGGGAGGTGTAATATGAAGACGTTTTCGAAACAGCTTGGTGTTTCCCTGCTGGCCGGCTGCCTGCTGGCACTGCCGGTCATGGCCGGCATGACCAACGGCAGCGCTCCCGACTTCACCCTGAAAAGCGCGAGCGGTGAGAACCTGAAACTCAGCGAATATCGCGGTGAGGTGGTGCTGATCAACTTCTGGGCCTCCTGGTGCGGTCCCTGCCGCCAGGAAATGCCCCTGCTGGATGAACTGCACCAGCGCTATAAATCACTGGGGTTCACCGTGCTCGGTGTGAATGTCGAGGAAGATTCAAGCCAGGCCCGCAAGCTGCTGCAGGACCTGCCGGTAAGTTTCCCGGTACTGTTCGACGATCAGAGCCGTGTCAGCCGACAATATGACGTGGTCGCCATGCCCAGCACCGTACTGGTCGACCGTAACGGCCAGCTGCGCTATCTGCACCAGGGTTACAAACCGGGCCTGGAGGATGTTTATCTCGAACAGGTACGCGAGCTGATCCGCGAATGAAGCCGCTGCACCGCATCCTGATGATCCTGCCACTACTGGGCGTACTGCTGTGTACCGGGTGTGCGGACCTGGAGCCGTGGGTGAAGCCCTATGAGCGCACGCACCTCGCCGACCCGATCATGAACCTGAACCGCGACCCGGTGTCCAGCGCCTACCTGACACATGTCTACCAGGCACGCGAAGGGGCACGCGGTGCCGAGGGTGGACATGGAGCCGGATGTGGCTGCAACTAGCGACTTCTTCCGGCGGGCCGGCAGTGTGTTCGCACTGCTGTTCGCAGCCATCCCGGCCGCGGCGGGCGTCCTGCCCGATGACCGGGCCGACATCCTGTACCACTCCTACGATGGCGGCGGTGTGAAGGTCACCGGCCCTTCCATCCTGGTATTGAAAAAGCTCGGGCAGAACGTCGCCGTGACCGGGAACTACTATGTAGATTCGATCAGCAGTGCCTCCATCGACGTGGTCACCACGGCCAGCAAGTATGATGAAGATCGCAGGGAAGTATCGGCTGGTATCGACTACCTGCATGGCAATTCGACCATGAGCCTGTCCTATACCAACAGCAACGAGGATGACTATCAGGCCAATACCGCCAGTGCCGGCGTCAGTATCGACATGTTCGGCGACCTGACCACCGTAAACCTGGGCTACGCGCGCGGCTGGGACACGGTCGAGAACAACAATGACCCGTCCTTCGCGAAAGATATCGACCGCCAGAATTACCGGGTCGGGCTGTCACAGATCATCACCAAGGACCTGTTGCTGGATTTTGCCTTTGAAACGATTACCGAGGAGGGATTCCTGAACAATCCATACCGCTCGGCACGCTATCGCGACCCGACCAGCCCGGTCGGCTACAGCTACGAACCGGAGGTCTACCCGAAGACGCGCACCAGCAATGCACTCGCCATCCGGCCACTGTATTTTCTTCCCTACCGCGCCTCGCTGCATAGCGAATACCGCTTCTATCACGATACCTGGGGAATCACGGCACACAACATCGAGGTGGGCTATACCCACCCCTTCTGGAACCGCTGGACCCTCGATGTCAGCTATCGCTACTACACGCAGTCATCGGCCGATTTCTACAGCGACCTGTTCCCGCGCCAGGATTCCCAGAATTACCTGTCCAGGGACAAGGAACTGAGTAACTTCGACGATCATACCGTCGGACTGGCCCTGAGTTACGAATTCATCCAGGACGGCTGGCGCTTCATCGACCGCGGCAGCCTGAGCCTGTCCTGGGATCATATCTGGTTCCACTACGACGACTTCCGCGACGTCCGGGACAGCAGCCGCCCGCCCGGCAAGGAAAAACTCTACAGCTTCAATGCCGACGTTCTGCAGGCCTACCTTTCCTTCTGGTTCTGACGGTTGATAACGGCGTTAAGCTCAGGCCGGTTGCAGGCTGTAGCCGCGCAGGCGGCGGGAAAAGTCCTGCAGCGCGGCAATGCCGGTTGCCTCGGCCTGCTGACACCAGTCCTGCAGTGCCTTGACCAGGTTCTCCTGGCTGATGGCCTTGCGCGCCCAGATCGATTGCAATTGCTGGCGATACTGGTAAACGATCTTCAGGTCATTGAACCGGGCAAGGATCTGCTCCAGGCGGCCGCGGGCACGCTCGTTGATCAACGAGGCATCACGAATCAACAGACTGCGGGCGCGCCGCAGTAACCGCCTGCAGGAATCGTCACACTGCCTGCGTTCCTGCCGCAGTACCGGCCGAATGACCTCACGCGCATAATTGGCCATGACGTGCATGCGATTCACGACTACGGCCCGCACGGTATCCATATCGATAATGTCCTTGCCGGCCAGGATTAACGGCCGCGGCGCCACCTTTTTGACCCGCGCCAGCCCCATCCGTGACAACAGCCGGATATAGAACCAGCCCAGATCGAATTCCCACCACTTACTGGAAAACCGTGCCGACGCCGGAAAGGCATGATGATTGGCATGCAGTTCCTCGCCCCCGATAATGATGCCGACCGGCGTGATATTGCGGGCGGCATCCGGTGATTCGAAATTGCGATATCCCCACCAGTGACCGATGCCGTTGATCACGCCGGCCGCCCAGAACGGGATCCACACCATCTGTACCGCGTACAGCACCAGGCCGGGAATACCGAACAGGACGAGGTCCAGCACCAGCATGAGCGTGATACCCAGCCACGGGAAACGCGCATACACGTGACGCTCCAGCCAGTCATCCGGTGTTAGGTGTCCATAGTGCTCCAGGGTCTCCGGCTTGGCCGATTCCTGCCGGTAGAGTTCGGCCCCCTGCCACAATACCTTGTGAATGCCGAGCACCTGGGGACTGTGCGGGTCTTCCGGGGTTTCGCATTTCGCGTGGTGCTTGCGGTGTATGGCCACCCATTCCCTGGTCACCATGCCGGTCGTCATCCACAACCAGAAACGGAAAAAGTGACCGACCACCGCGTGCAGCTCCAGGGCACGATGCGCCTGGTGCCGGTGCAGATAGATGGTGACACTGGCGATGGTCACATGGGTCAACACCAGACCCGCGACCACCAGCGCACCCGTTGACAGGTGCATGACACCACCATTGCCCAGAAATTCGAGTATTGACTGAATCATTTGCCCTCCTCAGCAGGCTTGTTGGCTGACAGTCTATCACAGTGGCTTACCGATCCCGCTTCAGCAGCAGATTGCCCGTGTTGTCGCGGTGACAACTCCAGCCAGAAGCTATATAGGTGGTAGCTACCGTCTCCGTTATCAAGGCCGGACCGGCGAGTTTCTGCCCGACCGGCAGGTTTTCTCGTATCCATACAGTCACTTGTGTCGCATGACCGGCAAGCTGTTCGTGCCGGGGCACGGTCCCGTCGGTCGTCGCCGTCCCCACCTCCGGCAAGGTAATCGCCGGTGGCCGCCCGTGCAGATTGCAGCGGATATTGACCAGTTCAACTGCGGCCTGGAGGCGATGTCCGTAGCGCTGTTCATGAGCTGCATGAAAAGCCTGCCGGGTAGGTTCCAGTCCCTGCCAGGCCAGGTTGAGGGTATACGACTGCCCCTGGTAGCGCAGATCCAGACTGAAACCGGTCTCGACCTCAGCGGCAGGAATACCTTCCGCAACCAGCGCCTCCCGGCCCTTGTCGGCCAGTGCCTGCAGCTGCCCTTCCAGGAAAGCTTCCTCGAATCCTGCGAGCGCGCCGGCGAGGGTGTGCGATAACTGCCGGGCACGCGGCGCGGCCAGCATCCCCAGCGCGGACAGCACCCCGGCATGAATGGGAACCAGGGCCCGCGTCATACCCAGCGCCTCCGCCAGGGCACAGACATGCAGTCCCCCGGCACCTCCGAAGGAAACCAGCACATGGTCGCGCGGGTCCACACCGCGCTGGACGGAGATCACCCGCAGGGCCTGAGCCATGTGTTCGTTGGCGATGTCGATGATGCCCTGCGCGGCCGTCGCAACCGGGAGGCCCAGCGGCTCCGCAATAGTCGCAACCGCCCGTTCGGCAGCCTTGGGGGCGAGTGTCATGGCCCCGCCGAGAAAGGCATCCGGGCGCAGCCGCCCCAGTACCAGATTGGCATCGGTTACCGTGGGTGCACCCCCCCCCTGACCGTAACAGGCGGGGCCCGGCACTGCCCCCGCTGATTCCGGCCCCACCTGCAACAGGCCGCCGGCATCGATCGCCGCAATGGAACCACCACCCGCGCCGATAGTATGCATGTCCACCATGGGTACCGCGACCGGCCAGGGCCCGATATGCCCCTCGGAGGTCAAGCGGATTTCACCCTCGATCAGCGCCACATCCGTGGAGGTACCGCCCATGTCAAAACTCAGCAATCGGGTGGCCCCGGTCTGGCGGCCGATAAAACGCGCGCCCATCAGACCCCCGGCCGGTCCCGACAACAGCAGGTGCACTGCCTTGCGCCCGGCCAGCCCGGCGCTCAGAGTGCCGCCGGAACTCTGCATGACGGTTACCGCTGCCGGTTTCAGTTGCCGGTTGAGCCGTTGTAAATAACCATCCACCAGGGGGCCGACCCAGGCATTCAACCAGGTGGCGATGCCGCGTTCATATTCCCGGTATTCGGGGAGCACCGCCGAAGAGCGGGAAACAAACACTCCCTGCGGCAGCCACGACTCGATGGTGCGCTCGTCCGCCGCATCCAGGAAGGAGAACAGCAGGTTGATGGCCACGGCCTGCGGCTGCAACGTTGCGATCTCGCGCTGTAACCGCTCCCGGTCCGCCAGGGTCAGTTCGCTCACCTGTCTCCCGTCCGCGCCCATGCGTGCCCCCACCTCGAGGCACAATTCCCGGGGCACGGGGGGCGGCAGCGGCTCCGGTTGCAGATTGTAGAGTTCCCGGCGAGCCTGGCGACCGATGGTCAGGACATCGCGCAGGCCGGCATTGGTGATATAGGCGGTACGTACCCCCTTGCGTTCCAGCACCGCATTGGTTGCCACGGTCGAGCCGTGGACAAGCTGCAGTCCCTCCATGGACAGACCCAGGTCGGCGATTCCCTGCAGGATGGCCTGCTCCGGTGCCTGCGGTGTGGACAATACCTTGTGCACACGCAAGGAGCGGCCGTCGAACAGCACGAAATCGGTGAAGGTCCCCCCGGTGTCAACACCCAGCAGCATGCCGGCTCCAGGCCCTGGACTCACCCGGTTGCGCCGGAACGGATGGTGGATAATTCACTGAAGACTCCATAAGCTACTCTACGGCCTGTTGAACGGCAGGTCACACATCCGCACATGATTTCGATGCGCGCCCCTTAACACGGCATAAATTCGTATTATAATCCGCACAGTTTGCTTTCACCGATATACCTGACATAACCGCTACCATGCAGAAGGAAGTGCTGGTCCACGTCGAACACCTGTACCGCTATTACGGCCAGACCCTGGCCGTCGAGGATGTCGGTTTCGAGCTGGCAAAGGGCGAAGTGCTGGGATTTCTCGGACCGAACGGGGCCGGCAAATCCACCACCATGCAGGTCATCACCGGGAACCTGGCACCTACAACCGGGCAAATCAGCATCCATGGCATCGACCTGCTGGACAGCCCGAAGCGCGCCAAGCACGAGATCGGCTACCTGCCCGAGCAGCCGCCGGTCTACCGGGAACTGACCGTGGATGAATACCTGCGTTATTGCGCGCGGCTGCGTCGCATCCGGCGGGGTCACATCAGCAAGGTCATGGCAACCGCACGGGAACGCTGCGGCCTGGAGGATGTCAGCCACCGGCTGATCGGCAACCTCTCCAAGGGTTACCGGCAACGCGTCGGAATCGCGCAGGCCATCCTGCACACCCCTGCCGTGGTGGTTCTCGATGAACCGACCGTCGGTCTCGACCCCATCCAGATACGTGAAATCCGCGCCCTGATAAGGGAACTCGGCAAGGAACATGGCATTATCCTGTCCACGCACATACTGCCGGAAGTACAGGCCACCTGTAACCGGGTACAAATCATTCACCAGGGCAAACTCGTGTTTGCGGACAGCATTGCCGGACTGGAACAGCGCATGAACGCCACCAGCCTGATTGCCGGTTTTCGTGGCACTCCGGAAATGGCAGACCTGCAGCAGGTCCCCGGCGTCAGCCGCGCAGAAGCCGTGAGCGATGGCCGGGTACGCCTTCACTTTGCGGACACCGATCCCTCCGAGGCGCTGATCGAGCAGGCGGTTGCCAGGCACTGGCGCCTGCATGAACTCAGTCCCGAACGGCGCACCCTGGAACAGATCTTTATCGATCTGACCTGTTCGGAAGACACTGCCGCCGCCGGCATGGAAGCCGCCCGATGATCTTCACCATCGCCGGCCGCGAATTGCGCAGCCTGTTTCTGTCGCCGCTGGCCTGGGCCATCCTGGCCGTGGTGCAATTCATCCTCGCCTACCTGTTTCTCTCGCAGATCGATGCCTACCTGGCCGTGCAGCCACGACTGGCGGCCATCGAGGGAGCACCCGGGGTGGCGGACCTCATTATTGCGCCGCTGTTTGCCGACGCCGCCATCCTGCTGCTGCTAATCACCCCGCTGATCTCCATGCGGGTCCTCAGTGAGGAACGCCGCAACCGGACTCTCAGCCTGCTGTTTTCCGCACCGGTGTCGATGACAGAAGTTATCCTGGGTAAGTACCTGGGTCTGCTCGCGTTTTTCCTGATTCTGCTGTTACTGCTGGCCCTGATGCCGCTGTCGCTGCTGGCCGGCACCGACCTCGATCTCGGCAAGCTCGCCGCCGGCCTGCTCGGCCTGATGCTGCTGCTGGCAGCGTTTTCCGCAATCGGCCTGTTCATGTCGGCATTGACCGAACAGCCCACGATCGCCGCCATCAGCACCTTCGGACTGCTGCTGCTGTTGTGGATCATCGACTGGGCCGGCAGCAGCGGGAACCAGGCCAGCGGGCTGTTTGCCTACCTGTCCATGCTGCGCCATTACGAAGCCCTGCTCAAGGGCCTGTTTAACAGTACCGATGTGCTGTATTACCTGCTGGTGACCAGCCTGTTTCTCGGCCTCAGCATCCGCCGCCTCGACGCAGACCGACTGCAGCACTAACCCTTCATGGAAATCACACCCCGCTCCCGCCTCCTGTTGCGCCTGCAGACCTGGGTGTTCGCCGTACTGTTTGTCGGCATCATCGGACTGCTGGGCTGGCTCAGCACCCGCTATGTCTATCAGGCAGACTGGTCGGCCGGCAGCCGCAATACCATTTCGGAGGATTCCCGCCAGCTGCTGGATACCATGACCGGCAGCATCACCATCACGGCCTTCGCGCGCGATGACGAATTGCAGCGCAAGCAGATCAAAAACCTGATCGGCAGTTATCAGCGTTTCAAGCCGGATATCACCCTGGATTTCGTCAATCCGGACACGGCACCCGAGCGGGTGCGCAGCGAGGGTATTACCGCGGATGGTGAGGTGGTCGTCAGCTACCAGGGACGCAGCGAACACGTAAAACGGCTGACCGAGCAGCAATTGAGCAATGCCCTGTTGCGCATCTCGCGCCAGAGCGACCGCTGGATCGTGTTTCTGGCTGGACACGGTGAACGGGACCCGCAGGGTGAAGCCAACTTCGACCTGGGGCTGTTTGGCAAGGCACTGGAACGCAACGGCCTGAATGTTCAGCACATCAATCTGGCCGAGGCCGCCATTCCGTCGAACACCAGCGTGCTGGTGATTGCCAATCCCAGGGTCAACCTGCTGCCGGGGGAAGTCGTCCTGCTGGGCAACTATATCGAGCAGGGCGGCAACCTGCTGTGGCTGGCGGAACCCGGCAAACCCCGCGGGCTGGAATTACTGGCGGAAAACCTGGGTATCGGGTTCCTGCCGGGCGTTGTCGTGGATGTCACCAGCCAGTTATTCGGTATCCAGAACCCCTCCTCGGTAGTGGTGACCGCTTATCCGAATCACGCAGTAACCCAGGAGCTGGATGCCGTCACGGTGTTCCCGGAAGCCGCCGCCCTGGAAATCCTCGAGAACGATACCTGGCGGACGACTCCACTGCTCTCTACCCCGGCCCGTTCCTGGACCGAAATCGGCGCACTGGAAGGCGAAGTCCGGTTTGATAAAGACAGCGACGAGCGTGCCGGACCACTGGATATCGCCGTTGCCATCACCCGCACCCCGGCAACCGATGCCGATGTGGATGATGCTACGCCGGCCCGGGAACAACGTATTGCCGTCCTCGGGGATGGGGACTTTCTCTCCAATACCTATCTCGGCAATGCCGGCAACCTGGACCTCGGGCTGAACCTGGTGCACTGGCTGAGCCATGATGATGCCTTTATCGATATCCGGGTCAGGGCGGCACCGGATATTACCCTGGAGCTGGGCAAGACCGCGCAGGCCGTCATCGGTCTGGGGTCCCTGATCGGGCTGCCGGTAACATTGCTCAGTCTGGGTATTTTCATCTGGTTCCGCCGGCGTCGCAGATGATGTCCACCCGCACCCTCCTCAACCTCGGGCTGGCCGCCCTTGCCTTTGCGCTGCTGCTGGTGGTGATCTACCAACCCGGTCTGGAACCCGAGGCCACGCCACAACCGATCACCACACATAATCCGGATACTGCCACAACGATTCATATCGAGCGCACCACACGCAACCCGCTGTCGTTCAACCGGCGGGATGGTCTCTGGTACCTGATGGTGGATGACACCGCGCTGCCCGCCTCGGAATTCCAGATACACGCCTTGCTACGCCTGCTGCAGGCCACCTCGGTAGCCAGCTACCCGGCCGGCAGCGTAGACCTGGCGGTACTGGGACTGGAACCACCCCTGGCCACGGTTACGATCGATGACGTGATAATCCATTTCGGCGCCACTGAATCCCTGGAAGAGCGACGTTATGTCCGGTTCGGCGATACCGTCTATATAATCAACGATCAGTACCAGCACCTGATTAATGCGGAACGCGCCGGTTTTATCGCCCGCAAGCTGCTGGCGGGACGGGGTGCCATCACCCGCCTGGAGCTACCGGACATGACCCTGGATTACACCGGAGACAATCACTGGGAACTCGATCCTGCTGACAGCCAGGTCAGCACAGATGCACTGCTACAGCTGATCGACAACTGGCAGAATGCCACGGCCCTGTATGTCCGTAGCCGCAACGGACAGCAAGCAACCGCAACCGTAACTCTCCACACCCGCGACCAGGACCAGCCACTCGTCCTGGAGTTCATCGCCCGCGCGCCGGAACTGGTCCTCGCTCGCCCCGACTGGGGTATCCAGTATCACCTCGGCGGCGGCCTTGCAAACGACCTGTTCAGCCTGCCGGAGTCGGGTTCGGAAAAAGAATAGCTGCACCCGCCGGGGAAGAAAGTCCTGCCGGTTACCGCGGCAACCAGTCCGCCTGATGTTATCCTGCCGGAATGCCCGAACTCCCCGAAGTCGAAACCACCTGTCGCGGTATTGCACCCCATATCATTGGCCGGAAAGTCGTCCGGGTCATCGTCCGTAACCCGCAACTGCGCTGGCCCGTATCCAAACGTCTGGGCAGGGAAATCCGTGGCCGCACCATCCACGCCGTTACCCGGCGCGGCAAGTACCTGCTGCTGAAAACCGACGCCGGTAGCGCCATCCTGCATCTTGGTATGTCGGGAAGCCTGCGTATCGTCCGCCCGGCATTACCGCCCGGCAAACACGATCATGTCGATATCGTGCTGCCCGACAACCGGGCCCTGCGCCTCACCGACCCGCGCCGTTTCGGCACCCTACTGTGGACCCGGCAGGTACCCGAACACCACAAACTGCTGCGCGACCTCGGACCCGAACCGCTGGGGGAAATTTTCAGCGGCGATTACCTCTACGGGCGTTCCCGCGGACGCAAGGTGGCCATCAAGCAGTTCATCATGAACAGCCATATCGTGGCCGGGGTCGGCAATATCTATGCCTGCGAGGCCCTGTTCCTGGCCGGCATCCATCCGCAACGTGCAGCCGGCCGCATCAGCAGGAAACGCCATGCCCGGCTGGCGCAAGCCATCCGGGAGGTCCTGCAACACTCCATCGCCCGGGGCGGTACTACGCTGCGTGATTTCGTCAATGGCCACGGGGAACCGGGGTATTTCAAGCTGCACCTGCATGCATACGCCCGCGCCGGTGAACCGTGCACCCGCTGCAGGACCCCGATTCGCGAAATACGCCAGGGCCAGCGATCGACCTGCTACTGCCCGGTGTGCCAGCGATGAGCCGCAGCCGCGTTGCACACAGCCGGCCACAGGCACCAAGCCGTATTCACCGCCAAACCCGTCCCAGGACCACCGATACAGTCTACACTGTGATATGAGAGCGGGTATCGAGCATGGCTGTTTACAGACAAATGTCACGCTGGTTGCCGGCGTTGCTGGTGGCATCACTTGCGGGTGGGATCGAAATGCGGGTGGCATCGCCGCAGCCGCCGGAGGGCAGGGCAGCGCCCGCCATGGTGCGGTTCTACGGCGTGGACCGCTCGGGAATGTCGGCCCCCGAGAACCCGCTGGCCTCGGGGTTCGCGCTGGATTCCAGCAGCCCCTTTGATCCGGCATCCCGGGAGAGCGGCGCAACCGCACAGCCGGGCAAAGCCGGGGATGCCTTGCCACCCCAATCCGAAAATCCGGAACTGCTGACCATCCGCCTGGAATACCCAAGCCAGCGGCGCCGGGATTCCTTCCGCCGGAAGCTGGATGAATTCCAGTGCGAACATCATGGTTTTTTCTATACCGCCGGGGGACGGTGTGTGTTTCCCGCATGGCCACGGACAACCCGGCTCGCGCGCGATCACCCGGGTCCGTGGACCCGGCAAATGAGCCGCGAACGAGGCATGCTCCCGGATACCAATGCCACCCGGTGATGCCCGGCTGAACCCGCCACCGGCATGGGCCGGTATCCACGCCGATCCGTCCTGCCCGACTATGTCGATGGTACGCCGGCTGCGCGCTGCGCTACTATCGACCCATGGACATACCCGCCGGTTTACTACCTGCTGCATGGCTCTGGTTCGCGGCCGTCGTCTATGGCCTGCTGCTTGCCAGCGCGCTGCTGACGGCACCGTGGTCGAAGCTGGCGGACAACGAGGCATCACACATCTATTTCGGCGCCGTAGCATGCGTCGCGGTGCTGTGGACCCTGCGCGCCGGTGTCGAGCCCGGCATGAACTATCACCTGCTGGCAGTCACCTCCCTGTGTCTGATGTTCGACTGGCAGTTCGCGTTGCTCGCGGTCAGCCTGGTATTGCTGGTCACGACCTGGCAGGGCCCGGCGGGCTGGGAGGCCTTGGCCGTCAATGCGCTGGTAATGGGCGCCGTACCCGTACTGTTTACCCGCACCCTGCTCCACTTCAGCCAGCGCCGGCTTGCGCATAACTTCTTCATCTATATCTTTTTAAATGCCTTCCTGGCCGGCGCACTGTCGATGCTGTTGTGTGGACTCGCCGCAACGGCCGTGCTTGCCCTGGTGCACAGTCAGACCCCGGGTAGCCCCGCAGGTAACTATCTGCAGATAATACCCCTGCTGATGTTCGGGGAGGCGTTTCTTAACGGTATGGCAATGACGTTGCTGGTAGCCTACAAGCCGCGCTGGGTGGCAACTTTCCATGACCGCTGGTATCTACAGGGTAAATGAGACAAGCAGCGCAGCCATCTGGCGGGACTGCATAGTCTACCGTCATTGCATGCATCCGGTTACCTCATGAAAGCCCTGCGTTCCAGACTGTCTTCGATCCCCGTAAGCGGCTGGGTCCTGGTCACGGTCCTTGTGCTTACCCTGCTGTGGTGTGGATTCGGTTCATCGCCGGCAGGGTTTTCCGATGGCCCGGTTATGACCGGAGACTGGAGCAATGCCGCGGCAGAGGCTTATGTAATCAGCCGGCTGCAGGACCACGGAGATGCGCGCGCCTATGGTTTCGCTATTGCCGATGATCAGGACGCCACCGCCCATCATTACCTCTATGATTACTACCCGCTGCAAACGGCCACCGGGGAATACTACCTGGTCGTCGCCTATACCAAGCCGAAGCCATTCGAGTGTGACGCCTGCGCACCGCGACTGAGTTTTTTCGAGTTCAGGAAAACAGCGGATGGCTGGGCCCCCGCGGCAACAAGCATCGGCGCATACTCAGGCGGCAGCGCGGGCAGCCCACCGGCAGCCATCCACCCGGTACGTATCGGGAGGGACCGCTTCGGAATCGCAATCGAGTCCCCTGCCGCCGGTTTTGGTTCGCGGGAAGCCCGTTTCACACTCTACGCAAACGTCGACGGTGCCTTCCAGCGGGTGTTTTCCGTGGTCACCGAAAGAAAAGGGGCCATGTACGATGAACGGATCGTTCCCATCGGGTCATGGCGGGTCAACATTGTTCCCCGCTCGGATACTGATAATCCCTTCTACGACATTCAGGTCAATAGCGTGGACGGCCCTGAATTGAGCGGAATCCCCGGTCTGTCTGACAGAAAGCGCTACCGGTTTACCGGGAAACAGTACGTCCTGGTTGAATAGCATGTCTTCAGCTACTGGCAAGGGCCATTCTGATAACAAATTCCCGTGCCGTCCACCGCACTACGCCTGGTTGCGTCGCGGGCCGCAGGCAGGTCGGGCAGTTGCGATAGCGGGATATCCACAGTAATAATACTGGTTCAACGATGCATGTCCTGCAGCCACACCGCCGGTATATCGTTACCCACGGCATGGTTTCAATTCAGAGGGAATCCACATCATGAAAACACTCATTATTGTCCTGTTTACCGCCGGCACGGTCCTGCTGCCCTGCCTGCCATCCCAGGCAGCCGGGAAAGGGGAAAAAGGGCCCAGCGCACAGGCCTATGAGCACGCCAGCGACAAGGCCAGTTTCAAGCGTAATACCGGCACGCCGGAAGACGATACTGACGCCGATGACAAGAAGTCAGTCAACAAGTCTGATAAAAAGAAGCACAGGAGGGACGATGACTACGGGCACGGGAAATCAAATGACGAAGCAGAGGATGAAGGATCCCGCCCGGACAAGCAGGAGCCTCCCGGGGATAAAAAAGGCGGCAAGGACAGGGATTGACCAACACGCTGTTTACCCCGCCGAAAACCGTCAACGGGGTAAGCGGCGGTCCCTGGCCACCCGTCTGGCGGCAATCGGCAAGGCGGCAGCCAGCGCCAGCAGTGGGAACAGCGGGTCGAAGGTGCGCGCAGGAGACAGGGTACATCCGCCACCACCACTGCCGCCACCGCCACCGCCCTTGCCGTTCAGCTGGCCGGGGCTGCAGCCATTGGTATCCACCAGACTGGCGGCTGACGTGCCTGGACAAAAATCCATCACATCATTCACCCCGTCTTGATCGCTGTCCGGCTGGCCCTGGGTAATCGCGGCCAGTTGCACGGCGGCGCTGGCATCGACGATACCAGCGCCGCAGGCAGGCGGATTGCAGCTTGCATCAGCAAACGGGCGGGCACTTGCGGACAGGATGTCGCGGACCTGTTGCGGGTTCAGATCGCCGTTTGCCGACAGCATCAATCCCGCGATACCACTGACATGCGCAGCCGCGAAGCTGGTACCACTCAGAAACCAGTAGTCATCCGCAGCAGGTACCGTGCTCCCGGTATTGGACAGGCTCGGGATAGCGTCACCGGAATCACCGCCGGGTGCACTCAGATCGACCCCGCTGCCGGTATTGGTATAAGCCGCCCGGCTTCCGCTGCGCGTCGTGGCCGCCACGGTGATCACACCGGCACAATTGGCAGGGCTGTGGTCGGCAACCTCGCCTGCCTCGTTCCCGGCCGCAACAATGACAACCGCCCCCCTTGCGGTAACCTCATCGATGGCCTGTTGTTCCAGGCGCGTGCACGGCCCGTCTCCACCGAGACTCAGATTGATGACCCGCGCCGGGCTGTTGTTCTCGGGCACGCCCGCAACCCGGAGACCCGCCACCCAGCGCAGGGCATCGACCACATCCGAGGTAAAGCCGCCGCATTTGCCGAGCACGCGCGCCATGAGCAGGCGCGAACCGTGGTTTACGCCGGCGATACCGGCTGCATTATCGGATGCGGCCCCGATGAGGCCGGCAACCTGGGTCCCGTGCCAGGAACTGGATTCAGCCGGCTGGCCGGGGCCGCATTCGCTGGCGGCAACCCAGTCACCGGGATCGGCCGGATCGGCATCACGCCTGTCGCCATCATTGGCCCGGTCACGGTCGTCGATGAAGTCATAGCCCGTAACCTCACGTGCCGGATCGAAATCCCCGTGGGACAGGATGCCGCTGTCAAGCAGCGCGATCACGATATTGGCCGTACCACGCTCCTGGTCCCAGGCATCCGGCAGGCGGGCTCCCCCGGCATCCTCATACAGGCTCCACTGTTGAAAGTAGAGCGGGTCACCGGGCACGAAGGCAGGCCGTTTCAGGCGATCCGGTTCGGCGTACTCGACAGCGGGATCGGCGGCAACGCGTGCGGCAATGCCCGCAGCCACCTCGTTGGATACCCACCCCGGCAAGGTCAGCACCCTGGCCTTGTATGACATGGTACGTCGTGCTGTCAGGGCAATGCCGGCACGTCCACTGAGCCGTCCCAGCTGTGCTGCGCTCACCTCCTCCGGGTTGACGAATTTAACGATCAGGCGATTGGTCAGGAAGGGTTTCCCTGCAGCGGCTACCGTGACAGTACATAGAAGGGCAATAGCGAACAGGCCGGCCGCTAACTGAACCTGGTGTTTCAACAACATGATTGTGGTTTCTTCCCGTGGTGCTTGATGCGATCAAAGGTAGCGGATGCCCGGACTGCTCGTGATGAGCTTCCGTGCCACATGGGGATGGAACGCCTGTCCGGGTAACACGGCACAAAACAGGCAACGATCCGCAAACAGGTACCTCGGATATGCAACGAACACACCGGCACCTCATGACAGGCGGCATTATAACCTGATTTGACTGCAGCCATAGCGGGCACGAAGGTGAAACGGTACCGAACGTGGAAACCCCGTAACGGTTGCGGTTGCCAAAGAGATACCCTGCAGCCGCGGGGTATCCGGTAGTGCGTGGCACCTCTAAAGTCGGATTTTCCGTTATGTTTCCGTTCGCTGCGGGTGTGGAATGCCGTGGTTCCCGGTCATGTTCCGGTCTGTTACCGGCAGGCTGATGTCCCCTTTTCGGGAGCGCCACCATCCTGCGGCAATCAGGGCGCCCTGCTCATTGAACGTCCATTTCGGTTGAAGACCGTGTGACATGGCCGCGCCCGGTCACTGCGGTATTGTCCGCTGCAGGATGCAGCGGCCTGCCAGCTCCTCCGGGCCGGTTTCACCACGCTAAATTATTGAATTTACCTATTCCCAAGGAGTCAGTTTTGGGGTAAAAAAACCCTGCCAGAACCCGGCTTCAGATCAAACGGGTGACTGGATATTCTTTCGAGGCTGAGCGAAATGAGCGATAACGATATTTGGTATGGTTTTCTTCAGGCGAGTGACAAGAGCAGTCCGGTAGTCCGTGATTCCGGGCTGAGAACCAATAACAGCAAGACCATCTACCTGTTCAACCACGCCCGCGGACAGATCGTGGAATACAGCAGGGAAATCGTTGAACAGAAGCTCCGCGAACTGAAGCCCGATGATGTTTCCCTGGCCGAACTCAAGCGAGCTTTCAAGGCCGCCCGCAAGAAATTTGTCGCCACGCGGGTAACGCGCACACGGGAAACCGCTCCGGAAACAGTAACCGCAATGCGAGGCGCAGTCTCCGGCAGATCCCGACTGATCGACAGCAAGGATGATCATCCGGAAGACGACGTGGAGGATGCAATCGGCGATGATGCCTATGGCTGATCGTTAGTCCGCATCATTCAACCAGGGCCGCACCCGCTCCACGCGGGTCACTGGCCGCATATACCCGGTTGGTATGCTTGTCCAGGTAGATTGCCTGCATGTTTCCGTAATCCGAGTCCAGCGGCTGCAGATGATGCCCCAGGGCAACAAGTCCCGCGGCCAGTGCCTCATCGAAGGCACCCGCTTCATACTGCACGCTGTCCGGACGGTACTGATGGTGGAAACGCGGTTCGCTTACCCAGGATTCCGGCTTGTTACCGGCGGCCAGATCGAGCACTCCCAGCAACACCATGGTGATAATCCGGCTGCCACCGGGAGTCCCCAGGATAGCTATTCCGTCCTCATCCTCGACAAATGTGGGTGACATACTCGACAAGGGGCGCTTCCCGGGGTCAATGCGGTTCGCCTCGGCACCCACCAGGCCATAGACATTGGGCACACCCGGCCGGGCGGAAAAATCATCCATCTCGTCATTGAGCAGCACGCCCGTGCCGGGCGGTGTAACGCAGGCACCGAACGGATAATTGATACTCAGGGTCGCCGCTACCCGGTTACCCGCGCGGTCCAGGATAGAAAAATGTGTCGTGTCCTGCCCGTCACCGCCAGGGGTCACGCCGCCGGCGACCGCATCGGGGGTGGCGCGGTCCAGGAGGATCGAGTCGCGCAAGGTCGCAGCATATTCGCTGCCGGTCAGCCTGGCGAGCGGCGGGGAAACGAAATCCGGATCACCCAGGTACACGGCACGATCCCGATAGGCACGGCGCATGGCCTCGATGATCACGTGGGTGCGTGCGGTCTCGGTAAAGCGTTCCAGCGGAAATCCGGCAAGGATGTTCAGCATCGAAACCAGCGCCACACCACCGGATGAGGGTGGTGCAGCGGAAACAATCCGCATTCCCTGATAACTTCCGCTCACCGGTTCCCGCTCCACGATCCGGTATTCGGCAAGATCATCCAGCGACCAGATACCACCAGCCGCGCGCACCCCGGCAACCAGTTGCTGCGCAACCCGGCCCTGATAAAATCCGGCCCGGCCCTGCAGCGCCACGGCTTCCAGGGTAGCGGCCAGTACCGGCTGTACCAGATGATGACCTGCTGCGGGTACTTCCTCGTCCTGCAGAAAGATACGCGCGGTTTCCGGGTCCGCCTGCATGGCCGCCAGCCGGAACTGCGCCAGCCGGCGGTAGCGGGTATCCACCGTGAAACCGTTACGCGCCAACCGTATGGCCGGTGCCAGGGTTTGCGCGAGCGACAGGCGTCCGTAGTGCCGGGCAAGGTGTACCAGGGCGGCGGGTTCTCCCGGGATTCCGGCCGCCAGGGCGCCATCGATGGAGAGTCCCGGTATCACATCACCCGCGGCATCGAGATACATATCGCGGGAAGCGGCCAGCGGAGCCCGCTCGCGACCGTCGACCATGACTTCAAAATCATCCCGTGCACGGTGCAACAGCCAGAATCCACCGCCGCCGAGACCGGAGCTGTAGGGCTCCACCACCGCGAGTACGGCGCTGACTGTCACCGCGGCATCGAAGGCATTGCCGCCGCTGCCAAGCACCTCCATACCGGCCTGTGTGGCCAGCGGGTGAGCACTGGCAATAGCAGCCGCATGCTGCTGCCGGGTGCAGGCGGACAGGGCAACCAGCAGGGTGACAAACAGCAAGAAGGCCCCGCACCAGGGCCTTTCGCAGGGCCACACAGCAAGCCCTCTCATTCCGCCTTGTTTGCCGTCAGGCGCTCATACTTGAGCTGCAGCTGTTCCCTGGTTTCCACGTAATCGGGGTTCAGGGGGATGCATTCGACCGGACACACCTCAACACACTGCGAGGTCTCGAAATGCCCGACACATTCCGTGCACAGATCGGGATTGATCTCATAGATTTCCTCCCCCTGATAGATCGCATCATTCGGGCATTCCGGCTCGCAGACGTCACAGTTTATGCATTCATCGGTAATCATTAATGCCATGGCGGGATCCTGCGGGGAAGACCTGGACAGCGGATTTCGATTGATCGCGAACTACTTTAATTTAAATGGGTACGCAATGCAGCCACAACTTTACTGTGGACAAAGGAGGTGACGTCACCACCGAGTCCGGCAATCTCCCGCACCAGGCTCGAGGAGATATAGGCATACTGTTCTGCCGGTGTCAGAAACAGGGTTTCGATCTCCGGTGCCAGATGCCGGTTCATACTCGCCAGCTGGAATTCGTATTCGAAATCCGATACCGCACGCAAGCCGCGCAGGATTACCCGTGCATCCTGCTCGCGCATGAAGTCCACCAGCAGATTGCCGAAACTGCAAACCTCGACATTCCCGACGGGATCCACCACCTCCCGGGCCAGCGAAACCCGGGTTTCTACAGGAAAGGCGCAGGGCTTTTCCGGATTAACGGCCACCGCCACGATGATACGATCAAACACACGTGCGGCGCGCTCTATCAGGTCGGCATGACCATTGGTGATAGGATCGAAGGTGCCCGGGTAAACGGCGGTTTCCATCCCGGAATTATGGCCTATAGCTGCAGTTGCGTACAGCTCATGGCTCCCGGGGCTTCATGCGACGCCTTGCCAGGTGGTAGTCAACCTGACCAGCGGTCTTGCTGCGATGCATCTCCCAGTGCGCGGGCAGCGGCAGTTGCAACCCGTGTTCGGCCTCGATATACACCCACGCTTCAGCAGACAACCAGCCGCCCGCCTCCAGTTGCTGCAGACAGTCCGGCAGCAGGCCAGCATGGAAAGGCGGATCCAGAAATACGATATCGAAGGGTTGGGCACGGCCATACAGGTACCGGACGCTCCCCGCATGCACCACGCTGACCTGTTGCGCCCGCAGCCGCTGCACCTGCTCCTGCAGGGTATGCGTGACTTCCGGGTCACCGTCAACCAGTACCACGGCGGATGCACCGCGCGAGGCGGCTTCCAGGCCCAGTGCACCGCTGCCGGCGAACAGATCCAGGCAGCGTGCCCCCCGGATGACCGGACTGAGCCAGTTGAACAGCGTCTCGCGTACCCGGTCGGGTGTAGGCCGCAATCCGGGCACCGGCACAAAGGCAAGCTTGCGCCCGCGCCAGGCACCGGCAATGATGCGTAACTGGTTGCTGCGCCGGTTTGGTTTCATTACTAATCCGGAAGATAGCAAGCCGCCATGGTTTTTCGGGACACGCCATAAATACCTCCCTGTAGGCTCGACGGCGGCGTCCCTGCCACCGGCAGTCCCGTACCACCATGTCGGCTTACTTAGTACTCATCAGGATCATGCGGACTAAACGACCGGCCGTCAAACGGAAACCTGGTTGCGGACAGCAATAGATGCAGGCAGGGTTCCGGGGTAACCCGCATGTGAACCGACGGGGTATACCCGCCGGTTCGTGTACGGAACGCCCGGCAGCGGCACGCGGTTATCCGCGGACCGAACGCCTCACCGGGCGCGAAATCCCCCATATCCCGAGCACCCCCGAAAGGAACAGGGCCAGCGCCGGGGGTAACGGCACGGCACTCACTGGCACGGCGCCCGGTGTCGGGATGTCCAGCACCATAAAATCAGCCAGGTTATCATCGGTGTCCAGCAGCGGATTGCGGCGTGCCAGACTGCTGCCGGATGCCGGATCGGCTGCCGCACTGCCCTCACCGGCAAACAGCGCCCCGGAGAAATCGCCATAGCCGAGTGCATCGAGCACACCGGACGCATCACGCAACACGATGGAATCCGGACCGTTCTGAAAATCGACATCGACAACCAGATTCGCATCACCGACCAGCGACGTACCGTCACCACTGTCGTCGGCAATCACGAACACGCCATCCTCCGGAATCGTGCCGGACAGGGCAACGGTCCGATAGACGCCGCCGTCACCACCGTTGACGCCTTCCAGCAGCAGGCCATCGAGCACCGTCCCCGGTGTTCCGAACAACTCGACAAAGACCGCACCGTTGTCAGTACCCGTAGCATCGTAAAGCGCCTCGGATATGACGGTAGCTGCGGACCCCGTAGAGAATGAAACCGCTCCGGCAAAACCCAGAATGCACGCCGGCATGTAACGCAGAGTAGTCCGTTTTCTGGACATGGTCACCTCCCTGTGAATCAAGAATGTAGTCTGTGAAATCGGGACATCCTTGCCCGTTACGTCGGGGATATCCTGTTGCACAGCCTAACCGGCCGGCATCCCGGTGGCTGTCAGACACTGCCGGCAGGCACTGTACGTGTCCGGGAGGGGCTGGTGTCGGTCCGTGGCTACTGTTCGCCGCCGACGATTATAGTGATCATCTCTTCCGGATGGACACGGCGTTGATAGGCATCCCGTATCTGCTCACGGGTTACGGCCATGACCCGGTCATTGAAGGTATCCAGATAATCCAGCGGCAGATGGTAAAAGCCGATCATGGCGAGATAATCGATAATCTTGCTGTTGCTGTCGATACGCAGCGGGAACCCGCCGGTAATATTCTTCTTTGCCGCCGTCAATTCCTGTTGCGTCGGCCCGGTATCATGAAATTCGCGCAGGGTGGCACGCATCACGTCGAGGGCTTCCTGCAGCTGGTCATTGCGGGTCTGCAGTCCGAATGTATAGGGCCCATCCTGTGCCATGGGTGAAAACGAGCTGTTGACGCTGTAGGACAGACCACGCTTTTCACGTACTTCCTTGAACAATCTCGACACCAGCCCGCCCCCGCCCAGGATATGGTTACCGACATACAACGCGAAGTAATCCGGGTCACCGCGATGCATACCTGGCTGGCCCATGCGAACATGGGTCTGGGTTGACGGGTGGAAGGTGTGCCGTTCTTCGGCCGTTGCCAGGGGCGGCACAACCGGCACCGGTGCGGCCGGCTCACCGGCGGGCAGCTTGCCGACGACCTGCTCCGCAAGTCGCTCCGCCGCCTTGCGGTCGAGGTCACCGACAATGGCGACCAGCGCATTACGTGCGACATAGTATTTCCGGTAGAACGCATCGATCTCCTGGCGCGTCATCCGCTTCAGACTGTCCTCGTCGCCGATGGGCCGTGTCGCATAGGGATGTTCCCCGTACAAGGCGGCATAGAAGCGGTATTCCGCAATCGTGCCCGGCCGCTGGTCACTCTGGCGCAGAGCGACCAGGGCCCGCTCGCGTTCCCGGGCGAAGTCCTGTTGATTGAAATCCGGCTCGCTCACTATCAGGGACAGCAACTCGACCGCCGGTTTGAGCTGGACCGCGTCACTCAGGCTGCGCAGCGACACCCAGGCCATGTCCCGCAAGGCGCCATTGCCCAGCTCGGCCCCCAGTCCCTCCAGCCGGTCGGCGATGGCATCCGCAGACAGTCCCGCGGCCCCCTCCTCCAGCAGGCCGTTGGTCATACTGGCCAGCCCGGGGTGTTCCCCGTCACGTGCGCTCCCGGCCGCAAACACCACCCGGACATCCACCATCGGCAATTCCGGGGCTGGAAAAAAATACACCCGGGCGCCATTTTCGGTCTGCCAGTGCTGGATGGCGGGAGTGGCCTGAACGACACCGCTGCCGGACAACCCGGCCAGCAGCAGTGCGACTCTACCCACGCGGCGGAATATCGGGTAATCAGTGAACATGTCCGGCTCCTGTCGATACCGGCTGCGGCTTGCGGCCGGGATCCATCGGCAAGGGGTCCAGCACGGCAATGGTCTGCTGTTTTTCCTGTAGATATTTCCGCGCCACGGCCTGCACCTGGGAGGCAGTCACCCCCTTGATCCGCCGTACATAGTCATCTGCAACCGACCAGTCCAGGCCGACGGCCTCCAGCATACCAATCTGCGTGGCCTGGTAAAACGTGGAGTCCTGCTCGTAGACATCGCTGGCCACCACCTGCGCCTTGATCCGCTCCAGTTCTTCCGCTTCCACGGGCGTGTCCTGCAGCCGCTTGATCTGGGCAAGGAGTGCCATCTTGATCTCATCGATGCTATGCGAACCGGCAGGCACCGCATCCAGCAGGAACAGGCTCGCCTGACGGTCATACAGGTCGTAACTCGCGCCGGCACTGTTGGCAACCTGGCTGCCACGCACCAGTTCCCGCGCCAGCCGCGCACTGTCACCTCCGTCGAGCACCGCGGCGAGTACAGCGAGGGCATACGGTTCCCAGTCCTCGCTGGCGGTGTTCAGCACCGGCACCTTGTAGCCCATCACCAGGTAAGGCACCTCGGCCTGGACTTTGACAGTCACCTGTCGTGGACCCTCCTGTTCGGGTTCGATGCGGGGTTTGGGCGGTACCAGCTTTTCCGGCTTGAGGGGCCCGAAATACTGCTGTGCCAGCTCCAGGACGGTCGCGGGCTGCACGTCTCCGACCACCACCACAATCGCGTTATTCGGTGCATACCAGCGTTCATACCAGTCCTGCAGGTCCGCCAGTTGCAGATTTTCCAGATCATCCATCCAGCCGATCGTCGGTATCCGGTAGGAACTGCTGATATAGGCCGTCGCCCTGAATTGTTCAAAGGTCAGGGAGGAGGGTTTGTCCTCGATGCGCAAGCGGCGTTCTTCCATTACTACCTTGCGTTCCTTGCGGAATTCCTCCTCCTCCAGCTGCAGATTCCGCATCCGGTCGGCTTCCAGCTCGAAACTGATCGGCAGGCGGCTTTTCTCCAGGCTTTCGAAGTAGGCTGTGTAGTCCTGGCTGGTGAAGGCGTTCTCGCTGCCTCCGTTCTCGGAAATAATGCGGGAGAACTCGCCGGCCGCATGATCTTTCGTACCCTTGAACATCATGTGTTCCAGCACATGAGAGATACCGGTGATACCGTCATGTTCATAACTGGCACCGACCTTGTACCATACCTGGGAAACGACCACCGGCGCGCGATGATCCTCCTTCACAATCAGCTTCAGGCCGTTTTCGAGCTGGTACTCCTGTACGGCCCCCCCCGCCACTGCCGCCTGGCAGCAGCACAGCAGTATCATCGCCACCCAACCACGCATAAAGATCTCCGGAATCACGCCTGTTAACCCAGACCGGCAGGGGATGATAGGATATCCGCCCGGGTAGTTACCATCCCTGCAACCCAAACAGAGACAATTTATTCCATGCTTGGTTTCCGAAAAAACCGGACTGCGGAAGAAAAAGGCACTTCCGTCAAGACCGGCCTGTTCTCCCGGCTCAAGTCCGGTCTGGCACGCACCCGTCACAGCCTGACGGATGGAGTCGCCTCGCTGGTCCTCGGCAGCAAGGCAATCGACGCCGACCTGCTGGAGGAAATCGAGACCACCCTGCTGGTCGCGGATGTCGGCGTGGAAGCTACCCGCGAGATTATCGACGATCTCACCGCACGCGTATCGCGCAGAGAACTGGGGGATGCCGCAGCCCTGCTGGGCGCACTGCACGATGACATGCAGGCCATCCTCAAGCCCTGCAGCCAGCCCCTGGCAATACCCCGGGAGGGACGCCCCTGGGTGATTCTCATGGTCGGCATCAACGGTGCCGGCAAGACCACCACCATCGGCAAGCTCACCCGCCGCCTGCAGGAAAACGGGCTCAAGGTCATGCTGGCGGCCGGTGACACCTTCCGCGCCGCAGCCGTGGAACAGCTGCAGTCGTGGGGCGAGCGTAATGCGGTCCCGGTCATCGCCCAGCACCAGGGTGCCGATGCGGCTTCCGTTATCTTCGATGGCTTGCAGGCCGCACAGGCGCGCGGTATGGATGTCCTGATCGCCGATACCGCCGGTCGCCTGCACACCCAGTCAAACCTGATGGAGGAACTGAAAAAGATCAAGCGGGTACTGGGCAAACTCGACGCGACCGCACCCCACGAGGTGATGCTGGTGGTGGATGCCGGCACCGGCCAGAATGCACTCAACCAGGCACAACAGTTTCACGACGCCATCGGGCTCACCGGGATCACACTGACCAAGCTGGACGGCACCGCCAAGGGCGGTATTATCTTTGCCATCGCGAAAAAACTCGGCATCCCCATCCGTTTCATCGGGGTCGGGGAAGGTATCGAGAACCTGCGGGAGTTCAATGCCAGCGAGTTCGTGGATGCGCTGTTTGCACAATAACCGGCTGTTGCATATGGAAAATCTCGGCAACACCAGATATCCAGGGATCGCGCCGGCCGGATTGCCACAGCGATAACCCGTTTGCCGGGTTTTTCTCACACGCCACTCGCGATACCATGATTCGGTTCGACAATGTCAGCAAGCGTTATCCGGGTGGATTCGAAGCCCTCAGTAATGTCAGCTTCCGGCTGGAAGCCGGCGCCATGGCCTTTCTGACCGGACACTCGGGCGCTGGAAAGAGCACCCTGCTAAAGCTGATCGCGCTCATCGAGCGGGCCACCCGCGGCCAGGTGTTTGTGGATGGCCAGAACGTGTCGCGCATCAGCCGGCGGCGCATCCCGTTTGTCCGCCGCAAAATCGGCTTTATTTTCCAGGAACATCATTTGCTGTTCGACCGGACGGTATTCGACAATGTCGCCCTGCCCCTGGTCATCGCCGACTACCGGCACCAGGAGATCGGGCGCCGGGTACGCGCCGCCCTGGACAAGGTGGGCCTGCTCAGCAAGGAACGCCTCTACCCCGTCACGCTCTCCGGCGGCGAGCAGCAGCGTGTCGGCATTGCCCGTGCGGTCGTTAACAAACCCTTGCTGCTGCTGGCCGATGAACCCACCGGCAACCTCGACCCCGAACTGTCCCTCGATATCATGAAGCTGTTCGCACTCTTTAACCGTGTCGGTGTCAGCGTATTGATTGCCAGCCATGACGTCAGCCTGATTGATCAGTTCAGCTATCCGGTCATCGCGCTGGACCACGGCCGCCTCGCGACGCCGAGGGCCCTGCCGGCATGAGCCGGCCACCCGGGAACCGGCAACAGGCCGTGCACCACTGGAGCACGACCCTGCGGCGCCTGCTCGCACCGCAAACCTACGCCTTGCGGCATGCCCAGGTTGCCGTAGACAGCCTGGGGCGGCTCTACCGCAACCGGGTTGCCAGCCTGATGACTGCAGCAGTCATCGGCATCGCACTGGCAATGCCCGCCGGCCTGTATGTTCTGCTCGGGAATCTGGACCGGCTCAGTGGTGCCTGGAATGGTCAGACCAGCCTGTCGGTATTTCTGAAAGACACGGTCACGACAGACAGTGCCCGCAAACTGGCAGACGCGGTACGCGCCTGGCCGGAAATCGCTACCGTCACCCTGGTCACGCCGGAACAGGCCCTGGAGGAATTCAGCCGGCATTCCGGATTTGCCGATGCACTCGGCACCCTGGAAGAAAACCCGCTGCCTGCGGTCCTGCTCGCTATCCCCGTAGCGACACATGCCGACCCCATGTCCGCCGGTCTGCTACGCGAGAAGTTCCGTGGTCTGGAGGAGACCGAACTGGCGCAACTGGACCTGCAGTGGGTTCACCGGCTGACAGCCATGCTGGAAATCGCCCGGCGTGGCGTACTGGTTATCAGCGTCCTGCTGGCGCTGGCCGTGCTGCTGGTGGTAGGAAATACCATCCGCCTGGAAATCCAGAACCGGCACAACGAAATCGTGGTCATCAAGTTGATCGGTGCCACCGATGGCTTCGTACGTCGTCCGTTTCTTTACAGCGGGATATGGTATGGCGTGCTTGGGGCGCTGATCGCCTGGTTGCTGGTAATCCTCGGCTTTCAGGTTCTGGCCGGCCCGGTCCGGAACCTGGCGGGGCTCTACCAGAGCAGCTTCTCCCTGCAGACACTGCCGCTGGTATTGCTGCTGGTACTGCTTGCCGGCGGGTGCCTGCTGGGGCTGCTGGGCTCCTGGCTGGCTGTTGGGCGGCATCTCGGCGCTATCGAGCCGACCTGAAGCATGGCTCTGGGCGGTAGCAACCCACTGCAGCCGATTTTGGTCGCCACGCCGGCGGCGCTCAATCAGTAACCCGGCCCTGCCGAATTACCGGAAACTTTCCGTTCGATTGGCACTCTATAGGCAAGAGTGCTAAAATTCCACCCGACTGATAGCGAGAACATATTGAATGAGTAATGAATTAGCATTAAGAAATCAATCACTTGCAATACCATTGCCAACGGGCAACCTGGATCAGTATATCCAGGCGGCCTTCAGCGTGCCGGTGCTCAGTGCCGAGGAAGAACGTTCCCTGGCCGAGCGCCTGCAGCGGGATCATGACCTCGACGCGGCCCGCCAGCTGGTGATGTCCCACCTGCGCTTCGTGGTCCGCATTGCCCGCGGTTACAACGGCTATGGACTCGCACTGGGTGACCTGATCCAGGAAGGCAATATCGGTCTCATGAAGGCGGTGAAACGCTTCGATCCCGGCATGGGGGTACGCCTGGTTTCCTTTGCCGTGCACTGGGTGCGCGCCGAGATCCATGAATTCATCCTGCGCAACTGGCGCATCGTCAAGATTGCTACCACCAAACCGCAACGCAAACTGTTCTTCAATCTGCGCAGTGCCAAAAAACGCCTTGGCTGGATGAACCGCGAAGAAGTCAATGCGATTGCCGCGGATCTCGGGGTAAAACCAGAGATTGTAGTGGAGATGGAGTCCCGGCTCAGCGGTCAGGACATCGGTTTCGACCCGGTCGGCAACGACGACGAGGAGGATACCCGCGCCTTTGCCCCGGCAGCCTTTCTGACGGACGCCTCCAGCGATCCGGCCCTGCAGGTCGAGCAGCATGACACCCGGGACCGGGACACCAGCAGCCTGTTTGCCGCCCTGGATGAACTGGACGAACGCAGCCGGGTGATTCTCGAGGAACGCTGGCTAACGGAGGACAAGTCCACCCTGCACGAGCTGGCGGCCCGCTACGGCGTCTCCGCCGAGCGAATCCGGCAGCTGGAGAAGAACGCCATCCACAAGCTGAAGAAAACCATGGCGGCATGATGATGAGTGCGCGATAAAAATGGCCCTGTGGGGCCGTTTTTTTGCCTACAGGGGCGCAGGGAGAAGGTGAGACCGCGTAGCGGTCGAGAGACTGGCCTGGGCCATGCGCAGGAGCGATGCCGCAGTTCCGCGGGAAGCCGCTGCAATGCTACCCCCGTTCCCGGCTGTGGCAGCGATTTTTGTTTCCCTTGCAGCTGTACGCGGGAATACTCAGTACAGCAACGGCAGGTAGTGATCCACCAGCAGGATCGCAAAGATGGCCATCAGGTACCAGATGGAATAGCCAAAGGTCCTGATTGCGGTTTTCTCGTCCCGGCCCTGCATGAGAATAACGGCGTAATAGAGAAATCCGCCGCCCAGCAGCAGGGCACCGGCCAGATAGAAAAACCCGCTCATGTGCATCACGAACGGCAGCACGCTGACCACCAGCAATAACACTGTATAGAGCAGGATTTGCAGGCGGGTAAAAGGTATGCCATGGGTGACCGGCAGCATGGGGATGTCGACCTTGGCATACTCCTTGTGGCGGTGAATCGCCAGCGCCCAGAAATGCGGCGGGGTCCAGACAAAAATAATCAGGAACAGCAGCAGTGCATGGGGATCCAGCGAGTCGGTCACGGCGGTCCATCCCAGGATGGGAGGGGCTGCACCGGCGGCGCCCCCGATGACGATATTCTGGGGAGTGGCACGCTTCAGGTACATGGTGTAGACCACCGCATAGCCCACCAGCGACAGCAAGGTCAGCGCCGCGGTCAGGAAATTGATAAAAAAGACCAGGATCGCCATGGACAGCATCCCGAGGACGGCGGCGAACAGTAGGGCATTGCGCCCGCTGATCTCCCCCTGCGGCAGCGGACGGCTGCTGGTCCGCGCCATGCGGGCATCCTCCCGGGCATCCAGGACGTGGTTGATCGCTGCGGCCGCCGATGCCGCCATTCCGATACCCAGGTTACCGAGCAATAGTACGTCCAGCGCCACCATGCCGGGTGGCGAGGTGGCGAGAAACATCCCGACCATGGCGGTAAACACGATCAATGCCACCACCTTGAGCTTGCACAGGCCGAGGTAACTGCCCGCCAGCGCCTTCAGTGAAGCGGCCGGCGTCTCGATATCCGTTTTTTCATTGACCGTTACTGCCATGGCATATTCCGTCGGGCCCGGAGTGGTTATCCCACCCGTGAATACTTCAGCAGTCGCTGCAGATCCTTGATCATGCCGCGCGGATCGGCATCAGGCGGATAGTACATCATCAGGTTTCCCAGTGGATCCACCAGGTAGATGCGAGCGGCATCCTGTGGGCTGGTGGCATCGACTGAAAACAGCGGTTCCAGCGCCTGCGCCTGTTCGCGGGACAGACCGGCAGTCATCATCTCCGGGTACTCCTTCAGGGTGTCCTGCAGACCCCCGGGCGGGGTCGCCGCACTTACCAGGAACAGGCGCTGTACCCGCCTGAGGTTTTCCCCCTGTGCGAGCCGCACCTGGCGCATATAGTACAGGCTGTCACGGCAGGATGCGTTGCAGCCGGTACCGGTGATATACAGCAAGGTCCATTTACCATGCAGAAAATCCTCACCGACGGGGTCACCCTGCAGGCTCGCCAGGTCGCGCGGCAGGGTCAGCGGCTGTGGGGGTTGAATCAGAATTCCCCGGTTCGTGGTGCCTTCCGGGTGCCAGCCCCCGTCACCGCTGATATGCATGATCCAGGCGACCAGTACCGGCGATAGAAACAGCAGGGCGAGCAGAACCAGCGACTGCCGGGAATTCAGGAATCCCCGTTGCCGGTTAGCCGGCCGGCGGGTACCGGCATGGGATGCGAACTGCGAAGGTTTCATAGCTGCCCTTTCTGAAATTACGTGAGTCAGCCCGCATTTTTCACGAAGGCGGACTTTATTCGGTTGAGATTCGGAAGTGTAACAACCCAGTAAGTAAAATTTATCGTTATTGCTAACGGTTACCGTTTGTCCTGTCCGGGTTGGCGGGGAAGCCGCCGGGTATTGACACTGATATAGATCAGCAGCAGCACCAGCGCCAGGGTAAACCACTGCAAAGCGTAAGCGCGATGCTTGTCCGGTGTAATTCCGTACACCGGCTTCCACGTTCGCACAAAACCGTGGTCCGCCTCCGCATCCAGCAATAAAACCACCGGCAGCAGACGGGTACCCAAACGTTGTCCCAGCGGCTGGAGTTCAACCTGCTGGACCACCTGGGGCCATCCGGCATTCACCTCTTCTGCAGCGTCCAGCCGGAACACCTTGTCCGGAGGCAGCGTGATGATGGCCTTCATGGTGACCATACCATCCGGGCCCGGCAATGCCGGCAGTTGTGCGCGGTCATTACCCATAGGGACCCAGCCACGATTGACCAGGACCGTCCCGCCACCGTCGGCCAGTCGCAGCGGAGTCAACACATGATAGCCGGCCTTCCCCTGCTCGGTCCGGTTGTCGAGTAACAGCTGGTGACCGAGGTCATAACGGCCCCGCGCAGTTGTCTGACGGTATTGCAGGACCTCCCCGGAGACCAGCAAGGTACCCAGTGCCTGCGGCGGCCGTCGCGAGCGCTCGGCATGCGCTGCAATCAAATCCTGCTTCCAGGCTGCGCGCTCCAGTTGCCAGAGACCCAGCCCGGCCAGTGACGGCAACAGCAGCAACGTGGCGAGCGAAGGCCACAGTGCCGGCCGGAATTCAAACCGGCCAATTCGCATGCCGGTCCCGGTAATTTGCTATACTGCAGCGGACATTCCTGTCACAACGCGGTTTCACTATGGTCACCAAAATCATCGTCGTTCTGTTTCTGCTTGCCATTATCGGCAGCCTCGGCAGCGGACTCTTCTACCTGGTCCGGGACAAGGGTTCCTCGGACCGCACCGTCAGGGCCCTGACGGTGCGGATCAGCCTGTCCGTCCTGCTGTTCGTACTGCTCATGCTGGCCTATGCCACCGGCCTGCTCCATCCACACGGCGTCTATACCGGGTAATTCCGGATAAAAAAGGGGCGCCGCAAATGCAGCGCCCCAGGAAGCACCACTGACAGTCGTCAGACCAGCCAGTAGACAAACACGAACAGACCCAGCCACACCACGTCCACGAAATGCCAGTACCAGGCCACGGCCTCGAAGGCAAAGTGGTGTTCCGGTGTGAAGTGCCCCTTCATGCTACGCAGCAGGATCACCACGAGCATGGTGGCGCCCAGTGTCACGTGCAGCCCGTGAAAGCCGGTCAGCATGAAGAAGGTCGTGCCGTAGATGCCGGATTCCAGCGTCAGGTTAAAGTGCTCGTAGGCCTCGCCGTATTCATAAACCTGCAACCCCAGGAACAGGAAACCCAGGGCAACGGTCGCCGCCAGCCCCAGGATCAGCTGCCCGCGCTTGTTCATCTTCAGTCCCCAGTGGGCCCAGGTCACGGTCACGCCACTGGACAAGAGGATCAGGGTGTTGATGGCCGGAATGCCCCAGGCGGCCATGGGCGTGAACTGGCCGCCCACCTCGCCTGGACCGTTGGTCGGCCACATGGCATCGAACCCGGGCCACAGCAGTTCGTTGGTCATGGCATTGTTACCGGCACCACCCAGCCAGGGCACGGAATACATGCGAGCATAGAACAGGGCGCCGAAGAAGGCGGCAAAGAACATCACCTCGGAGAAGATGAACCAGCCCATCCCCCAGCGGAAGGACATATCCACCTGGTCGTTATACCGGCCGCCTTGACTTTCGCGGATTACCGTACCGAACCAGCCGAAAAGCATGATCAGTATTACCACGGCACCGGCCATCATGACCAGGCTGCTGCCGCCGTGCAGAAAATTGGCAAATCCGGCCAGGGTAAGAAACAGACCGATGGAACCCACGATAGGCCAGTGGCTCGGCTCTGGCAGGTAGTAACCCCCTTTGGATGCTGACATTGGTTATTCCCTCTCTCTTGCAATGATATGTAAAACCCGTTAAAAACCCTTCCTACAACGTGCTGTGTGTGTCTGGCGGCGGGACCGGCAACTCCTCGAAGGTTCCGACCTGCCGGTTCTGCTCACCGCCTGTACCACCCGGTGCCTGGTAGAAGGTGTAAGACAGGGACACTGTCCTGACATCCGCCGGTAACTCCGGGTCCACCACGAAGCGCAGCGGCATTTCCCGTTCCTGCCGCGGACCCAGGGTCTGGCGGGTAAAGCAAAAGCATTCCGTCTTGTTGAAATACTTCGCCGCCAGTCCCGGTGCCAGGCTGGGTACCGCCTGCCCGACCACTGTCTTGTCGGCGCGGTTCCTGGCGAAGTACTTCACTTCGGTCACCTCACCCGGATGCACCCGGATTTTCCTGACCAGCGGCCGGAATTCCCATGGCAGGTCACTGTTGACGGTGGCGAGAAATTCCACCGTAACCAGGCGTCCGGAATCCACCCGCTGGCCGAGCGCCGCCTCCGCCGCGATCCGGCCGGTCTTGCCGTTGATCCCGGTGATGTCGCAAAACACATCATACAACGGCACCAGGGCGAAACCGAACCCGAACATGGCCAGTACCACGACCGCCAGTCGGATGACGATGCGCCGGTTGGCGTCCGTTACGTCCCGGGAACCCATCTCAACCGCCCATCACGAAAAAACTGCTGACATAAAAACCGATCACGATCAGCAGCAGGACCAGGATCACAATGATCTTGCGAAGTGCACCCGATTGCATCTGTTCCTGTCCGTGCATCGCCTTCGATGATAGCGCGCGGACCGCACACGGCAGTCCGCGCAAGCTGTTGATTACTTGACCTCCGGGGCCGTTTCGAACGTATGGTACGGCGCCGGCGAAGGCACGGTCCACTCCAGTCCTTCCGCACCTTCCCAGACCTGGGCAGTTGCTTTTTCGCCACCCTTGATGGTCTTGATCAGGACATACAGGAAGAACACCTGGGCCAGACCGAAGGCGAAGCCGCCCAGGCTGGAGATCAGGTTCCAGTCGGCGAACTGCAGCGAGTAGTCCGGGATGCGGCGCGGCATGCCGGCCAGCCCGAGGAAGTGCTGCGGGAAGAACAGCACATTGACGGAGATCACCGACCACCAGAAGTGAATCTTGCCGAGTTTCTCGTCGACCATGTGGCCGGTCCACTTGGGCAGCCAGTAGTAAACGGCCGCGATAATCGCGAACAGTGCCCCGGTAACCAGCACGTAGTGGAAGTGAGCGACGATGAAGTAGGTGTCGTGATACTGCATGTCGGCCGGGGCCACACCCATCATCAGACCGGTGAACCCGCCGATGGTGAACAGAAACACGAAGGCGACCGCCCACAGCATCGGGGTCTCGAAGGTCATGGAACCGCGCCACATGGTGGCCGTCCAGTTGAACACCTTCACCGCCGTCGGCACGGCAATCATGACGGTAGCGTACATGAAGTACAGTTCGCCGGCGACCGGCATGCCGGTGGTGAACATGTGGTGCGCCCAGACGATGAACGACAGGAACGCAATGGAAGCGGTGGCGTATACCATGGAGCTGTAACCGAAAAGCTTCTTGCGGGCAAAGGTCGGGATGATCTGGGAGATCACGCCGAAGGCCGGCAGAATCATGATGTAGACCTCGGGATGGCCAAAGAACCAGAACACATGCTGGAACAGGACCGGGTCACCACCGCCGGCGGCGCTGAAGAAACTGGTGCCGAAATTGCGGTCGGTGAGCATCATGGTCACGGCACCGGCCAGCACCGGCATCACGGCGATCAGCAGGAAGGCCGTGATCAGCCAGGTCCAGACGAACAACGGCATCTTCATCAGGGTCATGCCGGGGGCGCGCATGTTGAGCACCGTGGCAATGACATTGATGGCGCCCATGATGGACGAGAAACCCAGCATGTGGACGGCAAAGATGAAGAAATCCGTGCTTTTCGGGGCAAAGGTCGTGGACAGCGGCGCATAGAAGGTCCAGCCGAAGGCCGGTCCGCCACCCTCCATAAACAGGGTGCTGACCAGCATGAGGCCGGCGAACGGCAGGATCCAGAAACTCCAGTTGTTCATGCGCGGCAGCGCCATGTCCGGCGCACCGATCATCAGCGGTACCTGCCAGTTGGCCAGCCCCACCATGGCCGGCATGATGGCGCCGAACACCATGATCAGACCGTGCATGGTGGTCATGGAGTTGAAGAACTGGGGGTCGACGAGCTGCAGACCGGGCTGGAACAGCTCGGCGCGGATGACCATCGCCATCGCGCCGCCGATCAGCAGCATGGTGAAGGCGAACCACAGGTACAGGGTGCCGATGTCCTTGTGATTCGTCGTCGTGATCCAGCGCATGATGCCGGTCGGGTGATGATCGTGATGACCTTCGTGTGCGGTTGCCGTACTCATTGAATCATACCTCCACTTGTAATCCCGAAAATATTACTGTGCCGCCGCGATGTCGGACGGCTGTACCATGTCACCGGTGTCGTTGCCGAAGGCATTGCGTTCATAGGTGATGACCGCCGCGAGATCCACGGCGCCGAGCTGCTCGCCGAAGGCCTGCATGGCGGTGCTGGCCTTGCCGTTCTTGACAATGTCGATGTGCGCCGCGACATCGCCCGTGGCGATCGCACTGCCCGCCAGCGCCGGGAAAACCCCCGGAATGCCCTGGCCGTTTGCCTGGTGGCAGGCGGCACAGGTAGCGTTGTAGACGCTTTCACCCTTGGCCATCAGCTCCTCCATGCCCAGGGTCCGGGTGGCGGCGGCGGCCATGGTGGCAGCCCCGGCCTTCTGCTCCTTCACCCAGGCCTGGTAGTCCTCTTCCGTCTTGGCGATGAGCACGACCGGCATGAAACCGTGATCCTTGCCGCAGAGTTCTGCGCACTTGCCGCGATAGGTGCCGGGCTCCTTGACCTCGGTCCAGGCATCATTGATAAAACCGGGAACGGCATCCTGTTTCCAGCCCAGTGCCGGGACCCACCAGGAATGAATCACGTCGTTGGAGGTGATCAGGAAACGGATCTTCTTGTTGATGGGGACGACGATCGGGTTGTCGACCTCGAGCAGGTAGTTCTCGCCTTTCTCGGCCGCCCCCTCGATCTGATCACGTGGCGTGGCCAGGGCGCTGAAAAAGCTGATGTCCTCGTCGAGATAATCGTATTTCCACTTCCACTGGTAGCCGGTGATCTGGATGGACATGTCCGCATCGCGCGTATCTTCGAGCGCCAGCAGGGTGCGGGTCGCCGGGATCGCCATGCCGACCAGGATCAGGAACGGGATGGTGGTCCAGATGATTTCGACGGTGGTGCTTTCGTGGAAGGTGGCGGGCTTGGCACCCTTGGACTTGCGGTGGGTCATCAGTGAGTAGATCAGAATGGCGAAAACACCGAAACACACGACCGTGCAGATAACGAGGATGAGCATATGCAGGTCATACACCTTGTGACTGATATCGGTGGCACCTTCTGTCAGGTTCAATGGAAAATCTGCGAAGGAACGACCTGTACAGAGCAGGAGGACCAGCCCCCAGAGACTGCACAGTGTGCGTCTTGGCTTTTTAGCGAACATGCATCTATCTCCCTAACACTAAACGATTGTAAATTCTTTCCCGAAACCGCACGTTATCCCTGCGCACCACCCCGGCGCTGCCAGCCGGTATCGAGGATCGCACGCTTCAGTTCCTCCGCCAGGGCGCGGCGCTCGGCTTCGCCTAGAAACTTTCCGATCTCCACCTGCTGCCCCCGGGCGGCGATTGTCAACCGGCTCGGGTACCAGGCAATCGGTGACGGCTCCAGCAGTATGCGCACCCAGGCGCGCGGCCATTCCCAGTGTTCCTCGGGCTGGTGCCGCCCCTTTTCCACCGTGACAACGTCGGCGCCCATGGTGAGGACTTCCCGCAGCTGACTGCGGGACTGGCACAGGTAGAAGGCCGTCCCCAGCGCAATGACTTCCAGCCCGGCAAAAGGCAGTACCGGCCAGAACCCGTTCAATGCAAATGCCACGGCAAACCCCAGACAACAACCGGCAATCACCGTATAAATACTGACTGCCCCGCGCCACGAGAGGGACTGGTTCGGGCGGATGATCCAGTGACATTCCGAACCCGCAGGATCGCATACCATTTCGACCACGGTGATTTACAGTGCCGGCAATCTGCCAGCCTGCCCTGAAAACAGAGCGCGAATCCTACTGCAAGTCCGCCACGCCCGCAACCGGGAAAACAGTAAATGGGTGCGGGAGACTATATTAGAATTACAAAATATTCAAGGGGATGGCCCCGCCCGGGGGACGCCGCGCTCACAGTGGCACAAGATAGCCGGCAACGGCCCGCGCCGTGACCACCGGCAGGTACGGGACTACTCCCAGCAGCGGCACGGGGAGCCATGCTTCCAGGGTGGCGACCTGCTCCGCAGCGCGCTCCGCCTCCGGTGGCAGCAGATTGGCCACCCAGCCAGCGAGACGGAATCCATCCGCCGCGATTGCCCTTGCCGTCAACAGGGCATGGTTCAGGCATCCGAGCCGGATCGCAACCACCAGGACCACCTCCAGTTCCGCCAGTCCGGCTAGTTCGGCGGCGGTTTGGCGCTCATTGAGTGGCACCTGCCAGCCGCCGACTCCCTCCACGCATACCCGGTCTGCGGCCGTGGACACGGCAGCCAGCGCGGGCCGCAGGGTTTCGAGATCAATCCGGGTATGCGCCTCGCGGGCAGCAATATGCGGGGCAATGGCCGGTTCAAAGGCATAGGGATTGACACAATCATAATCCAGATACATGGATGCCTGGCGTTGCAGCAAGAGTGCATCGGCATTCCGCAAACCCTGCACGGTGCGCTCGCAACCGGAGGCCACTGGCTTCATGGCCGCCACCCGGTGACCCTGGTCCTGCAACCGCTGCATCAGGCCGAGCGTAATGGCGGTTTTGCCCACCCCGGTATCGGTCCCGGCAATGAAATAGCCGGGGCACTCAATCATGGCTGGCGCTCGGCCGACGCGGTTGCAGTCCGGCCAGCGGCACCTCGGCACGGCCGACGGCGGTCCGGTTCTGCGGTGACCAGGCATGCCCGTAGACCACCTCGTAGCTGGCCGGCAGCAGGCCATCCCGGCGATACGTCTCGTAGGCCTGCACGAACTGCTGCAGCCGCTGTTTGCCGGTCAGGCCGCGGGGGCGACCCACTGTGACATTATGGGCACCCTGATGTTTCAGATCCTCCATCAGGGTACGCACCTCCCGGTAGGTCACGGTAATCCGTTCCGCATCCATGACCGGATCCGCCCAGCGGGTTTGCAACAGGGCATCGCCGACATTGTGCATATCGATAAACGAGTTAACGTGAGTATAGCCATCCACGGCCTCCCAGCTGGCGCGTAATTCCTTCAGGGTATCCGGCCCGAAGGTGGTAAACATCAGTAACCCTCCCGGGGCCAGCACCCGTTGCAATTCCGTGAATACCGGTTCGAGATCCATGCACCACTGCAGCGCCAGATTGGAAAAGATGAAATCGACACTGTCATCGGCAAACGGCAGGCGTTCACCGTCAGCGCAGACACAGCAGGGCCTGCGCAGCCAGCCGCCGCGCCGCCGGGTGTGGCGCAGCATGTTCAGGGCAATATCCAGGGCAAACACATCCGCCTTGCGATAGCGCCGCAACAGCGCCTTGCTGAACACTCCGGTGCCGGCGCCCAGGTCCAGAATACGCGCCGGCTGTATGCGGATCAGGTCCAGGCGCTCCATGAGCCGCTGACCGACTTCCTGCTGCAGCGCCGCCGCTGCATCATAGGTGGCCGCGGCGCGTTCAAATGCCAGCCGGGCTTGCTGCTTGTCCAGCCGGTAGTCGGGCCTGTCAATCACCATGCACTTCCCCTGCCGGCCGGGTACGCGCGGGTTGCAGAAATTCTTCCAGGACCGCGGCTACCTGCCGCGGCTGCGCGATAAACGGTGCATGACCCGAACCCGCGATGACCCGCACCTGCGCATCGGCGAGGAGTTGTGCGGCCTGCCGGCCGGCGGCCAGCGGCACCAGCGTGTCGCGCTCGCCCATCAGCAACAGTACCGGGCAGGCAATCTCGGCAAACCGGCTACGCAGATCGGCGGTGCGCAGGATCTCCAGACCGGCGTCCAGCGCACCGGGCACCGGTCGTCCCTGCGCCAGCAGGGTGTTGTGCAGGCTTCTCAATACCGCACCTGCGGCCTCGCTGCCACGTACCTGCAGCGCCAGAAAGCGGTGCAATGTTCGCACATAATCCTGGTGCAGATCGGCGGCAAACACCTCCAGCAGCGCCGGCAACATGGCCGGTTGCCAGTCTGTCCGGCGTACGAAACTCGGGCTACTCGCCAGCAGAACCAGGCGTTCGATCCGGGCGGGCGCCGCCACTGCCGCCCGGGCCGCGATCAGCCCGCCGAGGGACCACCCCAGCCACGCCGCCACTTCCGGTGCGGCGGCCAGCACGACAGCCACCAGGTCATCCAGGCCGGTAGCGCCGTTCCAGTCACTGCGGCCATGCCCCGGCAAGTCGATACGCGTGACGCGGAAGGCCGGCTCCAGCAGCGGGACCAGTGAGTCCCAGACACCGCCGTGCATTCCCCAGCCATGGATCAATACCAGATCGGGGCCATCCCCGCTGGTCCGGGTATAGAGTTTCATATCCTGACAACCTGACGGGTACTTTCCAATGCGTCCAGCAGCCGGTCCACCTGGGCTTCGCTGTGCGCAGCAGAAAAGGTAATTCGCAGGCGGGCGCTGCCTTGCGGTACGGTCGGTGGCCGGATTGCCGTCACCAGGATGCCCCGTTCGCGCAGGGCCGTACTCATTTGCAGTGCCGTTGCGGCGTCGCCGGCAAGCAACGGCTGTATCGGCGTTTCCGAAGCAGGCAGGTCCAGCCCCAGCTGTCCGGCACCGGCACGAAACCGCCGCACCAGATGATGCAGCTGCGCGCGCCGCCAGGTTTCCTTCTGCACCAGTTGCAGCGCTACCCGGGTGGCACTCGCCATGGCCGGCGGGGGTGCGGTGGTGTAGATATAGGTTCGCGCCTCCTGGATCAGCGTTTCGATCAGGTCCTCACTCCCGGCGACAAACGCGCCGAAGGTCCCGAAGGCCTTGCCGAGGGTGGCCATCAGCACCGGCACCTGACCGACATCCAGACCGCAGTCTGCCAGGGTACCTCGCCCCCCGGGCCCGAGGACACCCATCCCGTGGGCATCGTCAACCAGCAGCCAGGCGGCATGGCGGGCCGCCACCTCCGCCAGCCGGTTCAGCGGCGCCAGCGTGCCGTCCATGCTGAACACTGCATCCGTGGCCACCAGGAACTCGCCCCCGGGCGCCGCGGCCAGACGCTGCGCCACGTCGGCGACATCGGCATGCCGGTAGCGGATCAGGCGGGCACCGCTCAACCGGGCCGCGTCCAGCAACGAGGCATGATTCAGATAATCCCCGAACACCCGGTCACCGCGTCCCAGCAGGGCCGAGATCACGCCCAGATTGGCCATGTACCCGGTGGAAAACAGCAGGGCCCGCGGACGCTGGACAAATCCGGCAAGCTCCTCCTCCAGGGCATGATGCGCCCGGCTGTGACCGGTAATCAGGTGCGCCGCCCCGCTGCCGGCACCGAATTCATCCAGTCCCCGGTGGAACGCGGCGATGACCTCCGGGTGGTTTGCCAACCCGAGGTAATCATTGCTGCAGAAGGACAACCAGGTGCGGCCACCACTGCGCACTTCCACCCCCTGTGGACTGTCGAGAATTTGCCGGCCGCGGTACAGGTGGCTGGCCCGGCGGGCCTGAAGCTGTGCCCTGAGGTCTCTCATACCAGGCAAGAATGCGGAGGTTGCTTGATTTCCCTGTCTCAGGCCTCGGCGTGCAGGCCCAGTGTGGCCAGCAGGGCAGCATCACGGGCCGCATCAGGATTTCCCGTAGTCAGCAGTTTCTCGCCGTAGAATACCGAGTTGGCACCGGCGAAAAAGCACAGCGCCTGCAGCTCGTCCGCCATTTCGCTGCGGCCGGCCGACAGGCGCACATGGGAGTGCGGCATCAGGATACGCGCCACGGCAATGGTTCGCACGAATTCAAACGGTTCGATGTCGGGGACTGTGTCCAGCGGTGTACCCTCCACCCTGACCAGGCGGTTAATCGGCACGCTGCCGGGATGTTCGGGAAGATTGGCCAGTTCACGCAGCAGGGATACCCGGTCGGCACGGCTTTCACCCATACCCACGATGCCGCCGCAACACACGTGGATACCGGCTTCACGCACCCGGGCCAGGGTATCCAGACGATCGGTATAGGTGCGTGTGGTGATGATCTCGCCGTAGTATTCGGGCGAGGTATCCAGGTTATGGTTGTAGTAGTCGAGACCGGCGTCCCTGAGCTGTTGTGCCTGGCCGGCATCCAGCATGCCGAGCGTCACACAGGTCTGCAGCCCCTCGGCACGTACCCCGCGCACCATTTCCAGCACCCGTTCGAAATTCCGGCCGCGTGGATTGCGCCAGGCCGCCCCCATGCAAAAGCGGGTGGCGCCGGCGTGCTTCGCCTGCCGCGCGGCCGCCACCACTTCCTCGACATCCAGCAGCCGTTCCGCCTCCAGGCCGGTGTCGTAGTGCACGCTCTGCGGACAATAGCCACAATCCTCCGGGCAGCCGCCGGTCTTGATACTCAACAAGGTGCTGATTTGCACGGCGTTGGGGTCGAACCACTGCCGGTGCACTGTTTGTGCCCGGTACAACAGGTCGCCGAAGGGCTGCTCGAACAGCGCCCCGACCTCGGCCTGCGTCCAGTCATGACGCAGGCCGTTATCCGGGATGTCCGACAGACAGGTGGTTTGATTTTTCATAGATTACAACCGGATAAGGAGTGCCCAACGCGGTGACTATGGGGCTGATCCGTTCGCCTGTCAACCAATAAGGAGTCAGATGGTTTACAAGATCGCCAGGATGCTGGATCTTCTGCTGTTTCCGCCGCACTGCCGGCTTTGCGGGGTACGCCTGCCTTCCGGCCCCGCTTTGTGCAAGGGGTGCCGTGGTGATTTACCCTGGCTCACATCGGCCTGCCGGCTATGCGGCCACCCCCTGCCGGAGTCGACCGCTGAACTGCACTGCGGCCGGTGCCAGCAACACCCGCCTGCCTGCGATGCCACCACGGCCGTGCTGCATTACCAGGCCCCGGTGGATTACCTCATCCAGCGGTTGAAGTTCTCCGGTGAGCTGAGCCTCGGCCCGCTGCTCGCCGACTTGCTGGCCGCAAGAATCAGCGAACGGATCGCTCCGCTGCCGGAACTGATCATTCCGGTACCCCTGCACCCCGCACGCCTGCGGGAACGCGGATTCAATCAGGCCACCCAGCTGGCGCGACGGCTAGGCAGCCGGCTGGGTATCGCACTCGATTATCGCGTGTGCCGGCGCCAGCGGCAGACCGAACCGCAGTCCCTGCTACCGGTCGGGGAACGCCGCCGCAATGTGCGCAATGCGTTCACCCTGACGGGAAGACTGCCGGCCAGCCACGTCGCTATCGTCGATGACGTGATGACCACCGGCCATACGACGGGCGAGCTGGCGCGCCTCCTGAGACGCGCCGGAGCGCAACGTATCGAGGTATGGGTGATTGCGCGGGCGGGTCAGAACAGGTAATCCAGCAACATGCCGGCAAAGACCACCGCGCCAAACCAGTTGTTATTGAGGAACGCCCGGAAACAGTTTTCACGTTCGCGGTAGCGAATCAGGCCCTGCTGGTAGACGGCCAGTACGGCGGCGATGCCGACTCCCGCATAATAATAGCCGCCGAGTTCGGCCTGCCGGCCGATCATGACCAGGCAGACCAGCAGCATGAGCTGAATTACACCGATGATGTAGCGGTCCGAGTCGCCGAACAGGATGGCGGTCGATTTCACGCCCAGTACCAGATCATCATCCCGGTCCACCATGGCGTACATGGTGTCGTAGGCCGTCGCCCACAGCACCGTTGCCGTGAACATCAGCCAGGCAAGCGGCGGCACTGCATTGGTCTGGGCCGCAAAGGCCATGGGTACGGACCAGCCGAAGGTCGCTCCCAGAAACACCTGCGGCAGGTGGGTCACCCGTTTCATGAACGGGTAGGTTGCCACCAGCAGCACCCCGACAAACGACAGCATGATCGTCAGCGGATTCAGCAGCAGCACCAGGCTGAATGCCGCCAGTCCCAGGATGACAAACAGCAGCTGCGCTTCCAGCTTGCTGACCCGCCCGGCGCTCAGCGGCCGGTTTCGGGTTCGCTGCACATGACGGTCGAATTTATAATCGGCGTAGTCATTGATGACACAGCCTGCAGAGCGCATCAGGATCACTCCCATAACGAAGACCAGCAGCACCTGTGGATCCGGCTGGCCGGCGCTGGCGACCAGCAACGCCCAGAGAGTTGGCCACAGCAGCAGGAAAATGCCGATGGGCCGGTCCAGACGCATCAGCAGCGCATATTCCCGCAGACGGTTGGTCACTGAAAATGGCATGGCAGTCGTTGTACTACAAATGGATTAACCGGTTCTCCAGAACGGTCTACCGGCCCCGCCGGCCGGGAAACCTGGCAGGAAAATCTCGCTCACCAGCAGTGGCCTGTTGGCAATCCGGAAGACCGAGCGGCGCCCCCAGATGGCTTCCGGATGGCGGCGCGAGTAGCGCGTGGCATCGGCATACAGCAACTGGCCAGGCGTGATCCGCGCAAGTTCCACAACGCCGCGGCGCATACCGGAATCCGCAAACAGCATGGCACCGAGGGGACGGGCACCCAGATGCGCGAGGCGCTGCAATTTGCCGCGCAGGGATGTGGCCGGGATGACCGTACGTGCATAGACCATGGGCCGCCCGTCACACATCAGCTGTACCTGGCGAATAATGGCCTGGCCGCCGGACCGCATGCCCAGCGCTTGCGCCTCATCCCGGCTGGGCCGGCCCCGGGACTGTGACAATACCCGGACCCGGAATTCCCCGCGGCACAGGCGTTGCAAGCGTAATGTCAGCGAGGCCGGATCCAGCAACCAGCCGCAGAGATCGGACGGAACGTGCCCCTGCAGGTAATACCGGTGCGGTTTCCAGCGTGTCGCGGTCGGTGGTTGTCTCTCGATCGTGCTCAACGGAGCTTCCGTGCAGGGCCCATGCGGGCCGCGATTATCGCACGTTTTGAGAACCCGTGAGACGCGTACTCCTGCAAGGTGAAATTGACGGAGTGCTGGCCCGGATTTCCCACCGGGCGGCAGTGAATCATCATATTGTATTGAGGCAATGACAATAGTGGAGGAATGTGAAAAGACAACCCGTTATCGGGACATACCTGTCCCGTCCCTGGCGGTTCTGCCATGCCCGCATCCGGTATCCCGGTGAGAAATCCGGGCTAGACTTCGCCGTATTCCACGGCATCCCCCAGCCAGCGGCGAATCAGCGGAGCTGCATGGGCCGGACAGCATTCCAGCAGCCGGACGGCCACCTGCTCCACGGCGGTCAGCAGGGACTCGTCCCGCAGCAGGTCGGCGATATGAAACTGCATTTCTCCGGTCTGGCGGGTACCCAGCACCTCGCCGGGGCCGCGCAGTTCCATATCGCGACGCGCGATCTCGAATCCGTCATTGCTGTCGCGCAATGCCGCCAGGCGCTCCCGCGCCGCGTCCGACAGCGGCGGCTGATACAGCAACACACAGCTGCTCTGCGCCCGGCCTCGCCCCACCCGCCCGCGCAGCTGGTGCAGTTGCGCCAGACCAAGGCGCTCGGGGTTTTCGATGATCATCAGGGATGCCTGCGGGACATCGACCCCGACCTCGATGACTGTCGTGGCCACCAGCAGGTCGACCCGACCGGCCTTGAAGGCCGCCATGACGGTTTCCTTGGTGTCCGGTGCAAGACGCCCGTGCACCAGCCCGATGCGCACTTCCGGCAGGCCGGCCGCCAGAAATTCAGCCGTCTTTTCCGCTGCCTGGCATTGCAACGCCTCGGACTCCTCGATCAACGTGCATACCCAGTAGGCCTGCTGGCCGGCGGTGCAGGCGCGGCGCACCCGCTGTATCACCTCCTCGCGGCGCTCCTGGCTGATGGCCACGGTCTGCACCGGCAGGCGACCGGGCGGCAACTCATCGATTAGCGAAGTATCCAGGTCCGCATAAACGGTCATGGCCAGGGTGCGCGGGATGGGCGTGGCCGTCATTACCAGTTGATGCGGCCGCAGCCCCCCCTGGCGCCCCTTGTCACGCAACGCCAGCCGCTGATGTACACCGAAGCGGTGTTGCTCGTCGATGATTACCAGGCCCAGACGGGCGAACTCCACCGCTTCCTGAAACAGGGCATGGGTGCCCACGGCCACGGCGGCAGTGCCGTCGCGGATGGCTTGCAAGGCGGCTGACCGGTCCTTGCCGCGGGTCTTCCCGGTATACCAGACAACCTGGGTCCCCAGTGGCGCCAGCCACGCGCAAAAACTGCGGCAATGTTGTTCGGCCAGCAGTTCGGTCGGGGCCATCAGGGCAACCTGGTAGCCGGCCTGTATCGCGCTCAGGGCGGCACAGGCCGCCACCACGGTTTTACCGGAGCCCACATCGCCCTGCACCAGTCGCGCCATCGGGTGAGGCCGGGCAAGGTCGTGCTGCAATTCCCGAATGACCCGCTGCTGCGCGGCCGTCAGGGCAAACGGCAGTGACGCAATAAAGTCCTGCACCAGTGACTGCCTGCCCGCCAGCACCGGGGCCGCTGTATGCCGGGCACGCTGCCGCACCCGCCGCAGGCTGAGATGGTGTGCCAGCAGTTCCTCGAATGCCAGTCGCTGCTGGGCCGGGTGGCGACCAACGCTGAGCAGTTCCACAGAGGCATCCGGCGGTGGCCGATGCACATAACGCAGGGCGACCGGCAAGGTCGTCATGTTAAGCGGCGCAATGAGTTCCACCGGCAGCCAGTCGGCAAGCTGGCCGGCCGTGCGGCAGTTGTCTCCCTCGAGGTATTGCAGCGCCTGCCCGGCAAGGGCGCGCAGGGTCAGCTGGTGCACCCCCCCGGTGGCCGGATACACCGGCGTCAGGTGTTCTTCAACCGGGGCCGGTGCATCCGGCTCGATCAGACGGTACTCGGGGTGGATCATTTCTCCGGTGATCGGACCGGCGCGGACCTCGCCATAACAGCGAATACCGGCGCCCCCGTAAAAACCGGCCTGCTGCGCGGCACTGAAGTGAAAAAAACGCAGGGTCAGGGAACCGCTGGCGTCGCTGATCCGTACCAGCAGCGAGCGGCGACGGCCGTAGCGAACTTCGGCAAGTTCCACCTCACCCTGCACCACCACCTGATCGCCGGGGCGCACCGCACCCATGGGTACGACACGGGTACGATCCTCGTAGCGCAGCGGCAGGTGAAACAGCACGTCCTGCACGGTGCGGATACCCAGGCGTTCCAGGCGGCCCGCAATCCGCGATCCCACACCCCGGAGCACGGTTACCGGCAGGGTATCCAGATTATCACGTGTCCCGGGCACAGCCATTCGCAACCTCGCACAGTCTGGAAATCACCGACAGGCACAAGGGCACCGCAGGGGTGCTGTAAAGTGGCAAACCGGTCAATAGCGCCCGGCAACCGACGCGGCACGCGCCGCAAGACACCGGTCGGGAAACTTGCCCGGTGTTCCCGTGGCACCCCGGCGGCCTGCTACCCCGGATTCGATCACATTCTTTCGCCACCCACGACCATGATGGCATCCATTTCCACCGGGGCACCCTTTGGCAATGCTGCCACCCCGACGGCGGCCCGCGCCGGATAGGGTGGCTGAAAATAATCCGCCATGACCTGGTTGACCAGGGCAAAGTGCGCCAGATCCGTCAGGTAGATGTTCAGCTTGGCGATATCGGCGAGGCTGCCGCCGGCAGCATCTGCCACGGCGGCGAGATTGGCGAAAACCTGCCGGATCTGCGCTTCCATGCTGCCGTCCACCAGTTCCGTGGTTGCCGGCAGCAGCGGGATCTGTCCTGACAGGTAAACCGTGTCGCCACAGCGCACGGCCTGCGAGTAGGTTCCGATGGCCTGCGGGGCCTGGTCGGTCTGAATGGTCTTGCGGGGCATAACAACACACTCCTCGTGGGTGAAATTTCCGGGTTACTGGAATCATCCAGTGGCCTTTGGACCGGGATCAACCCCGGGAACGGCTGATCCGCATCACGGAGGCGATACTGCGCACCCGCCGCATGACACTGGCCAGGTGCCCGCGATGATGCACGGTAATGGTAAACAGCAAGGTATTGGTGAGGCCGTCACGCTCCACCATGCCGACATTCTCGATATTCGAGCCGGCTTCTCCGATTATCGCGGCCACCGTCGCCAGCATACCTCGCCGGTCTGCCACCACGACGCTGATATCCACCGGAAATTCATCATCTACGCCGGCTTCCCATTGCACGTCGAGGTAATTCTCCGCCGCATATTTGTGTTCTGCAATATTCCGGCACCCCTGCGTGTGAATCACCATGCCGCGCTCCTTGGTGATGATCCCGACCACCGAATCACCCGGAATGGGCCGGCAGCATTTGGCAAAATGCATCACCATCCCCTCCGTTCCCTTGATGACCAGGGGCCGCATGGTTTTGGCGTCATCCGCCACCCGCGGACCGGCCGCGGCAGGCAGCAGCGTGCGGGCAACCAGTACCGCCTGGCGCCGTCCCATCCCGACATCCACCAGCAGGTCGTCGAAGCTCGCCAGATGATATTCCTTCAGCAGCGCCGTGAGGCGTGACTCCGGGATCAGCTCCCCGCTGGAATCGAACCCAGCCAGGGCGCGGTCCAGCATCCGCCGTCCCAGATCGATGGCTTCCTCGCGTTTCAGGGATTTCTGGTAATGGCGGATATTCGAGCGCGCCTTGGCAGATACCACAAAATTCAGCCAGGCCGTACTGGGATGCGCACCTTCCGCGGTAACGATTTCGACCGTCTGGCCATTCTTCAACGGGGTACGCAATGGCACCAGCTGGCGGTCTACCTTCCCGGCGATACAGGTATTCCCGATGTCGGTGTGTACGGCATAGGCGAAGTCGACCACGGTAGCGCCATGCGGAAGTTTCATGATGTCACCCACCGGGGTGAACACGTACGCCGCGTCCGGAAACAGATCGATCTTTACGTTCTCGAGAAACTCCAGTGAATTGCCGGCATGCTTTTGCATTTCCAGCAACTCGCGCAACCATTCCCGTGCCCCCGCGTGCATCTGGTCGAGATTTTCCTCACTGGACTTGTACCGCCAGTGCGCCGCCACCCCGGATTCCGCTACCTTGTCCATTTCCTCGGTACGTATCTGGACTTCGATGGGTACCCCGTAGGGCCCGAACAGGATGGTATGCAGCGACTGGTAACCATTGGCCTTGGGGATGGCGATGTAGTCCTTGAACTTGCCCGGTACCGGCTTGTAGAGATTATGCATGACCCCCAGCACCCGGTAGCAGGTATCGGCGCGGTCGACGATGATGCGGAAGGCATAGACATCATAGACATCATCGAAGGCAAGCGTCTTGTCGCGAATCTTGCGATACAGGCTGTAGAGGTGCTTTTCGCGGCTCAGGATACGGCCGGTCAGCTCCTCCTGGCGCAAGCGCCGTTTGATCGAGGTCTCGATCTTGTTGAGCACTTCCTTGCGATGCCCGCGGGCTTCATGGACTGCCTTCTCCAGCACCCGGTAGCGCAGCGGGTACAGTGCGGCAAAACCCAGGTCCTCGAGTTCCAGACGCAGGCTGTTGATGCCCAGCCGGTTGGCGATGGGGGCATAGATTTCGAGTGTCTCGCGGGCGATGCGGCGGCGTTTGTCCGGCCGCATTACGCCCAGAGTGCGCATATTGTGCAGGCGGTCGGCCAGTTTGACCAGGATGACCCGGAGATCGCGCACCATAGCCAGGATCATCTTGCGGAAGTTCTCGGCATGCGCCTCTGCCTGGCTGGCAAATTCAATCTGGGTCAGCTTGCTCACCCCGTCCACCAGTTCGGCGATATCGGCGCCGAATTCCTCGGCGATCTGGTCCTTGGCGGTCTCGGTGTCCTCGATTACATCATGCAGGATGGCCGCGATAATGGACTTGTGGTCAAGACCCAGTTCACCCAGAATGCGCGCCGCGGCAACCGGGTGATAGATATAGGGTTCACCCGACATCCGGTGCTGGCCTTCATGCGCCTCGGCACCGAACAGGTAGGCACGGTAGACTTCCTGTACCTGCTTGGGTTCCAGGTACGTTTCCAGCATCTGACAGAGATCGCTGATCAGGAACCGCGACTCCGTATCCGCAACGGGGCCCTGTGTGGCTACCATACGCACTCGCAATGATCGGGCATGCCATTATCCTGCCCGGGACAGACCATCATAGGACAATCTGCCAAACACACAATACCCCGGCAGCAGGCCGGTGACGGTAACCAGACCGGATTTCTCACCGGGCGACGGTGGGACGTTGTAATTTTTTGAGGTAGGAAGGAGAGTGGGGAAGAACGCCCCGCCACCGCTTGCGGCAGGGGGAGCGGGATGTTTCAGCCAGACGTATCCTGCGGGCTCTCGGTATCCCCGGCAATGAGTGGTGGCGTTTCCTCGCCTGCAGTAAGTTCCTCTTCCAGGTCGAACTCCGGCTTGACCGGCTCGTCCAGAATGGAGGGCCCGACCATGCCTTCGGCGATTTCGCGCAGCGCCACAATCGTGGGTTTATCATTTTCCCACTCCACGAAAGGTGCCACACCGTTGACCAGTTGACGTGCCCGCTTGGTTGCCACCAAGACGAGCTGAAAACGGTTATCTACATTCTTCAGACAATCTTCGACTGTGACACGTGCCATGGAAATCTCCGCAAAGCCGGGTATTGAATCTCATCAGGGGCGCAAAATACTAACCGAATCATCCGCCGGACGCCAGCAGTGATGCCAGCAGGCCGGACTGGCGCTGCATCTGGGTGACAATGCCCAGCTGCTGGCAGCGGATAATAGTGCTCAGTTCCTCGCGGGCCACCTCGAATACATCGTTAACCACGAGATAATCATACTCTCCATAATGCGAGATCTCGCTCACAGAGTCCCGCAGCCGCCGGGCAATGATGGCTTCCTCGTCCTGCCCGCGACCACGCAGGCGTTCCTCCAGCGCCTGCCGCGAGGGTGGCAGGATGAAGACACCGACGTTTTCGGGTATGGCCTTGCGAACTTGCCGCGCTCCCTGCCAGTCGATCTCCAGAACGACATCCTGCCCCGCAGCTAGCTGTGCCTCGACCGCCGCCTGTGAAGTGCCATAGAAATTATCGAAAACCCGGGCATGTTCGAGAAAGGCACCCGCATCGATCATGCTCCGGAAAGTGGCAGTATCGACGAAATGATAATCCCGGCCATCGACTTCACCGGGACGTGGCGACCGGGTGGTGTGGGAAACCGACAGGGCCAGCCCCCCCCGCATGGACTCCAGGACGGCCTTCAACAGGCTGGTCTTGCCGGCCCCGGAGGGGGCGGAAATGATAAACAGGATTCCCTTGCAATCACCCTGGCCCAGGGGATTCGCGTTTTCTTTCATGGATGGTTCTCCCTCTGCAGCCAGAGCCCGCAACTATTCTATGTTCTGTACCTGCTCGCGCATTTGCTCGATCAGCACCTTGAGTTCGACCGAGATTTTCGTGGTCTGGGCAGCAGCGGATTTCGAACCCAGCGTATTCGCCTCGCGATTCAG
>Ga0210064_1000023_pt1 | contig 68298 bp, 56 predicted proteins | sample Muzzi_CordC_D2_FD_185531 | JGI IMG/M metagenome (GOLD analysis project Ga0210064, IMG submission 185531) | Wetland microbial communities from San Francisco Bay, California, USA, that impact long-term carbon sequestration - Muzzi_CordC_D2 (SPAdes) | ecosystem: Environmental > Aquatic > Marine >... | reverse complement strand
ATTCTTGAGCATCATAAGACTTTTCTGGCCAATCGTTCTGCTGACGCTGCCATTCACAGCCTGCAGCGAATTCCAGCCCTACAGTGAATCCGGTTACGCACAGGTTATTTCACGGGGATATGGCGTCGATTACTGGCTGGCGGAACTGTACAACACCCGCGGGATGACACCTGCGGAACTCCGGCAAACTGTCAGTGACTGGGAACAGGAATTCCATGACGATCCGAACGCCGGCAGCCGCATAAAGCTGGCTTTGTTGCTGACCGTCGGGGATGCGCCGGCACGTGACCGGAAACGTGCCCGTGAACTGCTGGAAGGGCTCGGAGAGACGCCGGTCAAGACCAGTGACCGCGAACTGGTCGCCATTTTGCGGCAGATTCTTGACGATCAGGACCAGGCCAGCATGGCAATCAGCAAACTCAGAAAACAGGCCGGGGAACAAAGTGAGCGAATCAAGGAACTGGAACAGCAGCAGCAGGCCCTGACGGACATCGAACAGAACATCCAGCAACGGGATATTCAGCCGGACATCGAACAGAATTTCCAGCAACAGGATATCCAGCCGGATATTGAAAATGGCGAACAATAAATACCGCATCCTGCTCGTCGATGATGACCACAGCCTGTTGCGCCTGTTGTCCATGCGCCTGACAGCCGCGGGATATGAAGTCACGGCTGTCGAAAGCGGCGAGCGGGCACTGGCCCAAGCGCCACTGCTGCAACCCCACCTCATCATCACCGACCTGCAGATGGACGGCATGGATGGCCTGACCCTGTTCAACCAGGTACACAACCGCAACCCGTCACTTCCGGTGATGATCCTGACCGCGCATGGCACCATACCGGAGGCCGTCGAGGCTACCAGCCGCGGCGTGTTCAGTTATCTCACCAAACCATTTGACAGTAAAATTCTGCTGAAACACGTTGCCCGTGCGCTAAAGATCACCGGTGAAACGCCCGCCAGCCAGACCGACACCGAAAACTCCGAGTGGCGCAAGGAGATCGTGACCCGCAGCCCGCTGATGGAGAGCCTGCTCACGCAGGCGCGTCTGGTTGCCGACAGCGAGGCCAGTGTTCTGATCCAGGGTGAAAGCGGGACCGGCAAGGAACTGCTGGCACGTGCCATTCACAAGGCCAGCCCGCGCGCGTCGGCTGCATTCGTCGCCCTGAACTGCAGCGCCATTCCGGAATCCCTCTTCGAATCCGAACTGTTCGGACACTCCAAGGGCTCGTTTACCGGAGCCACCCGCGACCATCAAGGCCTGTTCCGGGCCGCCGAGGGTGGCACCCTGTTCCTGGACGAAATTGGCGATATGCCACTGAGCTTCCAGGTGAAACTGCTACGGGCGCTGCAGGAACGCACCATCCGGCCGGTCGGCTCGACCGAGTCCGTACCTGTTGACGTGCGCATCATCTCGGCCACACACCAGGACCTGGACCAGGCGCGACAGACGAATGCGTTCCGGGAAGACCTCTATTACCGCTTAAACGTCGTAACCCTGGAACTCCCGTCACTCGCGGAACGCCGTGAAGACATCTCCCTGCTGGCCAATCACTTCCTGCAGACCTTTCCGGACGCATCAAAAAAAGGCGTGACCGGATTTTCCGCCGAGGCCATGGAGGCAATGCTATCCGCCCCGTGGCCGGGCAATGTCAGGCAACTCTACAACGTGGTGGAACAATCGGTTGCACTTTCAACCACGTCCCTGATACCGGTCAGCCTGGTACAGCGCGCCCTGCGCACCGAGTCCGGCGAGATCCCCGCCTTTGCCGAGGCCCGCAGCGAGTTCGAGCGAGACTATCTGACCCAGGTATTGCAGATCACCAATGGCAATGTCACCAGGGCAGCGCAGATCGCCAAGCGCAACCGCACGGAATTCTACAAGCTCCTGCACAAGCACCACCTGGATCCGGCTCAGTTCAAGGTTACCCAACCTTAAACGGCGTGATGAAAACTCAGGACCACAACACCCATACTGTGTTCTATTTTGTCAGATTAGTTCTGCCAGTAACATATTGAATATTATTCAATATGCGCAGATCTAACTCCAATTATTGAGATAGGGAGCACATCAAATAACAAACCCGAAGTTCATCTAAATCATCTGATAGCGCATCAATGGAATTGATCGTATTGCGGCCCGATTTCAACGTTTTCAAACTCGCGCCAAACCACTTGTGCAGCAAGACAAGGTCAGCATTTGCGACTGTCACGCACTATCTATGCGATCTGATGCGAGCGCATGGAAAGAACATGGAACGCGCTGACGGCTGAAAGCAGGATGGGGATGAATGAGCATACAACCCACGGATTCAGGAGATAAAGATTGTCTTAATAATGTCGTTACTAATAGTCAGTCAGCAAAGTTTGTATCGAAAGCACTCAAACTGGCCGTGCACAACACTATCTGAAAAGATGGCAAAATAGGTAGTTACATAGACGTAGTCCCAATTTACAGGGAACTTTTGACTTTAGTGACGATGGCATAAGTCACAAGGTCACACTGGTACAACAGAAGGCAACTATTGGGAATAATTAATGGGCGATTAAGATGAACAATTCAATTGCGACAATGCAATGCATGCCAAATATCGACGCCCTCTTCAACATCATACGTGGCATAATAGGCGAGATACATCCTCATTGGAAGCATTTGCTTTTTACACCTGATACGCATCTTGAGCGAGACCTCGGCCTGAACAACCTGGCACGCTTGGAATTATGCGCACGGATAGAGAAGGAATTCAATATCACTCTGGATAAGACCTCATCCATTAATGCGTCAACTCCACTCGATCTTATGCATTTCATTCTAAAACAGACCGGACTTCAACACGCAGCTGAGGATAAGGAGAAAACCACCGTTGGCGACAAATATACATTCGATAATATTTCTGGTTCATTGGCTGCCAGAGAAACTGTAAACGACTCGACAGAAACTCATCACACAAACGAGGGGCGTTGGTTTTATACGATCTACGCTTGGTCGATTTTTTTGATATTGGGCCTTGCTGCATTGATTCTTATGGTCATTACACCATTCGAACAATGGCGTCAGAATATCGCTCGAGCCAGCACACGGTTTCTTTTCAAATGCACATTAATCTCACTACACGTCAGCGGGAAAAACTATCTGGATGCTGGTCGACCCAAAGTGGTGGTCGCCAACCATACTAGTTATCTTGACGGTTTTATCATTACTGCTGCGCTGGGCATCCCCCTACATTTCATCGTAAAGGCTGAATTATCACGCATCCCAATCATCTGCCTTATCCTCAAACGCTTCGGCGTAGAATTTATTGACCGCTTTAATGCCAGCCGTGGCACTAAAGCCATTTGGCGCATTACCAGGAAGTCAAAAAACGGCCACACATTAGTGTTCTTTCCGGAAGGTACTTTTACAAGCTTTTCGGGCCTTCAACCCTTCCGGATGGGTGCCTTTGTCACAGCAACTCGCACAAGCGTTCCTGTGATCCCTGTCACAATTCGTGGGGCAAGGAAGATCCTTCGCGGCAATAATTGGCTCATACGCCGAGGCAATATTGATGTGAGTATTTTTCCTCCGATCATGCCAGATGGTGATGGCTGGCAAAATGCCGTGAAGCTACGTGATGCAGTACGTCGTGAAATAAGCGAGAATTGTGGTGAGCTGGACCTTGCTGAATACGACACCTGTGCGGGAAAGAGCAGCCGAGCAAACAACCCACCCGCATAACGAGAAATATAAAACGCCATCATCTGATAATCAGTTATTCTCCCCCGAATCTGGTAGGGGGTTGTCCGCAGACTACCCCTTACCTACTGAACGGTAGCTACCGACCAAATATACCGCACGTCTATCAGAAACCAAACCCATCAGATACATGAGAAATTGATTTTAAGTCATGCAGGAAAGGACCTTATAAAAGTGTCCGGAATCTGTTGGCCACTACACTGTCGCCTGGGCCTGGAAGTCAAGGTACCGGATCATTCCACTTTCTCCGAGAACCGGCATGGGCGATTCCAGGAAAGTGATATGTTTCGACAGTTGTTCGAGACAGTCTTGCAACGTTGCATGGCCGAAGGTCTGGTTGGTTGTGAAGGCTTTGCAGTGGATTCCAGCCTGGTGAAGGCCGATGCGCTCCACCAGCGACAGTGCGATGACCATGATGACTGGGGCGGAGGTCGCACGGTACGTGAGAACCTCGAGGCCCTGGAGGAAGACCGCGCACAGGCTAACGCCTCGGGACGAAGGATTTCACCGACAGACCCGGCAGCCAGTTATACTGGCAGCACACCGTGCTCGAAGTATCTATGCCTACTCGACCAACTACCTAGTCGATACCGATCACGGGATCATCATGGATGTCGAGCCGAGCACGGTCAATATTGCGCAGGAGGTGGAGACAGCTAAGAGTATGATCGAGCGGTTCGAGGCACGCTTCATGATCAAGCCGAAACGCTTCATCGGGGATGCGGCGTATGGTACAGCAGCCATGTCCAACTGGATCGTTGAGAACATGCGAATCGAACCACATACCCCGGTGCGGAAAAAATACGAAGGCACTGCAGAACGTTTTGGTATGGCAGACTTTGCCTGGATTGTCGCAGCCAAAGCTGACCGGCTAACGCCGATGGTTTAAACCTTGTCATGGATAATTATACATTTCAATATCTTGCAATATATTTTCAAGAATAATAGCGCTAGTATGCTGTAGTAACTAAACAACAAAATTTCGCAAAAAGAGAATCGATCATAGAGATGAGTCAGCAGATATTATGCTGTATTATTCGCCTTTATTAATATTATTTGCATCAGGCAAACTCTGCCCCTGAGGCTGCAAGACATGCTAGAAAAACAAGGAATGAATAAATCTACATCACCAAACAGGTTTCAGCACTGGGTGATCACAGCCCTCGCAAGCCTGTACTTGATGCAGTTTCAGCATGTTACCCATGCAGGGTATGACATTCAGGTTGGCTCATTTAAGGATCTGGCCCGTTCCACCGAAATTGCAAGAAAGCTTGAGCGACAGGCTCCACCTGCTGCCGGCAATACCAGCGACACGGGCGCAGGTACCATAACCCACATCCGGCTTGGCTCCTACCCCGGCCAGACAACTGCCGAGAACGTGCACAAACGGCTCGATGCCATGAACATATCAGACCTGCTTTCAACAACACCAACATCAGACATAACCAGGGAAAGTACTCTCCTCTTGCTTGCCGAAGCCAGTTCAGATGAAGCCGCGACAGAAAACACTGGGCTACAGGACTGGTCTGGTGAGCCAGCCAGCATCGAAGACTTGTTCGGAACCACCCCGGATGAAGGCCTGACAAGCCGTGACGAAACCACAGCGGACAAATACAATATCCGGGGATTCTTCAATTCGAAGTATGCCTATACCTACCCTTCACCTGGCCACTCCTCGATGTTCCGAAACACACTGGAATTGCAGGCCAGCGACCGTTTCAACAATGACATCTCCTGGAAGATCAGCGCCCGTGGAAGCTACGATGCAGTCTTTGATCTGAATGATTTCTACTCTGAACGGGTTGAAGACAACCGTCGTCTGGATGGCGCACTGCACGAAACCTACCTAGATATCTCGAGAGGCGACTGGGATTTCCGCATTGGTAGGCAACATATCATCTGGGGCGAGATGGTTGGACTTTTTTTTGCTGACGTCGTATCAGCCCAGGATACACGCCAGTTTGTCGCAGAGGATTTTGACCTCATCCGCATCCCGCAATGGGCACTGCGCGCGGAACATTTCAAAGGTGACTTTCACAGCGAAGCGATCTGGATACCCTACATGACATATGATGAGATCGGTGAGCCCGGCGATGATTTCTACCCCCTCGGTACGGACCTGGGTCCACCAGCCGGGATAGATGAACTAGTCATCAGGAACGATAATCACCCAGCTCAAAAGCTGTCCAACGGGGCTTATGGCCTGAGACTCTCGATGCTGAAGCGAGGCTGGGATATATCCGGCTTCTATTACAGCAGCATGGATGCCACTCCCTCATTCTTCAGCCAACTTGAGACCGGACCGACAACAAGACTCACCATCACCCCGGAGCATGACAGGATTCACCAGCTCGGCGCTACTCTTGCAAAAGATTTTGGTATTATCCTGCTAAGAAGTGAGGTTGTCTACACAAGGGATCGCTGGTACATTGTCGACAATCCCCTTGACCCGGATGGGGTAACGCAGCAGAACACGCTCGATTATGTTGTCGGACTGGAACGCTCGTTTACAAATGGCGCATCGCTAAATCTGCAATTATTCCAGAGCTGGTATACAGACTATGACTCGGACATTCTTTTCGATGAACTGGAAACCGGTGTTAGCCTCTACGCAAGCAAAGAACTGTTCAACAAGGTGGACGCAGAATTACTGCTGATTACCAGCCTCAACCGCACCGACTGGATGGCGAGACCCAAAGTGACTTGGGAGATGTCGGATAACTGGTGGCTTGCAGTTGGTGTGGATATCTTTGGCGGGAACCGCGATACACTGTTTGGGCGTTTTGATGACAGTGACCGGGTATATGGCCAAGCACGTTATACTTTCTAGGCTTGGTGTACACTATTGATAATCAGTTTTGCTAGGGGCAGACGAGTCGATCTTGCCCTGGGTGGCTTGGATGATGCGCCAATACGTCCCATGAAAATGCTCTTCCGGCTGTCCTGGTCACTGACCAACTGCTGCAGCATCCGCGTCAACACCTTAGCCCGATCCATCATGGCCGGATCATCAGAAAAGCCAATACCATCAAGTACGTATTCCTGGAATATCAACGGCGTCATCACTGGCTGTATGTAAAGCCCGAGACTTGTCGCCGTTAACCAGAACCGCTGCATTGCACCGCCAGCCGTGATGAATTCATCCACTGTTTGAGGACGCTTGTCTGCTACCAGTATAAAAAAGGCCGAGCAGAACACCCCTGGTATTAGATCCAGTTGGATACGCGGCAAAAGTGTGCCACCAAGATAACGATTCAAAAAGGAGACCCGACTCCAGCTCTTCATAGCCCAGCGAGTCAACCGCAGCGTCATCGCATCCAGCCCGACAGCCCGTGCCGGTATGCGATCTGCACTAAAATTCGGATTATCCCAGTCAATGACACTACTATGTGTGCCATAGGCTTCTGGCAATGTCAGCCGCAAACCGGCATTCACAAACGACAGCCTTGCCGCCTTGCTGCGGCCACGCAGTCCATCCATCCATACAACCCGGTAACACGGGGGCAATGCGGATTCCAACGCAATATACTCATCGGCCGAAAGGTTACGCAACCGCATCGCACGTCGCTGTACCGTGCGTTCGGTTATATAGTCAGCAAGCGGATCCAGGGATATTGCCTCATCAGGCCTGAGCCAGACATCGAACGTTGGAGTGGTCTGGCCAGCATCAGTCCTGCGTTCGACCTCTGATTTCATATCATAACCCGTTGCCGCGATCCTGATATTTTCTAGCAATGCGCCCAGTGACAGCTGACTGGCGTGGCCTTGCAAGTCATATACACAATGCTCACGGGTATCAGTGCCATGCACGACTACGTGAGTATCGTCAATGATCTCGAAGCGCCATGGCTGGGTGTTATCCCCGCTCGGTGCCCAGCGAGCCAGATCAAGTATTGCTTCCACCGTATTGGCCGGAGTAGAAGCAGTTTCAGCCCGTTTTTTCCGCATGCGAGACAGCTTCCATCGGGCCGTTGTAATTGCCAAGCGCTGAACTGGATTGCTGTTACCCCAAGGCCGCCAGGTCCGCACACACTTGTCCCGGTAGGTATCAAACTGCAAACCATGCGGCGCACTGATGACCCTGCCCCGTTTGAGCAGGATCTTCAGCACCTGAGTGGCCGCCACACCGGCGCAGAGATCACAGGCCATGGGAGTTGACGGGCCGCGGCGGCTCTCAAAATCAACGGCGCCTGGATCTACAAGATAGCCGCGCTGCAACATGGCCGGCGACAGACCCACCAGGAAACGCAGCAACTGTTCCTGCTCGTCATGCCCCTCCATACGGAAATAAGACTCGAAATTCTGCATTCCCGGTAGGAAATTGAGCAGCGCCACACCCATACCCAAGGGAGCAGCGGTTACAGCTGGTATGCCAAGCTCGCTGCAGGCGGTAAATACAGCTCTGCGAGGCTTTATTGCAAAGAAATCTAGACCATCCAGATACAGGTCGGCCCCGGAGAGGAAATCACGAGTACTGGATTCGTTGATGCCCTCGGGAAAGCCACGGATATCGAGCTGTGGGTTGATGTCACGCGCCATATCGGTCAGCACATCCAGCTTCTTACACCCAAGAGTTGATGTGAATGCACCGGCCTGCCGATTGAAGTTGGCCAGCTCGAAACTGTCAAAATCAGCAAGCGTGAAAGCCCCAATACCAAGTCGGGCCAGCGTCAGTAGATGGGAACCACCAACGCCGCCAAGTCCGGCTATGGCAACCCGCTTACCACGCAGTTCAAGCTGTTCCCGATGCGTTACCCAACCTATGTTTCTTGAGAATGCTCCATGGTAGCTGAAAAACATTAGTGCTACTCATGGAACCTGTAACAACCATTCATGCTAATCAGTTCCGGTGTCAAGCAGGACTGGCACATCCGATATAAGATCAGTCATCATTTTCTTCATTTCGCAATCAAGAAATTTAAACAACATATAACGGCTGCAATAAAAAGGAGCACGCGGGCCATGATGATCAACCACATCACCAATCTGCTCGTAGATCATTCCAAATCGTTTTAAGTGGCGAGCAAGACGCGGTTCCATCATGGCAATCACACCGTCCAGACCCATTCTTACCGCAACAGCCGCCCCAGCAAGATAAAGTCCCAGCGGTATATGCTGGAACCGCCTTTGATCAAATTGAGATGCTTCAACCATTTCAATATTGCCAAACGGATGCCCCTTATCTGCTTTACGCCGACGATACTCCTCGGGTACAGCCAATCGTGAATATTCACCAAGAAGTTGCCGCTTGGCAAATATCGGTTCAGCAATATCAGAGTATAAGGAATTGGCACATAACTTCTCAAACGGCAATTTTGCTGCCTTATCGGCGGGGTCAGGCATCACCAGTCTTATACACCCGGCATACCTTCCAGTACTACGATGCAGTAACAGACAATGCTGTGAGCGTACATCATATACATCGCGTTCAAGGCCATCCGGATGTTCATTCACGGGCTCATACTGTAATTCCTGGCAATAAACCTTGTAACGTATTCTATAAACCTCTTCACGAAGTGCCGGAGTATCTGCAAATATTATCTGAAAATAATTATTAAACGCGGACGCAATTGATGAAGTCAACATTGAATTTATACCCGTGTATATTGCATTGTGCGCGCAACTGTTTCATATATCATTGAGGTATGGAGTTGTATCTGTACGAATATATAAAAATCCGAGGTCATTCCCATAATTGCCAACTGTCTTGTTAACGCTTGATACGGAAATATCTTTAATCTTTCTACTGTTACGATATTTCTCATGAACCAGCCAGGGATGACTGCGTATTCCACTGAAAACAGCCACCCATTCCTCGTAAAGACTGCAATCCAGAACACGGCAAAGCTTCCACGCAGCACTGTTGCGATACAGTGCGTCAATTGCCCGGGCAGTCGCAAGGGCTCTTAAAAAGGCCACTACCACGGTAACCAACATCATTATTTGCGCGGCCAGTGCGAGCGCTTTTATGGTTAATTTTAGTCCTTGAGTTCGCCATCAAGCTAACACACCCAACAGGCTCCAGGTTATTTATTTTCATGGATGAATTTAACTTCTTGTCGCCAATCTAAGACGGGATTTATTAATTATATTACAAGGCGTTAACAGTTCTCCGTTATTTCATGTCTCCAGACAGCAACAGAAATCCACTATCTGTATTCAGATTGCACTAAATATAACAGCATAAAGCGTCCCAATATACTGAATTTATATGTAATTTTAATTTCGGTACAATTATTGCTTATTATAATTCAACGAAGCTGGCAAGCCTTGAATACATTGAGCCGGGTAATAAGTCGACAGCCCGGTCAGTATTTGGGACTACAAAGTTATGAAACATGATCTGCCGGCCCATTTACGCAGGCTGGCCCCTAGTATGGAGGATCTATCTAATGATGTTTGATGACCGTTACGAAGTGTATCTCGCTGATACTGAAGAGGCACGTCGCATACATTATCAAGTGCGCTACAAGGTCTATTGCATTGAAGAAGGCTTTGAGGACTCGCAAGATTATGCTCGCTACGAGGAAAGCGATGAATGGGACTCGAATTCAGTGCATTTTATTGTGCGCAGCAAGAATTCCGGGCAATGGATCGCTGCAATGAGGATGGTCCTCCATGGACAAAACGGTCTTCCTATCGAGCACATGTGCGACATACGTTCCCTGGAGGCGTCCAACGATACTGCTGAAATCTCCCGGATGTGCATCATCGACGAACACCGTCGTGTACCCCACCCCAAATCCGCCCCAAAGAAGGATGTCTTCACTGTCTATCCCGGCAATGCCAAGACTGGAAATCAGGCACCCGTCAATTTACGTGCTCACAAGTCAGAGATTATTCTGGGCTTGTTACGTGCTGCTGTTGACTACAGCTACGAACACGGCATAAACAACTGGTATTTTCTGACAACACGAGCACTGGCCCGGTTAATTAATCGTTTATGTATTCAGCTTGTCTGCGTAGGTAATCCCTGCCACCACCGCGGAGAAAGACATCCATTCATCGCCAATCTGAGGGAAGCCGAGAAACAGGCTACAGAAGGCTGCCCAATCATTGGCGAATGGCGCGACCAGAGGACAATATCCTACCATCGTTGTTCTGAACTGGGACTTTCCAGATCGCTCCCTATGAATAACCAACGCTTGGTTGCCTGACCATTCATTCACAAACCTTCAAGGCAATAGGACTGAGACCCGGCACTGCTATTATCCTCTCTCAATAGTGGCCGGGTTAATTGCCCTACCAAGCTGGTATTCAGCCTTCGGGCGCCATGTTCCTCACAAGATGCTGCCATCGGCCAGCCTGACCACCCTGCCGGCCATCTCAATGACACGAGGGTCATGCGTGGAAAAGATAAAGGTCGTGCCGTTATCCCGGTTGATGCGCGACATAAGTTCGAGAATACCACCGCCGGTCTTGTGATCGAGATTGGCCGTCGGCTCATCCGCAAGCACGATACTTGGGCGGGTAACCAGTGCCCTGGCAATCGCCACACGCTGGCGCTGTCCGCCGCTCAACTGGTTTGGCCGATGATGGGCATAGCGGTCCAATCCGACCAGTATCAGAAACTGGTGCACACGTTCATGCCGTTCTTTCTTGGTCATCCCGAACCGCAGCAACGGGTACTCTACATTCTCAAAAGCAGACAGCACGGGCAGCAGATTGAATGTCTGGAACACGAAACCTATTTTGTGGGCACGTATATCGGCCAGCTGGTCTGTACTTTGGTTGGCTGTAACCTTGCCGTCGACAATAATTGTACCGGTGGTGGGCGTATCGATACAGCCGATAAGATTGAGCAGTGTCGACTTGCCGCTGCCCGACGGGCCGGCTATGGCCAGGAACTCACCGGTTAATACCATCAGCGTGACATCACGCAATGCCTGTACGTGTTGCTGGCCCAACGGGTAAATTTTCGTCACGTTTTTCACGCGAACCACGAAATTGTCACTGGTCATCTTTGATCCCCTGTGCTGGACCCTCAACCGGTTACCGCATACAGTCAAAATCATGTCTGCAACGTGATTCAGGCACCGCAGAGTTCGCTGATTTTACATGCTTTTGCACAAACACGGCAGTGCATTCTGCACTGACCGTATTCATTACTCGGGGCGGTTGCGTTGTCTAATGATTTTCACCAGCAGCACTGTCAGCAACAGCATGCCGGCAATCGCCCACAGCCATGCCGGGTTGACTAACAACCACTCGAAAAGCGGCCCCCCGAGGAATACCAGTGCGGCATTACCGGGGATGAATCCCACGGCTGCGCCAGCAAGGAATGACCGGAAATCGACTCTGGAAAGACCCAGCACCCAGTGGGCCGGTGGAGCAAGAAAAAACACCAGGTAAACCAGCACCACCGTGCGAAAACCCTGTTGTTCCAGTCTGTCATCGAACCGGTGAAACCGCGCCGGCAGGTGTGCTTGAACCCAGTCTCGTGCCACGTAACGGGCGAAGGCAAATCCTGTGACAGCAGCGCCGATACTGCCAGCCATGGACAGCATGAAGGCCTCCGGTGGTGTCCAGAGCATTGCCGCCGCTATCACAAACACGAATCCAGGCACGCCCATGGGTTGGACCAGGGCAAAGCCTGCAATAAATAGCAGTTGTCCCCAGGCACCCTGTGCGAGCAGCATATTACGCAATGCTTCCGGTTCGTGGAGTCTGTCAATGGTGCCGGTGACATGCGCCGTTACGGCAAGCCCGATTACCAGGATGCCGATCAAAACCTTGATGATCATTTGGGGCAAGTGCTCAATGCAACCAGATGCCGGAAGTCCGGCTCCCGACAAGACAGCTTGTCATCGAGAAGCCGGGGCAGCTAATATGCCTTTGTTCGCCGGCGAGAGCAACCAACATGGATACTGCAGATCATCTGCGTACGTTTCTTACCAAGAATATCTTCTCACCCGTCAGTGGCTTCACATTCAGTGACTGGTTCACACTGCTGCGGCAGGCGCATTTCCGTATCGCACCGCGCTACATCCCGCGGGCACTGCTGATCACACTGAACAGCCTTGCAACCACTGCAGTGTCCCGCAGGGAACAGCGCACCTACGGTGAGGTACTTTCCCGCACTAAAATCCCACCACCCATTTTTATCCTTGGCCACTGGCGCAGTGGCACCACACACCTGCATAATCTGCTCTCGATAGACACCCAATTCGCCTACCCAAACTTCTTCCAGACCACACAGCCGCACAGTTTCCTGATCACAGAGGAACGAGCGTCGAAATCCCGTGCACTGAAGGCAATGGCGCCAAAGACCCGCCTGATAGACAATATGAAGGCCAGCCTGGATGCGCCCATGGAAGACGAGGTCGCCTTGTCCATACTCTGCGGCCTGTCCCCCATACTCAGTTCCGTATTTCCTCGCCGAACGGCTCATTTCGACAGATATTTGACGTTTCGGGATGTATCTGAAATGGAGATCGAGGCCTGGAAGCAGGCCTTCACCGGGTTCGTTCGCAAACTCAGCCTGAAACATGACCGGCCGTTGATCCTCAAATCACCACCACACACCTGCCGCATACGGCTGATACTTGAACTGTTCCCGGATGCGCGCTTCATCCATATCCACCGGAACCCCTATGCAGTGTTCTTGTCTTACAAGCGCTCGACGCAACTTATGAACAAGCTGATCCAATTGCAGTTGCCGGACCTGGAGCACCTCGATGAGCGCATCATCAATCAGTATCGCCTCATGTATGACGCCTACTTCGAGGAAGTCGGCATGATACCCGCCGGACGCTTTCATGAGCTGGCCTATGAAACACTTGAACAGGATCCCATGGGCGAATTGCAGGCGATATATTCTGCGCTGGGCATCGAAGGTTTCAGTACGGTTGAACAGCTACTCAATGATTACCTTGGTACACTCAGGGGCTATCGGAAAAGCGAGTTGCCGGAGATCGAGCCGGCCCTGCAACAGCAAATCGCGACAGCCTGGGCACAGAGCTTCAATACCTGGGGCTACCCGCAATGAGAAAGACAGGATAACGTGTGACCCGGTTCGAAACCGATATGCAAACAGAAGTGTATCCTACTGGTTGATGCAACCGTTAGGCTTTGATTCGATCATGGACATACAACGCGTAAAATGCACCATATTTAAATAGCAGCAGCTTGACTCCATACATGGCGCACCCTGCAGGTTCTGTGAGAATAAACAGATATTCGTGCGGTTTTCAAACGTCAACAATCAGACAGGGTTTTTCCCATGTTACAAAAAACTGCCTTCCTATTCCTGATAACTGGCCTGCTGGTACCGCCGATGGCGCTGGGCGACCGGAAAGATGTGGATGCCGAAGCGATCGTGGCTCGAGCCGACCGGATTCGCTTTCCCGAACAACCTTTCCAGGTCGATATTGATATCGTCACCACCGCACCTGATGCCAAGCCTGATGCCCGTAGCTACCGGACCCTGTCAAAGGGCAACGAAAATACCGTGGTGCAAGTCACCGCTCCGGCCATTGACCGTGGCCAGATTCTCTTGATGAAGGATCATGACCTATGGGTATTCATGCCGCAGATCTCGCAGCCTATCCGGTTGCCGCTGTCACAGCGGCTGACGGGGCAGGTGGCCAATGGTGACCTGGCCCGTGCCAATTTCAAAGGTGACTACACGCCCACCTTCCTGCGCATGGAAGAAATCGACGGTATCCCGCATTACGTGCTTGAATTGAATGCGAATGACCGCTACGTGACCTACCACCGGGTCCTCTACTGGGTCAACCGCAAAAATGACCGGCCGTACAAGGCCGAATTCTACACCCGCTCGGGACGGTTGCTAAAGACCGCCTATTATTCGGAGTTCAGGAAAATGCAGGGCGCCATCCGTCCGACAAAACTCGTAATGATCGATGCCCTGCGTGAAGGCGAGCAATCTGTACTCAAGTACAGCAACATGAAGTTACGCAAGCTGCCGGACAAGCTGTTCACCAAGGATTACCTTAAGAAACTGCACTAGGCCGCTCCTGTTTTATTGGTCAATTTTCCCGCAAGGCTGCAGCAACCGGGATCCGCGAGACACGGTGCGCCGGCAACAACGCCGCCAGTACGGTTGCAAACAATCCGACGGCAAAGGCCAGCAGGACGATGCCGGGGGTGACCCGAATCAGCGCAGTGTAACCCGTATTGGTATTCGGCGGTGGCGGCATGGGAATGCCGATCGACGAAATTACCCAGGCCAGCAGAACACCGATACCGATACCTGCCAGTGCGCCAATCACCCCAAGCATGAGATTTTCGATTACCACCAGGCGGAAAATATGACGCCCGTTGTCACCCAGCGCCTTCAGTGTGCCGAATTCACCGATGCGTTCAAACACCGCCATGTTGACACTGTTGGCTACACTGAGAAGCACCATCACCAACACAATCAGTTGCAGCACCTTGAACTGGCGATTGTACAGGTCTACCGTCTTGGTGTAGAAATCCGCCAGCTCCAGCCAGGTCCGGACCTCGAACTCAGCCGCCGGCAATTGTGCACGCACCCGGGCAGCCACTCTGTCGGTAGCTGCAGTATTATCCAGCACCAGCACTACCGCATGTACAGCTTCGGTCCCGGTCAGTTCCCGGGCTGCTTCAAGATTGATCCGTACGGCGTTGTCATCATAATCCTTGGAAATGGTCTGAAAGATACCGGTTACTGTGAAGTCCATGCTGTTCAGACCCCACTCCGGCGTATTCATCAGCAATGTCACCTCATCACCCGGAACGACATTCAGCCGGCCAGCGACACCCTGCCCTATCATCATGCCGTTATAATCATTGCTGGTGAGTGCCCGGCCGGCAGTCAACGTGATGAAACGCCCCAGGCGCGCCTCGCGGTCGGCATCGCCGCCCTCACTGATCACTGGCATATCTGCCTTGCCGGTGCTCAGCAGTCCGGACAACGTCAGCCTCGGCAATACGTCCTCGATTTCGGCATAGCTAGAGAGTTCCTCGGCAAGCCCTGCAGGGTCCTCGACCAAGTAACCAAAAGGATCCCGACGCCCTTCGCTGGAATAGCCACTGTGGTAGATCTGGATGTGCCCGAGATGCGAATGAATAGTCGCCTCGCGCAACTGGTAGAACACATCCTCGACAAACCCCCCACTCAGCACCAGCCCGGTCACACCGAGCACGATGGCCACCAGGGTCAGCAGGCTGCGCGCTTTTTGGCGGAAGATATTCCGGAATGCCAGCTTGTACACGAATTTTACCCGTATTACCTGTTATGCCGCAAAGCATCGACAATCTGCAGTCGCGACGCCTTGCTGGCCGGGTACAAACTGGCGAGCGCCGCCGTGCCCAGGGCGAGCAGGAACACGCCGCCGACCAGCGAGGCATTCACCAGGATGCGGCCGGTATAACCGTGCTCCATACCCGGCGGCGGTGGCATGGGAATGCCGATCGCCGAAATGGCGTAGGCCAGCAGAATCCCCATCAGCACGCCGCTCATACCTCCGACCAGCCCTAGCAGCACCCCCTCAGTGAAGAACAGTTGTTTGATCTGCCGACGGCGGGTGCCGATCGCAAGCAGGGTGCCGATCTCACCGGTACGTTCCATGACGCTCATGCTGAGGGTGTTGGTAATGCTGAAGATAATGATAAGCCCGATAATCAGCTTGACAAAATTCATCTGCCGCGAGAACAGGGCCGCGGTCTTGTTGTAGACATCCGCCAGTTCATACCAGGGCACGAACTGCAACCCCGACTCCGGCGGGTATTGGGCGCGCAGGCGCGCCAGCACGGCATCGGTCTGCCCGGTGTCCTCGAGCAGCACCACCCAGACATGTGCACCGGTTACGCGCAGCAGCTCCTGCGCCACGCGCAGTGGGACGCGCAGTGCGGTGTCATCCCGGGCCTTGTTATAGGTATAGGAGAGCCCACGCACCCGGGCCTCAAAGGCATTCAGCCCGCCAGTAGCTGTCGAGGCCAGCAATACCACCTGCTGGTCGGGTACCACACCCAGTTGGGAAGCCAGTCCTTCCCCGAGGATTATGCCTAAAGCGTCCTCTGCCGACAGGTTGTCGCCTTGTGAAATTCGGATGGCCGCGCCGATCTCGGCTTCCTTATCCGGCATCACGCCCTCGCCGAGGAACGAAATGGTGTTGTCGCCATGGCTTATCAGGCCATTGAACGCCAGCCGCGGGGTAACGACGCGGACGGCGGGGTCCCCGGAAATGGCCTCCCGCATTTCGGCATCCTCTGGCAGCAGGTAGGCCAGTGGATCGGCGGAGCCAGATTCGTGGTAACCGGGCCGGACGACCTGGATATGGCCAAGCTGGGACTGGATGGCGACCTCGCGTGTGGCCCACAGCACCCATTCTATAAACCCGCCGCTCAACAGCAGGGCGATTACCCCGAAAGTAACGGCGGCGAAGGCAAGCGCGGAACGCCGTCGCTGGCGGACCAGATTGCGAACTGCAAGCACGAGATTCTGTATCACCTGCGGTATGATAGCCCATTCAGCACACCCCGGCGATGGAGACTGGATACCGGGACGTTCATAATTTTTACAATGTTCTCGTACCCGCGCCGGAACACGACGCATCAGCCACAGGCTGAAATCTCATATAAATATTAAATTACAATAGCTTACACAAATTGTAGCTCTATCACCTCAATGTCCATTTTTTTTACACGGACAGAAATGGCACACAGCCTACAAATCTTAACCCACTGTTTGTTAAGATATATTTAAATTTGGCACGCAACATGCCTTCTTAAGGGCAGAAGTACCGATACATGCACGTATATTCCCAAGCCGCAGTACGCGGATAAGTTAGCGCCTGAAGGAGGCAATAAAATGAAAGTCAAGAACTTAATTATAATGAGCACAGCGCTACTGGCTCTAAGCAGTGCGCCAGCCTTCGCGGTTGATACCCTTGTCCAGTTCAGTTCGGACGCCACGGGTGCGGGCATAGATGGCCCATCAAGCCCTGGCTATGATGTCGTTGGCATCAACGAGTTTGACTGGCAATCCTCAGGCGACCTGGTCATCGAGGACAACCTGACCGGCTCGGGCTCCACCGCCAACGGCACGTTGTATGACAGCTTTTCACTGTGGGCTGCCAATGCAGTCGTAGGCGACACGGTTACATTCGAGTCCTATGTGCAGGCACGCCTGAATGACATGACGGATACCGGCGGTGGCAGCATCGCACCAAGCACCCTATCGACGGACGGCACCTGCTCCGTGGTCGGCTGTTTCGAGGTCACGGGCGCTTCTTCGTTCACGGAAACGGCGACCCTCCTTGCCCCGGGTGTACTGCAATTCACCAGCATCACAGGGGATTTTGCGTGGTACTACGACACCACTCCTGATTCGATGGTAATCGGAGGTACCGGCTTTGTTGATGGCTCGGCATTCTTGACTGGAACCGTGAGCTGCACGACGTTAGGCGATTGCGGACTTTTCTCACTCGCTAGTGGGGGTAATTCATTCAATACAGTCACTGTAGGTACCTATGATTCTACTATCATTGAGGTTGACCCAATCACCGGTCTGACAACCCTCGCAGGTGCCACATTCGATACCCTCGTGTCATTTATCACAGGTCAAGGAACACCCACTGAAGAGGCGAACGTAGGTGTCGGTGGCACCATTGGACTCGCACCCCAGTATACTGTGCTGCTTGGCGACCTTCTCTTCAAGGCCGACGCCAACTCAGAGTTCACCGCTAGAGCAGTCCCGGAACCGACCAGTCTGGCTCTGATAGGCATTGGCCTGCTCGGCATGGCCGGTCTGAGAAGGCGCCGTCAAGTGTAGGTGACTAGGCTGCAAGAACCCGTATGAGGATGATTGCAACAATAAAAGGCCTGCACTGCAGGCCTTTTCTATCTTGGCACGCCACAATAAGGAGGTTTGTCAGTTGTCGTCTATACTTGCTAAATGGAAGCCCACAACAAATAACCAGCATCAATTGATGGAAGGAGAAACATTATGAATATCAGGCAACAACTGAGTGCATTAGTAATTTTCATGTGCTCGCTCACCATCCCGGGTGTAAACTCGGCCGCCGTAGTCAATGCCGAGGTCAAATTCGATCCGACAGCCGGCAGTAGCTACACCATTCTGGGCATTAACGAATTTGACTGGCAATCCTCCGGCGATGTAGTGATCGAGGATCTGTTGCCGGCACCGGCGGAAGCCAATGGGACTACCGTTACTACCTTCTCGGCTTGGGCGGACAACGCCATTGCCGGCGATTCAGTAGCTTTCATTGCCCACGTCCATGCCCGGCTGAATGATTTCCTCGATAACAACGGGGCCAGCATCGCGCCAAACACCCTCTCAAAGGACGGGTCTACATGTGTCGCCGGTGCAAACTGTTTCGAGGTTACCGGTGCTGCCACCATTTTCGAAACAGCTACGCTTTTGACGCCAGGCTCCATCCTGATCCTGAGCGGAAATGGGGACTATGCTTTTTTTCTGGATAGCTCACCGAATTCTGATGTGGCCTCAGGTGCCGGTTTCAGGGACGGCACTGCCTTCATCACCGGCAATGTCGGCTTCGATTTTACCGTCGGCACCTTTACACAGGGAGTCGGGGGTAACAGCTTCTTCGACAATACCGTGGCAACTCTGAATACAAGCATCATCGACGTCGATAATGGCGACGCTTTGACACTGGTCGGGACCTCCTTTGACATCCTTCTGAGCCCGCCAGGCACATTCGATGCCGTAGTAGCTGTGGGTGGTAACATCGGGCTGCAGCCACACATCGTGCAGGTAGCGGACCTGATCATCAAAGGTGACGCCAACACCGAGTTCACCGCCCTCGAGGGCGAGGTCGAGGGTGCCTGTCGCATGACCGGCGGCGGCGTGGATGTAGAAGGTACAGCGATTGACGGTACCCTGGCGGATGGCAGCGACGACGGTGATCGCGCCACCTTCGGCGGCCAGCTGGGCGCGCCAAGTGCCACCCAGCCACAGCCTTTCGGTCACTGGACTCATCACCAGCAGAAGGGCCCAAGCGGCAGCTTCCAGTTCCACGTGGGCACCGCCAGCGCACCCCCGGAAACCAAGATCGTAGAGATCAGCTGCTTCGACGATGGCTTCTGCGATCCGGCACGTCCTGCCTATTTCAAGCAACTGGACTGGAAAGGCATCGGTACCTTCGCAAACGTGAAGGGACCGCTTAGCAGCAAGGTCGTGCCGCAAAGTAACAAGAACTACACCCTGCATTGCATCGAGGGTCACTTCGAGGATATCGGGGAACCGGGACCTGGTGGCAAACAGCCCAAGAGTAACCAGTGCGAGCACACGCCTCGTGATCTGATCAATGAAGGCAGTGACTGCACCGACTGCCCGGATGTTTACCAGATGCAGATATACGCCGGTCCGGATTGTGACGATCCGAACAACACGGTGATCTACTCCTGGGGCTGGCCGGATGCCGGATTTATCAGCACCGGCAATATCCAGATCCATCCCGAGGTGGGACAACAACCGCCGAAGTAATCACGGAATAGCCAGGATGGATCCCGAGGGGCGAGCAATCGCCCCTCTTTTTTGCCTGTTTGCAGGGACCGCCATTCGAATCCGGCGGCTGTCGTCAAATATGCAGGGTGCGCCAAGCTCACCATCGCTGTCCGCCATGGAAGGGCGAAGCCCGAGGCGGATAGTCCCCGGAAGGCATAGGGCGCGGGCGTGTGGCCGAAAGTGGTGAAGGGGCCGCAGGTCCCGTAGCCAGTGCAGGCCATATGCAAGCGCATCCGACACGCCGTTCAGTCATTGTGGGCGCTGTGGTACTCCGCGCAGAGGAGTGCCGCTGCAACCGCAGGATGGCCGGGGCACAATGGCTGCCGCGTTGGCGAGTCGATTTTGGCGACTTGGATGTCCCAAAATCTTTCACGAAGTGGTGGCACACTTGTCGGGAAGTTAAGGTGCGCACAGCGCGTGCCTACGGTACGTAAACAGGCGGATAGCCGGTCGATCCGGCTTATGGCCGGTGGTGCATTCACAGGCATTCAATAATCGTGGCGCACGGCGCAACCCGATTCCATTCAGGCATCTGATGTAACATCTGTTGCAGCGTTAGATGATCCTGCCGCCTTGACCAACTTTGCCGGCACCCCGCCCCAGACCTCGCCTGGGCCGATCTCGGTGCCTTTCTTTACCACGGCACCGGTCGCGATTAGCGCGCCGTCACCGATGGTGACACCCGCCAAAACCACGCTGTGGGCCCCGATGGTCACGTTATTACCGATGCGCACCGGGTAGTGCGCAAGCTTCTCGTTCTCGATGACATGCGGGACAATCAGGGCATACTGGCCAACCAGGGTGTTGTCGCCGATTTCGATAAAGGGCGGGTCGAGGATGATACCGGAGCTGTAGGTATTGCTGCCCAACCGGGCGCCCAGCGCTTGGTAAACCAGCCGCATCAGCGGCACCGGCACGACGCCGCTACGCATGACCGGGTAGAACAGCATCAGGTAGAACAACAGGTAGACGTGGTAACTGAACTCCGCCCGCGAGCCGGCGGGTATCTCGCCTGCCGCAAACGGCATCAGCATAAGAAACAACCTGTAAATCAGCAGGGTATAGCAATACACCATGATGACGCCGGCGATGACCAGCACCACACCGCGAAAATCGCCCAGCGGCAGGGAACCGAGCAGCAACCAGGTCGTCAATGCACCCAGCCCCAGCGCGGCACCCGACAACATCATAAACATGAGAATCTGGCTGAAGGTAATCTTGCGCATGGCAGTTACTCCAGTTGGCCTGAAATGTTCTGTACTGACTCAGGCGGCAGTGTCCCGGCCCAGGGCCCGGTTGACGACAGCCTGAAATCGCGCCTTGGCATTATAGTTCGAAAACAGCACCGCCAGTCGGCGTGCGGCGGTGGTATAGCGGCCGTCGGCTAAGAGTGTCTCAGCCAGGGTAAATACAGTTTCCGCCGTAACAGCACCCTGGCGCAGCAACCCGCCGGCACCGGCGTTACAGATCGATTGCATGTTCATGTGCTGGTCCATGTTGCTAACGATCCCCATCACCGGCACCCCGGCGACCAGCGCCTGCTGGGCGGTCAGGCTGCCACCATTGCAAATCACCAGGGCCGCACGCGCCGCCGCCTGCACTCCGGGCAGGTAATCCGACACGAATACATTATCAGACCAGTCCCGGGCAGCAGCCAGACGACCAGCGGTAGCCACAATTAGGGTAACGGGCAACTCGGCAAGTGCCTGCAGGATCAGGGGCAACACCCCGGTATCGCCGGAACTACCCAGGGTAACATAGATTACCGGGCGCCCGGCTGGCAGGCGGTCCCACCAGTCAGGCAACCCACAGGGCGGCGACCAGAGCAAGGCCCCCAGGTAGTCGTGCGTATCCGGCAGATCAAAGGTCGGCAACAACTCAGGGATATCACTGTAGAGGGTAAAGTCAGCATCGGTGTAACTGCGTCGCAGGTCAAGCCCCAGGCCCGGCAGACCGAATTCGCGTCGTATCCGGTTCAGTGGGCGAGTATGCCAGGCAAAAGCCAGTGGCCGGACCAGCCTGAACGCTACACTGGCCAGCGTGACCCCCAACAACCGTGTAATTGGCAATTCCGGCAGCGGAAAACGCTGACGTGCATACGGACTCCAGTAGGCGTTGGAGAGCGTGATGTAGGGAATACCGGCCAGCCGAGCACTGACCGAGAGTGACAGGCGGAAATCACCCACCACCAGATCCGGCGTTGTCTGATTGAACAATCCAAGGTCCTGGCGTACGTAATCCCGCAGGGTATCGACATCGTAGAGTGGTTCGCCCTTGGCCAGGCGCTGCAAGAATTGCTCGCTGCTGATGGACCGGACCGCGGTTACAGCGAACTCCTCACCCGCAAGAAAGTCGTGATTTCGCGGATCACAGGCCAGCGTGACCGCATAATCCCCGGCATCCAGTCCGCGTGCCAGCGTTACCGGTCGAGCGACATGCGCCAGGGTCACAGCCTCGCCGATGAACAGGATGGATCGCCTTCCTGCTGGCGAAGTCCCTGCGTCTGATGACATGCCGGGCTAGTCGCTCAACTCCTGCAACAGCTGTCTGGCCTCCTCTTTTTCGGCAAAGGCTTTATCCTGTGACAGGAGTTCCTCCAGAATGGCCCGGGACTGTTCGCGCTCCCCATCGCGGGCCAAGGCTTGGGCATAGTGATAGCGTATGGCTGGTACATTGGTAGCCTGTAAAGCGGCCTCCTTAAGCAAACGCACGGCACGCGGCAGGTCATCTCCCTGTTGCAGGAGGATTACACCCAGCGTGTCCATGGCCGGAGCCAGATTGGGCGCCAGCTCCAGGCTGCGTTCAGCAAGCTCTTGCGCCCGGGCAGGATCGTCAGTGCGTAAATGCCAGGCCAGGCTGTTCAGGACGAGGGGATTATCTGGCAATTGCTCTGCGAGCCTGCTCAGTATCAACTTGGCCTCTTTCGAGCGTTTCAACACCAGGTAGGTGTTCGCCAGTCTGAGCTGCACCATTACATCCTCGGGATGTTCTGCCAGCCATGCCTTCAGGGTAGCCTCGCTCGCATCGAAGTTACCGGCTGCCAGTTGTGCGTTGGCAAGATCCAGCGCTGTCTGGCTGTCGGGACGCTTGTCCATAACCGTCTCGAACAACCGGACTGCCTCCTCCGGCTGTTTCTGCTGCATCGCCAACAGCCCTTCAAGGCTGGTAATCCTGGTGTCTCCAGGTTCAGACTGTTTCAGATCCTCCAGCATTTTCTGCGCCAGCTCGGATTTGCCTTCGATTATCAGGAGCCCCGCCATGGCGACCCGGCTATCCATATGTTCGGGATCAATCTCCAGTGCGGCCTCCAGTTCCCTGCGCATCTTCGCCTGCTTGTTCAGCTTGCTGTAAGTCATTGCAAGAAAGTAATGACCCTCCATGAGCCCGGGATACAACTTGGCAACCTGTCTGAATGTTGTCTCCGCATTTATGAGCTGCCCAAGCGCCAGCTGGGCCTCACCCAGCGCAATCAAGCGCAACGGGTGCTCCGGATATTCGGCCTCGACTTCCTGCAGCAGAGCGATCGATCGTTCCGGCTGGCCAGTGGACAGATAGTATTTCGCCAGATGCAGTCGAGGCTTAAGCACCTTGGTATTTGTTCTTATGGCCGCCTCGAACCAGTCTCTTGCGGCCGTGTATTTTTCCTGCCGGTTTTCCAGATCAGCGAGTTCATAGTAGGTCTGCAGGATTTCCGGGTGGTGTTCGATGACGGCCTTGCCGACTTCCCGGGCCTGATCAAACGCACCCTGCTTGATGTACAACTTCATCAGGTTGAATGAGGCCGGCGGATTGCCGGGCGAGATGGCAAGGGCTTGTTTGAAGGCATCCCGGGCGCCTGCCTCATTACCCTTGCTTAACTGGATAAGACCTATCAGGTTCAGTGGTACGGAGTTGTCAGGCTGCTCATCCCGCATTTTTTCGGCGGCCTGCAGTGCCTTGTCGAACTCTTTTGCCATTATCAGGCCGATGATCAATACATAATTGGCCTGTGACTGCTCGGTGGCATCCTCTATCGCTTCATACAAAAGATCCAGACCGCGCTGTTCCTCTCCCGAAGACAGTAACCCCATGCCCAATCGCTGCTTGTCTCCGGTTGCCTCGGGCCGAAGGCTAATCGCCCGTTCAAGATAGCCGAGACCCTCGGCCGTCTTCCCCTGGGCCATGTATATGGAACTCGCTAGCTTGAGTGCAGCGGCGTCGTCGGGATGGAGTTCGAGGACAGGCAGCAAGGCCTTTTCGGCATCTGCGAATCGGCCTGTACGGACGTAGAGTTCTGCAAGTGTCTTGCGGGCGTCCATATTCCCGGGAGACATGCCGACCACGCGTTCGAGATAATAGCCTCCCTGCTCGAACTGACCCAGCCTGACATTCACGGCACCCAGCAGATACATGGTCTGCAAATTGTCGCCGGACAGGGTCATTGTCTCTTCGAAGAATTGCTGTGCATCCTTGAAACGGCTCTCGTGGTATGCCAGTACCCCCTTTACATACAACAACGCCGCCTTGTTCAGACCACCCGCCTCGAGGGCGTTTATATCCTTTTTGGCGTCCTCGAATTCATGGCGCTCAATACGCAACAGCGCCCGCTTGGTTCGCACTGCAACATTGTGATGACTGTTATCGATAGACTTGCTGTATGCTTGCTCTCCCTCAGCAGGATTTCTCGCAATGATTTCCAAATCTCCCAACAACTCCCACGCTGGGGCGTATCCCGGTGCGCTATCGAGTACCTTGTTCAACTTGCCCCTTGCCGCATCATACTCCCGTCGCATGACATCCACACGTGCCAGGCCAGTCATTCCTTCGGGGGAATCTGGCGTGATGGCAACCGCCTGCTGGAATTCCTCTTCAGCCTGCGCTCTATCCCGTTCTGCGAGGTATGCCTCCCCGCGCATGGCGTGGAGTATGCTCTTGTCCATTTCCGGCGTTTGCTTGGAAACGACAAGTTCCTCGAGCACCTCTGCATATTTCCCTTGCTGAATCAGTGCCCTCCCAATGCTGACCTGGACAGTTTCGCCGGGAAGACCCGATTTCACGGCAGAGCGCAGTTCCTTTTCTGCTCCCGCACCGTCACCCATATCCAGATAAATTTCGCCAAGCAACCAGCGCGCCTCAGTATTTTCCGGATTGATCTGCAATGCATTCTTTAAATCGATAACACTGGCAGCGAACTTGCCCCGGTCCCGGGATTCCTTTGCCTGTTGCAGATATTCCTGATCGGTCCAGTTACTACTTTCCCCGCAAGCGGTTAACAGCAAAAATCCAAGTATGAACGTCAGTATCAGTGAAACAGGGATCATGCGATTTGATGTATTCATTACTAAAAATTTCCATGAGTTTAAAAAACCAGGAGCGGCATCACCCGAGTGGGATATATTAATTCAAATACCAGGGGAGCCTGATATTTACATGTCTTCTGTTCAATCCAGCCTTATAAATCGTTGAGGTCGAACCCATGCACGCTCCCCCGCCGAATGAAACCTCATCTAGTATTTATTGCATAAATAATTCCTCTGCCGAAAAGAAATTTCTCAATCCACTCGAGATAACGACAGTTAATGAATTCCCGAATTAAAGGTCCATTTCCACGCCCTTATTATTACCTATCTGAACTCCAGTTGCTTCAACAATCCTCTTGCTTGTTCAATGCCCTGAAAATCCTTCCCTGAAGCCAGTAGTTGTTGCAATTCCTTCCGCGCCTCATCCTGATGCCCTGTTTTATCGAGGGCAACAGCCAGGTGATAGCGAAGTTCAAGAATATACGGTGCCCGCTTCACCGCATCCTGGAGTAACTGCAATCCACGCGTGTAATTGCCATCCTTCACCAGCAGCCAACCCAGTGTATCGGCTATATCAGGCCGTTCTCCTGCCAGTTCATAGGCCTGCTCGGCATATTCTAGACTTGTAGCAACATCCTGTTCCTGATAGGCCCAAGCCAGGTTATTCAGTACCATCAAGTTTTTTGGATCAGCTTCAAGGATTTTCTGGTATTGCCGGACCGCTGCATCACGCTGCCCATACCCGTTGAGGGCATTGGCCAGCAACATGCGCATCTCAAGGTCATCGGGATGGCCGGCGATCCATTGCTGTAATATGCCTATGGCCTCATCCTGTTTTTGACCGGATCGGGATAATGCTGCATATAACTTACGTGTATTCTTAGCATTCATTGTCATCCCGGATGCGGTTTTATAGCTGCTGACTGCCTGGGTGAAGTGCTGTGCAGCCATATGAATATCTCCCTCGAGCTCATAGCCTATTGCTGCATCGGTGTGTGACTGTTGCAGATTGCGGGCAATCGCCAGTGCATCTTCGAAATTTTTCTCATATATTTCAAGACCTGCTAGCGCAATCAGGGCGGGGCCATAACCCGGCTGCAGAGACAACACCTTGTCAAGATGCTGTCTGGCCGACGCCTGATCACCTTGCAGCATCAATGCGCTGGCCAGCAGGTAATGGGCCTCGGGCGATCGGGGAAGTACCTCGGTTAAGGTGCGCAGAGTAATGACTGCACCGGCGTAATCCTTTGTTTCCAGCTGTGCCTGTGCCATCAACCGCAACACAGTGCGTTCCCGTGGATGAGTCTCATGCAGTGTCTGGGTCACTTCCAGGGCCTTGCCGGCTTCCCCCGCCTGCAAATAACGCTCGGCAAGCAGCGTCCCCGGTACCAGCGCATCTGTCTGGGCGTTATGCGCCCGTACCAGCCACTGCAGCGACTCTGCACTGTCACCCTTCTTACTGGCCAGTCCGGACAGGCCAAGCATGGCGGAAATACTCACATCATCCTGGGCAAGGATGGTCATATACTGCCCTGCGGCTGCATTGGTCTTGCCTTCCTGCTGATCGAGGCTGGCAAGGTTAATACGCGCGGGCTGGAACTTGTCATCGATCTTCAGAGCATTTTCGTAAGCCTTGCGTGCATTGACTTTGTCCTGCATGGCCAGGTAGGTGGCCCCCAACAGATTGTAAGGGAGAGGATGATCCGGCATTTTGACTGCAAGGGCCTCAGCATCCTTCAGGGCATTGAGATAATCCTGCTTCTGCAGGTGGGTCAGTATCAGCAGGGCATCTGCCAGAATCAGCTCTTGTTCGGTATCCACCACAGCCTTCGATTCCCCCGCAACCGTGGCTGCTACCCCAAGCTGGGTTTGTATGGCAGCGGCGTCCGGAATGATGCGGGCTGCCTTTTTAAGGTTTTCCATACCCCTTACAGCAGCGCCGGTTTGCAGACAGGCAGCTCCCATCAGGATCAGGAGTTGCGCATCCTCCGATGCGGGGCCCAGCGCCTGCTCCAGCAACGGAATAGCGCTTTCCGGCTGTCCAAGTTTCAGATAGGTTGCTGCGAGTATCTTGGTCGCGGAAAGCTGCCTTGGAACCTTGCCTAGATAGATCTCCAGATACTTTTTCGCCTGATTCAGTTGATCCTGCAAATAGAAAACTGTTCCGATCAGCAGATGACTCTGCACGTGATCAGGCGCAACTGCCAGTACCAATTGCAGCGTTTCTGTCGCATGCACGAAGTCCCCGTTGTTAAAGTACACGACGGCCTGCAGGTAATTTGCTGCAGGTAGTTTGGGCCACTTATTATGAAGATAATTGATGTCGATCAGCGCATTATCATAGTCCTTGAGAATGATATAGGACGTCGCCCTGCCAATGCGCCCGACAATGCTGTCCGGCGCATAACTAACCGCCTGACTGTAGGCATCGACAGCTGCCTTGTGCCTGCCCTGCAGCGAAAGGATTTCACCCTTGAATAGCCAGCCTTTGAGATTGTCCGGTTCGCGGGACAACAGCCGTTCGACCATTGTCAGGGCATTCTCAGCCTCATTGGCAATGACTGCCAGACTGGCCTTTCCTAGCAGTGCACCGGTATCGTCTGGTCTCAGCTGCATGGCTTCTGTGTAGCTGGTATCGGCTTCCTGCAATTTGCGTTTCGCCAGGTAAGCATCCCCCTGCAGAATGAGGATGTCTGCCCGCATTTTCACCGGATAATCTTCTTCAGGGGTGATTTCCCGGAGAACGTCATCATATCGACCGAGCATCAGGTATGCCTGCCCCAGGGGTACCAGCCATTCCGACCTGTCCACTCCCAGCTTGCGCGCCATGAGCAATTCTTTCTCTGCACTGGCGGCATCGCCCAGTTCAAGGTAGGTCTTGCCAAGCAGCAGCCGTGCCTCGGGATGGTCAGGATCAAGCATCAGCGCATTCTTCAGCTGGATGACAGCCGCTTGCTGCTCGCTTTTGTCCAGGTGGGTCTCTGCCACATCAATATATTCTGCGGGTGACTCTGCCAGACAGGCGACAGGAAGCGAGACAATTGCAACAAGCAGGCCAATGACCATGTAATTGAATAGTGTCTGTATTATCATGTATTCTGCATGATCTCTGTGTCTCATTTTACCCACTGCGCGGATGAAAGCCGGTTGCAGCGGCCCGATGGAATCAACCGCCGGCCTGACCGATATCCAGATTGTATTTCTTGGCCAACGCATAGAATGTCGGGCGCGTAATGCCGAGCAGACTGGCCGCCTGTGAGACATTGCCCTTGGCATTGTTCAGCGCCTGTAACATGGCCTGGCTTTCGGCCTGCACGCGCACTTCGCGCAGATTGAGCGGCAGTACCCCGGTTTCAGCCGCCACCAACTCCAATCCCCGGGCGGTCACCTGTTTTCCTTCGACCATGATAACGGCGCGCTTGACCCGATTGGCGAGTTCTCGCACATTGCCCGGCCACTCATAGGCATTGATGGCTGCCAGCGCATCCTTACTGAAGGAAAGGTTGCCTTTATTCTGCTGCTCTGACTCCTTGCCCAGAAAGTGATTCGCAAGTACAGCAGCTTCGCCCTGGCGTTCTCTCAAGGTTGGAATCTGGATGCTGATCTCGCTGACCCGGTAGTACAGGTCTTCCCTGAAACGGCCCTGCTTGATCAGTTCTTCAAGGTTCTGGTGGGTCGCGGAAACCACGCGAACATCCACCGGAATCTCCTTGCGTCCCCCGACACGAACGATGACGCGTTCCTGCAGAAACCTGAGCAGTTTGGCTTGCAGCGGCGACGGCAAATCACCCATCTCGTCCAGAAACAGGGTTCCCCCGTCTGCATATTCAATGTTCCCGGGTGTCTGTTTTGCTGCCCCGGTAAAGGCCCCTTTCTCATATCCGAACAACTCACTCTCCAGCAGGCTGTCGGGTATGGCTGCACAGTTGATGGCGACAAAACGCTCTTTTGCCCGTGGACTGAGGTCATGCAGTGCGCGGGCCAGTAGCTCCTTGCCCGTCCCACTCTCCCCCAGCAGCAGGGTGGTTGCATCAGTGGGTGCGACCTTCTGGACTGTCTGGCACACCTGCAGCATTTCCGGGCTGGTTGCGATAATCCCTGCCATGGGCTCCCTGATCCCCTGGTGCGACAAAACCCTGTTCTCCTGCTCCAGTTCGAACAGGTTATAGGCACGTTCCACGATAACCCCCAGCAACTCGGCATCCACGGGCTTCTGGAAGAACAGCCAGGCACCCAGGCCGATGGCACGTACGGCATTCTCATGATCATCGTTCCCGGTGACGACAATCACCTTGATGCCAGGTGCCAGAGCGAGCAACTCCTGGAGAGTTGCGAGGCCCTCGCTGGCGCTGCCGGGGTCCGGTGGCAACCCCAGATCGAGCGTGACCACCTGCGGCTCATGGCGGCGCAATTGGGCGATCGCGCTCTTGCGATCCCCGGCGATGACCACGTCGAAATCGCTGAAGGCCCAGCGCAGGGCCTTCTGCAGGCCCGGGTCGTCTTCCACCACCAGTAGGGTCTTCTCTGGACTTCTCAACTGACAGACTCCACACGCTTGCCGGCGCTCTTGGGCATCAGTTGCCCGGCTGACAGCGGCAGCGAAATGTGCATGCACGTGCCTTTCCCAGGCTCACTTTCTACCTGGATATCGCCACCCAGGCTGAGCACATAATCCCGGCACTCATAGGCGCCAATTCCCATGCCCGTATCACCTTTGGTGGTATCGAACGGGCGGAACAGGCGCTCGCGCACAAATGCCGCATCCATTCCGCAGCCGCTGTCCTCGATCAGGATAGCGGCTGTATTATCCCGGCACTCGAGGCTGATGCTAACCACGCCGCCATCCTCTGTCGCATCCTGGGCGTTCCTTATGAGGTTTTCTATCACGGAGGCCAGGCGGTCACGGTCCGCAGTGACCCATACCTCCTCCATTTCTATGTCAAATTTCGGCACGGGACTGCCTCCGGCGCAATTATTGACGGCCTCGCTTATCACCATTACCAGGTTGCTGTTCTCAAGCTTGCCGCTGGGAATACCCGTGCGCAGCAACTGCATGAGGCGCTGCATCTTGGCCACGGAATGCTCCATGATCTCGATGGCATCATCGATAAACTCGGGCTTGTGCTTGTGCCGTGCGGCCGTGCCAACCAGTAGCGACTGCTGGGCAATCAGGTTCTTGATGTCGTGCAGCACAAAGGCAGACAGGCGGTGAAAACCCTCGAACTGGCGGGCCTCGGCCAGCGCCTCCACTGCCTGCATTTGCGCCAGGTGACTGGCGGCCTGGGAGGCTGCGGTTTTCAGCAAGTCACGCAGTTCCCAGTTGAACGGTACTTTCGCACGTGGTTGAGTGATGACGATAATGCCAAGCAAACGGCTCTGATCCAGCAACGGCACTAGCAGCCAGGCATGTTGCAACTCGAGCACCCAGCCTGGCAAGTCAAGCGGCAGATACAGCTCCGGGTCTGACTGGTATTCATCCAGATTGACCACCCAGGCACGTTCCTCCAGGTACCGGACCAGCACATTGTCACCCGCAATGACCTCGTTTTCCCCGCCTGATACACCCCAGTGTGAAACCTGTTCCAGACAACCGTCCTTACGACACAGCCATAGCAGACCGCCGGGGCTGTCCACTACCTCTGCAATGGCGCGCACCACACATTCATGTGGCAAGGCCTCCTGTTTGCAGAGTGACAGGGCATTCGTGAAATTCAGCCACTGCTCGCGGTAGTCATAACGATGGCGAAAGAAATGTTTGCCAAGAAAAACCTGGATGCGGGCGCGCAACTGCCCGGAGAACAGCAGTGCCAGCAGGACCACGCCAGCGCCGAACAGGAAGACGATCTGTAATGCCGTGCCCCACGCACCCCCGTATGTCTTGATGTAATAGCCGGCAGCGGCCATCAGTAACAGGTAAGTGCCAGCAGCGAGCAAGGTCGCCGTATGAAACACCAGCTTTCGGGAAATGAATACGCTGACCGACCATTGCGGGTTGCGTGCAACGGATATGCCTATCAGCGGGGCGATCAGGGTATAAACAGCACCACGAGCGCTCCACAGGGCAATATCCAGTTGCTTGAATAGCAAAGCCTGGGCATACATAAAAAAGTCATAGGCGAACAGGCTGCCAATTCCGATACACAGAAACTTGATCCCCCAGCGCTGCTCAATGCGAGTGTTGCGGTACAGGTTTTCCACCAGGAACAGGCCGCTCACGGTCAACACTACATACCCCAGGAAACTAATCACTGTGCCCTGTTCTGTCGGCACCAGGCGGTCCGCAATCAATGGCACCGCCAACAGCACCAGGGCAAGGCCATACATGAACATGACGAGTGTGCGTATCCCACTGCTGCCCCAATTGCCCCCCTGGGCATACCGCAGGATACTCACCATGAAAACAAGCCAGACCAGCAGGTGCAGCGTCTCCACGGCCTGAACCAGACCAGCACCCGGCATTTCCATCCCTGACCAGGCAGCCAGGGTTGTTGCCCAGATAACGGTAAAACCGGTGGCCAATACCAGCAGCCCGCCCTGCAGCCTACCCCGCCACCCGGTCAGGAGGAGGAGTGTGAATATGAGGTACGATACTGCTGCGACTGTGTAGCCCGCTACGCCGATGTTTGCCACCAGCTACACCCGGTGTCTTTGGTTGGGAAAAGTTCCTGGCGCGAGACTCGAAAAAATCAGAACCATTATTGTTACCGTCTGTACCTGTCTGCTGGTGACTGTAGCCCGACTCAATGAGCACCCTTGCCCATCAAAACAACTTCCACTGTATGCAGAATAATCAACAAGTCCAGAAAAATACTAAAGTTTTTCGTGTAATACAAATCATACTGAAGTTTCTCGAAGGCATCCTCAGGGTTGCTGCCGTACTCATACCGGATCTGGGCCCAGCCTGTCAGTCCCGGACGCAACCGATGCCGCTCGCGGTAGTAAGGATACTGTGCTTCCAGTTCTTTGACGAATTCAGGTCGCTCCGGGCGCGGCCCGACAAAACTCATGTCACCCTTGATGACATTAAACAATTGCGGCAACTCATCCAGCCTGATCTTGCGGATGACAGCACCAACCCGGGTAACGCGCGTATCATGCTTTTGGGCCCAGCGGGCAACCCCATCCAGCTCCGCATCAACACTCATACTCCTGAATTTATAAATCTGAAATTCCTTGCCACCTTTGCCAACCCGGGTTTGCCGGTAAATAATTGCCCCCCGACCCCGGCTTTCCAGCCAGATGGCGATGATAATAACCAGCATAACCGGCAGGAAAATAGGCAAGAACAACAGGCTAATCACAACATCCAGACCGCGTTTCAGCGCCATCGACACACTGCTGATTCGAAACCCGTCCGAAAGAAACAACCAGCTGGGATTCACCAGGCCCAGTTTGACCTTGCCGGTTTCCCGCTCAAAAAACGTCAGCATATCGATGACAGTCACACCGTCCATCTTGCAATCCAGAATTTCATGCACCGGCATTGACTTGCGCCGGTCATCAACGGCGAGCACTATTTCCTCGACCTGGTGCTCCCTGACGATACCCTGCAAGGGGCCCTCGGGATGGATCACACGCCGCTCCTCGATGAAATCATGATCTCTATTCATATGCACATAGCCCACAATATCAATACCCTGCAAAGCCGGGCTTGCCTCCAGGCTGCTGATTTCTAATGCATTCTTTCCAGCGCCCAGCACGAGGACACGACGTTTGAATACCGAGTGACTAACGACCCGGAAAAAAATCAGGCGCACACTGATAACGCCCACCAGTGAGAGTATCAATGACAGCAATGCAGGCCCGCGCCACACCGACAGTTCAGGGGCAACATAAAAGATAAAACTTAACGGGAATATGGCAAACAGAAAGCAGGCCAATACCCGCAGCAACATTGCAGTACGGCCTTTCCATGTCCAGGACACACGCTCATAGAGGCCCAGCCCGACCATACAGATAGTCATCACCAGAGCGAAGGTAATGCTTTTTGGCCACAGGGGACCGATAAAATTTTCTATGGCCCCCCTGTCGCTGGAAAACCGGATAATCGCAGCCGCATGAAAGGAAAACAAAAAAACAGCCAGTTCGATCAGGCCAAGCAGGATAAATGCCACAGGGACATAATGGCGAAAGATACGGATTGCGGCCATGTGATCGCTTTATCCGCATTGATGTCGCCCGGAATTCCGGGTCAACGAGATGAAATAATTTGTATTACGGCCAGTCATCCTTTCACCTTCCATGTATGCATAATTTATTATTTAATAATATACTTCTGTGCACCTCTCGACCATAGTGTCATTTAAACACTAGTCAATATTCCGTCACTTCTAGACCCACTATATCAGCTTCTTGATTTGGGATGCGCGACTAATCGTTTGGTGCTGCACTTCCCCGGTGGATTACTCCTGCTGCCAACCCAATTAATCCATGAGCGTAGTATCAGCAAAGCGAACCACGACGCAGCAATTTATGTTTCCGTGCCGGGTAATCAGATAGTTAGTTCATGCAAGGTTATCGCCGCTGTGCGATCTTCCTTAATACACCCACATGTGAACGACTGGTGTACCCTAGGCGCTACAGGATAATAGCCAGGCCCGGCCTGAATGATGGAGGGTCGCTGATTGCATCCATCAGGGAAATTCTTTCCGCAGAGCGCGGTGTCAGGATATTTAACAATCACTATTAACAGCACAGCGCTCGAGCTATACTAGTGACTGTTTATTATGGGAAATAATAAATTGGCATCAGATTTGCGTTTATAGGCCACATGGTTGCATCCTGTACTTGCCAGGAACTATTGACGGGGGGGAATTGCGTGCAGTCAGGTAACACGATAACCACTTTACAGTCTGCATCCGGCGAGCTTTCATCTTCCCGCCCGCGCCATTCCCGCCGTTCCCGGTCATCCTTTCGCTATGAAACCAAAATCAGGCGCTACAGATATCTACTTGCCGGCGTATCCATAATTTTCCTGCTCATCTACATCTTCACCTGGCTACACATCGCCGGGAAATCGAGAGAATATGAGCAGACATTGCTTGAGTTACGGAAACAGCAAATAGCCTTCCAGGCTGTTAACACAGAACTGGAAACACTCAGAAACGAACTGGATACGCTGGCTCAGGAGCGAATCCCGGGTTTACAGCCACTAAAATATGACGAGGCAATCAGCGTCGATAACGAGTACATCCGCAACATAATCTTCACCGAGGTAAAAAATGGTAAAAATCGGAACTATGAATATCGTCTTGTAATGCACAATGAGACCCTGTCTGTCATTCACCCGAAAGTAGAGATACTGCTGTTTAATGACATCGGCATTCAGATTGGCACGACGCAAGTCGGGTATATGGATGTGTCCAGTGAGGCATCGCGACCAGCTCTTGATCCCGGTGAAGTTCGTTCCTACACATCCTCCATCAATCTGTTACGTAAAGAAGAACCCCGCTACTTCCTCCTTGCCGTCTCAGAGGCAAAACAGGCATCTGCTGACAAGTTGCGTGAACATTTGAGTGATGTTATTTCGCCTTAGGCGGGTTTTAACCAGACCAGCTCACCGGGCGGTGTTGGCAGATCACCGGCTGCTGAAGAGGTTGAGGTAGTATCGCCTGGCAAAAAGCCAGCGAATTCCGTGGTCTTATATGTACCTGTGGTAGTTCAGGTTTTATCTTGGCTACTACACTTTATGACTATCCCCTGTGGCTATGTGGCCGGGGAACCCGCCGGCTTTTCACTCAGGGCGTGTAAAAGTTTCTCATGAATACCACCGAACCCCCCGTTGCTCATCACCAGAATATGGTCTCCCGCCCGCGCCTCAGTCACCACCTCCTCAACGATAGCTTGTACGCTGTCACGGATGCTGGTCGGCACGCCGGTTGCTGCTGCCACACCGGCCAGTGACCAGTCGATGCCGGCAGGCTCATACATCCAAATTGCGTCGGAGCCCTGCATGGAGTTCGCAAGCGTGTCCTTGTGGACCCCCATGCGCATGGTGTTGGAACGCGGCTCCACGACCAGCAAAATACGCGCCTCCCCTACCCGCCGGCGCAGACCCTGCAGGGTTGTGGCAATCGCCGTGGGATGATGGGCAAAGTCGTCATATACCGTGACTCCGCCTACCCGGCCGCGGACTTCCATGCGGCGTTTCACTCCGCTGAATTCATGCAGCGCCGTAGCCGCCTGCAAGACCGGGACACCGGCATGGCGTGCCGCGGCGATGGCCACGAGGGCATTCTGTACATTGTGGTCACCCAGCTGGCCCCAGTTCACGGTTGCGGCGACCTCCCCGTCCAGCAACACATCGAAGCTGCTGCCGTCCGCGGCCTGCTTGCACACTCCCCAGCCACTTGCGGCCGCCGCCCCGGATGCCGACTCCAGCGGCGTCCAGCAACCCCGCTCCAGCACCGCCGCAAGATTCGCGTCATCACCATTGGTGACAATCAGACCATTACCCGGCACGGTCCGTACCAGGTGATGGAACTGGGTCTGGATGGCGGCCAAGTCAGGGAAAATGTCCGCATGGTCGAATTCCAGGTTGTTCAGTACCAGGGTACGGGGGCGGTAGTGCACGAACTTGGAGCGCTTGTCGAAAAACGCCGTATCGTATTCATCCGCCTCGACCACAAAGAAAGCCCCCGCCCCGAGACGTGCCGAACAGCCGAAGTTCTGCGGCACACCGCCAATCAGGAAACCGGGCGCAAGTCCGGCGTACTCGAGAATCCAGGCCAGCATGCTGGCCGTCGTGGTCTTGCCATGGGTGCCTGCCACGGCCAGCACCCAGCGACCGTGCAAAACATGTTCGGCCAGCCACTGCGGCCCCGAGGTATAGGCCATCCCGCTGTTCAGGACGTGCTCAACGGCGGGATTGCCGCGTGACATGGCATTGCCTATCACGGCGCAATCGGGCGCGGGCTCCAGGTGCTCGGCGGCATAGCCCGTCTGCAGTTCGATCCCGGCCCCGGCAAGCTGGGTGCTCATTGGCGGGTACACGTTGGCATCCGAGCCGCTGACCGCGACGCCCAGTTCCCGTGCCAGCAGCGCGATACCCCCCATGAAGGTACCGCAGATGCCCAGTATATGAATGTGCATGTCAAATCACCCGGTAGGGAAAAAGTATGGCCACCAGCTGCATGCTGAACAGCGCATAGAGCAACGCCACACCGACACCGATCCCGAGCGAGGTCGACAGGGCATGGCGCAGGATATGGCCGGCGACAAGCAGGTTCCAGACCAGCAACAGCAGCCAGGCATACAGCAGCAAACCGCTGACCTGCTCCTCCGCCTGGCTCGGCTGCCCCCACAGCACCAGCGGCAGGGCAAGCAGCCCCAGCAGACTGCCGCTGCCGGCCATTGCAGTCAATGTCTGGAGAATGCGCGGCCCTCGCGCCAGCAGAAACAGCAAGGCCTGAATGAAAACAATCAGCAGGGCGGTATCAAGCAGCGCGACCCACACCGCGTTCGCCTGCCCGTAGGCGGGGATTGCCAGCAACCAGGCGAACAGCAGATACAACCCGAGGGTAACGCCCAGCAGCATCCGGGAAGCCGGCAGGTCCTGGGGTGCTGCGCGCAGCAGGCAGATCCCGGCGAACAGTCGTACCAGTTGCATCACCGAAACATCTCCAGTGCCATCCGGCCGGCAAGAAAGCGAGTAACCATTCTGGCTGATAGAAGCGATGAACGCATGCACTGAGGACCGGCAGACGATATCAAGCGCCTGAAACCTGCGTCTGCGGGGGCAGGAACAGCATATGCTCTGCCAACGCCGCCCGGGGATAAATCCGGGCTACCGTTTCCCGGAGTTTGGCCGGGACTTCTTTCCTGTCGGCTTCTTTTTTCCGCTGGCTGGCTTGCTGGCCGCCTTGCCAACCGGCGCCTTGTTTTTCGCCACCGGCTTCCTGGTCGTGGCTTTTGCCGGTGCCTTCTTCGGCACTGCCTTTTTCGTTGCGGCTTTGGTGGATACCGGCTTCTTTGGCACGGCCTTCTTGGGCGCAGCCTTTTTGGGTGCTGCCTTACCGGGTGTGGCTTTCTTTGGCATAGCCTTTTTGGGCGCTGCCTTCCCGGGCGTGGCTTTCTTTGGCGCAGCCTTTTTGGGTGCAGCTTTCCCGGGCGCAGCCTTTTTGGGTGCTGCCTGTTTTACCGCCTTGGTGGTTTCCGTCCCGGCAGCCGCCTTGGCGGCTTTTTTCCCGCCGGCCTTGCCGGCGTGGTGCTTGGCGATGGCGGCGCGAATCGCGTCGCTGCGGGATTCGGTTTTCACATGTTTTCTCACATCCTCATAGACCTTCACGACGGCCTTGAAGATAGTGTCAATCTCACCCACACCCTGGATCGTTCGCAGTTTTTCCTGACCCTGGTAATACTCGGCGACCGGGATGGTATGCGTCTCGTAAACCCGCAGCCGATCTCCGATAGTTTCCTCGTTGTCGTCCGCCCGGTGACGCAACCGGCCGCCACATGCGTCACAGCGTCCTTCGATATGGGGGGGAGAATAAAAAACGTTGTACATCTGCCCGCAGGACAGGCAGGTGCGGCGCCCGACCAGCCGCTGAATCAGCGCATCGACATCCACGGCAATCAGCAGCGCGAGATTCAATGGCCGGCCGAGACTGTTAAGCAACAGGTCCAGCGCCTCGGCCTGCTGGAGGTTTCTGGGAAACCCGTCCAGGATGAAACCCTTGCGTGCGTCTGCTCGCATGAGGCGCTCCTGTACGACATTCAGCACAATTTCGTCACTGACCAATTGGCCGGCGTCCATGGCGGCCTTGGCCTGGCGCCCCAGCGGGGAGCCCGACGCAACAGCCTCGCGCAGCAGGTCGCCAATCGAGATTTGCGGAATCTTGTAGCGTTCGACGAGCAGTTTCGCCTGGGTACCCTTGCCGGACCCCGGCGCACCCAGCAATACCATTCTCATAATGAAGTCATGTCCTTGGTTGGAATAATTATTTTAACTTCCTGTATGTTAAACATTTTCTTGTGCGCCGCCAGCATTATTATTGCCTGGCGCGAGCCCGGGCACTGGTTAAGCTACCCCCTGCGCGTGGTAGAAGTCAACGAAGCTCATGAAATAAATCAGGTTTTGAGCTAGAATCTGGCGCCCCTGCATGACGCCCCGGCGCTGTGCCACCACCAGACACAAACCTGCACAGGGATTATGAGCGCGATCGAAGATTTCACGGAAAGCGAGCTGTGGATTATCAGAACCACGCTGGAAGAACGCTATGGCGAGCCGCCCGAACCGGTCCTCGCCGATACCGAACTGCGACTGAATCCGTACGCAACCGAACTCACAGCCTGTCCCGCGGCCTACTGGGAGCACGAAGGCTGCCATTTCGTCGTCTGCAAGACCGGCAGCCCCCGCTACCGCTGCCAGTTCTACTATCGCGTCCACCAGATGTACGGTACCGGCGTGGAAGAATACGACGATCTCTCCGAGTGCATGGTCACCCTGCTGCAGGTCCAGGCTGACTTTGTCGCCACACACCCCGACAGCATCCCGAAATCCGAGTAATCCCCCAATTCACCAAAATCACCCAAACCTCTATCAAGGGAGAAGAAACTGATGGCTACTGGTAAGAAAAATGCTTTCTATGCGCAGTCCGGCGGCGTGACCGCGGTAATCAATGCCTCTGCCTGCGGCGTGATCGAGACGGCGCGCAAGCACAAGGACAAGATCGGCAAGGTCTATGCCGGACGCAACGGCATCATCGGAGCGCTGGCCGAGGACCTGATCGATACCGGGAAGGAATCCGCGCGCGCCATTGCCGCCCTGCGCCACACCCCCAGTGGCGCCTTTGGCTCCTGCCGCTACAAGATGAAGAGCCTGGAGGCCAACAAGCGTGAATACGACCGCCTGATCGAGGTCTTTGCAGCCCACAACATCGGCTACTTCTTTTATAACGGTGGCGGCGATTCTGCCGACACCTGCCTGAAGGTTTCGCAGCTTTCCAAGGCAACCGGCTACCCGATTCAGGCGATTCACGTGCCGAAGACGGTCGACAATGACCTGCCGATCACCGACAACTGCCCGGGTTTCGGCTCGGTGGCCAAGTACATCGCCGTTTCCACCCGCGAGGCCAGCTTCGACGTGGCCTCCATGTGCGCCACCTCAACCAAGGTGTTCGTGATCGAGGTGATGGGTCGGCACGCCGGCTGGATTGCCGCCGCCGGCGGCATGGCCGCCAGCGAGGACTGCGACCTGCCAATCGTGATCCTGTTCCCCGAGGTCCCCTTCAATGAGGCGGCATTCCTCCAGCAGGTCCAGGACAAGGTCACCAAATACGGGTATGTCTCCATCGTCGTCTCGGAAGGCGTACATGACAGCGACGGCAAATTCCTCGCCGATCAGGGCCTCAAGGATGCCTTTGGCCACGCCCAGCTGGGTGGCGTGGCACCGGTGATTGCCAACATGGTCAGGGAAAAACTCGGCTACAAGTACCACTGGGCCGTCGCCGACTATCTGCAGCGCGCCGCCCGCCATATCGCCTCGAAAACCGACGTCGACCAGGCCTATGCAATGGGCAAGGCGGCGGTTGAACTCGCCCTGGCGGGCAAGAACTCCGTCATGCCGACGGTGGTTCGCACCTCCGACAAGCCCTACCGCTGGAAGATCGGGGAGGCCAAGCTCTCCAAGGTCGCCAATGTCGAGAAAATGATGCCGAAAAACTTCATCACCAGGGATGGCTTCGGCATTACGCAAAAATGCCGCGACTACCTGGCACCGCTGATGCAGGGCGAGGATTACCCGCCCTACGGCAAGGACGGCATGCCGAAGTACGTGCAGCTCAAGAATGTCGCGGTTGCCAGAAAACTGGCGGACTTCGAGATCAAGTAGCCCCGGGCAGCCTGCAATGACGCTGGAAAAGGCACGCGAACTGCTGGCGGTCCAGGCAGACATGGGCGGCGGCTACAACCGCAACGCGGCACGGCTGATCCTCGCCGAGGTACAGCGCGATCACGGCCAGGCCGCCGTCGATGCCTTTATCCGCGAATTTGATCTGGAACAACTGTTCGGCTTCAAAACCGGGACACAATTCACCGCGCCCTGACATCGAACAGTCGGAAAAATACCAACCATCACCTTTGGAGAATAGAAATGTCACCTGAACTCATCTTCGCCCTGGTCTGCGGCTTTCTCGCCCTGGCCTATGGCATGGTGTCCGTCAAATGGATACTGGCCAAACCGGCTGGCACACCCCGCATGCAGGAAATCGCCAGCGCCATCCAGGAAGGCGCCCAGGCCTATCTCAACCGGCAGTACACCACCATCGGCATAGCCGGCATCGTACTGCTGGTCGTCGTCGGTTACTTCATCGGTTGGGCCACCGCCATTGGCTTCGCCATCGGGGCGCTGTTCTCGGGGCTGGCTGGCTATATCGGCATGAACATCTCGGTGCGATCCAACGTGCGCACCGCACAGGCAGCCAATGACGGCCTGAATGCCGCCCTGCAGATTGCCTTCCGCGGCGGCGCCATCACCGGCATGCTGGTGGTCGGCCTCGGCCTGCTTGGCGTGGCCGGCTTCTACGCCATCATGCTCGGCATGGGTGTCGAAGACCCGCTGCATCCGCTGATCGGCCTCGCCTTCGGCGGTTCGCTGATCTCCATCTTTGCGCGACTCGGCGGCGGCATCTTCACCAAGGGCGCCGACGTCGGCGCGGATATCGTCGGCAAGGTCGAAGCCGGCATACCCGAGGATGACCCGCGCAACCCGGCGGTGATCGCGGACAACGTCGGCGACAACGTCGGCGACTGCGCCGGCATGGCAGCCGACCTGTTCGAGACCTATGCGGTCACCGTGGTCGCCACCATGCTGCTGGGCGGCCTGCTGGTCGGCACGGCCCAGGCGGCGCTGTACCCGCTGGTGCTGGGCGGCGTCTCCATCGTTGCCTCGATCATCGGCACCTTCTTCGTCAATGCCCGGGAAGGCGGCAAGATCATGAACGCCCTGTACCGCGGCCTGATCGTTGCCGGCGCACTGGCGGCCATCGCCTTCTACCCGGTCACTACCTGGGTCCTCGGCGACAGCATCGTGCTGGAAGGCGTGGAAATCAGTACCCGCTTCCTCTACTACTGCGGCCTGATCGGCCTGGCGCTGACCGCGGCCATGGTGGTAATCACCGAGTACTACACCGCCACCGAGTTCAAGCCGGTGCGCCACATTGCCGAGGCATCCACCACGGGTGACGGCACCAACGTCATCGCCGGTCTGGGCGTTTCCATGAAGTCCACAGCCATCCCGGTACTGGTCATTTGCGCCAGCATCTGGGGTGCCCATGAGCTGGCGGGCCTGTACGGCATCGCCATCGCCGCCACCTCGATGCTCTCCATGACCGGCATCATTGTGGCCCTGGACGCCTACGGCCCGATCACCGACAATGCCGGCGGCATCGCCGAGATGGCCGAACTGGACGAGAAGATCCGCAACATCACCGATCCGCTGGACGCCGTCGGCAACACCACCAAGGCCGTCACCAAGGGCTATGCCATCGGCTCCGCCGGTCTGGCCGCACTGGTGCTGTTCGCCGATTACACCCACGCACTGGCCAAGCACACGGATGCGGTACTCAATTTCTCGCTGGACAACCACATGGTCCTGATCGGGCTGTTCATCGGCGGCCTGATACCCTACCTGTTCGGCTCCATGGCCATGGAAGCGGTGGGTCGTGCCGCTGGCGGCATCGTCAATGAGGTGCGTCGCCAGTTCCGGGAAATGCCCGGCATCATGGACCATACCCAGAAGCCGGACTATTCGAAAGCGGTCGACATGCTGACCAAGGCCGCTATCAAGGAAATGGTGGTCCCCTCGCTACTGCCGGTCATGGTCCCCGTGGTCGTCGGCCTGACGCTGGGTGCTGAAGCCCTCGGCGGCATGCTGATCGGCACCATCGTCACCGGCCTGTTCGTGGCCATCTCCATGACCACCGGCGGTGGCGCCTGGGACAATGCCAAGAAGTACATCGAGGACGGCAACTTCGGCGGCAAGGGCTCGGACGCCCACAAGGCGGCCGTAACCGGCGACACCGTCGGCGACCCCTACAAGGACACCGCGGGCCCGGCGATCAACCCCTTGATCAAGATCATCAACATCGTCGCATTGATGATCGTACCCCTGTTGTAAGGGCTGATTGGCGTTCGGTACGCAAGGGCCGGTATACTTGCCGGCCCTTTTTTATTGTGGAAAAAGGTGTCAGGAACCTTTTCTATACCGTAATTGCCAGAATCCCTATCTACTATAAGTGAAAAGGTTCCTGACACCTTTTTAGTGCCCTTTTTTTGTTTTTGCCTCAGGAGGCTGTAATGAATATTGACCGGGTCGACTCCGGCGCGGATGTGCCGAACGAGGTAAACGTCATCATCGAGATACCGGCGCACAGCGATCCGGTCAAATACGAGGTCGACAAGCAAAGCGGCGCCATGTTCGTGGATCGCTTCATGACCAGCGCCATGCACTACCCCTGCAACTACGGCTACATTCCGCACACGCTGTCAGCTGACGGCGACCCGGTGGACGTAATGGTGGCCACCCCGGTACCGCTGATCAGCGGCTCGGTGATCCGCTGCCGCCCGGTCGGGGTGCTGAAAATGACGGACGAATCCGGCGACGACGCGAAGATCCTTGCCGTCCCCATCGACAAGCTCTGTAACCTCTACCGTGAGGCCCGCGACATCCGCGACATGCCGGCCGGGCTGCTCGCGCAGATCGCCCATTTCTTCGAGCATTACAAGGACCTGGACGAGGGCAAGTGGGTGCGGGTGGAAGGCTGGGGCGGTCTCGAAGACGCCCGGAAGGAAATCCTGGATAGTGTCGAGATGTTCCGCAGCGCGCCGGAAAAACCGAATTTCTGATGAAGGTCTGCATCCTCTCCGACAGTCACGACAACCGCGCGCTGCTCGCGGCGGCGGTAGCGGCCGCCCGGGACGCCGGGGCCGGGGCCGTGCTACATTGCGGTGACGTGGTCGCCCCCGGCACCCTGGAGGTGCTCAGGCCCTTCGACCTGCCGGTGCATGTCATCCACGGCAACAACGTCGGGGATGCCTGGATGATGGGACGCATCGCCGCGAAACCCTCCAACCGGACGCATTATTACGGCCAGGACGCCGGCATCGAACTCGGCGGCCGCCGCATCTTCCTGGTTCACTACCCACACTATGCGGCCGCCATGGCAGCCACCGGTGACTGGGATCTGGTCTGCTGCGGCCATGACCACAAGGCCGCTATCCGCTCCGTCGACAACCTCGCAGGCAGTCAGACCTGGCTGGTCAATCCCGGCACTGTCGGCGGCATCAAGGCGCCCGCCACCTGGGTCCTGGGAGATCTTGATACCATGCACTTCTCGCTGCACGAAGTGCGCCTCGCGGACGAGCCGGCCGCAACCGCGGCAACCTGAACACACGCAACCCTTACGGTAAGCACATGAAAGACATCAGCCCCGAACAGATGGTCATTGGCGACAAGAGCGGCATCGACCTGTCCGAGTCCCGGCCCTCGCTGCAGGCCCTCCTGAAGGAACACCACCAGCACCTGGATGCCCTGCCGCCCGACGCCCCCGCCATCGACCGCGCCCGCATCCGGCTCGATATCGCCGAAACCCTGCTGGCGCTGCAGCAAAAGCAGGAGGCCTGGGCCATTGGCAGGGAAATCTTCGACGTATTCGCCGGGCAGGCCGCCTGGCAGGATGCCATCGAGACCTGTGACGTCCTGTTCCAGTGCGAACAGCCGGAATCCCTCGTGGCACTGGGCAACGGCGTCTGGCTGGCGGTCACGTTTCCGGTACCGCCGCAGCTGACGGTCGCCATGCTGCAGCACATCGTGGACGAAACCCCCGAGACCTCGGACGGCGCCGCCGTCGCCGCCATGGCAGCCCACTACATCGCCGACCTGCGCACCGAGGGCGAAGAGCACGACAGCCTGACCTTCTTTACCAACCAGCTGGTGGCCGGCGTGGCGAAGCGCCATCGCGGCATCGAAAACGACCCGGAAATGATTCGCATGTGGACGGAAATACTGCAGCTGAACGACGTCAAGGAACTATTTTCCCGGCTGGCCCTGATGCTGGATACCATCGTCGGGGACAAGTGGTGGATTGACCGAGATGCCCTGCGCGAGCAGTTGCCGGTCAACTAGCCATTAAACGATGGAACCTCTGATTAATTCATGATCAATTGGTTGGAGATTGCTTCGTCAATTTGCTCCTCGGCAACTGCTCCATGCGATATCAACCTCCTGCATGGCCCAGGCCAGTCTCTCGACCGGTTCCCGGTCTCACCTTCTCCCTGTAGTCGTCGCAATGACGAATTAATCAGCGGTTCCCTATTCACACTCTCCCGGTGGAGAGGGACTTTATGCAACGATGGGGTCTATGCATACTGAACAGCGTATTCGGCCGATATCATTGGCCACCCCACCTCAGAGTGCATAATGACCGGTCGACGGTTGAACTCAACGGAGTGTTAATGTGTTCCAGAAACTGTTTATAACCGCCTTTCTTGCGATCAGCGTATGGGGCTGCACCTCACTTTCACCCGTCGTGGAAAGCAATGACGCCAGGGAGAGCGATACGGCACTATCCGGCACTTTGCCCGAGGGAGAGGGGTGGTGGTACGCACGCTTTCATATCTACTGGCCTGAAGATGAAGAGGCCCGCTGGTATATGGGTACTCTGATTGGGGGCGAGGTCATTGCCCCGATCTTTGATGAATATTACCAGGATGTGTATATCTGGCGGATACACCGGCGTGCAGCTCGCGATGGTTACGGGCATGTTTTCAGTTTTATTTTCTACAGTACACCGCAGGGCGCGCAGCGCATTTACACAGCCATTGAAAACCACGCGGTGGTGAAATCTCTGCTGGAGAGTGGCCGCTTGACCAAAGTGACAACTGATGATGTCACCAGAATAACCCGGCCGAATATAGAAGATACCAGTGATGAACACTGGCCAGTGTCTGTGCAAAAAACCTGGCCGGCAATGATTATGGGAGCCAGCAGAATGTGGCTGGACCTCGTGTCAGAACTTGCATCCCATGAGAGCAGCATCGATGGCATCGATGCCAAATACAAAAAGGTGCAGGATGATATCACCCGCATCTGGAGAGAGCAGGGACAGCACGCCATCTTACATCACATGAATGCTGTCTATGCTTACCAGCCACTATTGATTCGCTATTAGGTTGTATCGGTGGTTTCAGGCGAGGCAGGAGCAGTTACCGACGAACGAAGTAACGAAGCAATCTGCAAGTTGTCGATTCACTGTCTATGAGATTGCCGTGCTCACAATGACATCGTACCTGAATTAATCAGAGCCGCCATAGTTTGTTCAGCTGCTGATCCGTTCAATTGTCATCAAAACTGGTCCGTTTCCTGTTCGAGACCGTACAGTCGGCAAGAACAAGATCCAGGAGATTATCCACCGCCGCTTTCCTGACCATAGCCTGTTGGCTCTGCGACACTATGTCGCATTTGCTTGTTCTCCTGTTTTGATCCGAATCAATGCCATCACCCCTGAAACCAGGCATCTTGTAGGTGTGCTTCCCCGAGACGGAGAAAGTTTTCCGGATAATCGGCAGAGGCGGCATGTGTGAGGGTCAAGCAGATGAACAGACACAGAAAATTGCAGGTACTGGCGCGGTTCCATCCCAGGGTGGAGGGTGACCTCATGCCGGAACTTTCAAGGGTTATCGATACTGAAACAGTATTCACCTATACGCGGCAGATGGATGAAGATGAGCCGTTCCCGGGCGAATGGGTGTTGCAGACTGATGACGAACGGTTTGGCGATTACTGGATTCCAGAACGGGATCTGGAGATCATCAGGGAATGCCCAAAAGGCAACTGCCAGGGTATCTCTTAATGAATTCGTGTCTCGCGTCATTGCGAGCGCGATGTACAAGGAGGTACAAGTGCCGCGAGAGGACAGGATGTCCGGAGCGGCCAGCGCAGCAATCTCATAACCATTGAATCAACTGGTTACAGATTGCTTCTGTCACCACGTTGCTCGGTAACTGCTCCGTGCGTCACCTAAGGCGCCTACTGTTGGCACTCTACCTCCTGCATGGCCCAGGCCAGTCTCTCGACCGGAATCCGGTGAAAACCATCCAGCATTGATTATCGACCGGCGTTATTCCGCGGCCGGCGCGTCCTGTGCATCTTCCTGGTGGTAGTAGTCGTACTTATTGAGGATATCGAAGGTGAAGCCCCAGGCCTCGTTGTACGACAGGCCGCTGTCATCCGGAATGATAAGCTTGACATAGAGATTGCTGCCGTAGCGTTTCTTGAGGTCCGAGAGTTCCTGGTTCAGTTCTTTGCGGCTCACCACGCGATAGTCATTTTCACCCGTATCCTTTATCCGGATCTGGTAGTACTTGCCTTCCTTCCAGTAACGCACCGTGACCACGTGCTTGCCCTGCGCGGAGCGGGCGGGCCTGATCAGCTTGTCGTATTTCACCCGCAGGTCGTCGAACTCGCCCTGCAGCAGGGTCAGTTGCTGTTCTGTCAGCGAACTGCCCTGGCGCAGCTCGGCCAGCTCCGCAGCCTGTTCCCGGCTTTGCTGCTCTTCCTGGCTCAACTGCGCCAGCACCTGTTGCAGGCGCTTTTCCAGGGTATCGCGCACATCCTCGAGCTGGGCATAGCGGGCCTCGCTTTCCCTTGCCTTGTCCTCGTGCAGCTGGACGTCGAGCTGCGCCTGCTGCAGGCTCGCAGTCAGACGCTGTTTGTCTGCCTGCAGACTCAGCAACTGCTGCTGCTGCGACGACAGTTGCTCGCGCATATTGCGACTGATCTCGTTGGCACGCATCAGGCGCATGCGCAACTCGGAATTTTCATGCTGCGCCTGGGCGAGCTGTTCCTCCAGGGTGGCACTGGTCTCGGTCATGGAAAGCGCCCGCGCCTCGGCCTCGCGCTCGGACTCGAGCGTGTCGCGCAAGGTCTGCACAAGCTCCCAGTTGCGCAGCATCAGCACCACGCTCGCGATCATGAAGATCATCACCACGACCATCATGATGTCGGTGAAGGAGGGCCAGAAACTGTCCGCGCCAGCCTCGGCAGCGGTGTTGCGGCGCAGGTCGATGAAACCTTCCTGCATGTTCAGTCACCCGCAGCCGGCAGACGGAAACCTTCACGCAGCAGCAGCTTGATGTCGTCGATGTTGTCCGTTGTGCTGCGCATGCGCTCGTCGAGCCTGGCGGCAACCGTGTTCAGGCGCGTGCCGGCCTCGGCGTATTCCTGCTGGGTCGAGCGCAGGCCGTCCGCGGCCTCGCGCAGCGCATGGATCAGGCCGGCGACCTCATGCAGCATGGTCTCACTGTCGCGGGCATGCCGCGGCAGCAGGTATACCGTGGTGAGCTCCTCCACGCCGCTGAGGAAATGCGTCTGCGCATCCGTGAGCTTGATGTAGAAATAGCCGTAGAACAGGTAGCAGAGGATGGCCGTGATGGTTGTTGACAGCGCCGTGGACATGCCGTGGATGACCAGCCCCATGTCGCCGGTACCCTGCGCCGCATCGAGCAGGTTGGAGGCGCCGACCAGGGCAACCGACAGTGACACGATGGTGCCGAATACACCGGTCAGGATCAGGATGTTGCTCACGTATTTCGCGAAACTGGTGCGGGTACTCTCGTCCGCAAGCAGGGTCGCGGCCAGGGCGCTGTGGTTGATGGGCGCGAAATCCTCGCTCAGCGCCTTGATGATTTCATAGCGGCGCGCAATCACGGATTTCTGGTTGATGCCCTTCAGGGCCTTGTCCGCTCCCCCCTTGAACTGGCGCAGGAAGCGCGCCAGGGTCGCCTCTTCCTGGGTGTAGTACAGCAACGCTGAAATGATCTTCGCCAGGCCCAGCAAAAACACCACCAGGATACTGCCATTGACGATAAGCCCTACCGGCGTCTTCTGGTTTTCAAAATACAGCTGGTTGAGCAGGCCGATGTTGGCCACCAGGATAAACAGCACGACCACGCCGAGCACAAGCAGTCGAAACAGCACGCGGCGGCTGAAATTGGGTCTGGTCTCAAGCATGGCATCGATCCTTCAATGATTGGGGGTTCGACAGGCGCCAGACACCTGCCGTGGCCGTTGTTAGCGTGTCAGACTTTCCGATAGATTTCCGCACCCTGCTCCAGAAACTCCCGGGACTTGTCGGACATGCCCTGTTCGAGGGCCGCACCGACGTCACCGATACCCTTGCCGGCGGCGTAGTCACGCACATCTTGACTGATCTTCATGGAACAGAACTGCGGCCCGCACATGGAACAGAAGTGCGCCACCTTGGCGGAATCCTTGGGCAGGGTTGCGTCGTGGAATTCCCGCGCCTTCTCCGGGTCCAGCCCGAGATTGAACTGGTCCTCCCAGCGGAATTCGAAGCGCGCCTTGGAGAGCGCATTGTCGCGCACCTGCGCACCCGGATGGCCCTTGGCGAGGTCGGCTGCATGCGCGGCCAGCTTGTAGGTGATGATCCCCTCGCGCACGTCCGCCTTGTCCGGCAGGCCGAGATGCTCCTTGGGCGTGACATAGCACAGCATGGCTGTGCCGTACCAGCCGATCTGCGCGGCGCCGATTGCCGAGGTGATATGGTCATAACCGGGCGCGATATCGGTCGTCAGTGGCCCCAGCGTGTAGAACGGCGCCTCGTGGCAATCCGCCAGTTCCTTGTCCATGTTCTCCTTGATCAGCTGCATGGGCACGTGTCCGGGACCCTCGATCATCACCTGCACGTCGTGCTCCCAGGCGACGCGTGTCAGCTCTCCCAGGGTCTCCAGTTCGGCGAACTGGGCGGCGTCATTGGCATCGGCGATGGACCCGGGACGCAGGCCGTCACCCAGCGAAAAGGAGACATCATAGGCCTGCATGATCTCGCAGATCTCGGCGAAGTGCGTGTACAGGAAGCTCTCCTGGTGATGCGCCAGGCACCATTTCGCCATGATGGAGCCGCCGCGCGAGACGATACCGGTCACGCGTTTTGCTGTCAGCGGCACCCAGGCCAGACGCACGCCGGCATGGATGGTGAAGTAGTCCACGCCCTGCTCGGCCTGTTCGATCAGGGTATCCCGGAACATCTCCCAGGTGAGGTCCTCGGCCTTGCCGTTGACCTTCTCCAGCGCCTGGTAGATGGGCACGGTACCCACCGGCATGGGTGAATTGCGCAGGATCCACTCGCGCGTCTCGTGAATGTTCTTGCCGGTGGACAGGTCCATCAGGGTGTCCCCGCCCCAGCGCGCCGACCACACCATCTTCTCGACCTCCTCCGCGATCGAGGAGGTGACCGCCGAGTTGCCGATGTTGGTATTCACCTTCACCAGGAAATTGCGGCCGATGATCATCGGCTCCAGCTCGGGGTGGTTGATATTGGCCGGGATGATGGCGCGGCCGCGCGCCACCTCCTCACGCACGAACTCCGGCGTTACCCGCGCGGGGATACTGGCACCGAAACTCATGCCGGGGTGCTGCCGCAGCAGGGCGCTGTCGCGGACTTCCTCCAGCAGCAGGTTCTCGCGAATGGCGACGTACTCCATCTCGGGGGTGATCATGCCGCGGCGTGCGTAGTGCATCTGCGTGACATTGCGGCCCGTCAGGGCGCGGCGCGGTTTGCGGATGTGCTCGAAGCGCAGCTGCGCCAGTTCCGGGCTGGCCTGGCGCGCGCGACCGAATTCCGAGGTCGGGCCGTCGAGCTGCTCGCTGTCGGCACGCTCCTCGATCCACGCGGTACGCACTTCCGGCAGGCCCGCAAGCAGGTCGATCTCGACATCGGGATCGGTATAGGGACCCGAGGTGTCGTAAATCGTGACCGGCGGGTTCTTTTCGCTGCCGAAGCTGGCCGGCGTATCCGCCTGGCTCACCTGGCGCATCGGAACCCGGATATCCGGGCGTGATCCCGTCACGAAGATCTTGCTGGAGTTGGGGAAAGGTCGCGTGACCTCGTCGGAAAGCTGTGTGGCCTTCCTGATAAATTCTTCCGGGATCGCACTCATCGGGCCGTCCTCGCGGTTGTGTAGACTAAGCCGGTCAGGTGCTTGAGCTTCCCTACGCCGGTATTGACCGGATCAGGTTCCAAGGGTCTATCTCAGCCCCTCAGGGGCACCCCCAGCTGGGGCTACACGGTACCCAATGGATTTGCTGTTTGCAAGAAAATATTCACAACAGAAAACAATAACCCCATGTTTTAAATAACAATCCAGATAGGCTGCCCTCCTGAATTGTTGCCAGCGCCACGCAAACGCCGTACCCTAGCCGACTTGAAAATTCCTATAGCCCGCAATCACATGAACCAGACAGATATCGAACAGGCCCGTTTCAACATGATCGAGCAGCAGATCCGGCCCTGGGATGTGCTCGACCAGCGCGTGCTCGACGCCATGCAAATGATTCTCCGCGAAAATTTCGTACCGGAACAATACCGCTCGCTGGCCTTCGCAGACACCAATATCCCGCTGGGCCATGGCCAGGTCATGATGGCGCCGAACGTGGAAGGCCGCCTGCTGCAGGCCCTGGCAATCCAGCCGGATGACACGATCCTGGAAATCGGAACCGGCAGCGGTTACCTGACGGCCTGCCTTGCCCGCCTGGGCAGACATGTGACCAGCATCGATATCGAGCCGGAGTTTACCGCGCAGGCTGAAGCCAAACTGGCCGCACAGGGTATCAGCAATGTCACCCTGGAGACCGCGGATGCCGCCGGCGGCGTTGAGCGGGGCAAAAGTTTCGATGTCATCGCGGTTACCGGTTCGCTGCCGCTACTGCAGCAGCAGTTTCACAACAACCTGAATACGGGCGGGCGTCTGTTCGTCATCAGCGGACAGCTTCCGATCATGGAAGCCCTGCTGATCACCCGCATCGACGCCTCCAGCTGGACACGCGAATCCCTGTTTGAGACCAGTATTCCACCCCTGCTGCATGCCGCGGTACCGCAGAGCTTTGTCCTCTAGCTCCCGTGGAAGTTGCGGCAGATGCGCGAGTTGACACCGGATGAGTGCAAGGTATACCTCGAACAGGCGGACACCATGCCGTTGCTGCTGGATGTACGCGAACACTGGGAATACCGGATCGTCCACCTCGAGGATTCGCAACTGGTCCCTATGCGCGAGGTACCCGCAATTGTTGAAACACTGGACCCGGAGCAGGAGATCATTGTCATATGCCACCACGGTATCCGCAGCCGTCAGGTGGCCCTGTTCCTGGAACACCAGGGCTTTTCCGATGTCGTAAACCTGAGTGGCGGCCTGGATGCCTGGGCACGCCATACCGACACCAGCCTGCCAACCTACTGACAACAGATATATGCGCCGTAACATACCCCTGCTCTCCATACTGCTGCTATTGTCCGGCCTGGCGACCGCGTTGCCGCGTATCGCCGCCGCTGACGACCTGCTGTCGGCCTATGAACTCGCGCTGCAGGCCGACCCCGAATACATGGCAGCCATTGCCGCTCACCAGGCGGCACTGGAAGTCGCGCCGCAAAGCCGTGCGGCGCTGCTGCCCAGTATCGGCATCAGCGGGCTTGCCTCGCGGGATCGCTACGACCCGCGTGGTGGCGGCAAAACCAGCTACGCCACCAACCAGACCTACAGTGTCGGCCTGCGTCAGGCGATCTACCAGCGCGCCAGCATGCTGCAACTGGAACAGGCCGACAGCAGCATCGCCCAGGCCGATGCCCAATTGGCCGCCGCACAGCAGGACCTGCTGCTGCGGGTGACCACCCGCTACTTCCTGGTGCTGGGCGCCCAGGATAACCTCGAGTTTGTGCAGGCGGATAAAGAAGCCATCGGACGCACCCTGGAGCAGGCACAGAAGCGCTTCGAGGTCGGACTGGCGGCGATCACCGACACCCTGGATGCCCAGGCACGCTACGATATCGCCGTCAGCGACGAGATCAACGCTGAAAAACTCCTGGATGATGCACGGGAAGCCCTGCGCGAGGTAACCGGAGAACTGCCGGTGGATCCGGAAATCCTGCAGAGAGAAATACCGCTGCTCAAACCGGAACCCGCCGACCAGGACGAGTGGGTGACGGCCGCGATCGACCAGGACCCCCTGCTGCTGGCGGCCATCGCCGCAACCCAGGTCGCCAAGCAGGAAATTCAGGTACAGAACTCGGGCCATTATCCCAGCCTCGACATAACGGCAGACTACAGCTACCGGGACACCCAGTTCGGCGGCTTCAACTCCCTGGAACGCAACGACAGCGCCGTCGGCCTGGAACTGACTGTACCCATCTACCAGGGCGGTCTGATCACGTCACGCACCCGGCAGTCGCGCTACACCTACACCCAGACACGGGAAGAACAGGAAAAACAGCGGCGCAGCACGGAGCGCCAGGCACGCGACACCTACCGCGGCGTGATTTCCGGCATCAGCAAGGTCGAGTCCCTGCAGCAAGCGGTGGTCTCCAACGAGAAGGCCGTCGAGGCTGCCGAAGCCGGCTTCCAGGTCGGTACCCGCTCCATCGTTGACGTGCTCGATGCCCAGCGCGAACTACTGCGCGCCCGCCGCGACTATGCACGCTCGCGCTATGACTACCTGCTGGACACCCTGAGACTTAAACAGGCAGCCGGCATCCTCAGCGAGACCGACCTCGCGCAGATCAACAACCTGCTGGTCGCAAGTGAAAAGTTAAAAGTTAAAAGTGAAAGGTGAAAGGTGAAAGGTGAAAGGTGAAATGTTTGTAATCCTGCTTGTGGTCCTGTGTCTAGATTCCAACACCGCTTCCCACTTTTAACTTCTCACTTCTCACTTCTCACTTCTCACTTTTTACTTCTCACCTTTTACTTCTCACTTCACCCTCAGAACGGCCATAAACTCCAGCCACTGTCGAGTTCGTCCTCGCAGCGTGCCAGTTGGGTGTGGTAGCTCTTCGCGCGGGTATCCACCTTGCGTGCGACCTTGAGCAGCCAGGGCTTCTGCTTATAGGTCTTGCGCTTGTAGCCACCCTGGCCCTCGTGGTAGGCGAGATACTGGCTGTAGGCATCCCACTTGGAAATCCCCAGCATGCTGTTGCTCATGCTGCAGTACCAGGCAATGAAGTCCACGGCGTCGCCGAAATCGTCTCGATCCGCGAAGCGCTTGCCGGTCTTCTCGCGGTACCAGTCCCAGGTACCGTCCTTGGCCTGCGCATAGCCATAGGCCGAGGAGATCCTTCCCCAGGGGATGACCCACAGCAGGTAGTCGCGCGGCGGCTTGGCGTCATCCACGAACTTTGACTCCTGGTAGATGATCGCCAGCTGCACGTGAATGGGCACACCCCAGCGCTCAAAGGCACGCTGCGCGTCCTTGTACCAGCCACTCTTGTCATCGAAGATCTCGCAGCTGTCGCTGATATTCCGGGGCGGACTCGTGGAGCAGGACCACAGCAGCACCACGGCCAGCGCCACGGTAAAGGTGATTAAATAACGCACACGGCGGGATTTGCGCATACGGGTGAGTCTATATCGCCGTCCGGCTATAATGCCAGCATGCCCCTGCCGCCGCGTCACAGGGCGGCCAACCGACCGGAACAACGGACATGAGCGAACAAGGCCTGCCGGACACACTGCCCGGCTTCGACGATCCCCTCGCACTGCTGCGCGCCTGCCACGAGAAGATGCTGGCGCAGTGCGACTTACTGGATGCCCTGGTTGCACAGGCGCGGTCCGGTGAACTGGACGATGCGGCAGGCAAGGCCGCGCAGGGCATTGCCCGCTACTTCTCCAGCAGCGCCCCGCTGCACCACCGTGACGAGGAACAGGACCTGTTCCCGCGCATCAATCGCCAGTCACTGCGTATTGCCGAACTGGTGCACACCCTGAAGCGGCAACACCAGGAACTGGACACCCTCTGGGAGACACTGGCGCCGGAACTGCGGCGCATTCCCGGGGAAGGTTTCAGCGACGCCTTCCTGGAGGCAGCCGGCAGGTTCTGTGAACTTTCCCGGCAGCACGTCAAGCGCGAGAACATGGAGTTGCTGCCGCTGCTGGCCAGCAGCCTGAGCCAGCAGGAACTGGGCTACATCGGCGAGGCCATGGCACAGCGCCGCGGCGTGCGGTACACAGCGGGCTGAAGTGCTCGCAATGACACGAGAAGATACGAGGTAAACTGTTTGGTGTCGCATGATCTGTTGGTGAGCATGTATTATTCACGTTGCGTATTCATCAGAATGCGGCATGATTAAAATATGTCGTCATTGCGAGCGTAGCGAAGCAATCTCCCAAGGGCTGCCGTATATTCAAACAATCCTGCAATAAGCTATAGGCAGCATTCACCACTGAGTGAAATATGGCGAGGAAGCAAACTGCAGCTGGCAGTTCCAGCACAGTGGAGTTTTCTCAGCCGCAAATTCCGGGGTAAAGATCGCTCCAGGCAGGATTGGTCTTCTCGATCAGCCTGATTTTGGCTTTCCGGGATCCGGCCTTAATCTGTTTCTCTCTTGAGATGGCTTGGTACATATCCTGGAAGAGTTCAAAGTAAACCAGCCTTGTCAGATTGTATTTGGCACTGAATCCTGTTGTCACCGTGTTTTTATGCTGCCAGATTCTCCCGGGCAAATCGCTGGTAACCCCCGTGTAGAGGGTTCCATATGGTCGATTGGTCAGCAGGTATACAGCCGGTTGCCTGTTCATGCCTCAGTGCTTCAGCATGCTGATTGATTGAAATATCCCCGTCATTGCGAGCGTAGCGAAGCAATCTCCCAACGTCTGTCGGATACCGGAATATTCCAGCTGTCAGCCAGGTCCGGTGGATGTTGCAGGAGATTGCTTCGTCACTGCGTTCCTCGCAATGACCCGGAAAATCAAGGAAGCGAGCTGTTCGATGGCGCAAAACAGCCTGTGGGCATGCAGCGATACGGCCTGCCCGCTCAGGGCGCAGCGTGTCAGCCAGCAACCGCCTGAAACAGCCCCGTCTTTGCGAGCACAGCGAAGCAATCTCCCAGCGTCCGTCGGATACCGGAATATTCCAGCTGTCAGCCAAGGCCGGCGGATGTTGCAGGAGATTGCTTCGTCACTGCGTTCCTCGCAATGACCCGGAAAATCAAGGAAGCGAGCTGTTCGATGGCGCAAAACAGCCTGTGGGCATGCAGCGATACGGCCTGCCCGCTCAGGGCGCAGCGTGTCAGCCAGCAACCGCCTGAAACAGCCCCGTCTTTGCGAGCACAGCGAAGCAATCTCCCAGCGTCCGTCGGATACCGGAATATTCCAGCTGTCAGCCAAGGCCGGCGGATGTTGCAGGAGATTGCTTCGTCACTGCGTTCCTCGCAATGACCCGGAAAATCAAGGAAGCGAGCTGTTCGATGGCGCAAAACAGCCTGTGGGCATGCAGCGATACGGCCTGCCCGCTCAGGGCGCAGCGTGTCAGCCAGCAACCGCCTGAAACATCCCCGTCATTGCGAGCACAGCGAAGCAATCTCCCAGCGTCCGTCGGATACCGGAATATTCCAGCTGTCAGCCAAGGCCGGCGGATGTTGCAGGAGTTTGCTTCGTCACTGCGTTCCTCGCAATGACCCGGAAAATCAAGGAAGCAACCTGTTCGATAGCGCGAAACTGGCTGTGGGCATGCAGCGATACGGCCTGCCCGCTCAGGGCGCAGCGTGTCAGCCAGCAGCCGCCTGAAACATCCCCGTTGCGAGCGTAGCGAAGCAACCTCCCAGCGTCCGTCGGATACCGGAACATTCCAGCTGTCAGCCAGGTCCGGTGGATGTTGCAGGAGATTGCTTCGTAGTGCGTTCCTCGCGATGACTCGGGGGAAAGAGGTGCATGAAGGCCATTACGTTGCTCCTCGCAATGGCCAGGATATTTTTATAATCCCGGGCTTCCCTCATCTGGCCTTTCCTGCAGGTGGCGGTCAACCATCGCCAGCACCGTCTGCAGGGCGCCACGATTTTTCTCCACCACGGCGCGTCCCTGTTCGCCGACCCGGTGGCGCTCGTTGGCATCCCCCAGCCAGCGTCCAAGCGTCGCGGCAAGCTCGGCGACGGTTTCCACTTTTTCGCAGGCGCCGGCCTGCAGCAGCAACTCGCAGATCTCCGTGAAATTGAACACATGTGAACCGGTCACGACCGGAATACCGAGGGCGGCCGGTTCCAGCAGGTTGTGCCCGCCGTGAGGCACCAGACTGCCGCCGACGAAGGCGACATCCGCGGCCGCGAAAAACAGCAGCAGTTCCCCCATCGAGTCACCGACGAACACCTGGGTTGCCGTATCGCAGGGACGCATTTCACTGCGCAGCAGGGTATTCAGGCCGCGCTGGCGACACAGCTCGGCGACGCTTTCAAAGCGTTCCGGGTGTCGCGGCACGAGCACCAGCAGGCAATCCGCGAACCGCTTGCTCAGCTGGCTGAAGACGTCCAGCAACAACTCGTCCTCACCCTCATGGGTACTGGCCGCGACCCAGACCGGGCGACCTGTTCCCCAGTCGCGTCGCAGCACCTCGGCCCGCTCCCGCAGGCTCGGTGGAATGCGTTGCTCGAACTTCAGGTTGCCGCTCACGGTTATGCGGTCATGCTGTGCACCCAGTCGCTCCAGGCGCTTCGCATCCGCCTCGCCCTGAGCGGCTATCTCGGTGATATTGGCCAGGGTCCGCGCCGCCAGCCGTTTCACCCGCAGGTAGCCGGCCATGGATTTTACCGACAGGCGCGCATTGACCAGCAGCAGCGGCACCTGCCGGTCGCGACAGGCATGGAACAGGTTGGGCCAGAGTTCGGTTTCCATGACAATCGCAAGCTGCGGCCGCACCCGCTGAAAGAACCGCTTCACCGCGCCCGGCAGGTCGTAGGGTGCGTACACATGGGCGACCTCGTTCCCGAACAGCGCCTTGACCCGCGCGGAACCCGTCGGCGTGACCGTGGTGACCAGCAGAGAATACGCCGGGTAGTTCTCCAGCAATGCGCGCACCAGGGGCTCGGCCGCCTGCACCTCGCCGACAGATACCGCGTGAATCCAGATCACCCGTTCACCCAACGGCGGCTCGATGAAGCCGAAACGCTCCGGCCAGCGGCGCCAGTAGTCGGGCGCACGCAGGCCGCGCCAGGCGAGGCGCAACAGCACCAGTGGCGCTAGCAGGTAAAGCAGCAGTGTGTATAGCTTTCTCACGGCCGGAAATCCGCCTGGCTGGTATCAGGGTTGCACGTAGCCGCGCGCCTGCAACCAGTCCATGTAACGCGGCACGCCTTCTTCCACGGTCCTGAAGGGCCGGTCATAACCGAGCGCGCGCAGGCGCTTGATGTCAGCCTCGGTAAAACTCTGGTAACGGCCGCGCAGGTGGTCGGGGAAGGGAATGAACTCGATCTCGCCGCGTCCGAACCAGTCGATGACCGCCGTGGCAACAGCCCTGAAGCTCTGGCAGCTGCCGGTACCGAGATTGATGATCCCGGACCTGTCCGGGTTGTCGAGGAACCAGAGGTTCACATCCACGACATCATCGATGTAGATGAAGTCGCGGCGCTGCTCGCCATCGCCATAGCCATCGCAGCCGGCAAACAGCCGCGGGTTTTCCCCGGCGCTCAGTTGCTGGCTGAGGTGGAAGGCCACGCTGGCCATGCTGCCCTTGTGCTGCTCGCGCGGGCCGTAGACGTTGAAATAGCGGAAGCCGGCGATCTGGCTGCCGGCCTTTGGCAGGATGCGGCGCACGTACTGGTCGAACAGGAACTTCGAGTAGCCGTAAACGTTCAGCGGGGATTCGTGCTCCCGGGATTCGCTGAACACCTGGCCACTGCCATAGACCGAGGCGGACGAGGCATACAAAAAGGCCGCGCGCTGCTCCAGGCAGTAATGCAACAGGGTCTTGGAGTACGCGTAGTTGTTGCCCATCATGTAGACGCCGTCCCATTCCGTCGTGGAAGAGCATGCGCCCTCGTGAAAGATCGCCTCGATCGACTCGCCGAGATCGGCACCGCCTTGCACCCTGGCGAGAAAATCGTCCTTGTCCAGGTAGTCGAGGATTTCGCAATCCACCAGGTTGAGGAACTTGGTGCCGTCCTTGAGATCATCCACGACCAGGATGTCCTCGCGGCCCCGCTCGTTGAGTCCCTTGACTATGTTACTGCCGATAAACCCGGCACCACCCGTCACAATGATCATTACCCGTCCTCAAGGTCGATTCGATGAATGCTTTTGCACATCCCGCACAGCATCATTCCTGCTGCCGGATGGCATCGATAATCCCGCTGGTGGAGCAACCTTCCTCGAATCCCAGTATGACCACCTCGCCCCCGCGGCGTTTCACGCACTCATAGCCGGCGATTTCCTCGGGCCGGTAATCGCCGCCCTTGACCAGCAGGTCGGGTTGAATCTCGCAAATGAGCCGCTCCGGCGTGTCCTCGGAAAAAGGCACAACCCAGTCCACACTGCCCAGCGCTGCCAGCACCGTCATGCGCCTGTCGACCGGGTTAATGGGCCTGCCCCTGCCCTTCAGGCGCTGCACCGAGGCATCATCGTTGACGGCAACGACCAGGCGGTCGCCGAGCCGCCGAGCCGCCGCCAGATAGGCAACATGCCCGGCATGCAGGATGTCGAAGCAGCCATTGGTCATCACAATGCGTTCACCGTGGGAACGGGCATCCTCGACCGCGATCCACAGCTGGGCCTCGTTCATCTCCCCGAATCCGGCATCCTGGCCCAGGTGTGCCGCGCGCCGCAGTTCCGGCACCGAGACACTGGCGGTGCCCAGCTTGCCGACCACGATACCCGCCGCCAGGTTGGCCAGCGCAGTGGCTGCCGGCAGATCCTCGCCGGCCGCCAGCGCCGCCGCCAGCACGGAAATCACCGTGTCCCCGGCACCGGTCACATCAAACACCTCGCGCGCCTGTGCCGGCAGGTGAAATTCCGCTGCGCCGCGTCGCAACAGCGTCATCCCGTGCTCACCGCGGGTGACCAGCAGGGCATCCAGATCATGCTGTTCCAGCAGCATGGCGCCCTTCTCGACCAGTGCCCGCTCGTCGCGACAGGGACCGGCCACCTGCTCGAACTCGGCCATGTTGGGCGTGATCACCGTGGCACCATCGTAGCGGCTGAAGTCCTGCGCCTTGGGATCGACCAGCACCGGCTTGCCGGCGGCACACGCCAGCGCAATCATTTCCTCGACCTGCGCCAGAGTGCCCTTGCCATAATCAGACAGCACCACGACGTCACACTGCGACAGTCCCTGCCGGTAGCTTTCCAACAGGCCCGCCGCATCGACTGCCGCGAAGCCGCCCTCGAAATCCAGCCGAATCAGCTGCTGGTGACGGCTGATGACACGCAGCTTGGTTACCGTGGGAATGCCTGCGATTTTCTGGAAACCGCAATCGATGCCCGCAGCAGCCAGCATGGCCTCCAGTGCGGCGGCCTCTTCATCATCACCGGTCATGCCCAGCAGCCGGGCCTGCGCACCCAGCGCCGCAATATTCAGCGCCACGTTGGCAGCACCGCCGGCACGCTCCTCCGACTGCCCTACATGAACGACGGGCACCGGCGCCTCGGGCGATATCCGGGAGGTCGCACCGTGCCAGTAGCGATCCAGCATGACATCGCCGGCAACCAGTACCCGGGCCTGCTCGAACGGTGGAATGTGTATCTTCATATACGCGAACGGGGCTGCATCGAATAGACTGAACGGGATGATAGCACAGCCCCCAAAGCGCAATTGTTGACCCTCTCCTGCGAACGTTACAATCAGAATATCCCCATGCCTGCCAACCCCTACTCAATTCGCTACTGGCCGACCCGGCTGGGACTGGGCGTGTTGTGGTGCCTGTCAGGCATGCCCTATGCCTGGCAACTGCGCACTGGCCGCCTGTTCGGCCGGCTGTCCCGCAGATTCGCGCCGCGGCGCGAGCACATTGCCGCCGTCAATCTCTCACTGTGTTTCCCTGACCTGGCACCTGCTGCCCGGGCAGAACTCATTACGGAACTGTTCGATTCTCTCGGCATTGGCCTGCTGGAAATGGCCCTGAGCTGGTGGGCACCCGGCGGGAAACTGCAAAAGCTTGCCACCCTGGAGGGACTCGAACACCTGCAGACGGCCCTCGATCGGGGGAAGGGCGTGATTCTGCTCAGCGGACATTTCACGACCCTCGAGATCGGCGGCCGACTGCTGTCCCTGCATGTCCCGTTTCACGTTTTGTACCGGGAACACAAGAACGCTGCATTCGAAGCAGTCATGACCGCTGTGCGCACCCGGCATTACAAAAAGGCCATACGCCGTGGGGACATGCGCGGCATGCTGCAAAGTCTGCGGGAGAATATGCCGGTCTGGTATGCACCGGACCAGGACTTTGGTGCCGGCAACAGTCTGTTCGCACCCTTCTTCGGCGTGCCCGCCGCATCCATTACCGCCACCTCGCGCCTGGCCAGAATCAGTGGCGCTCCGGTGGTGCCTTTTTTCCAGACCCGTCTGCCGGATGCCCGCGGCTACCGGCTGACCCTGTATCCTGCGCTGGACAACTTCCCCGGAGAATCCATTGAACAGGATACCCGGCGCATCAATGCCGTTATCGAAGCACAGGTTCGCGCACAACCCGGCCAGTACCTCTGGGTGCATCGCCGCTTCAAGACCCGGCCACCGGGCGAACCCGGTGTTTACTGAGATGCCGTCCACAGCGCCCGAATCCGTCCGCAGTATTTTGCTGGTCACGCTCAGCAATGTCGGTGATGCGGTGCTGACTACCCCGGTCATGGAAGCACTGCACAACAAGTATCCGTTCGCGCTCATGGATATCGTCACCGATGCCCGCGCCGCGCCACTGTTCGTGCACTGTCCCTACCGCCGCGACATCATCCTGAAGGACAAGCGGGCCGGTTGGCGCGGCCTGCCACCACTGGTGAAGACCCTGCGCGCCACCTATTACGACCTTGCCGTGGACCTGCGCACGGACGGCCTGCTGTGGCTGCTGCGAGCCCGGCGTCGACTTGGCCGCGGGTTTTTCCGACCACACGAAGGCCATGCCGTGGAACGCCATTTCGCGGTCATTAGGCGGCGCGAACGGCTTGCCGCTATGCCACCACCGTGCGTATGGTTGTCGGCCGCCGAGCGCGCGTTCACCAGGCAGGTGCTCACCGGGCTGCCGGGGCAGCGCTGGCTGGCACTCGGGCCGGGCGCACGCGGGAGAGACAAACACTGGCCGGGTTACCGCTTTGGCACACTGGCATCCCGGCTACGGGAACACTTCGATGCGGTCATCCTGCTGGGCAGCGGCACCGATGCTGACATCTGCGCACAGATCGCCGCCACCCTGCCGCTGCCACGCATCAACCTTGCCGGAAAGACAGACCTGCTGCAGGCTGCGGCGGTGCTGCAACAGGCATTGCTGTTTGTCGGCAACGACTCCGGCCTGGGTCACCTGGCAGCGGCCGCCGGCGCCCCGACGGTCACGGCGTTCGGACCGGGAGACCCGCAACGCTACCACCCCTGGCACCCGCAGGCCCGCTGGGTGCAGAGCACAAGCGGCCACGTTGAGGATCTCGGGGTTGACGATGTGATGGAGCAGGTACGGGTACTGCTGGCCGAATGCCATAAAAGCGCGTGAAAAGTGAGACGTGAAAGGTGAAGAGTGAGGAGCAGAAACTACCGTTTACTTTTCACTTCTCACTTTTCACCTCTCACATTTCACTTCTCACTTTTCACTTCTCACATGCCCTTCAGCCTCCAACTCCGCCAGCACCCGGGCGGGGATCATGTCCTGCATGCAGGCATGATGGTGTTGCGGCGGACATACCGGCAGCCGGCACGGGCTGCAGGAGACCCCGACAGTCAGGACCCGGCTCGCCTGGCCCGGTGCATGGCTGCGGCGCCAGTCTGTCGGCCCGAAGCAGGCAAACACTGGCAAACCGGCACTGGCCAGGATATGCATAGGGCCGGAGTCATTGGTTATCGCAAACACGGACCGCCTGGCCAGCGCCGCCAGTTCCGGCAAGCTGAATGCCCCGCTGGCATCGGTGCCCGTTGCAGTCGCGAGCGTCCGGTTGAGTGCCCGGTCACTGTAAGCGCCAAGCCAGACGACCTGCAAACCGCGCGCGGCCAGGTCCATGGCCAGCTCGCGGTAATACCGGGCCGGCCAGCGCTTCGACGGCCAGCGCGGGCTACTGCCGGCATGCATCAGCACCAGCGGCTTGTTCTGCAGGCCCTGCTCTTGCAGCCAGTCATCGACGCCTGTCTGCAGCGCAGACGCGACCGGCAAGCGAAATTCATCGGCAGCGGCCGCGATACCGCCGGCTTCCAGCACCCGGTTCAGGACCTCAACCGCATGTGCCCCGTCGTCTGCAGGAGCCGGGGCATGGGTATAGGTAATCCCGGCGACATTGCCGACACGGGTTTCGGCTTGTGTCAGCAGCGTCATGATGCGACTGCGCAAGGAACCCTGCAGGTCGTAGACTGCACTGAACTGCTGTGCCAGCAACCAGCGCAACAGCCGCGTCATCGCCAGGAATCCCTTGCGTGGAAAACCGGCGACTTCAAGGCCCGGCAGCGCGGCTGCCAGGGGCGTATATTCCGGCGCGGTCAACAGGATGACCCGGTCCTGCGGAAAGGCCGCCTGGATCCGGGCAATGTGGGGCATGGCCAGCGCCACGTCACCCAATGCACCCAGCTTGATGACGAGGATATTGCCGGCCCGGCCTGCCGTCACGGCCGTCCCTCGCAGCTCTCGCCGGGCAACGCCAGCGCCTGGTAGAGCTCAACGGTACCCTGCAACATGGCTTCCAGCGTATGCACCCGGACCTCCTCCAGCGAGGGAGGCACTGCATACCACCGCGCCAGGCGGTCAATCATCGCAGCGCTATCGCCGGGCGGGACCGCGCCGGCGGGAAAATGCTGCACCAGCTGCTCACCGACGCCGCCATGTGCATACCCGGCAACCGGCACCCCCAGGCCCAGGGCCTCGTTGACGGTACGCCCGAAGGCCTCCGGTTTCCGGGACAGCGACACGACGGCATTCGACAGTGCCATGATCTCGCGCACGTCGTGCCGGTAACCGGTAAAGGTAAGGATCTCGTCGAGCCGGGCCGTGGCAATACTTCTGCGCAGATCCCGCCCGGGCCGCTGCCCGCCGCCGCGCGTGTCACCCACGACCAGGCCATGCGCCGGCACGCCTCGCGCCCGGAGACCGGCAATGACCACCATAAAATCATGCAGCCCCTTGTCGCGGCGCACGCGACCCGGCAGTGTGACGAGGTAGCGATCCCGGGTTTGCGGATGCCGGCGATACCACTCTGCCAGCCAGCCCTTGTCGGGTTGAAACCCGCGGGGAAATTCTGCCGGATCAACGCCCCGGGGAATCACGGTTACGCGCCCGGAGTCCAGCCCCGGGTAATGTGCCAGCACGTAGTCACGGGCAAACCCGGAGACGGCAATCACCCGTTCTCCCCGGGTCATCACGGCACTGTAGGCACTGACGGAATTCAGGCCGTGCACGGTAGTGACAAAGCGGGGACGACTGCGCGGATTCATGCCGCGCCAGGCCAGCCAGGCCAGCCAGGCCGGCAGCCGGGAACGGGCATGCAGGATATCGACCTGCTGCCCGGCCAGAAAGCGCCGCAACGGCCCGACCAGGCGCAGCGTCAACGGGGATTTTTGTCCAACCGGCCAGCAAAGGTGTTCGCTGCCGGCCGCTTCCAGCGGCGCCACCAGCCGCCCGCCTGCGGACATGACCAGGGAACGGTGCCCGCGACCAGCCAGGGCAGCGGCAACCTCCAGCGTGCCCCGCTCGACGCCGCCGGCGTTCAGCGCAGGCAGCAGTTGCAGTACCGTCAGGGGTCGGGTTATTCGCCCCCCCATCGCCTGCAAATCTGCCCGGCCACGCGGTTGGCCTCGTCAAAAACCTGCTTCGGCCCTGACAGGGGATGACCGCGGCTCCAGTCATGAAACATCATGACATTGCCGGATGCGGCCAGCTTGCGTACCCCGCTGACCACGCGGTCATGCCGGCGCGGTGGTACCGCCAGGACCCCGACCGGCAAGCCGGCGGTCAGCCCCTCGTAAATCATGGAGACACTGTCTTCTGTCACCCAGACACAGCAGGAATGGCGCAACTGGCTCGCCAGCCACTGGTCCGCAGTATCGCGCCAGGACCGGATAGTCAACCGGAGATTGTGATTGAAGATCATCTGCCGAACCCGCTCGGCGAACCCCGGCGGTGTGCGGCGGGAAGTACTGAGCACCCAGTGCCGCACCGGTGAATAAGACATCACCCTGATGATCTGCCCGGCGACGGCGGCATGATCCCAGTGATAATGTCTGGACGGCCCGCCTACCAGCAGCAGACCGCGATCCTGCCCGCGGACAGCGACAGGCTGCATGCGGTTCAGGCTGCCACGGGTTACCAGGATATTGGCTGCCGGTGACGGCCGGTCATGCTCGGGAATGACACAGAGGTCGAACAGGGACTTCGGCAGATCCGGCGACATCAACACTGTCGCCCGCCCGCCCCGGGCGCGCCGGGCTGCCAGTAACGGGAGGTGGGTGGAGTGACCCGCGCCGATCAGCAACCAGGGATCGGGTAACAGGGCGCCGGGGGGAAAGCGGCCGCTCAGCCAGTTGAGCCCGGCACCGGTCTGAACCGGGATGTCATAGCACTGCAGCGGCAGTCGCCGTCGGAGCGCGTCCACCAACCCCAGGCTCTGGCAGTCATGGCCGGGCTTGCCATCGCTGAAACGCCACACTACCCGGGCCGGTTGACGTGCAGTCTGCAGCGTCAGTACCGGAGCAGGCGACGACTGCCCGGGAATCAGCCTTTCAGGGTGTACTCTGCGCCGCAATAGGGGCATTTTGCCTTTCCTGTCGCCTCGATCGGCAGATAGACCCGCGGATGAGAATTCCACAGGCTCGTACCTTCCAGGGGGCAATGCAGGGGCAGGTCCGCCGCAGTGACCTCATAATGGTTCTTCGCATTGGCCTGAACCAAGCTGCTGGCGCCGGCTGCTGACGCGGTATCGGGATTTGGCACGCAAGGACCTCACAAATCGGTTTGATTAATCATTATTTCCGAAGCACGCGGTGCAAACCCGGCTTCGGCTGAACCGGCCGGCATTATACCTCAGGGATTGACGAAATAACGCAACCGGCGGTCCAGACCCCCGAAAGCAAGCCACCCCGCCTGTACTGAACAGCCACATTTAACTTAATTAACAATAAGGTAGCCACCCCCAACCACAGACAGCGGGAATCATCGCCCCGACACAGACCAGCAAGCGGAGCCCGCCCGCCGGCACCCCTGGTCAGCTGCCACTGCTGCGACCGTGTGGAAAGAACACAGCACCGGCCAGCCGCAATTCCTCGCCTGCCACTAGGCAGAATCCGCAACAGCAGGGCTTGCAGTGGTTTCGAACCTGTTCTCCGGTACCAGCCCTGTCAGCATTTCCTGCAGCCCGGGTGTATCAAACGCAGAACACGCCGCCTCCATCTCGTCCAGAATTGCCGTCAGCTCGTCCCAGCCCACCTTGCGGTAGCGTGCCAGGAATATTTTCCCATGCTCCGTGTGCTCCAGTTTTTCCTGCTCATGGAACAGTTCTTCATACAGCTTTTCACCGGGGCGCAGCCCGCTGAACACGATATTGATGTCTTTGTAAGGTTCCTTGCCGGAAAGCCGGATCATCTGTTCTGCCAGGTACTGTATTTTTACCGGCTCACCCATATCCAGCACGAAGATTTCGCCCCCCCTTCCGAGGACTGCCGCCTGCAGAATCAACTGGGCCGCCTCCGGAATGGTCATGAAATAACGTTCCATGTCGGGATGCGTCACGGTCACCGGGCCACCGGCCCGGATCTGGCTCCTGAACAGCGGCACCACACTGCCTGCAGAGTCCAGCACGTTACCAAAGCGGACAGTGATGAAGCGGGTTGCTGAATGACTATCCAGATTCTGGCAAAAAATCTCGGCCACCCGCTTGGTAGCCCCCATGACATTGGTCGGGTTCACCGCCTTGTCCGTGGAGATCAGTACGAACTCCGAACAGCCGTGCCGGTCTGCGGCAAGCGCGACATTACGGGTACCCAGCACGTTGTTGTGCAACGCCTCGCGCAGCTGGTTCTCAAGTAAGGGGACATGCTTGTAGGCCGCCGCGTGGAATACAACATTGGGCTTTTGCTCTGAAAACAGTTGCTCAACCTTCGCGGCATCACGGACATCACCCAGGCATGTCACCCGCTGCACCCCGGGAAAGCGGTTGGCCAGCTCCATCTCCAGCACATACAGGTTGTACTCGCTGTTCTCCAGCAGCACCAGTCGTGCCGGCTCCAGTGCCGCAATCTGCCGGCACAATTCCGAGCCGATGGAACCGCCACCACCGGTAACCAGAATCGTCTTGCCGGCCAGTCCGCGCCGGATCCCTTGCCAGTCCAGCGAAACCGGGTCCCGGCCCAGGATATCCTCGATCGAAACTTCCCGGAGTTCGTTGATTGATACCTGCCCGGACATCAGGGCATCCAGCGGCGGCAAGGTCTGGAAGGGCACCCCGCTCTTTTCGCACAGCTCAACCAGGCGTCGCATTTGTCCGGCCTTCGCGGAGGGAACTGCAAGCATGATGATTTCAATATCCAGGCGGTTGACGACCTCCGGAATCTCCTCACAATAGCCAACCACCGGAACCCCGTGCAGGTCCTGGCCGTGCCGCCGGGGCTTGTCATCCACGAAGGCCACGGGCAAATACTCGTGCCCCTTCTTGCGCAGCAGGTCACGCACCAGCATCTCACCCGCCCTGCCGGCCCCCACAATCAGCACCCGCTTTCCCGTGGCCAGGATCAGGCGTTTGTCCTTGGACCAGCGGTAGAGGAATCGCGGACCGGCAAGAAGAATCAGCAGCAGCAGCGGATAGAGCAAAACAATCGAACGCGGAATTTCCGCCATCCGGTACAACAGGAAGAATAGCCCGAAAGACAGGGCTGCACCAACGCCGACCGCCTTCAGGATGCGGACCAGGTCAGGGAGTGAAGCAAAGCGCCACACACCCCGATACATCCCGGACCAGTAAAAGGCAAGTGCCTGAACAAACATCACTACCGGGATTGCCTCCAGAGCCCGGGAGAGGTATTCCTGAGGAACTGAGTTCAGGTTGAAGCGCAACCAGTAACTGGCCAGCCAGGCCACAGGCACCATGATGAGGTCATGGACAAAAATGACAGCAGGCCGGCGCAGCCTCTCAAGTAAAAATCGGCTATCCCGCGCCATCAGTGCGCCCTTTTTTGTTCAGAAAATTCTTCACCAGTTCAAGCTCTGCCAACATGAAGTGCTGACCGGGGCTGCTCCTGTTTCATGTTGATACACAGCATCAAATCTGTGGTTGCGTGTAGTCATTCAATTTAGTGAGCTACACCTTTGCGATGTAAAACACTTGAAAAAGTCAGAAAAACAATTTTCAGATCAAACAGGAAAGATTTTCGTTCAAGATATTCGGCATCCAGTTTGACCTTTTCCGGGATCGGCAACTCGTCCCTGCCGTTGATCTGGGCCCAGCCTGTTAATCCGGGGTGCAACTTATCCACGCCCGCTGCCGTTCGAAGTTCAACCAGGTCATCCTGATTAAACAACGCTGGCCTGGGTCCAACAACGCTCATGTCTCCGACCAGGATACTCCAGATTTGTGGAAGTTCGTCGAGGCTGGTTCTTCTTAAGAATTTTCCCACCCTGGTAAGATATTTATCAGGATCAGTCATCAGATGCGTTGCTACGGCCGGCGTATCGATTTTCATGGTCCGGAACTTGGGCATTCGAAAAATCGTGTTGTCTTTCCCAACCCTGTCAGACCAGTAAATAGCAGGGCCTGATGATGTGAGTCGAACTGCGGCAGCAATTACCAGAATTGGAAAGATGGAGATCAACAACACCCCCAACGAAAATACGATATCGAATATACGCTTCAGCATGGTTTATTTGCAGGCAGACGAGGT
>Ga0210064_1000022_pt1 | contig 70150 bp, 67 predicted proteins | sample Muzzi_CordC_D2_FD_185531 | JGI IMG/M metagenome (GOLD analysis project Ga0210064, IMG submission 185531) | Wetland microbial communities from San Francisco Bay, California, USA, that impact long-term carbon sequestration - Muzzi_CordC_D2 (SPAdes) | ecosystem: Environmental > Aquatic > Marine >... | reverse complement strand
GCTATTTGTCACTGCTTCGCCCGGGATCACTTCAGTTACGCAACCCTTGTGACCCGCGACGCCTGCCATGGCCGATAGAGGCTTTCATGCCATAATCCGGCGTTAGACAAGGCACCAGATCGAAAATCTTTATTGTTGAGGGGAACTCGTCCTGCAGGTGCCGAAAAATGCGGGGGGGCATGGGACAAAGATGCAGAACATTTCACTCGAACCGCTGGACCTTTACGTCATCGCCATCTACTTCCTGCTGGTGTTCATTATCGGTTTCTACGTAGCACGGCGGACACACAGTGCCGACGACCTGTTCCTCGCCGGTCGCAGGCTGACCTGGATCCCGATCGGACTGTCCCTGTTCGCATCCAACATCTCCAGCACTACGCTGATCGGCCTGGCCGGTGCGGCTTATACGTGGGGGATCGCGGTTGCGAACGATGAGTGGATGGCGGTTCCCATCCTGGTGATCTTCGCCATCTTCCTGGTGCCGCTTTACCTCAATGCGCGCATCGGTACGGTGCCTGAATTTCTGGAATACCGCTTTGACCGGCGTGTGCGCCTCTACTTCTCGCGGCTGACGATATTCGCCAACATCGTCGTCGACACCGCCGGCACCCTGTTCGCCGTCGCCATTGTGCTGGGCATATTCATACCGGGACTCGATATCATGACCGCTGCGTTCCTCCTCGCAGCCGTTGCAGGAATCTATACGGCTGCAGGCGCTGATCCTGCTGACCGGCTCAGCCATCGTGGCGGTACTCGCCTTTGCCCAGCTTGATTTCTCCTGGGCGCGGCTGGTAGCGGAAGCCCCGCCACAACACCTCTCGCTGATGCTGCCGCTCGCTGATGACAACCTGCCCTGGCTGGGGACGCTGGTGGGGGTGCCGGTGCTGGGTTTCTATTTCTGGTGCACCAACCAGTTCATCGTACAGCGCGTGCTGGGTGCGCGCGACATCCTCAACGCGCGCCGCGGCGCACTCTTTGCCGGCCTGCTGAAACTGCCTGTCATGTTTCTCATGGTGCTGCCCGGCGTGATGGCGGCGATTTTCTTGCCGGGACTGCCACAGGGTGACGCGGTGTTTCCGGCGCTGGTTGGCACGCTGCTGCCGGCGGGACTGGCCGGTCTCGTCATGGCGGCACTGGCCGCTGCCCTGATGTCCAGCATCGACTCGACCCTGAACTCTGCGGCGGCACTGGTGACCCTGGACCTCGTCAAGCCATTGCGACCCGGCCTGTCGCCCCGCCAGACGGCATGGCTGGGTCGCGGCGTCATCCTGGCAGTCATGCTGCTGTCAGCGCTGGTTGCGCCGGCCATCGGCCGCTTTGAGGGCCTGTTCCACTACCTGCAGACGACGCTCGCCTTTCTCGTGCCGCCAGTCGTGGTGATTTTTCTTTACGGCGTATTCTGGCGACGTGCCGGGGCCAATGCGGCACTGGCAACGCTCATTGGGGGACATGCTGTCTCTGCGGCCTGTTTCATCGCGACGCTCACAGGCATGCTGGAGCTGCACTTCACTCTGATAGCGGGGCTGATCTTTGCCGTGAGCAGCCTTGTCTTTTTGCTGGCCGGGCTGCTGACCGCAGCGCCGCTACCGGCAGAGGTGGCGAAATATACCTGGCGGCGCGAAATCATGCAGGCAACGAGTACGGGGGGTTGGTGGCAGGACTATCGCTTCCTTGCAGCAATATTGATTGCCCTGACGGTCTGGCTGGTTGCCGCCTTCTGGTAATGGGGTATCCCGGACGCCTGTCTGGCGTGAACCACGGAAACTGCGTCAGGCAAAGTCCAGTTCCGGTCCCAGAATGAATTCGACTGTTTCAAAGCCGTGGTCTTCCAGCAGGGCTGCAATATCGTCCCAGTTGTAGTCAGGGTTATCTTCCTCGACGCGGGCAATCAGCCCGGTCGCATGCCGAAAGGCCTCGTGTGCCTCAATGTCATCAGGCACACGCACCAGCTTTATTTGTGTGGTATTCACAGCTGGCAGGATCATCAAGGTCTCGCTCATCGCTGTCTCCAGAGAGTGAACCGGTCACTCCATCAGTGTTGGGATCATTCCGGGTACTGCAGCATGCCGGTATAACCAGCACAAGCACGCGGCAGGCGCGGGACTGCTACCTGCACAGGGCCGGGTTGCAGCGGCTTGTGACGTCACATGCCGGCAGCAACCCGGTCCTGCGCTGGTTGAATCAGAAGCCTCCGCCCTGGCGGTAGTACGGTGCTGCACCCGGACCACCGCGACCATAACCCGGACCACCGCGCGGGTAGCCCTGGTATTCATCCTGGCCGCCCTGTTCATCAGCCGGTGCACGTGGTGCATAACCCGGACCGCCCCTTCCGTAACCTGCACCACCGCGCGGGTAGCCCTGGTACTCATCCTGGCCACCCTGTTCATCGGCCGGTGCACGTGGTGCATAACCCGGGCCACCACCGCCGTAACCCGGCCCACCCGGCCCGTAACGGTACTGCTGCCGGTACTGGTGGCGTTCCTGGCGAGGTCCGCCCTGCCCGCCGCCCATGCCCATACCCTGGTCATAACCCTGACGATTATCGTCCCGCGTGCAAGGTCCGTCACCCCGGCACCTGCCGCCGGCACCATAGCCGGGGTAATAGCCGGAATCCCGGTCAGCGTTGCGGCTGCCACCTGAACCCATGCTCATCCCGGCCACCGCCGATCCACCAACAGCCGCAAGGGCGACTGCAACCAGCAGACTTCCTACAATACGTGAATCCATTACCACACTCCTTCTGGGAAAAATATTGTCTCACCGGCGCTCACCGGGCCGGTCAATTCATGTGTTCGCGAGTATCCCACACGTGTCAGCAGCCCGCACCGAAAATCTCGGTCCGCCCAGGCACGGTAAATCATGGCTAGCCGCGCTCGCCGAATTTCCGATTGAAAATACCATTATGCGCTCCTGATCAAGGGTTACATTGACATTCGTCAAGACGCTATCATGCAACCTGCAGCAACAGCCAGCAGAGACGCAGAGACCTGAATGAAACGTTATGCCGTTGACCGGACACTGCCCTGGTCCCGCGAACAACTGTTCGATCTCGCGGCTGACGTCGCCAGCTACCCGCAATTCCTTCCCGGCTGGCTGGATGTCCAGATCCTTGAGCATGCACCGCAACACTTGCGGGTACGCCAGCGCCTGGGGATTGGTCCGGTGAACCATACCTTCACCAGCCGCGCCGAGCTGCAGCGCCCGCGGCAGGTACTCATCAGCACGACGGATGCGCCATTTAAACACCTGCACATCCAGTGGCAATTCGAGGAAACCGGGCAGACCGGCTGCCGGGTATCACTGGGAGTTGAACTGGAAACCGGCGGCAGTGTGTTCGAAACGGCACTGGCTAAACTGTTCGAGGTCACGACACCGGATATTATTTCGCGTTTCGAAGTGCGTGCCAGGCAACTCTATGGCCAGGCACACAGCACAACCAGTCAACAGTGATGCAGCCCCCCCTGGAACCGATACCGCCGACCGAAGCGGGAGCCAGCTCACCGTTGCAGTTGGCTCGCAACTATGTCCTGGCCACACGCCCCATGTTCCTCACCGCTTCGTTGCTTGCGGTTATCACCGGAACCAGCCTGGGCTGGCACTCCGCCGGCCGTCTGGATGCAGCCGCTGCGTTACTTGCATTACTGATCATTGCGCTGCTGCATGCCGCCGCCAACGTTCTGAACGATGTCTATGACGAACTGAACGGGGCCGACCGACTGAACTCACAACGCATCTATCCCTATACCGGTGGATCACGCATTATCCAGAACGGCGTCCTGACACTTGAGCAAATGCGCAACTGGGGTCTGCTGCTGCTGTCCCTGGCGACCCTGCTCGGACTCGGACTGGGAGTCTACCGGGGGACCGCTATCTTTGGACTCGGCATAGCTGGCATCGGTCTGGGTGTCCTCTACTCCGCCCCACCGGTACAGCTCTCCGCTCGCGGACTGGGGGAACTGGCTGTTGCCGCAGGATTCGGCCTGCTGCCTGTCTGCGGAGCTGCATGGTTGCAGACAGGCCGGTTCGAGTGGCCGGTGCTGGCACTCTCGATTCCGGTCAGTTGCTGGGTGGCCAACATTCTGCTGATCAATGAAGTGCCCGATGCCCGAAGCGATGCTGCAGCCGGAAAACACACGCTGGTTGTCCGCCTCGGCATAAGGGGTGCCAGTCATCTCTACCTGGGCCTGAGTTTTCTCGCCTTCGCCTGCATCGGGCTCACGATCCTGACCGGAAGCCTGTCTCCCTGGGCGCTGCTGCTGCCCTGTATACTGTTGCCGATCGGGCTGCTGAACGGACGCAGAATCACGACAGCGATCCACGACACCGCTGCACTGAGACCGTCTATAGAAAAGACGCTTGCCATCCACACCGCAGGCTGCCTCTGGCTCGCCGGCAGCCCCTGGTTCTGAGCCAAACAGGAATCCAGATCAGACCGTAGCGTCGCTGCGGCGGTCATCTGACTGATATCCCGCCCGCCACCGCGGCACGCGGAAACAGCCGACTCTCCGGACCATACCCTCAAATACAGGGCCACTACCATAGCCATGGACACCAGAACTTTCGCAACCAACTGTAATTATTTATTTTTTACTCAGAAAGCACGTAACCGGCGGCATTCTCACCCTGATACCTGTTGAACGTGGCCTGACTACACAGCTTTCCCCCTTCCGAGAAGACCCGCACCCCGCATATCACCGTTCCCAAAGCCTCCAGGAACAACAATAACGCACTGTTTGATATTGAAATTATGATTTTTCTGCCGAACAGGGAAAGTGTGAACTATCAGCATATCGATATGTCATATATGTATCATAATATTATGATATGCTAATTCGTATATCATGGATGTGATGGGAGACCCATATGAATATGACCAGATTTTTGCGCCTACTGACCCTCTTGGGGCTGATGTTGTTGCTACCGGGACTCGGCTTCGCCGAGGAGGAAGATCTGTGCGCGCCTTTCAGGGATGGCAAGGTCAACGAAGCGCTACTGGCAACGATGCTGTCGGCTGCTCACGAAGGTCATTTGTACCGTATCGATCAGGACACCTCCAGCGTGGGGTTCTGCGTTGACAGCCAGCTGGCGCGTATCGAAGGTAAATTCAAGGAATTCCAGGGAGGTATGGCCCTGAATCCGGTCGCGAAGACAGATGGCCAGACACTGGTCGTCATCAAGACGGCAAGCGTCGAGACCAAGAGCGCCTTTATCAAGAGCATGGTCAAGGGCGAAAACTTCTTCGATGTGGAAAACAACCCTGAGATCCTGTTTGTCAGCGAAAAGCTGGATTGGACCAGCAAGGACTCTGCCGAGTTGAAGGGTAATCTCACCATGCGGGGAACCACCAGGCCTGTGACTTTTCATGTGAGCTTGGTACCGGTTTCCGCCGACAAGATCAGCAAAGCCGAAAAGGTGCTGGTTAAAGCAACCGCTGATATCAGCCGTGCGGAGTTCGGCATGAAATCACTGACCTCACTGATCAGCGACAATGTCCAGCTTTGCATGACGGTAGAAGCTATGAAATACGAGGCAATCAATATCCACGCGGCAAACGGCAGTCATTAACCCTGCCCCCCCGCCTGTCCTGCAGGCGGGGGCTGTCGTTAAAGAGAGTCGTTGCCAGCGAACATGGCTATGGGTAACTCCGCTGCGGCGTAGCGAAACACCCCGCCCCGGTGCGTATTCACAGCACCAAGCAGACAGACTTTGTGACATACACAAATCTGATTGCACACAGGAACGGCCTGGCTGTCCAGGCTGCAGAGGCCTTGACGACCATGTTGATGCAGGCGATAATGAGAACAATTCTCAATTGCAAGAGCGATATGGATATGGATAAGCAACCGACTGACCAAATTAACCTCTCCTGCCTGCGGAAAGGCCAGAGAGGCATGATCCTCGGTATCCATGCCCCGGACGGTACACGTCAGCGAATGCAGTCGATGGGGCTGCGTACCGGCCATGAGGCCGAGGTCATTCGTTGTCCACGTCTTGGCCCGATGCATATCCGCATCGGCAGTGTGCATCTCATTATGCGTCGCCGTGATGCGGCGCGCGTCTCCATCTCGTCACATCGGTGAAACGACTTGCCATCGTCGGCATGCCCAATACGGGCAAGTCGACTTTCTTCAATCGCCTGACCGGGTCCTCCTCGCGCGTAGGCAACTGGCCGGGGGTAACGGTTGAACTGCTCAGCGCCCGCGTGGTACTCGGTGGCGATAGTGTAGAAGTTGTTGACCTGCCCGGAATTTATGATCTACACGGATTCTCGGATGACGAACAGATAGTTCGCGACTTCCTCGAAAACAACCCGGTAGATCTGATCGGGGTCATCGTCAACGCCACCCAACTCGACCATCAACTCCCGATGGCACTGCAATTCTGCAAACTCGGGCTGCACCCGATCATCCTGATCAATATGATCGACGAGGCGGACAAGCTGGGCATGCGAATCGACGTCAAGACGCTGGCAGAAGGTATCAATTGTCCGGTGAGACTGCTCAGCGCACGCCACGGAACGGGCTTTATTGAAGCGCGCGAAGCTATAACAGAAATCATCAATGCATCCAGCCCGGTTCCACTCAAACAACTACGGCAGAACCTGCATGCCGATGATGAACTGGTGAAATACGCCGAGTCTCTGACAAGCCGGTGCATTTCAGCACCGAGCCGGGTCGTGCGTGAAATGACGGAACGCATCGACCATTACCTGCTGCACCCGGTTTTCGGCCTGCCCCTTTTTTTCCTGACGATGTTCCTGGTATTCCAGGCGGTCTATACATTCGGCGCACCGCTGCAGGATCTGGTTGCATTCCTGCTGAATTCCTTTCGCGGCTGGGCGCTGGAACCGCTTGCCACCGTGATACCTGCGGGACTCTACGGGTTTCTGGTCAACGGACTTTACGACGGTATCGGCACCGTCGCCTCGTTTGTCCCCGTCATCATCCTGTTCTTCTTTTTCATGGCCATTGTCGAGGACAGCGGATACCTGGCACGCGCTGCCTTCCTGACCGACTCGCTCATGGCACGCATGGGCCTGGATGGCCGTGGTTTCGTGATGCTGTTGATGGGGTTCGGTTGCAATGTACCGGCACTGATGGGGACTCGTGTCATGCGCAGCCGCGCCCTGCGGCTGTTGAGCATGCTGGTGATCCCGTTTTCGTTGTGCTCCGCACGACTGCAGGTTTTCATTTTTATCACCACCGCGCTGTTTTCCCCGCACGATGCACCGCTGGTGCTGTTCTTCCTTTATATGGCCAGCTTTGCCTCGGCCTTTCTGACAGCCGTGGTCTTCGGCAGGCGTTACCGGAGCGACGAGCCTTTCGTCATGGAACTCCCCCCCTATCGTCCACCGGTACTCAAACAGGTCCTGTTGCGCGGCTGGCACGAGATCCACCACTTCCTGCGTCGGGCCAGCACGTTCATCATCACGGGCGTGGTGCTCGTATGGCTGCTGACCCATTTCCCCGCAGGCAGTACGCCCGGTGGTGCCGGCACGTATGCCAGCATGATCGGCCAGTGGCTGACCCCCGTACTGGATCCAATCGGGATCAGCCCGGACATGTCCGTCATCCTGCTGTTCGGTTTCGTAGCCAAGGAAATCGTCATCGGCGCCATGGTGGCAATGACCGGTCTCGATGGCAGTGCACTGGCAAGCTATCTGGCGGCCCAGATGGATACCATCCAGGCCATCAGCTTCATGCTGTTCGTGCTGCTGTATACACCCTGCCTGTCCACCCTGGCGACCCAGCTGAGTGAATCGCGCAGCTGGAAATTCGCCACCTACAGCCTGGTCTGGTCGCTGTCCCTGGCCTGGGCGGCAAGTTTCAGCTTCTACCAGGCTGCGCGCCTCCTCGGCTACTGACAAGACCTGCCCGTTTTCGGGTTACACCCTTGAAACCCGTCTTGCCGCCCCTATGTATGGGTTATGTCAACTGTGACAAACCGATTTCAGGAGGCAAGACCATGTCATTGATACGCTACCAGCCAATCAGTCTGTTTGATAATTTCAACGATGATATAAACCGTTATTTTGGAAATACACGCAGCAAGGCAGCTACCAGCCAGGAGCGCAACTGGGCTCCAGCCGTAGACATCCGCGAGCAAGAAAACCGTTATCTGCTGACAGCAGACATCCCCGGGGTCAACCGCGAGAATATCGAAATCGTCCTGGAAGCCGGGGTCCTGACCCTCAAGGGTGAGCGCGGCGGAGAAGCCGGAACAAACGGGAAGGAATACCGCCGCAAGGAGCGTGTGTATGGCACCTTCATGAGGCAATTCACCTTGCCCGAAACGGCCGATACGCAAAATATCAGCGCAACTGTCAAGGACGGTGTTCTGGATGTCGTGATCCCGAAGCAGGCGAAACCGCAACCAACCCGCATTAGCATCAACTAGTCTGTCCGCAATGCACAGGACCGCCCTCTGCGGGCGGACCTGTGCATTGCGGCAGCCAACTAACCGGTGCCTGAACATGAAGCAGTACTCTGAAGCCTGCGAGCAGAACCGGTTACCGATACTGAATATTCTGAGAAACGAGTTTTCGGAAGCACACCACGTTCTCGAAATCGGCAGCGGCACGGGCCAGCATGCCGTTTATTTCAGCCGGCACCTGCCTCACCTGCAGTGGCAAACCAGTGACCTCGAGGAACACCACGCCAGTATACGCACATGGCTGGCGGAGGCCGGACTTCCAAACGCCAGGCCACCTCTATCTCTGGATGTCAGCCATGATGAATGGCCAGCAGCCCGGTACGACGGCGTATTCAGCGCCAACACAACACATATCATGAGCTGGTCCGCAGTTGAACGCATGTTTGCCGGTATCGGAAAACTGCTAAGCCCGCGGGGACGCTTCTGTCTCTACGGGCCCTTTAACTACGGCAACCGTTACACCAGTTCCAGCAATCAGCGTTTTGACCACTGGCTGAAAAGCCGTGATACTCATAGCGGCTTGCGTAATTTCGAAGATCTGGATGAACTGGCCCGCAACCATGACCTGATACTACGGGCAGACTACGAGATGCCGGTCAACAACCGGCTGCTGGTCTGGGAGAAATACTGAACCGATCACAGTTACGCGCGCTGGTGTATCGCTCCCGCGCATGGCCCAGGCCAGTCTCTCGACCGCTTCGCGCTCTCACCTTCTCCCTGCGCTTCACGATGTACCTCCTTCCCTGCAGGCGCATCGCTCCCGCGCATGGCCCAGGCCAGTCTCTCGACCGCTTCGCGCTCTCACCTTCTCCCTGCGCTTCACGATGTACCTCCTTCCCTGCAGGCGCATCGCTCCCGCGCATCCCTGCGCTTCACGATGTACCTCCTTCCCTGCAGGCAAAAAACAGCCGGCCCGGGTTGCCCGGGGCCGGCTGGCGGGTAACTTCACGATTGACGGTGTCGGGGCCGTCAACAAACGAGGTCAATTTTCGAGTTGTGAAACCACCCAGGGGACCATGATGATCGCAAACACTGCAGCAACGATGAGTTCCTTGGTGTCGCTGAATACCTCAAGCATACTGAGGGTCGGGTCCCCCACGAGGTAAATCACGAGAAAAACTGCGAATAGCTTGTTCATAACCATCTCCTGCAAATCCGGTAACACTGATGATTATGGTATCGGCAGCAAGGGGTGAACTTCCGTGACCTGTAGCGGTTTTCTGTGTGAGCAGTGTCGCAGAAAATGCAAATATTGCCGCTGCAAACCCGCTACGGGACCAACTGGAACAAGATAGAGGCCGCAGGCAAGGGCAGCCTGCAAAGACTAGACAGATTCGGTGTCGGGCTTGTCTGTCTGCAGGCTGACTTCGAGTGCAACGCTGCCCCGGGTACTGCTGTCCTGGCGGGCGGCGACCTTCTGAATACTCCGCTCATCCATCAGGTCCCGCAGACTGATGTCGTTGAGGAACTCGAATATCTGGTGGCTGAGTTCATCCCAGAGTTCATGCGTTAAACACTGCTGTCCGTCGTGGCAGTTTGTGGCACCGCTGCAGCGCGTCGTGTCGACTGCCTCGTCGACCGCAGCAACGACTTCGGAAACCGCAATCGCTTCAGCCGGGCGTGCCAGTGAATATCCGCCACCCGGTCCACGGGTACTGCAAACCAGTCTGTGCTTGCGCAAGCGGGTAAACAATTGCTCCAGATAGGAGAGGGAAATACCCTGACGCCTGGAAATGTGCGCCAGGGTTACCGGACCCGCTTCGGAGTGGAAGGCAAGGTCCAGTATGGCTGTGACCGCGTAACGTCCTTTACTTGTCAGTTTCACGTATGCCTTCCGGATTAGCTGGGTGAGTCAAAAGTCGCACAATCCATCTGGTACGTCAAGAATCGGAAGATGCTTGTTCCTGTTCAGCGACCGGCTCGACAGCCGCATCAATTTCCTTGTTTTCTACGTGTTTTAACAGGCAGGAGTCGAGGTTCGGCAACTGGACATCACCGACTTCGGCGCCCAGTTCCTTCAGCCCGCGGCACATATCCTCAAGTCGCTCATCCATGGCATGGATATGGTCCAGGATACCATTCACAGCGGTCGCAACCGGATCCGGCATATCACTGGTCGCACCATAGGCGTCAAATCCCATTTTCTTTGCGATCGCCTGACGTTTGGCATCCGGTTCCTTGATACCACCGACCAGACGTCCCGGCACACCCACCACGGTAACGCCGCTGGGTACGCTTTTGAGCACGACAGCATTGGAGCCGATACGCACCCCGTCCTCTACCACGATTGGACCGAGAACCTTTGCACCGGCACCGATAACAACGTTATTCCGCAATGTCGGGTGACGCTTGCCCTTGTCCCAGCTGGTGCCACCCAGCGTGACTCCGTGATAGAGGGTGCAATCATCACCGATCTCGGTGGTCTCACCGATAACCACACCCATGCCATGGTCAATAAAGAAACGCCGCCCTATCACGGCACCGGGATGAATCTCGATACCCGTATACCAGCGGGCAATATTGGAAAATACACGAGCCAGCCACTTGAGCCCGTGCAGCCATAGCCAGTGACTCAGGCGGTGCATCATCACCGCATGAATGCCCGGATAGGTTGTCAGCACGTCAAAGGTATTCCGTGCCGCGGGATCACGGTCAAATACGCAACGGATGTCTTCACGAATTCTGTTAAACATTTTCAGGAAATTTCAGCCAGGGAAACCTATTGTTACCATAGCGGCAGCAGGACCAAACAACAAGACATACCCTCCGGTCTGCAGGGTAACCCGGGTGGTCGGCAGAATGACCGGCGCAAGCAGATCACGGCTTGTGTCCCTGCCGCTGCAGTGCAGCTGAGAGGATGCCGCGCAGGATATTCATCTCGTTGTTGTCCGGGCGTGCGCGGTTGAACAGGCGTCGCAAGCGACGCATCAAATGGCGCGGATTACGGGGATCGAGGAACTCCAGTTCGACAAGGACATGTTCGAGATGCGCATAAAAGCGCTCCATCTCATCGGCTGACACCACCGAGTGCTCGACCTCCTTGCTGCCCTCCTCCTGCCCGAGGCGCGCAACCATGATCTCGTAACAGATGATCTGCACGGCACCAGCCAGGTTGAGCGAGCCGTAATCCGGGTTGGTCGGTATCTGTACCAGAAAATGGCAGCGGTCTATCTCCGCATTACTCAGGCCTGACTGTTCACAGCCGAACAGAATGGCCACGTCCCCCTGCAGGCTTTCAGCATACAGCTTGCGGGCACATTCACCGGGATCGATTACCGGACAGGGAATACTGCGGGAACGCGCACTGGCACCAATAACCAGCCTGCAACCGGCCACGGCGGCATCGATACCGGTTTCCAGCCGTGCCCCGGCCAGCACATCGTCAGCGCCCGAAGCACGGGCGGTCGCCTCGGCATCCGGGAAACGTTTGGGTTCAACCAGCACCAGTTGCGTCAGGCCCATGGTCTTCATGGCACGAGCCGCCGCGCCGATATTCCCGGGGTGGCTGGTGTTGCTGAGAATAACGCGAATGCCGACTAGCATGGCGGACACGACTCGGCACTCACTACATCCACGTGAGCCATGGTCTGGCCCGGGCTGTGGTGAAATACATTTCCGTCCCGGGTATGCCACCAGCCTCGAAGATGTTGTGCCCGGATACACGCCATGGTCGGAATTCAGGCCGTATCGAAAGGAAACGCGATAACGTCATGCAGGCCTCGCCCTCCGCCGGCGACCAGCAACAACCTGTCGAGTCCCAGCGCCACCCCTGCACAGTCTGGCAGACCTGATTCCAGTGCCGCGAGCAGGCACTCGTCAATGCAGACCTCAGCGTCGCCGGATTCACTGCGGCGCCTGCACTCTGCCTTGAAACGCTGCCGCTGTTCGCCGGCATCGGCAAGCTCATGAAAGCCGTTCGCCAGCTCGATGCCGTCGAGGTAAACCTCGAAACGGGCCGCAACCGGTGGTTTCCCCGGGCGCAGGCGGGCAAGCGCCGCCTGCGAGGCAGGATAGTCGCGCACAAACACAAGTCCAGGTCCAAGCCCGGGCTCGATGACATGGGTCAGCGTCAGGTCGAGCCAGGGATCTAGCTCACTGGCAGAAAGGCCCACCGGGGCGATATCGTGCCGTGAATGCAGCAGGGCCTGCAGTTCCGGAACCGTGACCGCGAAGGGATCCACCCCTGCAAACTCACCAAACAGATCCCGATAGGTCCAGTGCCTGACGCTGGTCAGCGGCTTGATATCTTCCAGTACTTCGCGCAGCAGGCGTTCCACCTCATCCATCAGGTCAATGTGGTCATAGCCGGTGCGATACCACTCCAGCAGGGTGAACTCGGGATTATGCATGCTGCCGTATTCACCATCCCGAAAGACCTTGCAAACCTGGTAAATCGATCCGGTACCCGCTGCCAGCAGGCGCTTCATTGGAAACTCGGGCGAGGTTTGCAGATAACAGGTTGCCCCGGCACGCGGTCCGGGGCCGTGGTAGGTAGTTGCGAAACTGTGCAGGGCGGGATCCGTGGCCGCAGCCAGGGAAAGTGCCGGCGTATCGACCTCGAGGACTTCAGTGCGTGCAAAAAACGCGCGGATACGAGCCAGCAGCGTTGCCCGCAGCCGCAGCATTTCCAGCGAGGCCGTCGGCCTCCAGTCAGCAGCTGACTGCAAGATAACCGCCTGACTGCGAATGCTGCCAGCTATTCTTTGGCCCGGGCGACATATTCACCGGTACGGGTGTCTATCCTGAGGGTCTCACCGATATCGATAAACAGGGGTACGCGGACGACGGCACCGGTTTCCAGGGTTGCCGGCTTGCCGCCGCCGCCCGATGTATCACCGCGCACGCCGGGATCCGTCTCGGTAACGGTCAGTATGACGAAATTCGGCGGCGTCACCAGCAATGGCGTCCCGTTCCAGAGCGTCACCAGGCAGACATCCTGTTCCTTGAGCCATTTTGCCGCATCGCCGACAGCCGCTGTACCGGCCGCCAGTTGTTCGTAGGTCTGCGGGTCCATGAAATGCCAGAATTCACCGTCATTGTAGAGGTATTGCAACTCCACTTCCATGACGTCGGCAGACTCGACCGACTCCCCCGACTTGAAGGTCCGCTCTATGACACGCCCGGTCTTGAGATTGCGGATCTTGACCCGGTTGAACGCCTGGCCCTTGCCGGGCTTGACGAACTCGTTTTCAATAATGGCGCATGGATCGCCATCTATCATGATTTTCAGACCGCCCTTGAATTCATTGGTGCTGTAAGATGCCATGTCGCTTGTATCAACCCTGGTTACTGAATCAATGGAAAAAACGTCTGTAATCATACCCCGAATAGAGACGCCGGAACACCGGCCGCTCTGGCAGCAACTGCTGGCGCAGGGCATCAGATCAAGTGATGAATTGCTTGCCCTGCTGGAAGTGGACCCGGCTGAGCTGGAAACCCCGCCTCCTGGTGGCGACTTCCCGTTACGGGTACCGCGGAGTTTTGTAAATCGCATGACCCGGGGCGACAGCCATGACCCGTTGTTACTGCAGGTGCTGCCGACAGCCGCCGAATCAGTGCAATCCCCCGGCTATCATTCCGACCCCCTGGGTGAACTGCGCGCCATGCCCGTACCGGGTCTGCTGCACAAGTATCGGGGACGCGCCCTGCTGACAGTCACCGGTGCCTGCGCCATCCATTGCCGCTACTGTTTCCGCCGGCATTTCCCCTACAGTGACGCCAATCCTGTAACTGCGGGCATGCAGGAAAGTCTTCGTTATCTCAGGCAGCAGGTGGATATCCACGAAATCATACTCAGCGGCGGTGACCCGCTGACGCTGAACGATGCCCGGCTGCAGTCACTGACAGAACAGCTGGCCGGCGTTCCACAACTGCAAACACTGCGTATCCATACGCGCCTGCCTGTCGTCCTGCCGGAACGGGTCGACCAGGGACTGCTGGAATGGATCGCGCGACAAAGCCTGCAAGTCGTGATCGTCGTGCACTGCAACCATCCTAACGAAATCGATCCGTCAGTCTCAAAGGCCCTGCAGCGCCTGCGCAGCACAGGCGCTACCCTGCTGAACCAGTCGGTCCTGCTGCATGGTATAAATGACGCTGCTGCGACCCTGATCAGATTAAGTGAGTCCCTGTTTGCAGCAGGTGTCCTTCCCTACTACCTGCACCTGCTGGACAAGGTGCAGGGCGCAGCGCATTTTGCGGTCGATCCGGACTCAGCGAGAGAGATTCTTGCAACAATGCGAGCGGCGTTGCCTGGCTACCTTGTGCCGCGTCTCGTCCGTGATATCCCGGGGCAGCCCGGCAAGACTCCGCTGTAAAGTCCGGCCAAATGAACTTTCCCGCCCCGCGCAGGTCGTTGCAGGGTACAGAAACACCGGTCTCCGCCGTTTATACTGCTTGCAATAGCCCACCACTCCTGTAATCCTGAAACCATGCAAGGAATATGTGAACCGTGATGGACCTGGATTTGCCACGCCGGGAAAAGCCCGGTCGACTCGCTTTTAACGCCAGCACCCCGGCTATCCAGGCATGGATTGACGACCTGCCCCTGCTCAATACCGACAGGACCCTGGTGCTGGTAAGCGGCGCACTGGACCAGCTCAACTCGCTCGACATCCCGCCCCAACAGCGTCACGAAGCACTCGAACTCCTGTCTACTTCGGTCATTTGCATCATCGATGCACTGAAAAAGGCCTTTCTTGGCAAGCAACTACCCCTGCAGCCTGACAACCTGCGGCAGGCGACACAGGCGATGGAACTCTGCAATCGCATGGCAATCGGCTACCGAGTCGTGGTTGATGATGCCGGCAGCAGCGACGCCCAGTGCCCATTGCTGTGCACAGCCATTCATAGGGCAATTCGCTACCTGAGTGAGGTCTTGCTGACCAGCTACCAGATCTACGTTCAGTATCCGGCCGGGTTGTGGGACATCATCCACGCGCTTTTCGGACTTGCCGAAGAGCTCCGGCTGTCGACACTGCTGGTCACCGACAACACCCTGCATACCGCAGCCAGCAGCAGCATCGAAACCATCTACAAGCAGAGCCTGCTGCTGTCTCTCGCCTGCCCCTACCGTCTGCGACAGAACGAGATCCACTATGTCTACAACGGACTGCTGGAGTGGGCAACTGCCAGTCGTCTGTACCAGATAAACACCACACAGAAACTTGGCCTGTTTGCAGTCAACCTGCGCTCTGACCTGCCACCCGCCTATCGATCCCTGCACGAGGACCTGCACGCGGGCGGCAACTGGCGCATTCTCGATACTTCCGAGATGGCCCACAGGATGCAGCAGGTAATCTCCGCCCAGGCCGGGAGCACCGCCAGGACATCAGGACTGGGGGACGCCCAGACCATGCAGCGGTTGATGCTTGCCTGGGGCGTAATGCCCAAACGCAAATTCAACCGCTACCGCCAGGATGCAAGCATCCAGCTGGTTATGGGACTAAACTCGATTCACCGACTCTCCGCAACTCCGACAGTCGAGGAAGACCACAAGAAAAACGGCATTACCGAGACCATCCACGACCACCAGTACCTGCAGGATCCGACATTCGAAATAACAACCCGCATCAATACCGTAATACCGTCGGATAAAGGGAACGGCACCAGCGAGAAGGCAAACGGATCTCCGGATAAATTACTGCGAGGGGCCTACTCCGCCGCCAGCGGCGGTACCAACCCTGTCGAATTATGGAAAATGGAGAATTTGAGCGCCGGCGGTTTCTGTCTGCTCTGGGACAGTGAAAGCGCCTCCTGCGCACAGGTCGGTGAACTGGTTTCCATACTGTCACGGGAGGAGAACGACAAGGACAACCGGCAACTGGGTGTGATCCGCTGGATGAAGTTCACACCGGAGCATGGACTCGAACTGGGTATCCAGCTATTGTCACCGGGCGCTACGGCGGTATGGGCCTATGTCTGTGAAAATGATCTGCGGCCCAGCAACAAATTGCAGGGTATCCTGCTCCCGGAGATCAAGGCCATCAATCAGCCTGCCAGCCTGCTGCTACCCTCACTGCCGTTCCGCACCGGCTGTAACTCTACGCTGGAGAACCAGGGCAGAAAAGAAGCCATCATCCTGACAAGGCAACTGGAAAACACCGGCACCTTCGCGCAATACAACTTTACCCCTGCCGCGGGGAGCAACAAGCCAGAGTCGTGAAGGCAACTCCCGGGAGACAGCTCAGTACAGCTCTATAAAAGGCTCCGGATACTCGACGTGTCCGCCACCGGCAAGATTCCCCGGTACAATTTCCATGACTGTCAGTGCATACTCCGGCGCAGGGAGATTACAGGTCACATGCAGGTCTTTTGCCAGCACGAAACCAAAACGCTTGTAGTATTCAGGGTGACCCAGCACCACAATCGCTCCGTAGCCCTTCTCCCTGGCCAGTGCGACACTGGCCAGGATGAGCTCGGAGCCGATACCGCGGTGACTCTGTGACGGCACCACGGACATCGGTCCCAGTGCCAGCACATGTTTCTCCTCTCCATCCTTGCGGAATGGCACGCGTGTCAACAGCACGTGCCCGACGATACGACCACCCAGTTCAGCCACCAGTGAAAGTTCACGATTGTAGGTTGCCGATCCGCGCAGCACACTGACAAGGTTCGCCTCGGCCTCACCGCCGAAGGCACTGATATGGACCACATCAATGGCGCGTATATCTTCAGCGGTTTCGGGTCTGACGGTTATCGAATGCATGATTGTCTCCGTACTTGTTGGGAAGCCGCCCCCCCGGCGTCTGCTTTCCACCTAAATAACACTTGTTTTCAGTTGCTTGCATGCTATCAGGAAAGCTCACAACAGGAAACACCGGACTTGAGTCCATAGCGGTGGTACCGGCACGGGCACCCAGTATATAGGGAGTCCTTCAGACTTCCATGGCGGTGCCGAAAAAATTGTAGTCGGGGTCCGTAATGCAGGCAACTCAGCCTTCATTTCGCGGCGAGTTGCACAACAGGAATCGAGGTCAGCAGTGTCACACGGTGAATGTGTACGCATCCTCATTTTCGAGGAAAACGCAAATGAGGCAACATCACTGGCAAATCTGCCAGGCGAATCAGGGCATCCGCCGCACACGGATCTCGCCTGCGAGCCCGGCAAGCATGAGATGGCACCGGTAGCAGACAACCCGGACATCCTGATTTGCGGCGCCAGGGAAGCTTCTCCCGATTTCGAAGGCGAGACTTCAAACACCACACTGTCATGCCCCTGATAACGCACACGAACACCGACACGTCGTTATTGAGCAAAGCTGCGCAATACAGCGGCCTGCCGCTATCCGCCAATCACATACGAGACAAGACCATCAGCCAGTTTGGGTTCGAACCAGGTCGATTTCGGCGGCATGACCTCGCCGGCATCGGCAACCGCCATCAGATCCTCCATACGTGTGGGATGCAGGGAGAACGCCACGCTCATCCCGCCACTGTCAACCCGCTTTTCAAGCTCGGCAAGACCGCGAATACCACCGACAAAGTCTATACGCTTGTCTCGTCGCGGGTCCTCGATACCCAGCAGCGGCGCCAGCAGGTTATCTGCAAGCAGGCTGACATCGAGTTGCCCTACAGGGTCATTCGGGATTCGCTCCGCTTGTATGACAAGACGATACCACTGGCCAGCAAGATACATTCCGAACGTACCCGGCCTGTCCGGGCGCACGGCAGCGGCCTCTGGCAGTACCCGGAAGCGTTCCGCGATCCTCGCCAGCAGTGTCTCGGGAGACATGCCCGCCAGGTCCCTGACAACGCGATTGTAGTCAAGTATCTGCATCTGGGCATGCGGGAAGATAACGCACAGGAAATAGCCCGCCCGGGTAGAGCCAGCACGACTGGCGGCAACCCTGGAGGCTGCAGCCGAGCGATGGTGGCCATCGGCGATATACAGCGCTTCCATGGTATCGAACGCGGCGGTAATCTCCCCGATCATTTCCGGGTCACGGACGACCCAGAGGCTGTGGGCAATTCCGTCATCCGCCACAAGGTCAACCTCGGGTTCAGCGTGGGCCGCGTCTTCCAGCAGGGCATCGACATGCACCTGCGACCTGTAGGCCAGCAATACCGGCCCGGTCTGCGCATTGAGCGCCTCAATCTGGCGCACCCGGTCGTCTTCCTTGTCAGGCCGGGTAAATTCATGGCGTCGAATCCGGTTGCTGTCGTAGTCAGCCACGGAGGCTACTGCGACCAGTCCGGTCTGGCTGTGTTCACCCATCACCAGGCGATAAATGTAATAGCAGGGCTCCGGGTCCCTCTCCAGGATTCCTTCCTGCAGCATGTGCTGCAGATTGGCGGCCGCCTGCGCATACACTTCCTCCGAGTACGGATCGGTGTCTTCGGGCAGGTCGATTTCGGGCCGGGAAATATGCAGGAAACTCCAGGGGCGGCCAGCGGCCCGGACGCGCGCCTCGTCGCTGCTGAGCACATCATAGGGCGGGGCAACCACTTCTGCAGCATGTGCATCGACAGGGCGCAATCCGGTAAAGGGTCGAATAAGGGTCATGTGGTTCCCGTTATGGCAGGTCAAAATTTTCAGGGCGCATTGTACACGGTCACGCCCGCAGCCGCGATTGACGCGATCCCGGGAGGGCGCTGATGTCCAGGCAGGTACCTGATTTACGCAACAACGCCGGTGTCACAGAACGGGGCAGCATACAGCACTGCATGTCAATGACTGTCATTGGGCAACAGAATCGCTGGCAGCGGTGGCGTGCAACGACATACCGCAGCTGGGCCCACCTGCGTGACCGCACCCAGCGCATGCCGCTTGCCTACAAGCTGTCGTTTTTTATCACCGTACTGGTCGTCAGCTGCATGTCGCTGCTGGGTATTATCCTGATACAACAGCAGTCACAGCAAATGCAGGAACAAATCATCGAACAAGGCACCACTCTGGCACGTCTGATGGCACAATCGGTAAAGGAACCGCTTCTGGCAGAAGATGGTCTCGCGTTGGACACCACGACCAGCAGCTTTGCGAAAGGCAGAAGTGTACTCGGCGCAGCGATCAGCTCCCTCCAGGGCGACATCGTCAGCAAGGCAGGAATACTGCACGAGGAAAAGAACCCGGAAACCCGGAACCTTCTGAAGCAGGCCATCAAGTCCGGTGAATCCTCGTATAACTGGGAATGGAGGTCGCTGTTCGGCAACAACCGGCACGATGTGATGACCTTTATCCAGCCGGTCACATACCAGGAAGTGAAGGCAGGTTATGCACAGATCAGTTTCAGCCGGTCCGGAATGCGGGAGTCTGCAACCCGGGCGCTGCAGGCAATTCTTGCCGCGACCATACTCATCATCGTACTGGGCGTGGGCATGGCGTTTGCTCTCGGTCGACGCATCACCCAGCCAATAGACAAGCTCGTCAACGCCAGCCGCGCAATCGGACAGGGTGACTACAGCTTCAGATTCAAGGAACGTCGCAAGGACGAGCTTGGCCTGCTTATGGAAGCGTTTAATGAAATGGCGCAGGGAATGCTGGAAAAGACCCAGGTCAAAAGCGCCCTCTCTCGTTATGTTTCCGCCGGTGTAGCACGCGAGATCCTCTCGAATCTGGATGATGTCGGGTTGAGCGGGAAGCGGGTGGAAGGCTCGGTCCTGTTTGCAGACATCAAGGGCTTCACCCGGATCGCCGAAAACATGAGACCGGAAGAACTCGTTACCATCCTGAATCGCTACTTTACGCTGATTACCTGTGCCTGCGAGATCAACCACGGAATGGTCGACAAGTACATGGGGGATGGCGTGATGCTGGTATTCGGCGCACCGGAACCCGATACCGACCATGCCTTTCACGCCATAACCTGTGCTCTGCTGATCCAGGAGCTGGTCGCCCATGAGAATGCACTGCGCGAGGAACAGGGCAGGTTCCCGGTGCAGTTCAGGATCGGGATCAATACCGGCAGCATGCTGGCTGGCAACATGGGATCAAGGGAGCGCATGGAATATACGGTCGTGGGAGACACCGTCAACCTCGCATCACGCCTGTGCGGTATCACCAATGGCAATGAAATCGTTATTTCCCGTGAAATGTACATGCGTGACGACGTCAGGGAACGCGTTATTGCCGGTGAATACCAGTCAATAAGCCTGCGGGGCATCAGCCAGCCCGTGAGCACCTACCGGGTCGAACAGCTGACTGCTGCAGGACAGGAGATTATTGCTCTGCAGTTCGAGGACATTCTGTACAGGGAAACAGAGGTTGAGTGCGATGCATAGCTCACTTAAACCGGCACTGCTCGCACTGCTGCTGGCAATACTCCAGGGCTGTGCGAACATGGATAACCTCAGACTGATGCAAGACTCGCCGGCAGACATAGATCAGTTGCTGGAACAGCATGAATACGCACGCATTAGGCAACTCACCGGCCGGCGCCCCGACATCGACTCACCGGAACTGCAGGATCTCGTCACAACACTTGAACAAGCATATGTGGAAACCGCCATTTCCGATGCCCGCGCACTGGAAGCCGGGAATGACCTGCTTAGCGCTGTGGAACTTTTGTCCGTAGCACTGCAACGGGTGCCACACAGCGACAAGCTCCGTGACCTGCGCAACACGCTTGAACATGAACGTGTGCAGGAACTGCAACGTAATGAACGTGAGCACCTGATAACGCGTGCAAATTATATGCTTGACCAGAAAGCACTTTATCAGCAGCAGGCCAATCTCGCGCCACCCAGTCTCGGACAGCGCTGGGAAATCTCCCGCTATGACAGGGAAGCAGTCGCACTCTCCGGACAGCTGCTGGAGCACGGTGAAAATGCCTTGCTGCAAAATGACCTTGCAATCGCGGAAACCTGCCTGCTACTTTCCCTCAGGCTCAACCATACGACCACGGCAGAGGAGACATTGTCACGGCTGCAGTTACTCAGAGCCTCCCATCAACAGGTTGCGCTTAAAAAAGCCAGCGTCAATCAGGCCAAAAAGGAACAGAAGATACAGCGCAGCCAGCAGCAGCAAACGCAAGTGTTGCTGGCAGAAACCCAGCAGGCCCTGAAGCAGAACAACCTGCAGGTGGCACACGCAGCATTTGTGCAAATCCCCGCTGCAACCAGCAACAACAGCGAGGTCATAGCGATCAAGGACAACCTGCTTGAAGCCGTCAACAAGCACGTTAACGAACTGGTCGCTAGAGGAGATTCCCTGTACCGGGCGGATAACGTCCACGAGGCGCTGCGACAATGGAATGAAGCGCTGTCGCTGGATCCGGAGAACCGTGCATTGAAGGAACGCATCGATCGCGCCAACAAGGTACTGGCCCGTCTGGAAGAGCTAAAACGCCAGCAACGCTGACCCGAAGCGCGGGTACGCCTGCCGCATGATGATCCGGCGTTACACGGCAATCAGGTACACACCGGCAACCATGAGCACCGCTGCAGCCAGATTCCTGGCAAAACCGGTCTCGCCAAACAACCAGGCACCGTAAAGCATGCCGAACAACAGACTGGTGCGCTTAACGGCAATCATGTAGGCCACCTCGACATGCTCTATGGCATGGAAATGCGCCAGCACCATGCAGGCCATGAAGACCCCGACCAGCAAGTGCGCCCGCACATTCCTGCCAGCAGCAGACCAGCTGCGCAACTCACGTGAAGCAAACAGAGTCGTGGCAACGAGTGCCAGCAGTGCAAAATAGAAGGGACCAAAAAACTTTGGGGAAACATACTGGAGCGCTCCCTTGCCGAGCACCGAGGTGAGACTGTAGAGCGCCGCCGTGCCCAGCATCAACCGTGAACCCGGCTCTCTGGCTATGGCACGGAAGGGCGCCAGCACGTCAAGCCTTCGGCCGGTGCGTGCCGCATCCAGGTTCAGCAACCAGGCACCGCAAACCACCAGCAGGATGCCGGCAAACCCGGCCGAGCTGACAGATTCGCCGAGGAAAAGATAACCGGTAACAATGTTGAACACGGGCGTAAACGCCAGGTAGGGCAACGTCAGCGAGAGCGGACTTTCCCGGATTGCGCGCATATACAGCCACATCGCAAGGACTTCCAGCGGCAGCAGGGCCGCGACCCACCCCCAGAACGGCAGCGTCAATTCCGGCCAGGTCTGCAGAAACAATAACGGCAGCAGCAAAACACCGGTAACGCCAAAACGAACCAGCACCATTTCAGCCGGCCGGTAGTGAGACAGGTAGCGTTTGGTGGCGGCATCCGCAGTGGCGAGACAGAATGCGGACAGCAGCGTCAGACCCAGCCAGTGCATTTACATCATCCGTGTCTCACTCGGTACGGCACTCGCCGCACAACCGTGAAAAATCAGGAAAAGAGAACCTCGATACGCTCTACTTTCTGGAAGCCACGCGGCAGCTTGTGGCCCCGGCGACCACGCTCGCCGGCGAATTCATCCACCTCACCGGGCTTCATGGTCTTGTATTTCCTGCCGGCGTGAACAGTGAGTTTCTCGCCATCCTGAATGCAGACGATCGCCGCCACATATTCCTCCCTGCTCTTCAGCCTGGCGGACGGAATATTGATTATCTTGTTGCCCTTGCCTCGCGCCATTTGCGGCAGCTCCACCAGCGGGAGCACCAACATGTAGCCCTCGGTTGTTACGGCCACGATCCAGTCGTCCTTGAGACTGCGCACCACAACCGGCGGCAGCACATGGGCTCCCCCGGGAACGGACAGCGTCGCCTTGCCGGCCTTGTTGCGTGAATACATGTCACCAAGCCTCGCGACGAACCCGTATCCGGAATCACTGGCGAGCAGATACAGGCGATCAGGGTCACCGCTCATTACGCCGACGAAACGCGCGCCGTCAGCTGGCTTGAGCCTGCCACTCAGGGGCTCGCCCTGCCCCCTGGCCGTAGGCAGGGAATGTGCAGGCAAGGCATAGGTCCTGCCGGTTGAGTCGATGAACACCACGAGCTCGTTGCTGCGGCACCGGGCAGCCGCGGCGAATCCGTCACCTGCCTTGTAGTTCATCTCGGCAGGATTGATCTCGTGACCCTTCGCTACCCGTACCCAGCCATTCATGGACAGGACAATGGTCACCGGCTCGCTTGGCACCAGCGCGGCTTCGTCCAGCGCCTGCGCCGGAGCCCGCGCCACCAGAGTTGAACGCCGTGCATCCCCGAACTTTTCGGCATCAGCCACAAGTTCTTTCTTGATCAGCGTCTTCAGCCGCGTCGGCGAACTGAGGGTCTTCTGCAGCATGTCGCGCTCCTCCGCCAGCGCCTCCTGCTCACCCTTGATTTTCATTTCCTCGAGACGGGCCAGCTGGCGCAGCCGGGTATCGAGTATGTAGTCGGCCTGCTCCTCACTGAGGTCAAAGCGCTTTATCAGGGCGGCCTTTGGTTTGTCCTCGGTACGGATGATGTGGATGACTTCATCCAGGTTGAGGAAAGCAATCAGCAAACCGTCCAGCAGGTGCAGACGCCGGTTTACCTTGTCGAGGCGATATTCAAGCCGGCGGCGTACCGTTGCGGTTCTGAATTCCAGCCACTCCTTCAGGATGTTATGCAGGTTCTTGATCTGCGGCCGCCCATCCAGACCGATCATGTTCAGGTTAATGCGTATACTGCGTTCCAGGTCAGTGCTGGAAAACAGGTGCAGCATCAGGGCCGCGGTATCCACCCGGTTGGAACGCGGCACAATCACCAGGCGCGTGGGATTCTCGTGGTCGGATTCGTCGCGCAGATCCTCGACCATGGGGAGCTTCTTTGCCACCATCTGCGCCGCAATCTGCTCCAGGACCTTGCCGCCGGAGGTTTGATAAGGCAACGCAGTGATGACAATTTCGCCATTCTCGATTTCGTAGCAGGCACGCATGCGCACACTGCCGTAGCCATTGCGGTAGGCCTCGACGATTTCGGTCCGCGGGGTGATGATCTCGCCGCCCGTCGGGAAATCCGGGCCCTGGATGATTTCACACAGGTCTTCCAGCGTACTCTTCGGCTTGTCCAGCAGCAGGATTGCGGCCCGGGTAACCTCGCTGAGGTTGTGGGGCGGAATATCGGTAGCCATGCCCACGGCAATACCGGTCGCACCGTTCAGCAGCACATTCGGGAGGCGCGCGGGCAGCAACAGCGGTTCTTCCAGGGTGCCGTCAAAGTTGGGCACCCACTCAACCGTGCCCTGTCCGAGTTCCGCGAGCAGCACCTCGGCATAGTGCGCCAGGCGGGCCTCTGTATAGCGCATGGCAGCGAATGATTTCGGGTCATCCGGCGAGCCCCAGTTGCCCTGCCCGTCGATCAGCGGATAGCGGCAGGTAAAGGACTGCGCCAGGTGCACCATCGCCTCGTAACAGGCCGAGTCACCATGCGGGTGAAATTTGCCCAGCACGTCGCCAACGGTACGTGCCGATTTCTTGTGTTTCGCAGCAGCCAGCAGACCGAGTTCCGACATCGCATAGACGATGCGGCGCTGCACCGGTTTCAGGCCATCACCGATGTGCGGCAGCGCACGGTCGAGAATGACGTACATGGAATAATCCAGGTAGGCCTTCTCGGTAAAGGTCTTCAGCGGCAGTCTCTCGATGCCTTCGTAATCAAGTTCCAGTGTTTCCATTCCGGGTCCCGTCACCTATCAGGGTCTGCCCGCACACTTGTCCGGAAAGGCAGTGCGGCGTGATTCGACAAACTCTGAAAAACTGTTTTCCGTATCACCAGGGCTGCTGTGCAATACGGTCTGATTCTGTATGCCGGCCACTTCTGCCGGGCCTGGCGCCTTGCCGGCCGGTTACTGGACTTCCGCGAGATCGCCCTTGTTCTCCAGCCAGGCCCTGCGATCCGCCGCACGTTTGCGCGCCAGCATCATATCCATCACCTTGTGGGTGTCATCGTCGACATCGATGGTGAGCTGCACCAGACGCCGCGTCTCGGGGGCGATGGTGGTTTCACGCAATTGCATGGGGTTCATCTCGCCAAGGCCCTTGAAGCGTTGCACCATGACCTTGCCCTTGATCTTCTCCGCCGCGATGCGGTCGAGCATGCCCTGCTTTTCACCGTCATCCAGCGCATAGAACACTTCCTTGCCGACATCGATGCGATACAGCGGCGGCATGGCGACATAGACATGTCCGGCCTCGACCAGCGTACGAAAATGGCGCAGGAACAGGGCACACAGCAGGGTTGCGATATGGGCACCGTCGGAGTCGGCGTCCGCCAGGATGCAGACCTTGCTGTAGCGCAGGTTCTTCAGGTCATTGGCACCCGGCTCGACACCAATGGCCACCGATATATCATGGACCTCCTGGGAGGCCAGCACCTCGGAGGAATCCACTTCCCACGTGTTCAGGATCTTGCCACGCAGCGGCATGATGGCTTGAAAGACACGGTCGCGCGCCTGCTTGGCGGAGCCGCCGGCCGAGTCGCCTTCCACCAGGAACAGCTCGGAACGTTCACTGTCTGCCGAGGTGCAGTCCGCCAGCTTGCCAGGCAGCGCCGGACCGGAAGTCAGCTTCTTGCGCACGACTTTCTTGCCGGCCCGCTGGCGCTTCTGGGCATTGTCGATGGCCAGCCAGGCGATGCGCTCGCCCATCTCGGTATGGTGGTTCAGCCAGAGGCCGAAGGCATCACGCACCACGCCGGAAACGAATGCGGCGCATTCCCGCGATGACAGCCGCTCCTTGGTCTGGCCGCTGAACTGCGGGTCGAGCAGCTTGACGGAAAGTATGTAACTGCAGTTGTCCCAGACATCCTCGGGGCTGAGCTTGACGCCGCGCGGCAGCAGGTTGCGAAACTCGCAGAACTCGCGCACTGCTTCAGTCAGGCCCATGCGCAGACCATTGACATGGGTACCGCCCAGCGGTGTCGGAATCAGGTTGACGTAACTCTCGGCAACCGGGTCTCCGCCCTCCGGCAACCAGACCAGCGCCCACTCGGCGGCCTCGTCATTGCCTGCCATTTTCCCGGTAAAGGCGCTCTCGGGCAGGGTTGGTGAATCACCGATCTCCCCGACCAGGTAGTCTTTCAGACCGTCCTCGTAATACCATTCCAGCTTCTCGTCGCTGGCTTCTTCGTGCAGCCGCACCCGCAGCCCCGGACACAGCACGGCCTTGGCACGCAGAATGTGTTTCAGGCGCGACATGGAATACTTTATCGAATCGAAGTACTGCGGATCCGGCCAGAAACGCAGCGTGGTACCGGTATTCTGCTTGCCCACCTTGCCTATGATTTCCAGGTCAGATGCCCTCTCACCGCCGGCGAATGCCATGTTGTATTCATTGCCGCCACGGCGCACCCAGACCTCGAGGTGCCGCGACAGTGCGTTCACCACGGATATGCCCACGCCGTGCAGCCCGCCGGAGAACTGGTAGTTCTTCGATGAAAACTTGCCGCCGGCATGCAGGCGAGTCAGGATGACCTCGACGCCGGAAACGCCCTGTTCCGGATGTATGTCCACCGGCATGCCGCGACCGTCGTCCTGCACCTGCAGCGAGCCGTCCCTGAAGACGGTGACCTCGATCAGGGATGCATGCCCGGCGAGTGCCTCGTCCACACTGTTGTCGATGACTTCCTGTGCCAGATGATTGGGACGCGTGGTATCGGTATACATGCCCGGGCGCTTGCGCACCGGGTCGAGACCACTCAGCACCTCGATGGCAGCGGCATCATAAACAGCATTCATCGGGCGACTCCGGGGAAACAGCCTGCATCGGTCATCATTCGTCAATTACCATCCTGCGCGAACGGAATTCTCTGATTATCTGTTCCGGCTGCAAGTACGGACCGGAGGGATCACACATATAATTGTTGTAGAAGGTTTTGCGATAGGCGTTTACGCCACGGCCATCCAGCGGCAGCCAGGGCGAATCCGGCAATTCCTGCCACTCGCCATTCATACCATAGGCATAGCGGCGGTAGGCCTTCTTGCCGCAATGCAGTCCTTCGTGGCTGACATTCCAGAAGCCATCATCGGAAACGATGACGACTGTATAACGCACAACCTGGTCTTCAGCGACCGACAGCGACTGCTCATCCAGATAAATTCGGTAGAGGCTGCCCGATCTAGTGACACCGGCCTCGATCAGGTTCTTTTCCAGCGGATATGCCGGCAGCTCGCTGTCAAGCTCCCGCCACGGCTCGGCTTCCCGGAAAGAGGGTGGTTCCCAGCCGGATTCACTGTCCTCAACAGCAGCCGCCTGTCCGGCCAGACCGGCCAACAGGCAAGCGAGCAGCACTCCGGGGCGGTGATTTCCTGGGAACAGGCCTGATTTCATGGGATGCGCAGTTTAGCGCGGCAATCGCCGCTTTGCGACCCCGGATTCAGTCAAGATCGGCGAGCAAAGCGTCGCGCACCGGGGTGGCGACAGGTTCAACCTGGTAGTTATAGTTGCGGTGGTCAATTCCCATACTGAGCGAGGCGCCGGCTTTCAGGTCTGCGACCATCCTGTCGTCCAGTTCGAAGCGCATAAAGTGCACCGATGAGGTTTTCTCGGCGGTATTGCGCTCAAGATCCTCATCGGCGACAGCGTATACCGGATCATTGCCGTCAACCCGCACCCAGACAGTGTCCTCGACTCCTATCAGCCGGGTGAGTAGGTCACGTCGCTGCTCCACGTCCGGCTCCTCGATCATGAAGGTCGCCTTCCAGTTGCTGCCGTCAGGAATCAGCGGGTTATAGGCATCCAGCTCCTCCTGGATGCCCGCCGCCTCAAAAATCCGCTCGACCCGTAACATCTCCTGTATCTGGTACTGAATTGTCTGGAGGTCCTCGAAATAAAGCGTCGCCACCGGGCCGATGTGTACCTTGCGGTTTTTTTTGTGCTGCAGCACGCGTGCCCGAATATCGGCACGGTTGCCTGCATAGTCTTCAAGCTTGTAAAGATTATCGCGGGTGAGTTTTTTCATCAGGGCTCCCGGTTCTGTCTGGCTGCGGAAGAGCGGCGGCTAAATCCCGTATGCCACGCGTAGCAGAGTCAGTGGATGTTCGGGCCGCTTGCCGTCTTCCAGCCCGTTTTCTATCTGGTGCCCCGCCATGGGACAGTCGCTGCTGTAATGCGCGGCTTGCGCCTTTTGTACCCGATTCACGACCGGTCGGCAGATTTTCATGGACACGTCGTGGAACTCGCTTTTTACCGCGTAGGTTCCGTCATGCCCGGAACAACGCTCAATCGCCTCTACCGTGGTATCGGGAACCAGCTGCAGCAGGTCGCGCGTCTTCATACCGATGTTCTGCACCCGCAGGTGGCAGGCGACCTGGTAGGCAATCCTGCCCAGCGACCGGCTGAAATCCGTTTTCAGCAAGTCATGCCGGTGCCGCAGCATCAGGTATTCAAAGGGGTCGTACATCGCATCCCGGACTTTTGCGACATCGGGATCATCGGGAAACATCAGCGGCAGTTCCTGCTTGAACATCAGCACACAGGAGGGTACCGGCGCGACGATATCCCAGCCGTTATCCACCAGCCTGGCCAGTTCGGGAATGTTGACGTCACGCGCCGCCCGGACGGCATCCAGGTCGCCCAGCTCCAGCTTTGGCATGCCGCAGCACTGTTCCCTGCGCGCCAGCGTGACCGGAATGTCGTTGTGCTGCAGCACCGCAATCAGGTCCTCGCCGATATCCGGTTCGTTGTAATTACAGTAGCAGGTGGCGAACACGGCAACCTTGCCGGTTGTCGGCCCCGCCGGAGTGCCGTCCCCGGCAACAGCGCCTGCCAGCCCTGCCTGGCGCTTGCGCAGCGGCCTGGCCTGATACTCGGGCAGAATGGCATCGGGGTGTACACCCAGCACCTTTTCCAGGGCCTTGCGCCCGGCCTTGCTTCTGTTGCCGGCATTCACCATCCCGGCGACTACCGGAATACCGGCAAGCCTGCCGATCCTGTCCGTCGAGCTCAACAACCGGTCGCGGAGGCGTGTCCGGCCCTGCTTGAACTTCACCGCCTTGGCACGCAGCATCAGGTGCGGGAAATCCACATTCCACTCGTGCGGCGGGACATAGGGGCACTTGGTCATGTAGCACATGTCGCACAGGTAGCAGTGGTCGACGACGTCCCAGTAGACCTCGCGCCCCACGCCGTCCAGTTCCATGGTATCGGACTCATCTATGGCATCGAACAGGGTGGGAAAGGCATTGCACAGGCTGAAACAGCGCCGGCAGCCATGGCAGATGCCAAAGACGCGCTCCAGTTCCCTGAACAACGCATCCTCGTCGTAGAACGCGGAACCGGTCCAGTCGAGCGGATGCCGTGTCGGTGCCTCGAGACTGCCTTCGCGGGTACCTTCCGAGTGAGAAGCCATCAGCTGCCTTCCTTAGTACATACAACCCAATGAGAAAGGGCCGGATAAACCGGCCCTCGAGTTACAGACCGCCAGCCGGATCTTACCTAGTCATCCAGGCTGTCAAGTGCCTTCTGGAAACGGTTGGCATGAGAGCGTTCTGCCTTGGCCAGGGTTTCGAACCAGTCTGCAATTTCATCGAATCCTTCATCGCGGGCGGACTTGGCCATGCCGGGATACATGTCGGTGTACTCATGCGTTTCACCGGCTATCGCGGCCTTCAGATTGTTTGAGGTTCCGCCGATCGGCAGGCCGGTCGCCGGATCACCCACCGCTTCCAGGTACTCCAGATGACCGTGCGCATGGCCGGTTTCACCCTCGGCGGTGGAACGAAAAACTGCGGCAACATCATTGTAACCCTCGACATCGGCCTTGGCCGCGAAATACAGGTAGCGGCGATTTGCCTGAGACTCGCCGGAAAACGCATCCTTCAGATTCTTTTCTGTTGAACTGCCTTTAAGATCCATAATATATCCCTCGTCATGTGGTTGTTTTTGAGATGGGCCTGAGTTCTCACCCAGGGACTTAGACTCTGTCTAATACCGCATACTTTAGTCCCGAGTTCCCTGACCGTCAAGCCTGCTGCGGGTAGCCGGACTCTGGTTTGACCCTCGTTGTCGAGGTGAGTTAACGTAGGCCGATTACCGGGAATATTCAAGACATGGCCAAAAAAACACCGCAGGAACCTGACTTCGAGACCGCACTCCGGGAGCTGGAAGCACTGGTTGAAAAAATGGAACAGGGTGACCTTAGCCTGGAGGACTCGCTGAATCATTTTGAACGCGGCATCATACTGTCAAGAACCTGTCAGCAGGCACTGAAGGCCGCAGAGCAAAAAGTCGAGATCCTGATGCAGAAAAACGCCCGGGAAGAAATCGCCCCGCTCAACAGTGAAGACGCCTGACGCCGGCCTGGCTGCGTTCATGGCCGCCTGTCAGGTGCGCCTGGAACAAGCGCTCGATCACTGGCTGCCCGTTGCGACAACCCACCCTTCCCGTCTGCACGAAGCCATGCGCTATTCCGCACTCGATGGCGGCAAGCGGATTCGCCCGACACTGGTCTATGCCGGCGGAATGGCCACGGGTGCAGCGCAGGCCAGGCTGGATGCACCCGCCTGTGCAGTAGAACTGCTCCACGCCTATTCCCTCGTCCACGATGACCTGCCAGCAATGGATGACGACGACCTGCGTCGCGGCAAGCCGAGCTGCCACCGCGCCTTTGGCGAAGCCAATGCCATTCTGGCCGGAGACGCCCTGCAATCACTGGCTTTTCAGGTGCTGGCACAGGAAGACTCACAGGAAACAGACACTGCAACGCGCCTGCAAATGATCAGGACACTGGCGCTGGCATCCGGGTCGCGAGGTATGGCGGGCGGACAGGCCATCGACCTGGCGGCAACCGGGCAGCAGCTGAATATCGCTGAACTCGAAGACATGCACATCCACAAGACCGGCGCCCTGATTCGTGCCAGCGTGGTGCTCGGCGCCTTGTGCGGGAGCGACGTGGACAGCGCACAACTGGGCCACCTCGACCATTACGCCAAGTGCATCGGACTTGCCTTCCAGATTCGCGATGACATTCTCGACGTGGAAGGCGAGACGGAAACCCTCGGCAAGCACACCGGCATGGACCAGCACAGGGAAAAATCAACCTATCCGGCACTCATCGGGCTGGACGCCGCACGGGAACGCGCACGGGAACTGCATATGGATGCGATGGACAGTCTTGCCGGCTTCGGCGAAAATGCCGACCCGTTGCGCTGGATATCAGCATATATTATTGAAAGAGAAAGATAATTTACAGACTCCCCAAAATCTTCTGATTGCAGCCAATAGATCAGTCGGGTAATATCCTACCTTTATACTCAAGAATTAGCGGGTAGCGACGAATCGCATCAAATACCCCTTTGGGCGGGTAGGCAGACAGCCAGCCGACCGGTAGGCTTGCTCCCCCGCTTTCGTGAAGTACGACTGACCGGAAGAATATCGATGAAATCCCCCAAACTGGTACACGAAAATACCCACGTCATCGCCGACGTTCAGAGCAGTGCCGATACCCGGCGAATCCCGATAGACAAGGTCGGCATCAAGGATATTCGTCATCCGGTACGCGTAATGGACCGCAACGGCGGCGAACAGCATACGATCGCCACCTTCAACATGTACGTCAACCTGCCCCACAACTTCAAGGGCACGCACATGTCACGCTTCGTCGAAATCCTGAACCTGCACGAGCGTGAAATCACGGTTGATTCGTTCCGGGAAATGCTGAGCGAGATGACCGAAAGGCTGGAAGCGGATTCGGGTCACATCGAGATGAACTTCCGTTATTTCGTCAACAAGGCAGCACCGATATCCGGCGTCGAAAGCCTGCTTGACTATGATGTCAGCCTGATCGGGGAGATCATCGAAGGCAAGCCCAGAATGAACGTCAAGGTTGTGGTCCCGGTTACCAGCCTGTGCCCCTGCTCCAAGAAGATTTCCGACTACGGCGCGCACAACCAGCGCTCCCACGTCACCGTCAAGGCCGAGACCCATGGCTTCGTCTGGATCGAAGACCTCATCGACCTGGTGGAAAGTGAGGCCTCCTGCGAGCTCTACGGCCTGCTGAAGCGACCCGATGAGAAATACGTAACCGAAAAGGCCTACAACAATCCCAAGTTCGTCGAGGATATGGTGCGCGATATTGCCACTCGACTGAACCAGGATGACCGCATCACGGCCTACACCGTGGAATCCGAAAACTTCGAATCCATCCACAACCACTCGGCATACGCCCTGATCGAGCACATCAAGGGTAACGCCTGACGCCATTGCCGGCTACCCGCCATGCGGAGCCGGCACATAACGCAATCCCGGGCCCGCCCTTCAGTACTTCTTGCGCAACGTCATCAGGCGGCCGTCATTGTCGATCTCCAGCCGACCCAGGTAGGTCATCCCCAGCAGCGCTTGCTGCGGTGTTTTTCCTTCCAGCACGACAGCACCGACATTGCGCAATTCCAGGCTACCGGCCTTGACGGTATCCAGCGTCACGGCCCAGGCCCGCGCCACACCCGATGCAGTCCCGACCGCGGTTGGCGTACCGCTGACGCGGAAGTCGATGCCAAGCCGGCGTGCTTCATCCGCATTCAGTGCCACTTTCGAGGAGCCGGTATCGACCAGGAACGAAACCGTCAGGCCATTGATACTGCCAACCGTGGTATACATGCCGGCGCTGTTGCGCCAGATCTGGAACTCCTGCACGTCGGCCGTGCGCTTGCTTGCAGTGACGCGTCCATCCAGCCGAGCCTTGACCTCGCGACCGTCGATTTCCAGCAGCGCAGACTCACTGTCCGCAGCCAGCAGTCTGACGCCTCCCGGGCTGCTCTGGCCAGCCTTCAGAACATGCTGCTGACCATCGATGAGCAACACGGCACGGTCGCTGAACAGGCCGACCACACGCACATCCGGCGCCGCCTGGGCGATATTCAGAAGCCCTGCAACAAACAGTACTGCGAGATGTCGCGAAATTCCGGATAATGTCATATCTGTAATCACTGACTGCAAGGTTCAGATTATGAAGCCGTTGACCATCTTCCGCCACATCGCCTGCGAGGGGCCGGGATATCTCGACGAGGTACTCGAGCAGTATTCGATTCCGTATCGGCTGGTCAGAATCGACCTGAACGAGGCGGTACCCCGGGACCTCGAGGAAACTTCCGGTCTGGTTTTCATGGGCGGCCCCATGAGTGTAAACGACCCGCTGCCCTGGATCGGGCAGGAACTGGAACTCATTCAGGCGGCACAGGCCCAAGGCATGCCGATCCTCGGGCACTGTCTTGGCGGGCAACTCATCAGCAAGGCGCTGGGCGGGTCGGTATCCGCAAATGCCGTGAAGGAAATCGGCTGGTACCCGGTGCACAAGAGCAACACCCCGGGTGCTGCCGACTGGCTGGCCGACCTGCCGCAGGAGTCTATTCTGTTTCACTGGCATGGCGAAACGTTTTCGATACCGGAGGGAGCAGAACTCATCCTTGAAAACGACAACTGCGCCCACCAGGGATTCGCCTCTGGCAACACCCTTGCCCTGCAGTGTCACATGGAAATGACGGCACCCATGGTTGGGGAATGGGCATCACTTTACCGCGAGGAACTTGTCAATCCCTCCGCCACGGTGCAATCACGGGAGGAAATGGCAGCAGACCTCGACGCCAGGATTGCAGCGGCGCAGCAGGTTGCAGACAGGCTTTACCTGCGCTGGCTGCGTCCATTGCTCGAAACCGACGCCTGGTCTTAAACACCCGCAAGGAGTCATGCCGGTGAACTACACTACGGGCCGGCCCGGAATGGAATCAGGTTATCTCATGACAAGAATGTTACGCACACTGCTAACCCATGGCCTGCTCGGCATACTGCTCACCGGCTGCGCCAGCCTGGAGCGTTACCCGGACAACCCCCCACTGGAACGCTTTGACAGCAACACAAGCCTGATTGGCCTGCGCGAACAGGGAAATGGCGACACCCTGTTGATCGTGACTTTTTCCGGCGGTGGCACGCGCGCGGCCGCTCTGGCCTACGGAGTACTCGAAGCACTGAAAAATACGCCGCTGGGCAAAGGCGACGAGCGTCGAACCATGCTTGATGAAGTCGACATGATTTCCTCTGTGTCCGGCGGCAGCATCACAGCCGCCTACTTCGGCCTGTTCGGCGAACGCACCTTCACCGACTTCCGCGGCGCGTTCCTGGAACGTAACGTCACCGCTGAACTGACCAGCATCCTGCTGACGCCCACGACGCTCTCGCGCATCAGTTCTGATACTTTTGGTTCCGGTGATGTACTGGATGAATACTTCAGCAAGGCGCTGTTTGGTAAAACTCCCGTCAGGCAACTGGTCGACGGTGAAGGACCGTTTGTGCAAATCAACGCCACCGACCTGTTCAAGGGAGGACAGTTCGGTTTCACGCCCGAACAGTTCGCTCTTATCTGCTCTGACATTGACCAGTTCCAGATATCGCGTGCGGTCGCCGCCTCCAGTGCCGTTCCCATGGTATTTGCTCCGATAACCCTGACCAATCATGCCGGCAGCTGCGACTACACCCCGCCAGCGTGGATGCTGAGCGCGACCGGTAACAACAGCCGCCGCGACCGCATCGCGAGGACCATGAATTCCTACCTGGACCGGGATGCACACCCCTACATTCACCTGGTGGATGGCGGACTCGCGGACAACCTGGGACTGCGCGCAGTGATGGACTACATCGTCATCGAGGGCGGCCTCTGGAAAACGCTGCAACGCTTCGGCCTGCAGGATGTCGAGCACATCGTGCTGCTATCAGTAAACGCGACCGCCCTGCTGCCGTCCAAGTGGGAGCAATCAGATAACACACCGCCAACCACAGTGATACTCGATGCAGCCACGACAACCCCCCTGGCCAACTATAATTTCGAGACGCTGGAATATCTGCGCAACAACCTGGCGGTCTGGCGCAGTGAAATAAAACAACATCGCTGCGAAGCAAAGTTGAAATGCAGCGCACCCGAGCTTTACCTGATCGAACTGCGCATCGACGACATTCCGGATCCGCTGCTGAGAAAACGCCTGATATCGGTACCGACGGACTTCTCCCTGCCGCTGGACGTGGTCAACGACCTGATCAATGCCGGCCACCTGTTATTGCAAAGCAACCCGGAGTACCAGAGGCTGCTGCAAGGCATCGGTGCAGCACCCGCAACCGCCAGCCAGGAGTCCCCGATACCTGGCATTCACCAATAAACTCCGGAGCAGGGGTAATCGTTGCAGCCAGGGGGGCGAGGTAAAGGCGCTACAGCACAGCACAATCAACAAGGCCATGCACACCCATTCTGCTTTGAAATCCCGGGCTGGTGTATTTACGCGGACCGGTGCCAGTCGCCGCACTTGTCGTTGTTCGGAGCAGCGCCCGGGCAGTCAGCGTCAGAAAAGCAGGAGGTCGTGAAGCTGCTGATCCTCGCCAGAGAGGCGGCGTCTGTTGCACAGCCGGATGCTGAGCGCCCGGTTACAGCTTGCGCTCAGGAACTCAACAGAAGTTCGTTCACCCATTCGGCCTGGATATTGTTCAGCCGCCGGTCAGGTGTCTTTCTGCGGTCTTCATGGATGGTCAAACCGTTACTATCCCTGAATGGAACCGCAGGCATGTTGGTACTCCTGCGCCGGTCATAAACCTGGAAGCTTGTGTTAGGCATTTCGCCCCCCGTTAGTATTTTATTTAAATATTTTATGTACTTCTGGGCGATAGGTAATTGACGCAGATCAAGCAAGCAGAACTCCGCCCGGGTGCAGGGATCGCACCTGGCCGGCAGTGCCGCAACTCCGTCCCGACATGGTACTTGCTTTCAGTGTGAAACCTGCCTGACTGGCCATGCTGTTTATTTCCGGGCAGCAGCCACCATTTGAGGGCGGTGGTATAGATCGGTTTTTCCAGCATGGCTGCACGCAGTTATCAGCAGGGATTCAACAGATGTTCCCGGCACAGACAGCTCAAAACTGCATGATTCCTTGTCCTGGGACTGAATTCCTTATTTAAGGAAGTTCTGCAGATACCTCACCAGCAGTTGTAACAATGCCGCAGAAAACACCCCGGCCAGCAGGTCGTCCAGCATGATGCCCAGCCCGCCACCGACCTGCCTGTCACACCACCGGATGGGCCAGGGTTTAATGATATCGAACAGCCGGAACAGCACAAAACCCAGCGCAATCCACAGCCAGCCGGGCGGTGCAAAGGCCATGGTCACCAGGTAGCCGACAATCTCGTCCCAGACGATGCCGGGATGGTCGTGTACCCCAAGGCGGCTCGCGGTCTGCCCGCAGATCACGACTCCGGCGAGCGCCAGCAGCGCCACAACTGCTGCATAATACGGCGTCGCAAGTGGCTGCAGCAGCAGGTAGACGGGAATCGCGGCGACGGTGCCGGCCGTACCAGGTGCACCCGGCACCAGGCCGCTGCCGAAACCCAGCGCCAGGAAATCCACGGGATGCAGCAGCCGGCGGGCGGGTATGCGTTCAGCCACGGTCTCCTCCCTCAAAATGCAGATAGCCCGCTTCCCTTGGCTGATAGACAGTGCCATCCCGCAGGTAACAGCGAATGCCCGGCTGGGCCTCGATGTTGCCTATGGCCGTACAGCCGCAGGGTAGATCACCAAGGCGCCGCTCGACCTCTGTGCAGCAGTGTGCGGGTACGCTGAAGCAGAGCTCGTAGTCATCACCGCCCGACAAGGGTAATTCGTAGTACAACCCTGCCGGTGCCGACCCCAGTCCCTGCAGCGCAGCAACGAAACTGGCGGAACGTGGCAGGTCATCGATTTGCAGCGACGCACCCAGGTCGTCGCTTTCCAGCAGGTGGCCGAGATCGGCCAGCAGGCCGTCGGAGATATCGATGGCCGCACTGACCAGGCGGCGCAGCTGTATGCCTGCCTCAAGGCGCGGCTCGGGATAATCCAGCCGCGAGCGCAGCCCCCCTGCCGCGGCTTCCGGAAACCGCAATGCCATGCCGGCATCGCCCAGAGTGCCGGTCACGTAAATACGGTCGCCGGGCTGCGCCCCCACCCGGTGCAGCGCCTGCCCCGGCGGCGCAAAACCATGCGCCTGCACGGTGACCGACAAGGGGCCGCGCGTCGTATCGCCACCAATCAGTTGCACGCCGTGCAAGCCGGCAAGCGCGAAGAAACCGCTTGCGAATGCTTCCAGCCAGACAGGGTCGGGTTCCGGCAGGGTAAGCGCCAGGGTGGCCCAGGCCGGCTCCGCCCCCATGGCGGCCAGATCACTCAGATTCACCGCCAGGGCCTTGTGGCCAATGGCCGCGGCCGGTGTGGCCACGGGGAAATGCACCCCCGCCACCAGCGTGTCGATGCACACCAGCAGCTCCCGGTCGGGTGGCAACTGCAGCACAGCGGCATCGTCACCGATCCCGGCAAGCACCTCTTTACGACTGACTGGCTGCCGCGTGAAATAGCGGCGAATGATATCGAACTCGGTCTCTACCATACCGGGCTAGTGTCCGGCGACATTCCTGCCCGACTGCTTGCACTCGGCTGCGCGAATCTTGTGCGCTGCCTTGTCCAGCACACCGTTGACGAAGGCATGGCCCTGCTCGGCGCCGAACTTCTTGCTGAGTTGCACTGCCTCGTTGATGGTCACTCGGAAGGGGATGTCCTGGCGATACAGCAGTTCGTAGATCCCGATCCGCAGGATGGCGCGCTCAACCGGGTCCAGTTGCGCCAGCGGCCTGTCGATGAATGTCGAGATATTTTCATCAACAATATCAACCTGGTTTGGGATCTTGCTCAGCAACTCCACAAAGTACGCCTGGTCGGTCCTGGAGAAGTCTTCAGCCTCCAGGAATTGCCGCCGGATAACGGGCAGGTCGGTCCCGGACAGGTCCCACTGGTACAGGGCCTGCATGGCATAACGGCGGGCACGGGCGCGCGCGTGTGCGGAAAAATTCATGGGGTCAGCACCGCTGAATCAGCTTTCCAGATCACGCAGCAGGTTGATCATCTCGATAGCGGACATGGCCGCCTCGGCGCCCTTGTTGCCCGCCTTGGTGCCTGCGCGCTCGATCGCCTGCTCGATGGTGTCGACGGTCAGCACGCCGAAAGCAATCGGGATATCGTATTTCAGCGACACGGCGGACAGGCCCTTGGTGCATTCGCCGGCGACATATTCGAAGTGCGGCGTACCGCCGCGGATGACGGCACCGAGTGCGATGATTGCATCATAACGCTTGCCGGCAGCCAGCCGCTGAGCCGCTATCGGCATCTCGTAGGCGCCTGGTACGCGCACCACCTGCAGGTCACGCTCGTCCGCGCCGTGGCGCTTCAGGGTATCGATCGCACCTTCCAGCAGGCTCTCGACCACGAAACTGTTAAAGCGCGAAACCAGCAGCGCGATGCGCGCATCCCGCACCACCAGCGCACCTTCCTTTACATTAATGTCGCTCATGGGAATATCCTTAGGAACAGTCAAATCAAAAAAACGGGTAGTGGCTCAGGAGACGTACTCGACCACTTCAAGACCAAAGCCGGCGATGCCGTGCACGATCTTTGGCGCACTCAGGACGCGCATCTTCTGCACCCCGAGATCAGCGATGATCTGCGCCCCCACGCCATAGGTACGCAACTCGTCAGGCTTGTTCGTCGCACCCCTGGTATCCGCGTTCTCGGGTATATGATACGCCTTTATCTGCTCCACCAGCGTATCGGCGGGCTCGTCCGGACGCAGGATAACGACAACGCCCTTGCCCTCGCGGGCGACCCGCTGCAGCACATCACGCAACGGCCAGTGCTGCCCTTCCCGCTTCACGTCGATCAGGTCACTCAGCGTATTCTGCAACTGCACGCGTACCAGAGTCGGTTCTCCCGGTTCAATCTCGCCCATGACCAGCGCCAGGTGAATCGCCCCGTCAATAGAGTCATGGAAAGCATGCGCCCTGAAAATGCCATGCTCTGTGGCCAGGTCGCTGCTCGCAACCCGTTCCACCGTCTTCTCGTTCTCGATGCGATAGCGGATCAGGTCCTCGATGGTACCGATTTTCAGGCCGTGCTGCCGGGCGTAGACCTCCAGGTCGGGGCGCCGCGCCATGCTGCCGTCCTCCTTGAGGATTTCCACGATCACCGCAGCCGGCTCCAGCCCGGCAAGCCGCGCCAGGTCACAGCCCGCCTCTGTATGGCCGGCACGCGTCAGTACGCCACCCGGCTGCGCCATGAGCGGGAAGATGTGCCCGGGCTGGACGAGATCGCGCGGCTGCGCGTCCGGCGCCACCGCGGCCTGGATGGTGCGGGCCCGGTCCGCCGCCGAGATGCCGGTGGTCACCCCGCTGGCCGCCTCGATGGAAAGGGTGAAATTGGTCGCGAGCGAGGACAGGTTGCTCTGCACCATCAGCGGCAGCGCCAGCTGTTCGCAGCGCTTGCGGGTGAGCGTCAGGCAAATCAGCCCCCGCCCGTGGCTCGCCATGAAATTGATGTCCTCGGGACGCACATGGGTCGCTGCCATCACCAGGTCGCCCTCGTTCTCACGATCCTCGTCGTCCATCAGGATGACCATACGGCCAGCACGGATATCCCAGATTATTTCATCTATATTATTCAGTGACATAATTAATCTTCATAACAAAACACATGAATTATACGGGGCTCTATTATCCATGAATATGCCGCGTGCTTCACGGAATTTGGCAGGCTATTTGCGTGCAGCGCCGAATCCGCAGGATTCGAGCAATTCGCGGGTGAGGCCGCTGCCTGCACCCGGCTTTGCGGCCGCATCCCCCAGCAGCAGGCGCTCCAGGTAGCGCGCAATCAGGTCCACCTCGATATTGACCCGCCGCCCTGTGCGGAAGCCCTGCAGGGTCGTCTCTTCCAGGGTGTGCGGGACGATATTGAGTTCAAAGCTGGAACCGCTGACCGCGTTGACGGTCAGGCTCACGCCGTCTACACAGATCGAACCCTTGACCGCAATGTAGCGCGCCAGTTCGTCCGGTGCCTGAATGGTGAACTGCACCGAGCGGCTGTCCTGCCGGCGCGCGATTACGCTGCCGGTCCCGTCGACATGGCCGCTGACAAGATGCCCGCCCAGCCGGGTTGCCAGGGTCAGCGCCTTTTCCAGATTGATGGGATCGCCGACACCGAGATCACCGAAGATGGTCCGCCGCAGCGTCTCGCCGGAGACGTCGGCAAAAAACCGGTAGCCGGCAAGTTCCACCACGGTAAGGCAGACACCGCTGACCGCGATGCTGTCCCCGGGCACCACATCCTCCAGCGGCAGCTTGCCGGTCTGGATGCCGAGGCGCAGATCACCACCCCGCTGCTCCAGCGAGGCGATATTGCCGACGGCCTGAATGATTCCTGTAAACATGATCGACAACCGTTCCTGTATAAACCCCAAGGGTGCAGAGTTGACATCACTCGCATGCGATGCCTGACTATGGCCCGCCCGGCTGGTCTGCCAGTCGCGCCCTGATCCGCAGGTCCCTGCCGACGGCGCGGACATCCTGTATCGACAGGTCGATACGCTGCGCCATGTGCTGCAATCCCGGCAAGACAAACAGGCCGCGCGCGGCGTCCCCCATGAGATGCGGCGCCATGTAGATTACCAGCTCGTCGATCAGCCTGTCCGCCAGCAGTGCGCCGCACAGAATGGACCCGGCCTCGACATGCACCTCGTTGATCCCGGTGCCGCCGAGGTAGCGCAGCACGGCCCGCAAGTCCAGCCGTCCGGCGGCGTTGAGCGGTAACGTATCCACGGAAACACCGGGCCTTGCCAGCATTGCCTCCCGGTTCGCGTCAGTACTCCCGGTCAGTATCAGGGTCTCGCCGGGCATATCAAGCAACTTCGCCGTCGGCGGTATGCGCAGGCGGCTATCGATGACAACCCGCAGCGGCTGCAGAAAAGGCACAGCGTCGCCCCCCTCCTCCAGCCTCACGGTCAGGGAGGGATCATCCGCGAGGACCGTGCCGATCCCCGTCATGATTGCCGAACTGCGCGCCCGCAGGTGATGCACATCGCGGCGCGCGGCCTCGCCCGTGATCCAGCGGCTTTCACCGTTCTGCATCGCGGTGCGTCCGTCGAGACTCATCGCCAGTTTGCAGCGCACCCAGGGGCGGCCGTGCTGCATGCGCATCACGAAACCGGGATTCAGCTGCTCCGCCTCGGCTGCCAGCAGACCGGAGTCGGTGGCCACACCGGCAGCCTGCAACTCGGCCAGGCCGTTGCCCGCCACCCGCGGATTCGGGTCCTGCATAGCAGCAACCACCCGCATCACGCCAGCGGCAATCAGTGCCTGGCTGCACGGCGGTGTGCGCCCATGGTGACAGCAGGGCTCCAGCGTCACGTAGGCTGTGGCGCCGGCGGCACGCTCCCCCGCCTGGCGCAAGGCATTGATTTCCGCGTGCCCCTCGCCGGCACGCTCATGCCAGCCTTCCCCGACGACCTGTCCCTCCCGGACCAGTACGCAACCCACCCGTGGGTTGGGATCGGTCGTATACAGCCCGCGCGCCGCCAGCCGCAGCGCGCGTGCCATGTGCTGGTGGTCATCTGCAGTCAACATTTCCGGCAGGAACCTCAAGCGGTAAATTTCAACATTGAACCTGTCGGTTCAGGGAAAACCGGATTTGCGGTAACCCGGAATATCGGTTCATGTCATGATGGCCAGAACAGCATGGCAGTAAAGGTCACAGCGTGTACGGAAACGATTCCGTGACGGTTGCCTTGCAATGAATTCTCCGTACGCTGGTTGTTGGCTGCGCCTGACTGACTTCGCCCGCAATGAGACAAACCTTACTCGTCCGGCAACAGGGAGATCTGGTTCTTGCGCTCCTCGGCAGTCGGCTCGCTCTCCAGCTTCTCGATTTCCTCGCGAAAGGCATTCACATCCTCGAAGCTGCGGTATACTGAGGCAAACCGGACATAGGCGACCTGATCCAGTTGCCGCAGTTCGTTCATCACCCACTCACCCAGCTGGCGCGCGGGAATCTCGCGCTCACCGCTGGCACGCAGGCGATGCTGCAACCGGGTCAGGGCGGCGTCGACCCTCTCGGATTCCACCGGTCGCTTTTCCAGTGCACGCATGATGCCGCTGGTCAGCTTGGCCTCGTCATAGGGTTCGCGCGCGCCATTGCTCTTGATGATGCGCGGCATCACCAGCTCGGGGGACTCGAAGGTGGTGAAGCGTTCGCCGCAGTCATTGCATTCGCGCCGGCGCCGCACCTGCGCACCCTCGCTGGCAAGACGCGAGTCGATGACCCGGGTATCCTGCTTGCCACAGAAGGGGCAGTACACGGTCAGCCGGCCCCTGCGGCTCAGGCCTTCCCGTAAACAGGGAAGCGCCCGCACAGATCGAGCACCTTGCCGCGCACGGCCTCGATAACAGCTGTATTCTCGACGTCGTCCAGTACGTCGCACATCCAGCCGGCCAGTTCACGTGCCTCGGCCTCACCCAGACCGCGCGTGGTAATGGCCGGCGTGCCGACCCGAATACCGCTGGTCACGAACGGCGACTGCGGATCATTCGGCACGGCGTTCTTGTTGACCGTGATATACGCTGAACCCAGCGCTGCATCGGCCTGCTTGCCCGTGATTCCCTTGTCGATCAGGTCAACCAGGAACAGGTGATCATCGGTCCCGCCGGAGACCACCTTGTAACCGCGCGCCAGCATGACATCCGCCATGGCCCGGGCATTATCCAGCACCTGCTGCTGGTATACCCTGAAAGCGGGCTCCAGCGCTTCCTTGAGTGCTACCGCCTTGGCAGCAATGACATGCATCAGCGGACCGCCCTGGGTTCCCGGGAACACCAGGGAATTGAGCTTCTTCTCGACTGCCTCGTTGGCGCGCGCCAGGATCAGGCCGCCGCGCGGACCGCGCAGGGTCTTGTGTGTCGTGGTCGTGGTCACGTCGGCGATGTTGACCGGACTCGGGTAGATGCCTGCCGCGATCAGCCCGGCGACATGCGCCATGTCGACGAACAGCCAGGCGCCGACACTGTCGGCGATGTCGCGAAACCGCTGCCAGTCAACCTGCAGCGAGTAGGCAGAAAATCCCGCCACGACCATCTTCGGCCTGTGTTCCAGCGCCAGCGCTTCCACCTGGTCGTAGTCGATGGCGCCGGTCTCCGGATTCAGGCCGTACTGTACGGCATTGAACAGCTTGCCCGAGAAATTCACCTTCGAACCGTGCGTGAGATGCCCACCGGCGTCAAGGCTCATTCCAAGAATGGTGTCACCAGGCTGCAACAGGGCCAGGTAGACGGCGGCATTCGCCTGCGAGCCTGAATGCGGCTGGACATTGGCGTAATCGGCGTTGAACAGCTGCTTCGCCCGATCGATGGCCAGCTGCTCTGCGATATCGACGAACTCGCAGCCGCCGTAATAACGCTTGCCCGGATAGCCCTCGGCATACTTGTTGGTCAGCACTGATCCCTGCGCCTCCAGTACCCGCGGGCTGGCGTAGTTCTCCGAGGCGATCAGTTCGATGTGGTCTTCCTGGCGCTGCCGCTCGCCCTGGAGCGCTGCCCAGAGTTCATCGTCGTAACCCTCGATTTTCATGTCTTTAGCGAACATTGAATAAATCCTGGTTTTGAATTGGGAACCCGGCACGCCGGAGGTGCCAGATGATAGCCGATCTGCGGGGGGCTTGCTAACCAATCCTGCCGGATTTAACCCCACACATCAGGGTGTTGTCAGCCCTCCAGCAAAGCCGAAACGACCGCGGTCCAGGTGGCGGCCAGGTTGCTCCGGTTGTAGCCACCGCCGCCCAGTGCCAGCAGGCGGCCCTGGCAGTGTTTTTCCGCCAGCCGACAGAGGCGCGACGCCGCGTGGCGGTGAGCCGCGGGAGAGTAGCGCAGGTGCGTAATCGGGTCGCCGGCAATGCTGTCCGCGCCACACTGCAGCAGGATGAACTCCGGACGCGCGGCGTCGATGAAGGCCTCCGCCTGGTCCCAGGCCCTGGAAAACAGGGCGTCATCGGCGTCCGGCGGCATGGGGATATTGAGCTTCGTTCCGCGCGCCGCGCCGCGTCCGGTCTCGGTCACGCTGCCGGTCCCCGGATAGAGAAAACGGCCATCCTCGTGCAGGTCGACGAACAGCAGTTCCGGATCATCCTCGAAGCTGTAGAACACGCCGTCGCCATGATGGGCGTCGATATCCACATAGGCCACCCGCCGCACGCCGTGGACCTGCCGCAGGGTTTCGATTGCGATCCCGCAGTCATTGAAGACGCAGAATCCCGCAGCCGCATTGCGGCGTGCATGGTGCAGCCCGGCGATCGGCACGAAGGCATGCCGGCACGCGCCATGCAGCAGGCGTGCAACGGCGTCCAGCACGCTGCCAACCACGAAGCAGGCCGCTTCGTATATCCCCTGTGGCGCCGGCGTATCGCCGGCATCCAGGTAGCCCGTGCCGCTGGCGGACTGCGTTATGACCCGGTCGACGTAGGCCGGCGTATGGAAGCGTTCGATGGCTGCACGCGTGGCCACCACCGGACTGCACTGCAGGACCTGCCGGTCAAGCCCGTTCGCCTGTGTCTGCCGCCAGAAAGCATCGAGTCGGTCCGGACCAAAAGGATGGCCTTGCCCAAAGCCATAGGCGGCCAGTTCGTCTCCGATGTAGATACACACGGTTGGTTGCGTTGCGCTTGGTTGCATCTGCTGCCCCATCTCACAGGCCGGTGTCACCGCCACTCAACGCGGTGGAGTTCTCGCCTGCATTGTTAGCTGCCGCGCCGACGCCTGCAAGTGGCAGCGGGAAACGACCACAGTCAGATATTTACAACTTTATAATTCAGTTATATACGCAGAATTTTTCATGTAACTTGTCACACTAAATGCGGGCACGCCCACGCGGAACTCGTCATGCCGGTCCTGTAGCCTGGCGAGAGAAAGCGCAGCTGCCGGCGCAACCGCCACATGGCTGCTTGCCCGCCGATTCGCGGCGCCTATAATGTGGCCATTCTTTTTACCCCGAACAGGCTGAGTGATGGCGCAGTACGTCTACACCATGAACCGCGTGGGCAAGATTGTTCCGCCCAAGCGCAAGATACTTGAAGATATTTCCCTGTCCTTTTTCCCGGGCGCGAAGATCGGCGTGCTGGGACTGAACGGTTCCGGCAAGTCCACCCTGCTGCGTATCATGGCGGGGCTGGATACCGAAATCGAGGGCGAGGCACGGCCGCAACCGGGCATACATGTCGGCTTCCTGCCGCAGGAACCGCAACTCGACCCGGACAAGGACGTGCGCGGCAACATCGAGGAAGCGCTGGCGGATATCACCGCCGCGCAGCAGCAGCTGGAGGCGGTGTACGCGGCCTATGCCGAGCCGGATGCCGATTTCGATGCCCTCGCCGCCGAGCAGGCACGCCTGGAAAATATCCTGCAGGCCAGCGACGGACACAACCTGGACCGCAAGCTGGAAGTCGCCGCCGACGCCCTGCGACTGCCGCCGTGGGATGCCGATGTCAGCACCCTTTCCGGCGGGGAACGCCGCCGTGTAGCGCTGTGCAAGCTGCTGCTGTCCGGGCCGGACATGCTGCTGCTGGATGAGCCCACCAACCACCTGGACGCCGAGAGCGTCGCCTGGCTGGAACGCTTTCTCGCCGAATTCCCCGGCACCGTGGTCGCCGTCACCCACGACCGCTACTTTCTCGACAATGTCGCCGGCTGGATCCTGGAACTGGACCGCGGCCACGGCATTCCCTGGGAAGGCAACTATTCCTCCTGGCTGGAGCAGAAGGAGCAACGCCTGGAAATCGAGGAGAAACAGGAAACCGCCAGGCAGAAGGCCATGAAGGCCGAACTCGAATGGGTGCGCGCCGGCGCCAAAGGCAGGCATGCCAAGAGCAAGGCGCGCCTGGCACGTTTCGAGGAACTGGCCTCCGCCGAGGCCCAGCAGCGCAACGAAACCAAGCAACTGTTCATCCCGCCGGGACCGCGTCTCGGCGACCTGGTGATCGAGGCAAACAACCTCAGCAAGCGTTTCGGCGACCGGCTGCTGTATGAAAACCTCAGCTTCAACCTGCCGCGCGGCGGCATCGTCGGCATCATCGGCCCAAACGGTGCCGGCAAGACCACCCTGTTCCGCATGCTCAAAGGGACCGAGCAGCCGGATCGCGGCGAACTGCGGATCGGGGAAACCGTCCAGATCGCCTATGTCGACCAGAGCCGCGACAGCCTTGATGCAGGCAGGACCGTGTGGGAAGAGATCTCCGACGGCCAGGACATCATCAGCGTCGGCAGGCACGAACTGAATTCCCGCACCTATGTCTCCCGCTTCAACTTTACCGGCACCGACCAGCAGAAACACGTCGGCAGCCTCTCCGGAGGCGAGCGCAACCGGGTGCATCTTGCCAAGCTGCTGAAGAGCGGTGGCAACGTGCTGCTGCTGGACGAGCCGACCAACGACCTGGACGTGGAAACCCTGCGGGCTCTCGAGGAGGCCCTGCTGGATTTTCCGGGTTGTGCGGTGGTGATTTCACACGACCGCTGGTTCCTGGACCGGATTGCCACCCATATTCTGGCTTTTGAGGGGGACAGTCAGGTAATCTGGTTCGAAGGCAATTACGCTGATTACGAGGCCGACCGCAAGCGCCGCCTGGGTGCGGACGCCGATCAGCCACACCGGATCAAGTATAAACGACTGGAAAATTAAACTGATGCAAGACATTGATAGAGAGAAACTACGGGCATTCGAGCAGAAAATGCACGATGAGGGGGCGGACGGCTTTGCGGACGGACCCCGTCCCTGGGAGACCTGGGATGAATCCGGCGCGCAGGCCGGCAACGGCAAGCACATCTGGGAAGGGAAGGCGCGGCGCATCTACAAAAATACCCGCGTTCATCGCAGCCTCGGCGACCGGGTTCTCTCCGGCCTCGCGATGACTGCCCTCGCGACCATGGTCGTGGGCATCGCCGGAGTCTATTTGACCGAAGAACAACCCCGGACCGTTGCCTGGACAGCCATTCAACCCACCCCGATCCCCTTGCCGGGACAGCGGGACTCTGGCGACAGGCAGCGGCTTCCCGCACGCGTAGAGCGGTCCGCACCGGTGATCGCAGAAATCGAATCCCTGCCGCCGCCGGCGGCGGGAAGTGCACCACCGGCAGCAGAGACTCCCGGCGCTGCTGCGGATGCCAGTAGCCAATGGCAGACCATGGCAGAACGTGACTCAGAAACCGCCGACATGGGTGGACCGTTGCAAGATCCCGAAGCCGCACCCGTTGCGGAATCCGTCGCGGCAACCGTGCCTGCCGCCGATCCTGAACTCAACCCCGGTGACAGCGGATCCGACCTCGAGATCTTTGCGGCACCGACAGCCCTGCTGCTGACGAGCATAATGACTTCATCCCCGGCCGACAGCGACGAATCCGGACTGGAACTGGAGCCCGAGCTTTCCCTGGAGATCGCAACCGCACCCTCGGTGGAGAACGAGAAGGACGAGACTGTTGTCGCTGCGAGCCCGGCAAAACCCGACCCAGACACGGCCGTGGACAGGTTCACGGGCAGCACCACAAGCCAGCCGGAAACTTCGGCGGAGATAGACACCACTACGACAAAGGCCGCCAGTGAAACCCGACAGTCGCAGGGGATGATATCCCGCTTCGACGCCACCGCAGACTCCAGTGACAGCAGCCCGGACATCGCGGCAGCGGAAATACTGCTGCCACCGGCTGCCAGTCCGGCAACGAAGCCAAACGACACGACCAGCCCGATCGGAGCAGAACCGGCGGCCGCACGCGCTGGCGTCGTGCCTGCTGCCGGTTCGGCAACGCTGCAGCACATTCAGGATGAGTCTACCGCATCCGGGGCCAGTGAAAGCACGACCCTGGCCATGGTCGAACCGGCGCCGACCGCAGCACCTGCAAAGGCAGCCACACCTGCCGCGTCAGCCTCCGCGCCCGCAGGCAACTGGGTGGTCAACCTGGCGTCCTATAACCACGAAGCCATGGCCAGAAGGAAACTGGGCGAATTCCAGGCAAAGGGAGTAACCGCCGAGATCGAGAGCACCACGATCAATGACAGGCAAATGTACCGCATCCGGGTTGCGGGCTTCGAAAGCAGCCGGGCGGCACGCGCCAGCATCGGCTCCCTGGAGAAAACCCTGGGCCTGAAAGGCGTCTGGATCTCGCGGCGCTAGCCTGGGCTCAACAGCCATTCAGGGTGCAGCCACGGCCAGTTGCCGCCTGAAGAAATCCACCAGCCGCAGATAGGCCAGGCGCTGGTTCCCGAAGCGGGTGAAGCCGTGGCCTTCATCGGCATAGACAAAATATTCCACCGTACGGCCGGAACTGCGGAGGCGCTGCACGACCCGGTCCGACTGTTCCCTCGGGACGCGGCTGTCGTTGGCGCCCTGGTGAATCTGCAGCGGTATCCTGACCCGGTCAAGATGATACAGCGGCGAAACGGCCCGGTTGCGCGCCTGGTCGCGGCGCGGATCGAAGCCGAGTTCGAGAGAGATGTTCTGCTGCAGGTAGTGCGGCCAGCTGTCAACGAAGGTCGCCAGTTCGGTAAATCCGAAGAAGTCTGCGCCGGCCCTTACCAGCTCCGGGTACTGCGTCACCAGCGACATCACGCTGAACCCCCCGAAACTCATACCGGCAACAAACACATTCCCGGCATCCACAAAATCCAGCTCACGCACGGCCGCCACAACCGCGACCAGGTCGCGAATATGGCCACCGCCCCAGTCGTTGTCATCCATTGACTCGAACGCCTTGCCGAAACCGGTGCTACCGCGCACATTGGGGACCACGACGATAAAACCCCGATTGTTGAGGAACTGGATCTCGCTGGTATAACCCGGGTCCACGTGCGCCTCAGGTCCGCCATGGATAAACAGGATGACAGGCCGCGGCTGCTGTGCCGATGTGCCGATGGGAATGAACAGGTGCACCGGTAGCTTCAGGCCGTCAAAACTTGTGACCCAGCCGGATCGCCACTCGGAGAAATAGTGGCTGTCGATACCCGAGCGATTGGCGTCATACAGCAGCTGTGGCGATCCCTTGCCGACGAGGTAGTAGCGCAGCGGCTTGCCTGCGGATTCGACGGAGATCACGCCAAGTTGCGGATCGCTGTCACTGAACACTGCGTCCTTCACCTCTTCAGCAGGAAACCCGAACTGCAGCGGCTTGGACAGGTCCGCGGAGAAAACCGCCGTGCGCCCCGCCAGCCCGCTGCGGTAGCCGAGGATGACCACAGCGCCGTTTCCGTAGACGCTGAGCGACGCCAGGTCGTTGGCAAACGGCAAGCGTACGGGCGAAGGTGCCGCCTCCCCAATACGGTAGTGCCACAGACGAAACCCGTCCGCATCCAGGGCACTGCTATAGTAGACACCGTCGCCGGCGAAACAGCCGTCCAGGTTGTTGACCTCTCCCTCGGCTGCAATGCGGTGAGTGTTGCCGGATTCAAGGTCCAGCAGGCCCAGCCGGCGCTCATCAAAACCGCGCCGTTCCCCGTATAACAGGTAACGCCCGTCCGGGCTGACGGCATCGCAATCAAGGGTACGGCCGTTGCCGGCAAGCAGGCGGTGTTTTATCCCTGTTGCCACCTCGACCCGCCACAGGTCTGACTCGCTGCGGTGGTCGCGTGTCTGCGCGTAGTAGACCAGTTTGTCGTCCGGCGACAGGCCACAGGGCATGGTCGCATCACCGATGGTGGAAAAAGTCAGCTGTCGGGTCGCACCAGAGAACAGGTCGTAACGATACAGGTCATAACGCCCGTTTCCGCGGGTATCCCGCACCAGGACCAGGAATTCTCCATCCCGGGCAACTAGGTAGCCGGAAACGGATTCGGGCGAGCGGGTGATCTGGTGCAGGCTGTGATCCGCCAGGTCAATGGCAAACACATTGTCAGCCCGGCCGCTGCTCCTGAGAAAATAGAGCTGGCGGTCGTCCGCGGAGAAGGCCGGCTGCTGCAGGGGACGGGTCTCGAAGAATCGTGCAAATGCGTACTCCGGTGCCGGGGGACGTGCAGCGATATCACGGATGTCGATGGCCCCTGACAGGTCCCCCGCACGGATCGCCTCCGCGGGCAAGGTCAGGACAAGCAGTTGCAACAGTAGCAGGCGATAGCGCATGCCCAACAGTCTAGTTCACCTGCAGCTGTCGCAATGACGGCCCGCATTTCCCGGAGATGCTGACAAGTCAGTCTGAAGGCCAGTATTTCTCTATGGCCACGGAAGGACGCGGAAATGCTTTTAAGGAATGTTATCTCTTTCCGTGTTTTTCCGTGGATTCCGTGGCCACCCTATCCGTCAGCATCAGCCCCACAGGCCCTAGCCAACCCAGGCCCGGGCATTGCGGAACATGCGCATCCATGGCGCGTCTTCACCCCAGTCATCCGGATGCCAGGAGTTCTGTACGCTGCGGAACACACGCTCGGGGTGCGGCATCATAATGGTCACGCGGCCATCCATGGTCGTCAGGCCGGTAATGCCCAGCGGCGAGCCATTAGGGTTGGCCGGATAGGTTTCCGCGACCCGCCCGTGACCGTCAAGGAAACGCAACGACACCAGCCCCTGAGCCAGCGCCTGCCTTGCAGTCGCGGTGTCGCCGAATTCCGCGCGCCCCTCGCCGTGGGCCACGGCGATCGGCAGCACCGCGCCCTGCATGCCATGCAGAAACAGCGAGGGTGAACCCAGCACTTCCACCTGGACAAAGCGTGCCTCGAACTGTTCCGAGACATTGCGCACAAAGCGCGGCCAGGCTGCCGCGCCCGGTATCAGCTCCTTCAGACTCGACAGCATCTGGCAGCCATTGCAGACACCCAGCGCGAAACTGTCCGGGCGTTCAAAAAAGGCGCTGAACATGTCACGCAGCTCGGCATGAAACAGCACCGACTTGGCCCAGCCCTGCCCGGCACCGAGCACATCGCCATATGAGAATCCGCCGCAGGCCACCAGTCCCTTGAAGACCGCCAGCGAAACCCGCCCGGAAAGCAGGTCGCTCATGTGCACATCGATGGCATCGAATCCGGCGCGATAAAACGCCGCAGCCATTTCCACCTGGCCGTTTACGCCCTGCTCCCGCAATACCGCAAGCCGCGGGCGCACACCTGTCGCGACCAGCGGCGCAGCAATATCCTCCTCCGGATCAAAGGGTACGCGTGGACACAGCCCCGGATCGGATGCATCCAGCAAGGCATCGTATTCCTCGCGCGCGCAGGCCGGGTTGTCACGCAGAGCCTGCATGCGAAACGTGGTTTCCGACCAGGCACGCTGCAGCTCGACACGCGACTCGGACAGCACAGGCTGCCCGGTGAACAGGAAATCAATGCGATCCAGGGAATCGGGCTCGCCCAGCCGGTGGACCAGGTCCCCGAGACCGTGTGCCGTCAGCTGCGCCATAACAACCGGCACCTCGGCACGCGGCACCTGAATCACGGCACCAAGTTCTTCGGCGAACAGCGCAGCCACCGGGTCAGTCCCCAACCGGTCCAGCGTAACCGAGGCACCGCAGTGCCCCGCGAAACACATCTCGGCAAGGCAGGCAAACAGCCCGCCATCGGAACGGTCGTGGTAGGCCAGCAGCAGCCCCGCCCGGTTCAACGTCTGGATCGCGCCGAAGAAGCCCCGCAGCAGCGCCGGATCATCGAGGTCCGGCGGCGTGCTGCCGACCTGCTTGTGCACCTGCGCCAGCGCGGAACCGCCGAGCCGGTTCCTGCCCTGCCCCAGGTCGATCAGGAGCAGGTCGGTCGCGCCCCGGTCACTGCGCAGCTGCGGCGTCAGCGTCAGGCGCACATCCATCACCGGTGCAAACGCGGAGATGATCAGTGACAACGGCGCTGTCACGGAACGATCCTCGCCCGCCTCGTTCCAGACCGACTTCATCGACATGGAATCCTTGCCAACCGGAATTGCGATGCCAAGCGCCGGGCAGAGTTCCTCACCCACCGCCTGCACGGTGTCATACAGGCTGGCGTCCTCACCGGGATGCCCGGCCGGCGCCATCCAGTTCGCCGACAGGCGGATCCGGCCGATGTCCGCAATGCCGGCAGCCGCGATATTGGTCACGGCCTCGCCCACCGCCATCCGTCCCGAGGCCGGACCGTGCAACAGGGCCACCGGGGTACGCTCGCCCATGGCCATGGCCTCGCCGGTAAGGTTTTCGTAGTCCGAGGCCGTGACCGCCACGTCGGCCACCGGCACCTGCCAGGGGCCGACCATCTGGTCACGCGTCACCATGCCGGTAACCGAACGGTCACCGATGGTGATCAGGAAGGTCTTGTCCGCAACACCCGGCAGGCGCAGCACGCGATATGCCGCATCGCGGATATTCACGCCCGCGGTCGGGAATTCAGTGCGCGTGACAGGCAGCCGCCGCACCTCGCGCAGCATCTTCGGCGGCTTGCCCAGCAGCAGGCCCATGGGCAGGTCGATCGGGGTGTTGTCATAATAGCCGTCGCCCAGCACCAGTTGCTGGTCCCCGGTCGCCTCGCCGAGCACGGCGTACGGGCAGCGCTCGCGCTCGCACAGGGCCTCGAACTCCTCCATGCGCGCCTCGTCCACGGCCAGTACGTAACGCTCCTGCGACTCGTTGCACCAGACCTGCATCGGTGACATGCCGGGATCATCGTTGGGAATGGCACGCAATTCGAAGCGGCCACCGCGGCCGCTGTCGTTCACCAGTTCCGGCACTGCGTTGGACAGGCCACCGGCCCCGACATCGTGAATGGAAATGATCGGGTTGGACTCGCCCAGCGCCCAGCAGGCATCAATGACTTCCTGGACCCGCCGCTCCATCTCGGGATTGCCGCGCTGCACGGAGGCAAAATCGAGATCCTCCGCGCTGGCGCCGCTGGACATGGAAGAAGCCGCGCCGCCGCCCAGCCCGATGAGCATGGCCGGACCGCCCAGCACGACGATCGGCGCCCCGACCGGGATGTCACCCTTCTCGACATGTTCGCTGCGTATCATGCCGCAGCCGCCGGCCAGCATGATCGGCTTGTGATAACCGCGGAGCTCATCTCCCGACGCGCCGGGCACGCGCTCCTCGAAGGTACGGAAGTAACCGCACAGATTGGGACGGCCGAACTCGTTGTTGAAGGCAGCCGCACCCAACGGCCCCTCGACCATGATGTCCAGCGCCGACACAATGCGCGCCGGTTTGCCGTGGTCGGTTTCCCAGGGCTGCTCGAACCCGGGAATCCGCAGATTGGATACCGAGAAGCCGCACAGGCCCGCCTTGGGCTTGGCGCCGCGCCCGGTCGCGCCCTCGTCGCGGATTTCACCGCCGGAGCCGGTCGCGGCCCCCGGAAAGGGGGAAATGGCGGTCGGGTGATTATGGGTCTCCACCTTCATGACCAGGTGCGCAGCTTCAGCGTGCGGCGTATAGGCGCGCGAACCCGGGGCGGGAAAAAACCGCTGCACCTCGAAGCCCTCGACGACCGCTGCATTGTCACTGTAGGCGGACAGGATGCCGTCCGGGCTCGCCCGGTAGGATGCGCGGATCATCTCGAACAGGCTGCGCTGCTGCGGCTTCCCGTCGATGATCCAGCTGGCGTTGAATATCTTGTGGCGGCAGTGTTCGGAATTGGCCTGCGCGAACATCATCAGTTCGACGTCGACCGGGTTGCGTCCCAGGGCGGTGAAATTCTCCACCAGGTAATCGATCTCGTCATCCGAAAGCGCCAGGCCGAGTTCCCGGTTGGCAATCTCCAGCGCGTTGCGGTCGCCACCGAGCACGTCGACAACAGCCATTGGCGCCGGTACCGCGTGCCTGAACAGGGCGTCCGACTCCGCGATATCGAACAGCACCACCTCAGTCATACGATCGTGCAGCAGCGGCATTACTGCGGCCAGCTGCGCATCGTCCAGGGGGACACCGTTCACGGTGCTGAAGCTGTAGGTAATACCGCGCTCCACGCGCGTGACTTTTTCCAGGCTGCAGTTGCGGACGATGTCGGTTGCCTTGCTCGACCAGGGAGAGATCGTCCCCGGACGGGGCGTGACAATGACCGCCGCAGCCGTGTCGGCAGCTGCGGCCTGTGCCGGCCCGTAGGTCAGCAGCTTTTCGAGAAGCTCCTGCTCGGCCGCGGAAAGCGCCTCTTCCAGCTCGACAATGTGCAGGTAGTCGGCACGCAGGTCGTGCAGCGCGGGCACCAGCTCCCGGCACTGCGCCAACAGTTTTTGCTTGCGAAAATCGGAAAGGAAAGGACAACCACGCAGGTATAGCATCAGGACTCCCGGGCAGACTGGAATTGCAAGCCGGGAATGATACTGGATGGGTTGGCCGCTGTCAGTGAAAGCGGCCCTCGACAGCAGCGTTCCGGCCCGTCGGCCGATTGCTGTGCAATGCTCCCCTGCCCTCTCAGGCGATTGTGCGCCAGTCCAGACCGGTTTCCTGGTCGGCAATGCCGATCCAGTCCGGTTCGCAGTCCATGGCCGTGGCCAGTGACGTGCGCGCCAGGGCCGGCAGGTTGTTCTTGTCACTGAGGTGGGCTGCAATCAGGTGCTGCAGCCGCGAGGTATCCAGCTGCACCAGCAGGTCCGCCGCCTGGGCGTTGCTCAGGTGACCCAGGGGCCCGCCGATGCGCTGCTTCAGGGAACGGGAGTAAGGCCCGCCGGCGAGCATGGCGGCATCGTGATTGCACTCCAGCAGCAGGGCGTCGCACGTGGTCAGCGATTCTACGATATGGGGTGTCATACGCCCTGTGTCCGTTAGCAGGCCAAGACGGCGACCACCCGCCTGCACCGCGAACTGGCATGGCTCGCGGGCATCATGCGGCACGGTAAAAGGCTGAATCTGCAGCTCGCCGATATTGAGGCAGGTAGTGGCATCAAAGCTGCGCAGCTGCGGCATATCGGCATCACGCAGCATGTGCCGGGTACCACGCGTCAGCCAGACAGGGAAACCGTATTTGCGTGCCAGGGGTGCCACACCGCGCACATGGTCACCATGTTCATGCGTAACCAGCAGTGCGGCAAGTTCCGCGGGATGGCGCCCCAGCCGCGCCATGCGGCGTTCCGTTTCGCGACAGGAAAAGCCGCAGTCGATCATCACCAGCGTGGATTGGTATTCAACCAGCGTGGCATTCCCGCGACTGCCGCTGCCCAGTGACGCGAACCGCATGCGTTTCTAGCCCCTCATGCAACAACAGCCGCTACGGCAAACCGGACACCTGGCTTCCGAGGTTTTCCAGGGAGCGATGAACCACCCCTGATCTCATGCTCGCCAGGCACGGCTTGCCAGGCCTTGCGCCGCGCGCCTAACGCAGTTGCTCTTCCAGCAATGACAGTATCCGCTTGCCGGTGGCGGTGGTATCCCGAGCCCCCTGCGCATCGTTCACGATGACATGGGTGGCCGCTCCACTTGCCTGCATTTCGATCTGGTACTGGGTCGACTTGGACTTGTCGTCAGAGGACCAGAACGCCAGCTTGCTGAGTACGCCATCCTTCTCCTGGCTGGCAAGCGGATCACTGTAGCGCACGTAGTAGATGCCGTCGCTGCGGTTGCGGTCCTCGACTGCAAACCCGACCCGGTCCAGTGCAATTCCGGTGCGCCGCCAGGCGCGGGAGAAATCCTCGTAGACGATCAGCATGGCACCGCTGTCATCACTCACCAGCTGCGCCCGGTCCTGCTTGTCGGTCTGCTTCGCCAGCATGACCTGCGCCTTCTCTTCCTCGACGCCCATGTAGACCATCAGGCGTTTCAGCATCTCGGCTTCCAGCTCCGGGTCAGTGGCGCGCGGTTCCCACACCGGGGTACCGTCCACCGCACCGCCCTTGATCACCTCCTGCATGCCGCGGTGCGTCAGGTAGACCTCCGTCGTTCCCGGCTGCGTGCCGTTTTCCAGGCGCACCCGGTACTGGTCGCGGGTTGCCGAGGAGTAGACGGCATCGATGACCTTGCCCAGGATATTGCGAATAGGCCCTTGAGGAATATCCGCCCGATTCTCAGACCAGCCGGTTTCGAGAATGCCGACACGCGGGTCTTCCATGCGGATCAGGAATCCTTCCTGCAGCCAGAACTCCTTCACCCTGGGCCACACCTGCGCCGGCGTCCCGCGCACCACCAGCCACTGCTGGTCACCATCACGCTCCACGCTCATATTGGACTGCACCGGCAGCACAGCAGAATCCCGAACATCGGTGGTCTTGTCGCCATACTCGGAGTAGGTGGCAGCATCAAGGCTGGCGGGTGCGTCGTTGATGGTATTTGATGACAGGTCCGGCGGCACTTCCAGGGATTTGGTGACTTCGCTCTTCTTGTAGTCTACCTTCTGGCGCCCCGGCGCCACCTTTTCGACGGTACTGCACGCCGAAACCAGCAGTGCCGCAGCAACCGGCAGCAGCACGGCCCTGGAGAAAAAAATCAGATTCATAGGTCTTCCTGTTCTGTTAACACGCCGGCCTGCCTGAGCGCCTGCAGTACGGTTTCCCGGTGCTTTTCCGCCAGCACAGTCAGCGGCAGCCGAATACCCGGGGGAATCATTCCCATCAGGTGCAGCGCCCATTTCACCGGTATCGGATTGGACTCCACAAACAGGGTCGAGTGCAATATATTCAGGCGGTCATTGATACGCTGCGCTGTTTCCCGGTCACCGGCCAGGGCCGCAACACACATCGCGTGCATGGCGGCAGGTGCCACATTGGCCGTTACCGAGATATTCCCCCTGCCGCCCAGCAGCATCAGTTCCATCGCGGTCGCGTCATCGCCGCTGTAGACAGCCAGGCTGTCACCACAGCGGTCCATGATTTCCTGCGCCCGTTGCATGCTGCCGGTCGCTTCCTTGATCCCGATGATATTTTCCAGTTGAGCCAGCCGCGCCACGGTCTCGGGCAGTATGTCGACAGCGGTCCGGCCCGGTACATTGTAGAGGATCTGCGGGATCGGTACGGCCTCGGCAACCGCCTTGTGGTGCAGGTAAAGGCCTTCCTGGGTAGGCTTGTTGTAATAGGGTGTCACCAGCAGACAGGCATCGGCGCCGGCCTCCATGGCGCAGCGGGTGAGATCGATGGCTTCCCGGGTGGAATTGGCACCGGTACCGGCAATAATCGGAATACGGCCTGCGGCCATTTCCACCGTACGGCGGATCACGTGGCAATGTTCCTGCTCGTTGAGCGTCGCTGATTCACCCGTTGTGCCGACGCTGACCAGGGCATCTGAATGCTGCTCGACATGAAACTCGACCAGCCGTTGCAGGCTGTCATCATCGATCGCACCGTCCTCCTGCATCGGAGTGACCAGCGCCACCATACTGCCCTGAAACATCAGTGAAATCCCCGCTCCCGAATCAAGACCGACATGGTACTGGCGCCACAGCACACTGACAAGGCAATCCCGCTCCGTCCCGGGCAGGACAGCACGCAACGGGACGCAATAGTGTTAGACTGCACCTATCTGAAAGCTGCGGCCACAGGAGACCGCCGGCAAGGCAACCATGAACGAACAGACAGGCACCAAGAACAATCACCTGGTACTTTCCGCCCTGGGCGAGGACAAGCCCGGGCTAATTAATGAATTATCACGCTGTGTACTGAACAGCGGCTGCAGTATTCTCGACAGCCGCATGGCCGTGCTGGGCGGTGACTTTGCACTGCTGCTGCAGGTTGGCGGCAACTGGAACAATCTTGCAAAGCTCGAAACCCAGATCCCGGGCCTGCAGGAACGCCTTGGCCTGACCATCAGTTCACGCCGCACCGCAAGCAGGGAGACACGCCATGACCTGCTGCCCTACGGAGTCGACGTGGTCGCCATGGACCAACCGGGCATTGTCCACAACCTGGCGAGATTCTTTTCGCAGCGACAGATTAATATCCAGGAAATGCTGACCGCCAGCTATGCAGCCGCACATTCGGGCACCCCGATGTTTTCGGTACACCTGACTGTCGAAGTCCCGGCAGACATCCAGATCGCTGCACTGCGCGAGGAGTTCATGGATTTTTGCGATCAACTGAATCTTGACGCGGTGATCGAGCCGATCAAGACCTGAACCTGCGCAAACGAGACAGGCACCCAGATGAGCAAGGCGACCCTCGGCAAACCCGTGCCGGATTTCACGCTACCGGCGACCGGCAGCAAGGATATCAGCCTGTCCGACTTCCGCGGCAAAAACGTGGTGATCTATTTTTACCCAAAGGACAGCACCCCGGGCTGCACCACGGAAGGCCAGGATTTCCGTGACAGTATCAACATCTTCAGGCGCCGCAACAGCGTGATTCTCGGCATCTCAAGAGACAGCATAAAATCCCATGAAAATTTCAAGGCAAAACAGGAATTCCCTTTTGAGCTGTTGTCAGATGCCGAAGAGCAGGCTTGCCAGCTGTTCGACGTCATCAAGGAAAAGAACATGTATGGCCACAAGGTGCTGGGCATCGAGCGCAGCACTTTCCTGATCGACGCCGAGGGCGTCCTGCGCAGGGAATGGCGCAAGGTCACTGTCAGCGGTCATGTCGAGGAAGTCCTGGAGGCCGTAAAGGCGTTATAGCAAACACCGCAACAACCCGACCGCAACGACTGACATGCAACGAGCCGGTATCCCACCGGTCATGGCCCCCGCTCACCTCTCTCCCGGACTCCGGTGTCCCGCCGCTCGCAATACCACCCGTGTTTAGCAGAAATTCTATCGGCCCTAAAAAAAGTTTTATTGTTAATAAGAATATTACTATGTACTATACCAAGCGTAATTCTGATTTGATGGCAGTTTTCCTGCTGTGAGTGACAACACACCACAGGGATCAAGGCCCCCGGGGGCGAAAGCCGGGTCACGATCCTGACAACCATTCTTTCGCTGCTATTGAACAAGAGGTAATGATGATGTCAATTTTTGAAAAAACCAGACACTGCACGAAACGCTTCCCGTGCCGGTTCAAGCTGGCAATGATGGTATTTTCCGTTGCGGTGATCGCCTCAATCATCACGGTGCCGTTCATTCACGATCTGGTATAACCAGGCAACAGGCAAGCGGGCGCATACCGGCCCTGATTTGACCACAATAGCGACAGGCCGTTTATCCAGAGCACTCCAGCCCATGCCGGGCGTGCAGGCCGTCAGGCTGACGCCGCCACTTCTTCAGTAGACCTTTCCTTCCTCGGCAAGGCATTCAGGACCGCCGATACCAGGGTCGCGAGAGGAATGGCGAAGAAGACCCCCCAGAAGCCCCACAACCCGCCAAACACCAGGATTGCGATAATTATCGCAATCGGATGCAGGTTGACTACCTCGGAAAACAGCAGCGGTACCAGCAGGTAGCCATCCAGCGCCTGCAGCACACCGTAGGCGAACAGGACCCAGCCGAACTCGGCACTCCAGCCCCACTGGAACCAGGCAATGATGGCGATAGGCAAGGTCACCACAGCGGCACCGACATAGGGAATGACAACCGACAGGCCAACCATGGTCGCCAGCAACAGGGCATACTGCAGCCCCATGATGGAAAGGGTGGCGAAACTGACAGCACCGACAATAAAGATCTCCCAGACCTTGCCGCGCACATAGTTCGATACCTGCAGGTTCACATCCCGCGCGACTTCGTCAACCAGGCGGCGCTGCCGGGGCAGACGCTGGCTGAACCAGCCCAGTATGCTTTCCTTGTCCTTGAGGAAGAAAAACGCCAGCACAGGGACCAGCACGATATAGACCATCAACGTAAGCAGGCCGAACACCGATGCCAGCGACCATGACAGCACCTGCTGGCTCAGCGCGGTGATCTCGGCACGGATAGTGACCCCGAGGTCGCTGACCTGGGCGGCGGTAAACAGGTTGGGGTATTTTTCCGGGAGCTTCAACAACACTGCCTGCCCGAGCGCAATAATATCCGGCAACTGCTTGACCAGTTGCGTCACCTGGTAAGACAGACGCGGCACCATCCAGACCATAATGAAAACCAGCAGAGACATGAACAGCAGGAACACCAGCGCCACCGCGAGCAAACGCGGCATGCCCAGATCGTGACACTTCTCGACCAGGCCATCCAGCAAGTAGGCAATCACCACACCGGCCAGCACCGGAGCCAGCATCTGCCCGAGGGTCAGCATGACGACAAACCCCGTGACGAGAAGAACCGCCAGGATCACGACCTGGGGGTCGGACACATGCCGGACATACCATTCACGCAGAATATTCATGCGCTCAGGCCCCTGCGGCATTCCTGAACTGCTCATAGTGCTCACGAAAAACGTCCTCCAGCTGATCAATCACGGCTGCGGGTTCCGTACCCTTCATGATATGCGTCGCCACGAGATCGGAAGTTGCACTGAGCATCTCACTCTTGTCGAGCATCGGGTAAGTTCTGGCCAGACGCTTCAGCCCCGCGACCACACTCTCCGCCGGCGGCCGCTCGATCGGTTCAGGTTCGGTTAATATCTGCGGCGGCGTGGAACTGCTCGCTGCCACGACGGGTTGCTGGCGGCTGCAAAGGAATTCCGCGAATGCCAGCAGGCTGGCCTGGTCCGCGGGCCCGAGCTGACCCAGCAACCCAAGCAGACGTTGTTTGGTTTCATTCATCGACAGGATTTCGTTTCGGAATGGATGCAACCCAGTGTATTCGGTGTAGACACCGGATAACAGCTTGTCTTCTCAGTCGTCGTCCCGGTGTGACAGGCAGTAGGCACGCGCGAATTCCAGCAACTCATCCATGGCCCGCTGGCGGAATTTCTGTTTCTGATGCACAAATGAAAACGGCCGTTCCATCTGCGGATCGAGCTGGAGCGCGACCAGCGTACCCAGCTGTAATTCCTTGTGAATCGTCACTTCGGATGCGATGGACACACCCATCCCCGCCTCCACCGCGCCCTTGATGGCCTCGGGGCTGCCAAGTTCCATGGCAACATGCACATCCGAGGGTTTCAGGCCGGCGTGGGCCAGGTAATCCTGGATCACCTCGCGGGTACCGGAACCTTCCTCGCGCGCTATATAGGCATAGTCGAGCAGATCCTTGAGCCTGACGGTGCTGTTCTCGGCCAGGGGATGCTTCGGCGGCACGATTGCCACCAGCCGGTCATTGCGGCAGTTTTCCACCACCAGGTTCTTGTTCAGAACCGGGGCCTCCACCACTCCCAGGTCAATGTCATTATTCTCGACCATGGAAACGATGCCGTCCGAGTTGGCCACCTTGAGGTGGACATTCACATCCGGGTATTTCTTCTTGAAGTCACCCAGCAGCGACGGCAGCATGTATTCCGCAATCGTTGTGCTGGCACCGATAATGAGGACACCGCTGATCTCGCCGGTCATGTCGCGCACGGCGTTGTCCATCTTGGCATACAGCTCGAAGATCTCGTCTGCGTATTCGTAGACCCGCTGCCCCGCTTCCGTGAGGCTGATGCGGTTGTGCGTCCGGTCAAACAGGCGGGTGTTGAAATATTCTTCCAGCTGGCGAACCTGGAAGGTCACTGCCGGCTGGGTCATATGCAGACTCTCCGCCGCCTTGGTAAAACTCAACAAACGTGCGACGGTGTGAAATACCTGTAGTCTTCGGTCGGCCATAATTTTCCGCGCCAGGATCCTGATTTCGGTGTCAGTTGCTATGCTAAATCATTGAGACTATAAAATATTTTTGTGCAAGACTCCATCCATGCTATAGCTCATCGGGCATTAATTACACAGATACTGCCTGAAACCGGGAGCGCCTGTGTGCAATTGCAACCAGGCCGGTCTGACATCCTGCTGCCGACAAGCCTTTAAATAATTTAAAAACATATAGTTACAGAATCCCGGACAGCGGACCCGGTCGACAGCTTGTTCCCCGTCATTTTCATGACCAACACCCGGCTCGCCGCAGATTATCCCGCCGAAAACCACCATCGCATACTGCTCAAGGTCGAGAACATGGGCGTCAGCGTACAGTGCTGGCTGTATTTCGCAGCCGCAGTTACACTCGAACGCAAGATTAGCCATAAAAATAATAACTATCGAGATTCTGAATGCGGCAACCCCCTCATTACAAATTGCTTTGCTGCTGGCTTGTCGGGCTGCTGTGCTGTGGCCTGTCGGGATATGTCCGGGCCACAGTCGTGTCAGACCGCTTGCAGCAATTGCTGGATAACCGCGCCCGGCAGCCGCTTGCCGGACAAGCCGAGCTGACATTCATCATCGAGAGTTCCGCACCGCGCCCCACGATCCAGGCTGCAATACATTCAGTTGCCGGCAAACTGCGCTACAGCCATGACCGGCGTTACGAGGTCCGCATGCTGCCCGGCCCGGTACAGCAACTGCTGGCACGGCTACCCGCGGATGCAGTAGCCCGCCTGCCCTACCCGCATGCCACAACCGCCACCGTCAGCCTCGGCGTCAGCACCTCCGGTGCCGCCGACATGCAGACATTAGGCCAGGACGGCAGCGGGATAAAAATCGGCGTCATAGACCTCGGCTTCGGCAGTCTGGCCAGTTCCCAGAACAACGGCGAGCTGCCTCTGACCGGGTATGGACTCACGGTCACCGACTACACCGGCAGCGGTACCGGGGACACCAGTCACGGCACCAACGTAGCGGAGATCGTGCATGACATGGCCCCCGGCGCGGAACTGTACCTCGCCAAGATCAACACCGAGCTAGAGCTTCAGCAGGCGCTCACTGACATGATTGCAACAGGCGTGCAGGTCATCAATCACTCCGTCGCCTGGTTCGGCGCCGCTTTCTACGACGGCACCGGGCCGCTGTGTGATATCACGAACACTGCCGGGAATAGTGGCGTGTTGTGGGTGAACGCGGCGGGCAACTATCGCAACCAGCATTACCTCGGCACCTTCACGGATACCGACGCCGATGGCCGGCATGAATTCGCCGCCGGCCAGAACAGCAACAGCGTAACGTTAACGTACAAAAAGACCTATACCTTCATACTGAACTGGGATGCCTACCCGACCACCAGCGTTGATTATGACCTGTACCTCTACAGCGGCGATCCGGATGCCGGGGGCACGGTGGTGGCATCTTCAAGAAATGCCCAGTCCGGCCACGGGCAAAATTAATACCCCTACCCCTACGAAGATATCCAGTACACTGCGGCGGCCAGCGACACGTATTACCTGGTCGTAAAGAAGGCCGGCGGAACCACGACCAACCTGCCGCTGACCCTGTTCTCCCCGTACGTCAACCTTGGCACCAAAACCTTGGCCAGCAGCCTGTCGCAACCGGCGGACTGCGCCTCTGCGCTTGCAATCGCCGCAACCAATGCGAACAATGACGCGGTGGCCAGTTACTCTTCACAAGGACCGACGGTCGACGGCCGCAACAAGCCCGAGATCTCCGCACCCACGTCGGTGCAGACCTCACTGTCCAGCTTCGCCGGCACCTCGGCCGCGGCGCCGCATGCCGCAGGCGCTGCCGGTCTGCTATGGGCACAGAACCCGGGACTGAGCCTGACGGACCTGCGCAGCGCTCTGGAAAACAAGGCGCATGATATCAACCCTGCCGGTTATGACTGGCGCACCGGTTTCGGGCGCATCAGCCTGGATGCCGACGGTGACGGCAGCAATCACGATGACGACAACTGCGTTCTGGTCGCTAACGGCGATCAACTGGATGCAGACAGCGACGGTGACGGCGACGCCTGCGACAGTGACGATGACAATGACGGCCTGAGCGATTTTTTCGAGGTCAACTGGGATGGTGATCCGGCCTATACCCCCGGCATGGACCTGAACCCGCTGGCTGTCGATACCGACGGCGACACCCTGAGCGATTTTTACGAGGTCAACCGGGACGGCGATCCGAACACCTATACCCCCGGCATGGACCTGAACCCGCTGGCCGCCGATACCGATGGCGACGGGATACCTGACAACCAGGACCCGGAGCCGCTGCTCGGCGCTATCGCCGGCGATATCGCCCCGCTGGGATCGCCCGATGGTCTGGTGAATGCTGCCGACTTCCTGGTCTGTCTGCGGGTAGTCCTGGGGATCATCGACCCGCCCTATACAGACATCCAGAATGCCGACCTCTACCCGGCCGGCTCACCGGACAGCATTATCGACCTGTCGGACCTGATTCTGCTGCAGGGACGGGTACTGCAGCCGTAGCGACGCCAATGGGCCCGGTCAGACTGACTGCCGTGGCTTGAAGACACTGCAGCGGCGGTATCGCCGCACGCTTGCCAGTGAGCCAGGAATCAGCAAGCAGGTCCTGTAACGCAAGATGCAAAAAACAGGGTATGGCCGCGGCAGACAACGAGAGATTAAAAACGGCGGTATATCAATCAGGGAGATCGAAGGGGGGAGGTCGATATACCGCCGCAAAAGACTGCCTAACAGTGATGGGGAGTTGCCGCAGCTGCCACTGGCAGGCAACCCCTGAATGAAAGACTAGCTTCTGTCGCATGGCTTGTGAATGCGACATAGTGTCGCAACCGGGCTCGCCTCAAAGCAGCAACTGCCAACCCGGGATAGCCGTCCAGTCGGTCTCCAGCTACAGGCCATCCATATTCTGGTAGTCGGACCTGCGGCGTGCAGGCGGCACCGACCAGCCGGTCGACACGGCCCCAGGCATGCAGGTCGGGGGCGGCCATGGGCACGATCCCGATTATCATTTCCGGGATCTTGCTGTCACGGCCATTAACATTTCCCCACCACTGAGCATCCAGCCGGCGAGGACTGCCAGTCCGGCGTCCAGTCCCGCAGGCAATGCGACAAACTGTCGCACCCGCAGGCATGGTTGCCGCGGCATCCCGGCCATAGCATCATTGGCTCATGCAACCCGACCCGGACAGATTACCGGACGAAACGGCCCGCAGATTCCTGTGGCGCCTGTTCCTGCTGCGCATTATCACCATCCTCGGCGCCGGACTGGGCATCGCCATCGGTCGTTCGGTCTACAGCCTGGCACTTCCACTGCCACCGCTGCTGCTGACACTGGGATTGCTTGTCCTCCTCAACCTGCTCACCTGGCTGCGACTGCAAACGCACTTTAGCGTCGGCAACAGCGAGATCTTCGTCCAGTTGCTGCTGGACATCGCCGGCATTACCAGCCTGTTCTTCTTCACTGGCGGCGCCACCAACCCGTTCGTCTGGTTCTATCTGCTGCCGCTGATCATCACCGCCACCATCCTGCCGCGCGGATACACCTGGTTCATGGCGGGACTCAGCGTGGCGTGTTACTCGGCGTTGTTCTTTTACAATGTGCCCCTGCCGCACAGCGGTATGCATCATGACGGTGGCATGCACCAGGATGGTGGCTTCCGGATGCATGTCTTCGGCATGTGGCTGGGATTTGTATTCAGCGCGGGCTTTGTTGCCGTCATCATCGTCGGACTTGCACACAGCCTGCGGGAGCGCGACCGCAAGCTGGCCGAGGCGCGCGAGCAGGCGCTGCAGAACGAACGCCTGGTAGCACTGGGTACTCTCGCAGCCGGCGCGGCACACGAACTCGGCACCCCGCTTGGGACCATGGCGATACTTGCCGCGGAACTCGAACAGGAATACACCGCCCCCGGACACGAGGATTTACACCGGAAACTCGGCATCCTGCGCAAGCAGGTCAGCCGCTGCAAGGAGGCACTGTCCGTCATCTCGGCATCCGCCGGGGCGGGACGCGCCGAATCAGGTCATCGCATGGCAGTTGGAAAGTATCTCGATACCGTGCTCACGGAATGGCACGAGCAATACCCGCACGCCAGACTGGCGACACAGATCAATGGACAGGAGCCGGAGGCCATGATCGTCGCCGAGCGCACCCTGACCCAGACGCTGCTCAATGTCCTGAACAATGCCGCGGATGCCTCTCCGGACGCAGTGACGCTGGAGGCGGACTGGTCCGATTCCGAACTGACGCTGACCATCGCCGACCGCGGCCCTGGGCTGCGCGAGGATATTCATGCGCAACTCGGCAAACAACCCGTCACGACCAAGCCCGAGGGCCTCGGTGTCGGGCTGTACCTGGCCCACGCAACCATCCGCCGGCTCGGCGGCGATCTTGGTGTGAGCAACCGGGAACATGGTGGCACGATGGTGCGGATTACCATGCCGCTGCTTGGGGCAGACATGCAGGCACGGACATGACAGAAAACGCTAACGCTGATCACGAGGAGAAGCCGGTGCTGTTGCTGGTGGATGATGACGAGATCTACTGCGAGGTACTCGGCGATGCTCTGCGCAAGCGCAACTATGTGGTATCGATCGCCCACAACCTTGCGAATGCACTGCAGCTTGCGCTGGAAATGGAACCCGAATATGCAGTGGTTGACCTGCGCATCGGTACCGAGTCCGGCCTGGAGCTGGTCAAGCGGCTGGCGGAACTGGATGAAAACACCCGCATCATCATGCTGACCGGCTACGCCAGCGTCGCAACCGCCGTGGAGTCCATCAAGCTGGGCGCGGTTCATTATCTGACAAAACCTGCCACGGCCGACGAGGTCGTCGCCGCCCTGCACCGGGACGAGGGCGACGCGACCGTCATGCCGGCCGAGCAACCGCTGTCGGTGCGCCGCCTGGAATGGGAACACCTGCAGAAGGTGCTCACGGAAAACGACGGCAATATCTCCGCAGCGGCGCGCGCCCTGCACATGCATCGCCGCACCTTGCAGCGCAAGCTTGCGAAACGGCCGGTGAAAGAATAACCGCACCCGCCATGCGTGACTTACCAGTCTCGCACAAAGCACCTCGGCACACCTAAGAAGCGCTGATTAATTCATGTATGACGTCATTGAAAGCGTAGCGCGGCAATCTCGTAACCCGTGAACCAACTACTGACAGATTGCTTCGTCACTTCGTTCCTCGCAATGACGGGTTAGCAAGCGCTTCCAAAAAAAGGCCGCGTTACCGCGGCCTTTTTACTGCTCGATAAAAAGCACTTTCAGAACTTGTACGAGTAGCTCACATCAAACGAATCCTGGTGCATCTTGATGGAGCCGGGCACGCCGAATGCCGTCTGCGAGCTTTTGACTTCTTCCTCGAAGGCATGCATGTAGGCAAAGTTAAACTCGTTCTGCTTGTCCGGTGCAAAAGTAAAACCGAGCGTCATATGCTTCTCGATCGTGGCCGGCGCCAGGATATTGAACAGCACTTCGCTGTCCGGGATCGGCTGGTCGTTCCAGGAATAGCCGGCGCGGAAGATCCACTGGCTGTCATAGGCGTATTCCGCCGCCAGGCGGTAGATATTGATGTCTTCCCAGCCGAACCCCAATCCATCGTCGGTACCCAGCAGACCACCTCCGGGCGGCAGACCAGGACCCTGCGGGGTTGGCACCGGACCGGCGTTGGATATTGAATTGACGCCTTCGTACTGGATCTGCTGAAAATCAAAGGAGAGTTTCAGCTTCTGCGTCGCCTTGAAAGTTGCACCCAGGGTGAAGTTGGCCGGGATATCCAGATCGCCGTCCTCGGCGAACAGTTCATCGTATTTATCAAACTCGGTCATGTAGATCTTGGTGGAATAGGACGCACCGAGCGTCAGGCGCGGATGCACTTCACCCATCCAGCCTATCCGGGCACCAGCACCGTAGGACCAGTCACTGGCATTGTTGGTCAAACCATCTGACGGGTTCTCTGTAGGTGTATTCGTAGTTGGACACGATGGTGGTGTACCCCCCTGGTTATTTGGATTGGTTGCGACTGACTCTGTAAAACACTGGAAATTGCCCAGGCCACGCGCGCTGAAACGCTGCACGCCAATCAGCAGGGACACGCCAATCGAGTGCTTTTCCCTGACCTTCATGGCGAGTGTCGGTGCCAATATACCCTGTTGCAGGTCAACACCCAGTGTACCCACATCAGTGGTCAGTGACCCCAGACCGTTAAATTCAAACAGGTCATTCGTTGTTGTACCTTCAGGGAAAGTAGCAGGATCTGCGCCCTGACGCACCGCGCCAAGGAAAGCTGCCGTCTGGTCATAAATATTCCGGTCATAGGTGGAATTCAAGCCCCCGTTGCCGTAGTTGTTGAATCCAAACCACAGGTTGTCACCGATCTTGAGGTTGAAACCGAAGTTGGGGATCAGGAACTGGTTGCGCCGGCTCTTGTCATCCACATCAAATGTTGCGCCAAATGCCGAAGTATCGAGTTCCGCCTCCCGGTGCGGATTGAAGAACCGCAGTCCCACATCGGCCCGTTCGCCAATCGCGGTGATACCCGCCGGGTTGACCGCGATCGTCGCGGAATCCTGCGGATTGGAAACCACGGCACCCGCAACACCCATCGCCTTGGCGCTATAACCCAGCGCAAAATAGCCGGTGGTTGCGGATGCCGTTGACGCTGCTACCAGCCCCGGGATAACAGCCGCCGCCTTGAACCAAACGGGTACTTTATTCATACATTTGCTCCTTGTGGAATTTCAAATCGCTTGAAGGCAGCCGTCTTTCTTGTTGTTAAATAACAACAGATAATCCTCCGTCGAATCGAACTGTTACAAAGGATTAGCGTATTGTCAACAAAAAGTGTTGTTTAATCGCCTCGTCTGCAGTAGTTTATGCAACACAATTCGGGGGATGGCAGAAGATGGCCCATGCAAGGCTGAAGTTGCCCGGCCGGCAGGCGACTCCACCCCGAACACAGTTAAACCAGAGAGGAGATCAAGATGGCCAACATGCCCCCCGTTGCACGTCGGTTCCTGACATGCAGTGCCGCCGGATTGTTATCACTGGCTTCAACCAGCACCCTTGCAAGCAGCTTCGCGCTGATTGAGCAAAGCGTCAGCGGAATGGGTTCGGCGTATGCCATCGGGTCCGCAGGCATCAATGATGCCAGCACCGTCTTCTTCAATCCCGCAGGCATGTCACGGCTGCCAGGGACGCACGTCAATGGCAGTCTGCAGATCGTTTACTCACAGGTCGACTTCAAGGGCAGTGCGGAATACTCGGACAACCTGGCCCTGCTGACACCACCACCGGACGGGCTTGGTATAGCGGGCAGCCGGATCAGCGGCAAATCGAAAGACGATACCGATCTGCTGGCCGGCATCCCCAGCGGCTACATTTCCCATCAGTACAGCGACCGGGTCTGGTTCGGCCTTGGCGTGAATGCACCGTTTGGACTGCAAACCGAGTATGACAACGACTGGGTGGGCCGCTACCAAGCCATCAAGTCACAGCTGTACACCTACAATTTTAATCCCTCGATCGCCCTCAAGTTCACCAAACACGCCACCCTCGGATTTGGACTCAGCGCAATGTACGCCGACGGTGAACTTACGAATGCCGTTGATGTTGGCATGGGAAACGCCTTATCAGATCCACCATCACCGCTCCCATCTCCATGGGTACCCGGCACGGGTACCTATGACAGCAAGGTAAAGCTTACCGGAGACGACTGGGGCTACGGGTTCAATGGCGGACTTCTGCTGGAGCCAAGCGAAAGCACCCGGTTCGGATTTCACTACCGTTCGCAGATCGATCTGAAACTCGACGGACACGCAAAAGCTAAAGGCCCTCTGTTGAACAGCAGACAGAGTGCCAAGCTTGACATCACCCTGCCGGATAGCCTGTCAGTTAGCGCCTACCATGCATTCAGCTCCCAGTGGGCCATGATGGCGGATGTTACCTGGACCCAGTGGAGCGCTCTCAATTCACTGGATACCAAACTTGCCAATGGTCAACAGAGCGTCGCGGAATGGAACTATGATGACAGCACGCGCTATGCCATCGGCGCCGAGTACCGGCACAATCAGAACTGGACCCTGCGCACCGGTGTCGCATATGACGAAACACCGGTCCCCAGTGACAACCTGCGCAGTCCCCGCGTCCCTGACGAGGACCGCGTCTGGCTGAGCTTCGGCGCGACCTACCGGTATTCGCCGGAACTCAGCTTCGATTTCGGCTATGCACACCTGTTCGTGGATGACCCGAAGCTCGACAGTGTCAGTGACAACCGCGACCCGACACTGGACTACCCTGCCAACCTGACCGGCTTCCATACCCTTTCCGGTGACTATGACGCTTCGGTGGATATCTTCGGTGTGGCAGTCAACTGGAAGTTCAAGTAACACGAACCGATAACCAGGATCGGGTAGGAGGCGGGGTTACCCCCGCCGTCCTCCCACACCACCGGACATGCGGTTCCGCATCCGGCGGTTCAAGAAAGACACTGGAGCCCGCGCGCAGTATCGAGCAGCGACACCAGCCCCAAA